>JACCDR012222015.1_pt1 | contig 28720 bp, 48 predicted proteins | sample 7446431 | NCBI WGS metagenome assembly JACCDR01 (sample SAMN15323443, study PRJNA562643) | freshwater metagenome | isolation source: river surface water | place: USA:Blue River Watershed | collected 2017-08-17 | reverse complement strand
GTGGCCTAGCCGCTGGCGGTTGCGCCCCGGGGTCCACTGCTCTCATCGGCTGGCCGTGAGCTCAGATCCTTCGGTGTGGCCACCTCGCCGTAGCGCAGCAAGTTGTCGAACAGAGCGAGTGCCTGTGCGGAGCCGGTGAACAGGGCCTGGGCGAGCTGCGCGCGGCTGGTCGCGTCATCTCGCCGCAACGAGCCGCCGGAGACGAACGGAGAGATGGCTGCCATGCCGAGGCTGAAAAGGCGGTGGCCCATGAAACGCAGCTCTTCGGCGTTCAGCTGCGTCGATGCCTGCTCGCTGGTCATCGTTCTCCCGTGGATGAGGTTGAGCGCAGGGCCACGTCCCCCGTGGATCCGCTGCCCTGAGCGGGTCTGCAACGTGGCCCTGCGCTGTGTGGGAATGGCAGGAGTTGAACCTGCATCATCGTGTCGCCGCGCGCACACAGGTGGAGGTGTCGCGTGCGCACACAGGTGGAGGTGTCGCGTGCGCGAGGGTCGTCGCTGCTCTGGCCAGCCAGGGAGGGCACTGGCGGGTGTCCCCGCCCCTGTTTGAGCTACATTCCCGAGTCTCTTCGATACTTCTACAGCGTCAGGGCTTCTGGTTTCTGCCCGTGTCATGCGTTCGTGGACTAGAAACGTCCGTCGTCCTTGAAGTAGTGGGCGATCAGGTAGCAGACGGCCGCGCCGAGCAGCGCGCCGATGATGAACGCGATCACGGTGTCCTCGCGCACGGCGGGTGTGACTGGCAGCCCCAGCAATCGCGCAACCACTGCTTGTCCACACCGCCGTCGCCGGTCCACCAGGCGCTGGGGGTGTAGTAGTCCTTGTCGGCCTGGCGGATGACGTCGTCGAGGGTCCCGGCTTGCAGCAGATCACGCAGGATGGTGCAGACGGCGCAACAGTCCGGGCAGCAGGCGAGACCGTAGTCACGGCCCTCGGCGAGGTCGCGCGGATGCGGCAGCTGGTCCAGCCTGGCGATGACCAAGATAGCTTGTTGTTCAGGCGTGAGCATTGGGCTCCCAGTTGGGCTGGTTGGCGACCTTGACGTTCAGCGTCTTGTCCTGTTTGGCGTAGACGTCGCAGGTGAGTCCGAGGACGTCGGTGATCGAGGTTTTCCCTTGGGAGAGGGTGTAGTGCACGATCCCGTTGACCTCGAAGCCGGGGCCTTTGAACCAGGCACCGTCCACGTCGACGCGGCTGATGGTGGCCTTGGCGGCCGAGCCGGTGAAGTGGTCGCGGTCGAGGAATTCCTTGGCCATCGCGTCGCGGCACACGCTCATGGCGCGCTCGGCGTCCAGGACGGACGTGACGATCTTCGGGGTGTGCCAGCCGCTGGCGGTCGGTGAGGGGCGCGACGGGACGATGATCTTGCCGTCGCCGGGGTTGGATGTGCGGTCCAGGAACACCAGCAGGGCGACCGCGACGGCGATGAGCAACAGCGTGATGGCGAGCAGGATGATGATCATGCGGGTGCGTGAGCGCGGCGGCCGGGAAGCTCGGTGCTTGTGCGGGCTCATTTGATCTCTCCCACGTGGGGGCTGCCGACGTCGGTCATGGCGCTGCCGTCACCGGGATGGTGGGCCACAGGGCGGTCAGGCGGGACATCTCGTCGAACAGCTCAGTGGCGACCCGGGCGCCGAGGCTGCGCAGTTTGACCGCGACCACCGAGACGATGAGCGCGGGGTCCAGCCCGGCCAGCTGGTGGCCCCGGGTGACGATGACGTAGGAATCCTGCGGCCAGCCCTGCCGGGCGGCGTACGCCTTGGCGTGACGGTACGGCCCGGCCACGACGTGCAGCACTGCGGTCATCATGATGCTGGCTCCTGGTAGGGGTCGGTGTAGGCGTGACAGGTGTAGCGGTTCAGGCCGCCGGGCTCGCGGATCTCCCATTGCTGTGGGGTGCGCCCGAGCAGGGCGACCAGGATCAACGGGCAGTCCTTGTAGTTCGCGCATCCGTCCTCGCACCACAGGCTCATCCAGCTTTCGCCTTCGTAGCCGTTGGCGAAGGGCGCGTGCGGGTCGGAGCGTTCATTCTCCTCGTCGAAACTCAGTAGAGCCACGGGCGTCTCCTCGCGTCCAGCAGCTGGACCATGCGCCGGGGGCGAAACGCCTCGTGGGCGATGCGGCGCCAGGAGAATCCGAGCCTCTGCTGGGCCTGGCAGAATCCCAGCAGCGCCCGGCCGCGATCGTCCATACGGGTCAGGGCGACGTTGCGGGCGTTGGTGATCCGCACGCCGGGGTGCAGCACCTCGCCGATCTCGTACTCGCAGTCCAGGGCCTTGAGCAGCTCGTGCGGGTAGCCCAGCCCCGCCAGCACGTGGGCGACCAGACCGTTCGGGTGCCCGTTGCGGTAGTAGCGGGGGAACGTGCACCCGCTGTCGCCGCACAGGCGCGGCCATCGGCACGACGGCTCGATGGTCTCGATCATGTCCGGATGCTCGAAGGTGACCATCGCCAGTGCGGCCTGGACGGTCTCCACGTCAATGCCTCGATCAGTCACGACCGGGTTCGACACTCGGGTTCCTTTTCAGCTCGTTGCTCAGCCACATCATCGAGGCCACCAGTTGCATCGCGGCGGCGTGCGAGGTGCAGCGCATGAACAGGTCGTAGGTGTTGGCCCGGGTACGCCGAAACACGCTCCAGGCGTAGCGGGAGTCCCCGCAGGAGGTGTTGCGGACACACCACGGTTTCGGCCCGGCGGGGCAGTCACAGTCGCCGTGGTGGTTGCTGCGCCACGTTGCGCAGGTCGGGTAGTGCAGGTGGATCAACGTCACGGTCTCGCCTTGGTCGCGGTGAACAGCTGGGCGCGTACCTCGTCGGTGCGCGCGAGGTCGGTGAGACCCGCTGCTGCGAACACCAGAGCCAGCTCCTTGCCCAGCAGATCCTCGGTGACCTTCCCGGCGATGCTGACCTTGACGTGGCGCTCGCGGCCCTGCCACGCCTCGATGCACAGGCCCTGGGGGAAGAAGTCCACGTGGAAGCCGGTGTTCTGCCCGTTGATGAACCAGACGGCTCCTTTGCGGACACGGTCACCGCCGGTGCCGAAGTCGAAGTGTTCGCGGCGCATCACCATGGGTCCGGAAGTGATCCTGGGCTCGCCCAGCCGCAGCCGCTGTGTCCGTGCGGAGATGACGTCGAACATGGGTTGCAGGCTGACGATCAGCCGGTCGGTAGCGGCGCGGCGCGTGCTGGGTAGCGGTCTCACGTCTGACATAACGGGCTTGCCCGCGTTTCGGTGACGGTTTCTTTCGGGTGACTTTGTTGAAAGGGCGTCACCTTTACTGCTATGGGTGCGGCTCCTGGGTGCTCCAGTGGTGCAGCTCGGCACACCAGTGTGTGGTGCGATTCGGGTGGGCTCCCAGGCAGGTGTTCGCGCACTCGGGACAAGCAGCGTCACAGCCGCAGCACCGGCAGGCGGAGCCCGGGTGCTCACACACCGGCTCTCGGGAGTCTTGGGAGTACGTCCGGCGGTAGCTCACAGCTCAGGTAACGACGAAACCCCGCCGTAGTTGACGGGGTTCCTGGGTGAGCTTTGAGCGGCTGAAATAGTTTGCTTAGTTTGCTTCTATTCCTCCGGCATCCGACATGTGTCTAAACGAGTTGATCTTGAAAAGGTTACGGGCGTCCCGAAAGATTTTTTCGCCAGTCCACGAGACTGCACGTCGGGCACAGATCCTCGCCGTTCGCCACGCACCAGCCGAAGGGCTGCAACGCCCGTCGGTCCAACCCCGGGATGGCCTCGGTGTTGCACCTGTCGCAGATGACGATGCTGATGATCACGACCCCAGCAGCTCCCGGCGCACCGGGGGCAGCCCGAGGCCGTCGCGGGCCAGATCGAGCCAGTACTCCTCGACGTCGTCGTAGGCCACGACGGAGTCGCCCAGGGCGCACTGCTGCATCCGCATCACCTGCGCCCTGGCGCTCACCCGGCGCGACTTGGGGAAGGTCGCCAGCTCCAGGTGCTTGCTGAGGACGTGCGCCTCGTACGCCAGGGCGGTGCGCAGCCGGTAGATCTCGCGCAGCGCGTCGGTGTAGCTGTCGCGGCGGCTCACGCGACATCACCTAGCGCAGCTTGCCCTCGCACAGTTCCCGGCTGCTGGCAGCACACGTCTGGACGGGGAACACGCGGTCGGGGTGTGACGGCATCGTGAGGGCAGGGTCCGGCTGGGCAAGCCGTTGGGCGATGACCAGCTCGCCGCAAGCCGGGCAGATCACGGGATCCGCGTGAAGGCTTGTCATACGTCAATGGTGGCACTGGCCGCAGCATAAGGTCAACTTCCTAATCAATTCGGACGCTGTCGAGCAGTGCTAACGATTCAGGCCGGTCGAGGGTGCGACCGGCCTGAAAGCTTTCCACTATTCGGGTAAATCGTCAGGGGGTGAAAATGGCGGACATGCTTCGTTTCAGCGCCCTCACTCGTACTTTCACCCGGCGGGGCCGCCAGCCGTAATGCGCGTCGGGGCGCTGCAATCCGGCCAGCACGATCCACTTGTCGCCGTCGGTGCTCAGGATTCGTTGCACCAGCAATTCGATGCGTTCCGTGCCGTCGAGGTAGTCGTCCGGTTGCAGCCCCAGAACCATGCCCGGCGCCAGCAGTACCCCGCCTATGTACATCACGCGCTCCCCGCTGAGTCGGTATTGATCGCAACGCTCAAATGGAATTAGCGGTTACGCGCGGTGCGAGGAGTTCGCGTGATGGTGTGACAAGGCGCGGGGTAGGGCGGTCACCTTGACGAGCAGGCAGCGGGGGCGCCGGTGGGCGTGGCACTGGCCCTGTTTGCGGGGCTGCCAGTGCTCGCCCTCGATGCAGATGCTCCACCCTCCGTCGACTTGCAGGGTGCGCCCGACCCAGGTCACGCGTAGGTGCACGGGGAACGTCTCGCCGAACGGGACGAGGACGAAGTCGTCGGCTTGCAGGTGCAGCACGCTGCCGAAGCCGAAGCGCACCCCGGCAAGACTGATCTTCTGGGTGGGGTCCCAGCGCTGCTGTCGCGCTGAGGGGGTGGGGTCCTCGGTAGACATCCGGCTGGTCCCTTTCTGGCTCGGGACGCGGCGGCCAGCACTTCCAAGGGGTTTGGAGGATTGTCGGCTGACCGCCGCGTCTGTTGTAGCCTGCTGTTGACTCCGGGTAGATCGATAGACGCTGAGCGTTCACAGTCCTTCACAAAGGAATTGCCATGGTCGACAGCTTCGGTGACGCAGTGCGACAGTTGCGCCAAGACAGAGGATGGTCACTCGGTCAGTTCGCGCGGCGTGTCCGCTGGTCAGCGTCAGCGATCAGCATGGTGGAGACCGGCGACCGCCCGCCGACGATCGAGTTCGCTACCGCCTGTGACGAAGTGTTCGCGTCGTCTCCGATTTTGACGACGCTGTGGGCTTTGGGCAGAGAGGAGACGGACATGCGTCGCAGGGCTCTGTTGGGTGGGCTGAGCGCCGCGCTGGCGGTGGATGCGCTCAGCGCGTACACCGCGCTGGCGGAGGTGATCCGCCGCGAGCTGCTGGAGGCGTCAGGAATGGTCGAGGACTGGGACGAGATGATCACGGGGTACCGGCGGCTGCTGGTCTCGCGACCGGATCAGGCTTTCGGTGATCAACTGCTGGCCTCGATGTTGTCGGCCCGCCAGCAGCTGGCGGCCCGCTCGACCACCGACATCCTGCGGGCCAGCGCGAACCTCTCGCTGCTCTACGGGCTGTGGATGGGCAACCTGGGCAACACGGCGACGGGCATGAACTTCTACCGCACCGCCGCGAATCTGGCAGAGCTCAGCGGGGACCGCGAGACCCACGTGTATGTTCTAGCCCGTACCGCCGCCGGTGGGCCGTTCCAGGGCCTGAGCCGTAGTCACACCGAGCGGGCCATCACGAAGGCGTTGGACCTGGCCGGGGACCGGCCGTACGTGGGGGCACTGGTGGCGCACGGCGCGGTCGCTCAGCTCGCCGCTCTGACCGGGGACGTGCAGCGGGGGCGCACGGCCGTCGGCCGGATGTGGCGGCTCAGCGACCAGCTGCCCGAGGACTGCGACGCGCCCGGCCCGCAGGCACGCACGGCGTCGCTCGCCGCCTACCTGGAAGGCCGACAGGGTGAGCTGCACCAGGCGCAGAAGGCGTGGTGGCGGGCGGAGTCACTGCTCCAGGATCTCCCGGAGTGGCAGGCCGAAGCCAAGCTGTACTACGCCCTGGCCTACGTCCGGCACGGCAAGGTACGCGAGGGGCTGGGCATCGCCGTGCAGGCCGCCCGCAGCCTCAAGTACTCCGTTCGGGCGATCCGGCTGGCGGCCGACGACGTCCTCACCGCGCTGCCCGAGGGTTATCGTGACGACCTGAGCGAGGAGTTGCGCCAGCACGGCACGACCGGCCCGAAGCCCTGGGAGTTGATTGCTGCATGACAACTAAACCTGAGCCGGAGCATCCGACCACGGGCGAGCCCACGCGCAGGCGCCCGGGGCATCGCGGCAGCTTGCGGCGGTTGCAGGCCAGCGAGTCCCGGCGCCGCCGCAAGCTGCCGACGAGGGCCTTGCTGCTGACGCTGGGTGAGATGGCGGTGGTGGGGCTCTGCGGCGGCCTGTTCTCCGAGGGACTCAAGCTGGGCAGCTTGTACATCATGATCGCCTCCGGGCTCGCCGGGCTGCTCACCATCGTCCTGTTCGGCATTCGCTCGATTACCCAAGGCGGTCCGCTGGTATGAGCGACGCGGGTGAGCTGCCGACGACCGGAAGCATGACACTGCGGCAGCCCTGCCCACAGTGTCAGGGGAAACTGACATGTTCGTGGGGGCTGAGCGCCCGGCCGGTGGGATCGTTCAGCCTCGCCGGGGCTCAGCTCAAGTTCTCCGCGACCGAGACCGCCGCCGTGGATTGCGGCGCCTGCGGCTGGCGGGTCCAGGGCCGCATCGTCGGGGCCGAGCTGTCGACGGACGGGCGCACCCTGCTCGCCGGGAATTTCGTATCCCGCGCCTAGAGATCGTCCTGCCATGACGTCGCTCGCAGCCGTCGCTTCTGGCCGAGTTGACGTCTCACTCTCCAGGGGGTGCTCCGGGCGCGATTGCCTTTCCACGTGCCCCGGTTGTGGGCACAAAGACAGCAGTGACCCTTGTAGGCTTTTCGCCTCACGGTGGCCTCCTAAAGATTCTCCGGACCGTAGATCTTGTGCCCCCGGCGCACCGCCAGGGCGGCCAGGAACGCCGCCGTGGACACGTGCAGATCCTCCGGCAGGCTCGTCGGCACGTCACGTGACTGCCGCCACCAGTGGAACCAGCTGCGCAACAGCTCCTCGGCGTCGTAGCGGGTGGCGTCGGGCGGCCCCATCGGCTCAGTCGTCATCGGCTGGCAACTCATACGTGAAGAACGACTGAGGCTGTGAATACGGTTTGGCCTTGACGAACTTGTTGTTGGGGTTGTTGCGCCCGACCCTTTTGAGCCAGCGGTCGAACCAGCCGCGCCATTCCTGGAGGGAATAGAGATTCATCCGGGGGAAAGACCGCACAGGTTGCGGGCAGCGGATGCGCTCGCGGCGCTCCATCCATTTGTTGACCCGCCAGATCGTCACGTTCAGGTCTCTCGCGACGTCGTCAAGGGTGCCGAGGTCGTTGTAGATGTCTTGCAGGGTCCACTGCTTGGCCGGTGGCGGCGGTGGATCATCGTCGTCGAGGAAGAAGTTGCTCACAGCTGAACCTGATCGGCGGGCAGCATCTTCACCCCGTAGCTGCGGATCTCGTGATCGGCGCGGGAGTTGCGGACCGCCACGGTGTACTCCTCGAAGCCGTTGTCCTCCGCGTAGCGGGTGGCCGAGTTGGACAGCCGGAACTCACCCTTGAAGTTCTCCTTGAGCAGCTTGATGGTCGCCGTGCGCCGGGGGGCGGATCCCTCGGCGTTGTCCTCGCAGAACAGGTCCGTGCGGACGTCGTCCGGGCGTACGCGCCCGTGCAGGTTCTGCTGGATCCACTGCCGCGATGCCTCCAGGACTTCATGGACGTCGGGTGTCTCGTCCACGATGGTGTGCACCGTGACCCACTCGCGTACGTAGAGCCGGTACAAGTCTGCGGTTTCCTTGATCATGAGAACATCACGCTGCCTTCGGGACGATGATGACGAGTTTGTTGCCCAGCTGCTTGACGACGGCCTTGAGTTTGTCCGCCCGGCGTTTCCAGTCGTCGTCACCTGCCTTGCGCAGCATCCACCACACCACCGGCTGCAAGCAGAACGCGAGGTAGTCCGTGATGTCGAAGTGCTGGCCGAGCAGACTCAACCAGAGCAGCTGGAACCACGGTGAGGTGATGACGTAGACCAGCGCCGGTCCCTTGGTGAAACTCCACCAGGTGTGCAGCCAACGCCACGGCGCGGGCGAACCGAGCACCAGTTTGTAGGTGAGCAGGCTCAGGCCGGTGAACGTGTAGACCAGGAAGCTGACCCACAGCAGCAGGTTCAGGATCACCAGCACAGCCACCGCCTCGCTCACCACAGAGCCACCAGGGCCTCGAACACGGCGGTGCGGGCGCCGCCGCGCACGGCGTCGTCGAGCACGGCCAGCAGGCGACGCCGCGACGCGCAGGCAGCCGGGTCGTAGGAGCGGGCGAACGGCAGGTAGCGGCGGGCCAGGTACGGGTTGACGCCCATCGTGTCGCGCCAGCTGCGCCCGGCCAGCTGCACCCGGTGCAGGGTCCGCAGCAGATCCAGCCGTGAGTCCAACAGCGCGATCGTCTTGGTGTACTCGCTGGCCTCGGGTATGGCCAGCAAAGCCTTGCGCCGGTCCAGCGCGATCAGGTGGTCGGCGAAGTCGACGCTGGGGCGCTCGTTGCTCAGCGCGTCGATACTCATCTTGCTCACCGGCCCGCTGAACAGGTTCAGCTTGGCGCAGGTGTGCGCCGCCTCGGCCAGGTTGCCGCCGGTACGCGTGAGCAGATAACGAGCCGTGGGGTCGTCCAGGCCGCCGCAACGGCGCCGCACCCAGGCGACCGCGTCGTCTTCTGACGGCGATGTGCAGCGCACCAGCGAGCCGCGCGGGGCGCGCAGTGCGGCCAGGTGGGCTTTGAGGGCTTTGTTCTTGCCGGTGCCGGTGCTGGCCAGGTCGCTCTCGTTGCTGACGAACACCAGATAGACGTTCGGCAGATGGCGGACGTGACGCAGCCAGCCGGTGAGCTTGTCCCACTGGCTGAGCTGCTCGGCGTCGCGGATGAGGATGAGCCGGGCAGCGCCCGGTTGCAGCGGATACTGGTTGGCCTGTGCCCAGATGTCGGTCTCGGCGTTCTGGCCTGCGTACAGGGTCACGTAATCCAGCTCGCTGGGGTGCAACCGGGCGCGCATCGTGTCCACGACCTCCTCCACGAGGACGCGTTGATCGCCGCAGACCCAGGTGACACGGCGGATGTCACCGTTGTCGGTTGCTATGCGCCACTGGGTGTAGGTAGCGATGACGGCTCCTCGTGGTACCAGGAAAGATCTTCACAGTCGACGCAGCAGCACCAGCAGTCGGAGAACTGCTCGTGGTCGGGGTCGGCCATGCGCTGCTCGTGCAGGCGCTGGTTGGCGCGTTCGTGTTCGGCTGCCGCGTGGTATTGGCAGCCTGTCTTGACCCGTTCGTCGTCACTTTTGCGGCGGATCACCGGCGGGCTCCTGCAACTCGTCGAGATACTCCATCAGGTACTTCATCGCCACGGCCACGGCGTAGTGGCCGTGGCGTTCGCTGTAGTTGCGGCGGTGCTTCAAGATCTTGCGCAGGTCGCCGATGTGGACCCAGGTGTCATCGCCGACGCGCAGGACCTCGGGTGTGGGCGGTGACATCAGAGAGTCAGTTCGACAGCGATGATGGCCTTGGCCTCTCGGCGCTCACGCTGGTTGATGCGGCGCTTGATCTTCTTGCACGCCCCGGCCCTCCAGTGGAAGTAGCGGCGCCAGCCGCGCAGGATGTCGAACTCATCAGTGTTCACGCAGCAGCGTTTCACTACGGGTCTCCTTCCAGTTCGACGCAACTCCGGTTCGATCATCGAGCTCGAACAGGGCCAGCTGGCCGGGCAGCTCGCTGTTCACGTCAACGCGTGAGCGGCCACCCGGGTTGCGTCCACCGTCATGATCCATTTCTGTCCGCATGCCAGGCACTCCAACATCTGCTCGTGGTCGCCCGCCTGGGCGTCCACCGCAGACGCGCAGACAGGGCATACCAGGATGACGTTCACGTCGCTCTCCTTCACCGGCGCAGGAACGGTTCCAGCGCCGCTCGTACGCCTAATCGGGGGCGGGCGTTCGGCAGCCGTGAGAGCGCCGAGGTCATCTGCCACAGCAGCCGCCGGTCATGGTGCAGCCCGGCCGCTTCGGCTTCGGTGAAGGTGTTCCAGCGGTGCGTCAGGCACTCGGTCAGGAAGGTCACCAGCACGCTCGTGCAGGAGTCGTCCCAGCTGATGAACACGGCATCGAACAGCTCGGCGTCGCGCAACGCGATGGCTTTGGCCAGATTCACCGCCTGCGAACGCGGCGAGTCCTCGGCGTCGGCCTGATACCCCCGGCTGACCTGCCCCCGGGCGAAGCGGGCCGCGCGCCGGGCTTTTTGCTGAGTGAGTCCTTGCTGGCGGTAGATGTGTTCGAGCTGGGTCTCGGTGAGCATGCCGAGCTGGAAGGTCATGCACCGCGAGCTGACCGTGGGCAGGGCCTTGCTGGTGCTGGTGAACAAGAACCTGACCTTGGGTGGCGGCTCCTCCAGAGTTTTCAGCATGGCGTTGAGGGCGGCCTTGTTGCAGCCGTCCAGGCGCGCGGTGATGAGCTTGAAAGCCCCGACCGGCGGACGTGCGGCGAAGGCGGCCACCAGGCGCACGGTCTGCACGCGCATGCCGTGCGGCACGGCCCAGCGGTCCAGGGGGCTGACGTTGTAGTGGTTGGCCAGGTGGGTAGCCAAGGTCCATTTCCCGACGCTGGCGGGGCCGTACAGCAGGCTGGCGGTGGGTAGCTCACGCTCCAGGTAGGCGCGAACCGTGTCGTGGCCGATCATCATGATTCGGCTCGCGGCTTGATCCGGCGGGGGCGCTTGGGCGGGACCGGCACGCCGAGGGCGACGGCGAGGTTCTCTTTCAGCCACCACATCCAGGTGTGGATGGCGGTGGAGCTGACGCCGAACCGCTCGCGCAGGGCGGCAATGTCGTACGCGCCGTCGAGCAGGCACTGCTCGCGCACGGCGTCGAACAGGGCGACCAGATCACAGGAGTCCGACGGTGAGCGCGGCGGGATCCGTGCGAGGTAGTTGCGCAGTCCTTGACAGGTGTCTTCCTCTTCGAGCACGTCGAGCACCTGGGCTTCGTGGCCGTCGTGCATCCCTCCGAAAACCTCGATCCAGCGGTCCTTGCCCGAGCCGACGATCATGTCGTTGACCAGCACCTCGCGGCTGGCCAGCCGCGCCTGCCGGTCGTAGTGCCCGCGTACGTAGATCGACACGAAGCGGCTCAGGAACGACTTGAACCGGGCGGGCCGGGGCTCGCCCTTGTACTCGAAGACCAAACTCGGGTCGAACTTCTCCAGGAAGCCCCGGGCGTAAAAAGTGGTCAGGATGTCGCTGGCGACGTCCTCTTTGTTGTTCTCGTTGATGCCGAACATCGCGACAAGGTTGACGACGTACTTGTAGTACAGCCGGAAAAGCTCAGCGTAATCCGACGGTGCGGACTTGTAGTCCACACCGCTCACAGCAGTGCTCACAGCGCTCCCTATTGGCACTCGTTCAGGAATGCGTGTCTATGAAGTTGTCGATGCTGTGGTAGGGCGAGCGTGACGACGCGGCCCTAGAGCGAAGAATGCTCAGAAAGCGACACGGCAAAGCCCCCGCGATGAAGTGTCTGTCTAATCAAGAATGTCGGACGGCTTGCGCCAGCGTGACGTGCTGGCCGCCTGCCAGTGATTGATTTCCGCGAAGCGCGCCTGAAGGCGCTCCCCCCGGCGTCGCGCCCGCGCCTCGGGCGAATCGTCCTCGGAGCGGAAGCGCTCGAACTCGGCGACCGGGTCCAGTGCGCAATCGGGGTGACTCGCGTAGACGTCCAGGTACCGATCGCACGACAGAACGTGCAAACTGATCTTGCGGGGGCTGTCTGTTTCACCGCATCCCGAACAACGTCCCAGCGGCATTCAGCCTCACCCCCGCGCTCACACCCCACGCAGCGCCCCCGTCAGATGCCCCGGTGAGGGCACCTGTGCTGCGTGGTGGAACCGAGTCTAGGTCAGCCGCTATGGGACAAGTGTCGTAGTACCGGAGAAAAGAAATAAATTTTGCGCCCGTCACCTGTGCGTGGGTCATTCGTTACGCCGGGGAGAACATTCGAGTAGATTGCGAGCGAAACGAACCGATGGCCCACGAAGATGATGCCGATCTGGCCAGCCTTGTCGTTGACGTGCAAATGGTGAAGAACCCTCGCATGGCGATCGTGATGACCGAGGAAGGGACCGTGCATTTCGCGGCCAGCATTGCACCGTGTGACGCCGCCGCCGTGCTGGAGAACCTGGCGGAGCACATCCGCCGCTATCACGTGCAGTACACCCGCGCCTCGTCAGCGCATTTGAACTAGATCTTCGAGAGAAAGCTCAGACCCCCGGTGCCTGATCGCCGGGGGTCTGATCGTTGCCAGCTGTTTTGTCAGTCCGGGAGTTTGTTGCGTGCTGCGCGCATCACCGCCGGGTCGACATTCATCGCCGCGCCGTAGCGCATGTCGACGGCCTCGGGACTCAGATCCAGCAGCAGCCAGGTGTTCTCCCGCCGCCAGTTCACCTCGGCCGCTGCGTTGTCGGGTTCCAGGCCCACGATGATCGTCTCGCCCTGCACGTCGGCGTAGCTGTAGTGCAGGTGCCCGTGGATCCAGTAACGCGGTTCGTGCACCCGCATCGCCGCGTCCAGACGCTTTTGATTCGGCAGGCACTCGGCGATGTCCTTGCGGTTCCAGCCCGGCCGTGACGCGGCGGGTTTGTCGTGGCTGAACACGACGTCCTTGGTGTCGCTGTCGCGCTCCAGCAGGTCGAACATCTCCTCGTCGCTCATCTGTTCGTCCTCGAACCACAGCGTGTTCGCCTGCGAGGGCACCGGGCGGGTCTTGACGTGCTTCTTCGCCGCCCGGTAGCCCTCCTCGCGGACCAGGCGCTCGTAGCGGCGTTGTTCCATCTCCAGCCGGTACTTCTTGTCGATCGAGTAGGCGCCACCGAAGGAACGCAGGTGGCGGCTGCCCCAGCTCCAGCTGTGCCCCTGCGGGACGTAGAGCACGTTGTTGCGGCACCGTACGAAGCCCTCAGCGTCACGCTGCTCGCCGTAGCGGCGCATGGCCAGGGTCCAGTTGTCGTGGTTGCCGTGCAGCCAGTACAGCGGGACGTTGCTGGTGGCGGCGAGTACGTCGCAGGCGTTGAGGAACTCGACACCGTCCTTGGTGTGTTCCCAGTAGCCGAAGTCACCGACGATCAGGATCTTGTCGGCGCCGACCGCGACGGCGGTGGGGTACAGGTAGTTGGTCAGCCAACGGATATTGCCGTGGGTGTCCCCGGCGACGAAGAGTCTCACGTGTTTCATTACCGATCTTGTCCCGGTCGGCGACACGCACATTCACCCGTTCGTGCACAGCAGAACAGCCCGTGTCCCTCGGGCGGGCACGGGCTGTCGTGACGTCTCGTCTTACTTGGCGGCGGTGCTGGCACGCCGCCGTGACGGCGTGCTCGTCTTCTCCGGCTTGAAGCTGACGGCGGGCGCCGTCTTGGCAGGCTTGGCGGCAGGCGGCGGCTGTTCGATCTCCTCCAGCACGTCTTCGTCGTCGTCCAGCGCCGGTGCTGTTGCCCGGGGGTTGGGACGGTTGTCGAAGTACGCCTGCTGGACCTCGTGCGGGATCCGGCCGCGCTCGGCGACGTTGTAGCCGTTGCGCTCCGCCCACTCCCGGATGTCGCTGTTCTGTTCGCGATTGCCCCGGGCGGACACGACGGCGCTGCGTTGCGGGCTGTGCCGTTGCAGCTGTGCGCCCTGGCCGATCCTGCCGGTGCGGGTACCGGCCTCCATATAGCGTTCCAGGAACGTACGCAGTTCCTTGGCGTTGCGGCTGTTGAGATCGATCTCGTAGCCGTTGCCGTCGAGGGCGAATCGTACGGTCTCGTCGGCGGAGCTGCCGTCGAGGTCGTCCGTGATTCTAGTGATTATCTGTTTGGCCACCGGATGGTTCCTCTCGTTGTTGCTGCTCTGACCGGGCGTAGATCTCTTCCAGCAGGCCCTCTAAAACCGCAATCAGCGTTCCCGTGCTGGTCACCGTCGTGTCGATCACGGGGCGGCGCATCGCAACGGAGCCGGACGGCATGGCGGTGATCGTCACGGCATACCCGCAGTCTCGCGCGGCGGCCAGCGCGAATACCTTCTCCGCCAATTCGCCGCAGTCGTCGTTCGCGGCCAGCGCCGCTGACGATGCTAGATCGAAAGGCGCAGGAAACATGAGTTCGCCTTGAGCAAGGGAGGCTACCGCTTTCAAAAACAACGCTGAAAGATGGTCACTGCCGTCACTCGGCGAATCTCTGTCACTCCGCACAGGTACCTCCGTCACTTAAGTGATGCCGGGCTCTGTTGACGGGGTAAAGACATGAGCTCACGGTAGGTCCGCATCGACGCTACGTCAACCGGGTGCCCGCTGCCAGCGAAGCATATTGACTATCTCTTTCGCGTCCCATCGCGCCGCCTGGCAGAGATCACGCAGAAGCCACTGCGCCTCCCCCACTGACTGCTCATCCAGCTCGTCACAGCCACGAATCCAGCACAGCGACGCGAGATCGAGCCAATGAGCTGCGCAGAGCGAGAAGTGAATACCATCATTTCCGTCGGGTTGGACCCCCGACCACAGCAGCTCATCAGCGGCAGCAGAGGCGAAGATGCGCTGCAAGGACCGCACCCGCCAGTCCCGCAGCGCCAAGCGCAGCAGCGGCCCCCGACACGCAGCCATGTCATGCGATCGAGTGGTCAAGGATCTGACAAAGGCCAACTCGCTGTGATCATCAGTCGAGGTGCAGGCCACGAATGCCTCCGAGAGATCGCGAGCGACCCGGCTGGTAAGACACCGGATCGCCGCCGACAGTGCTGCACTCTCTACCTGAGCGGCGTGATGCCTATTCGTCCTCCGGACGACGATCATATGGATGGGTGTTGATATAGGCTTTCTGGAGCTGCAACGTCGCCGGGCCAGCGTGATGAATGGTCTGCGGATCAAAGCCGTTCTCCCGGCCCCAGGTCTTGACCCGCTGATACCAGGCGCGCAGTCGTAGCCGGTAAGGCTCACTGGCACGCGCCGCTTCGGTGCGTTTGAGCTCGTCGCGAAGCTCCAGGACATCTGCTTCATGGATCAGCAGGATTGCGCGTGAGTTCTCATCCGCGCCCAGCACCTTGAAGACACGGGGCAGCGTCCGACTGCTGTAGATCTTGTGATAAATGCCTTCCTTGGTCTGCCCTAGAAGCTGAGCCGCGCGGGCCACGGTGATGTAATCCGGAAACACCGGGATGTCGTCGATGGTGAGTTCCTGGTCCAACACCGCTCCTTCGCCAACCATTCGAGGACTCATCAGAGTACGCCATCTTTCTCGCTGTAGGAAGGTCCAGCCCCTTCTTCGCCGAGCGCCTGGGACATGGCGAACTTGCACTTACGCAGCCACAACGCGGCGTCCTCGGCGGTCTTGACCAGATCGATCAAGCTCAGGCAGCGGGTGAGAGTCGCGGCGATCTGAGGGTCGAACTGGCGGTGAGCCCAGTCGGGGCATATGCGGCGGCAGTAGGTTTTGAGCGAGTCAGCAAGCAAGGCTCTATCCGGTTCCGGTGAGTAGTCACGGGCCTGGCGCCATGCGGTGGCCAGGTCCAGGGGCCGGTACCCGACACGGTCCAACAGCCGGGTGGCGGCGGTGGTGCGGGTGCAGCCCATGGCCTGTGCGGCGAGGCTGACCGGCGTGTAGTAGGTCGAGCAGCTGAAACAGAAGGCACTGTTGGTGTCCGGGTAGATGCGCATCGCCGGGCTCACGCCGTGATCGGAGTGGTAGAGCTCGCCGAACGGGCAGGCGACCTTGCGGGAACGAGCGGTGCCGATGTCGTCGGGCAGATCCAGACCGAACATCTGGCAGACCGACACGATCGACACCTGCTCGTTCGCGACCGTGATGACCGAGGTCTTCTTCACGGCACCGGCGGAGTCTCAATCCTCGCCCCGGCCAGCTGGTTGACCACGTGACGTTCGTAGCGGCGGTGCCCGCCGAGGGTCCTGACGCTGGCCAGCTTGCCGCTGCGCGCCCAGCGCGTCACCGTCTTCGGGTCGACGCGAAACATCCGCGCCACCTCGGCCGGGGTGAGCAGGTGCGGTTCTGGATTCAGGTTTGTCATACCTTCAATACCGTTTCTGCCTGTTCGCTGACAAGCGGTCAGAGGAATGCATTCAGGGGGTCGAACATCGTGTCGATGGTGGTGCCGACCTGGGCGGCGCCACTGAATTTGCTCGTGGCGTAATCGACGCTGAGCTCGATGCTGTTGGCCTTCTCCCCGTCTCGGTGTTTCATGATCTGGGTCTTCACCTTCGACCACCGTGATTCGTTGTCCAGCGGAGCCAGCAGGCTGATGATCGTGTCCGCCGAATTGCTGGTCTCCGCTGTTTCCGACAGTGCGGCCAGGGTGTAGTAGCCGAGCCTTTCGGCTTCCACCCGAGCCGTGCGCGACACCTGCCAGGGGCTCACCAGCGCGACACCACGCCCGTCGTTCATCGTGGTGCTCAGCTGCTTGGCCGACTTCAAGATGCTGGACAGCTCCTCGCGGTCGGTCACCCGTTTACGCTCGGCGCGCAGCAACGCGAGGTAGTCCACGATGAGCAGGTCGGTCGGCATGTCCCGCGCGATGCGGGCCGCCTTGGTCTCCACGTAGGTCATGGTCGCGCCGCGCGGCACCTGACAGATGTAGATGCGCCCGTAGTCCTCGTTGTGCTGGCAGTCGTTCACCACCTGCTCCAGAACGGCCAGCTCCTGCGCATCGAGGGTGCCGTCTTTGATGTCTCGGCTGTTGAGACCATCACGCAGCCCGAACTGCGACAGGCAGGAGTGCCGGGCGATCAGGCGTCGGCGCACCTGCGAGCGGATCGTTTCGGTGGTGAAGAACAGAACGTTCTTGTTCTGCTGCACCGCCGCCGACCACGCCAGCTGCACACACATGCTGGTCTTGCCGTCGCTGGTGTACCCGGCGACGAGGATCAGCTCTCCGTCATGTGTTCCTCCGAGTTTGTCGTCCAGGGGTGGCACACCGAAGTTGATGCCCGTCCCCCGGCCCTGGAGCCGCTCGGCCTGCCGCTGCTGGTACTCGGCGAGGATCTGCTCGCCCTCGCTGCGCATGTCGCCCTCGGGAGCGTCCTGCATCGCGAGCCCGCGATCGATGTCGGCGAAGCGGGTGAGCACGTGCGTGCGGGCGTCCTGGTGCCCGCGCAGGAGCTCCCCGCGCTCGCCTTCCACGCCCCGGGTCAGGATTTCCATGCCCGTCGTCAGCGCCTCGTTGGTGGCCCGGTCGGCGGCCATCTCCCGAATCTGTTGCAGAGCCCAGCGGAACGTGGGCTCGTCGGCCTTGCGGTCGTGCAGCTCGTCGTAGAGCTCCTGGTACGCGGCGGTGGTACCCGCGTCCACCCGGCCGCCCGCGAGCAGGTCACCCAGCGCGTCGCGGGTCAGCACCGCGCCGGTCACCTCGTAGTAGCGCTCCAGCATGGTGAACAGGTTGGCCAGGATGCGGTCCGGCAGGTGTTTGGGCGTCAGGTCGCGAAGGGCGAGTTCCAGGAAGTCACGGCGGTCCGGGATGATGGCGGCGAGCAGTGCGCGAGTGTGGTCACTAGCTGAGGTCACGCACTCTCTACAGCGAGCGCCCAGCGGTGACACGCGCACAGGCAGGCGGATTTGCAGTACTTACACGTCAGGCGGCACTTGTCGTGCAGCCGGTGCAGACACGCCGTGGACACGTAGTCGTGGCTCTCCGCTGGCAGCTTTTCCGGATCGTCCAACCGCCGCTCCCACTCCTGCCAGGTGGCGACCTCCGCTTCGGTCAGCATCGCGCCGCCGTGACCATGCGCGCGCAGCACGCGCGACATCGCCCAGTTGCCAGCTTCGACGGCCGCGAACGCCGACGCGGCGGCGACGTAGAGCTGAGCTTCCAGCTGACCATCGCAGTTGGCTCCGAGGGCAGCGTGGAAGTCGGTCAGGCCCTCGCCGATCTTCTCGATGACATCAGGAGGCAGAGCCGACGCGGAGACGTCGAACGTGAGCCGCACACCCCATTCACGCGTCACGGGTTCACCTGTTCGGGAACGAAGGCGTACACCCGATCGTGGCCGGAGTAGACACGGCGATCGCCGATGGCATTGGTGAGGGTGACGTCCCAGCGCACCCGCAGGGTGTCGCACTCATCCAGCAGCGCGGTGAGCTGCTCGGACTTCTCGACCAGGATGTTGCCGTCCATGTCCTCGTAGCACATCCGCTGCTTGACCTCGTGCAGCACGCCGAAGCCCGCGACGGTGTCGCCGACCTTGAGGTGCATCACGCTGGTGTCCTTGGCCCAGCTGCGCTTGACCCGCGTCGAAGAGTCCAGGTCGATGCGCTCACGGGAGAACGGCGCGGGGATCTTCTTGCGGACCTGCGGGGTTTCGTACGGTGCGCCGACGATGCCGTGCAGCTCAGTCATTTATGTCCACCTCAGAGGAACGTGACGCCGTTATAGCCAGCTCTTTCGGCTGCTATAACGGCGTCACGTGTGATTCAGTTACTGCCCGCCGTTGGTGGAGCTGGGGCCGCCCTGGTTGGCGGCCGGGTTGCCGCCGTCGGACGGGGTGCTGGTGCCCGGCGTCGGGTTGTTGCCAACCTGGCCACCCTGCTCACCGTTGCCCGGCTGCACCTGCGACTGGTTGCCGTCAGCAACGTCCTCGTTCGGGTTCTTGTTGGTCGCTCCAGCCTGCGACTGGCTCTGCGGCTCGTTCTTCTCACGCTTGGCCATTACTTGGTCTCCTTCTTCTCGGTCTTCTCGCTGTTTTCCTTGGCGGCCTTACGGGCAGCCGAGCCGTGTTTGCGATCCCAGGCGGCCTTGGCCTCCTCGGTCGCACCCCAGGTGGACTCGGGGTTGGCGTCGGTCTTGGTCGCGTCCGATCGGTTGGTCATCGTGGTCAGCTCCTCGCAACTCGGCCGGAGATCGGCGGTCGTTCCCATCCGTCGACCAACCGGCCCGCCCGTGATCGAGCGGTCTGCCCGCACGCCCGACAGCGACCTTCCCGGAAGATGAATCCGAAGCGTCCAGCCGGAACGTTGTCCTCTGGATATATCGGTGAGAGGAGATACCGCTCTTTGAGTTCCAAAGAAGTCGAACGATTGCCTCGGGCGTGGCAGCCGTGCCGGAACAGTCCGAGGAAGAACGGCGCGTCGTAGGTGGCCGGGTCAGAGGCGTTGAGAGCCTGCAATGTCAATTGTGCCTCGTCCCGGAACTTTCGTCCCGCATTCTTTTCCGCCTCGCTCAGGCCCACGGCAGCGCCGAGCCGGTCACTCCCACTTGATCCTGGTAGTGGGAGTTCAACCCCGGCGAGCCGTAGGGCTTGACGGCGGGCCTGTCCAGCAACTGGAAACTGATCTGCGCGATCGGGGCTCCCACCGTGAGCAGAATCGGCATGGTCGACAGGTTCTTCAATTCCAGCGTGATCTGCCCCCGGAAACCCGGATCGATGAACCCTGCGGTGGAATGCACCATCAGGAATCTGCGGCCCCAGCTGCTCTTTCCCTCGACACGGCCGACGATGTGCGCGGGCAGCTCCACCCGCTCGGCGGTGGTGGCCAGCAGGCACTCGTTCGGCACGATCGTGTAGACGCCCTCACGTTGCTCGACGTGGTCATCGTAGGGCGACAGGAACTGATCCCCGAGGGTCAGGTCCACGCTCGCCGGTTGGATCTGCGATCCGCCCGGCCAGGGCTCGATCGTGAGGGTCTTGCTGTTCAGCAGCTCGACGATCGTCGCGTCGCACAACATGCTCACAGCGAACTCCACATCGCGCTCTTGATCGCGCGCCAGTTCTCCTTCTGCACGACCTCGGTGATCTGCTCGGCCATCAGCGGCGCCCAGTGCTCCAGGAACTGTCGGCCCGCCAACGAGATACCGTCTTCGCCCCTGAATTCGCGGATCGTCTGCTCAATCAGTTTCTGCATCAGTGTTTTCCCCGTGTTGGCGTGCGTTGGTCAGCATTTCGGTGTGAACGGCGAGGACCGCCTTGGCGTGCAGCTGGCTGGCGCGGCTCTCCGAGATGCCCATCGAGCGAGCCACCTCTTGCAGCTGCAAGCCCTGGAAGTAGTGCAGGGTCAACACGATCTGCTCGTCCGGGTCCAGGTCACGGATCGCGCCGACGACGGTGGCGAGCATCTCGGCGGTGAACGCGTCGGACTCGACCGCCCCGCCACCGACCGGATCGAGCTCCTCGGCCTCCAGCGACACCGGGCGCTGCGCCATACCCCGGATGGTGTTGCGTACCTCCTGCACGGTCATGCCGGAGCGTTGCGCCAGCTCCTTCTCCGGTACGCCCTTGTCCTGCCCGGCCTCCTGCAATGCCTTGGCCCGGGTCCGCAGGCTGCGGGTAGCCCAATCACTGGAGCGGATCGCGTCGATCAGCGCGCCCCGAACCCGGCGTACCACGAACGGCTTGAAGTACTCCAGCGCGTCCTCGCTGAAATTTCGTTCCTTGCAGTAGGGCTGCCATCTGCGCGCGGCCGACACCAGGCCCAGGTTCGCGATCGCGCACAGCTCATCGAGCTCCAGCGCGTGGGGGGCGCTGCGCCACACCTGCTGTGCGAGTGACTGTGTCAGCCCCATGTACTGCGTGATGAGGCCATCGATATCAACCGCCATGAGAATTGTGGGCCTCCTCAGCATGTTGCTCGGCGATCAGACGTAGCGCTTCGACCGCGACACCGACAAAGGCGGGGCTGTAGGTGTAGTCGCACAAGGGGCAGCACAGATCGATGCCGTGGCCGTATTCACCGCCCACGTACCAGTCGTCGAAGCCCATTACATGAATCCTCGGGTCAGCCGGTCGTATCCCAGTTTGGCGTAGCGGCGTTCCTCCTGCGAATACCGGCGGACGATCGCGTACGGCACCTTGCCCATGTGCATCTTGTAGAACGACAGCAGGTCGTGAATGTTGTAGTGCCCGGTGGCGCAGACCACGATGATGTTGTCGTTGGTATTGGGTCCGCCTTCACCCAGCGGCCACACGTGGTGGCGGTGATTGACGTGCGTTTCCGGCATGTGCCGGGTGTGCAACTCGCACGGCTGGCTGGTCGTGCGGATCTGGGTATGCGGATCTGTCTCGCTCATTTATCTGCTCCGTCCGATGAGCTCCAGCATTTGCAGTGGTGATAGGGCTTCGTACAGCTGGTTGTTCTCGCCCCATACCTGGTCGGCCAATGCCTGTTCGCGGCGCAACAGCGGCAGGTAGCCCTCTTCCTGGGTGCCGTTGGTGAACAGGTTGTGGATGTAGACCGCCCGGTGCGCGCTGCCGTCGCGGCGGATGCGCCCGGCCAGCTGCTGCATGCGGGCCGGGTTGAGCAGCTGGTCCACGTTGATCAGGTGGCGGGCGACCTGGAGGTTCAGGGAGGCTTCCATCGCTGCCGTGCCGATCAGGACGCGGCAGTTGGGGTCGTCCCAGAAGCGGCGTAGGGCTTGATGGCGGGCGCTCTTGCGGTTGTCGCGGCCCCAGATCAGCGCGTGGCCGATGCCGCGAGCGGTGAGCCGGTCCGACAGGGCTTGCACGCAGCGGGTGAACTGGCAGAACACGACGACCTTCTCATCCGAGAGGTCGCCGTCGAGTTTGTCCTCGACCCAGTCGAGCTTGACGCTGGCGCCCGGCCCGTCGGCCTCGCCGATGGTCGGCAATCCGGAGCAGACCATCGCGCCGTAGATGAACCGGGCGACCGCCGCGAGGCGTTTCACCCGGGTGCCGTCTTCCTTGATCACCTTGAGGACGCCTTGGCGTAGCTCCTCGTACTTGAGCTGCTGGGCCGGGTGCAGTTCGAGGAAGACGTCGTTGGGTGCCATGATCTCCGGTAGGTCCACGTCATCGACGTGGGTGGCGGTGCGGCGCAGCGCCATCGGGCTCATCTTGGCGACGAAGTCATCGAGGTTCTTGTAGCCGAGGACCTTGCGGGTCACCACGTCGCGGCCCAGGCGCCGGTTGTAGGTGGTGACCAGTTCCTGGCGCTCGTAGCGGTTACGAAACGTGGTCTCGGAGCCGAACACCGAGGACCCGCCGACGGGTTCCAGCATGGAGTGCAGCTCGCGGAGACGCTTTTGCAGCGGAGTGGCGTTGAGGATCACCACGCGTTTGCTGGCGCGGGCGATGCGCTTGATCGTGGTGGCGCTGGCGTTGTTGCGGTTACGCAGGCTGTCGACGTCGTCGATGATCATCACCGCCAGGCGGAACTGATCAAGGTGCTCGTGGTCGCGCAGCAGCATCTGGTAGCCGGTGACCAGCACGTCCCAGCCGCTGACGTATTTGTCGATGCGTTTGCGGCGCGGGCCGACGTTGTCGATGACGGTGAGGCTCGGCACGAACCGCACGAGCTCGTCGCGCCACTGGTCGATCGCGGCCGGGCGGCAGACCACCACGACGCGGGCGCCGTCGAGCTCGCCGGTGGCTTTGATCATGGCCAGCAGCCCGGCGGCCTGGGCGGTCTTGCCGAGGCCGACCTGGTCGGCGATCAGCCCGTGCCCGCGCACGTAGAGCCAGGCGATACCGACGCGCTGGTGTTTGCGGAATTTGACCCCGCACCGGCGGCACGGGCTGGGCAGCTGGCGCAGTCCCTCATCGAGGCTGCTGTGCTGGGCGCAGGGTTGATCATTGAAGAAGCGCAGCTCAGGCAGGGCGAAGTCGTTCATGGTGCGGATCTGGTCAGCGAGAGCGAGGCGCGATTCCAACCCCAGGCGGCGTACGTCGATAGGGCTACTCACGGTCATCCCTACAGGGATGACCGCTGTGGATTCGGTAGGGTCCCCCGAATGGAGAGCTACTCGCAGACCCCGTTTCAGAAACAGGCCGGACGCCTCCTCGGAAAGGGGGTTGGCGCCTACACCGAGCTCGACACGTCGAACGTTCGCGACATCAGCCCCGACGTCCTCGACGAAGACGGGCGGATCAAGATCTTGCCCGCGTCGTACTGGGCCGGTACCACCGTGTACGAGCGTGCCCTGTTCGGGCATGTCCACGGTGTCTACAGCTTCCCGACCGTTGAACTGGTCGCGCGGCTGCGCGAGATCATCGGCGAGCGCTCGGCGATCGAGATTGGCGCCGGTGATGGCGTGCTGGCTCAGGAGTTGAACATCCCGGCGACCGACTCGCGTCAGCACGAGGAGCCGAAGTACCGGGCGATCTACCAGGCCACAGGTCAACCGCCGGTACGCTACGGCCCGAACATCATCAAGATGAACGCCAGCCGGGCCGTGCGTCGCTACAAGCCGCAGGTGGTGATCGGCTGCTGGGTCACCCACAAATGGGAGGCCAGACGCCCGGAGGCGGGCGGTAACGAGGTCGGCATCGATGAAGCCGACGTGATGGCGCACTGCGAGACCTACGTGCTGGTCGGCAATGAGCGCTCGCAACGCTTCGCCCGGGTGCTGGAACGCCCGGGGGTAGAGATCGAGTACCCCGATTGGCTCTACTCCCGGGCGCACACCCAGACGGCGCGCAACATGATCGCGGTGTGGAACCGGCCCTAGTCTCAGGCTTGACGGGCGCGGCGGGCCTGACCGATCTGTCGTTTGCGGGCGATGGTGACCGCCGCGCGGGCCATCTGCACGGCGTAGGAGACGTCCTGCTGGAAGGCTTTCATCGCCTGCTCGATCTGGGGCCGGAACACGGCGGTGTCGACCGGGGTGATGCGGGTGCGGGGCCGTCGTAGTGCCTGGGTCATCAGCCCACGTCCCGAGGTGCGCTGACGGCCCGGCGCTCCCCGGTGGGGACCAGGGTGGGGATAGCGGCGGAGTTGGAGTTGTCGACGGCCTTGAGGCTGTCCTTGACGAAGCTGGCGCCGGAGCCTGCGGACAGGCCGTAGAAGACCAGCGACCAGAAGCTCAGGGTGCCGAGGTCCATGTCGCCGATGCCGATGCCGTCCGCCCAGTCGGTCTGAGCGACCAGCAGAACGACGACGACCCCGGCGATCCATGCGGCCAGTTGGGTGAGGATGCCGTTGAGGTCGGCCGCCCGGCAGTAGCGGAGAAAGTCGACGATTTTGAGGGTGAGCGCCGCCATGGCGACGACGGGTATGAATTCCATGATGCCGCCTTCGAAGAAGCGAAAGGAACCCTTCACGGTCCCTTACAGCTCATCGGTTGCGGTTATCCCGTCTCATCTCCCAGGCCGGAATCGGGGCGGTGTCTGTCGGCGGGGGTGTCCTGTCCTACCAGGGCGTAATGGATCTCGATTGTTTGCGGGATGAACTGCATCGTGGCGTCGATGTAGTGCGGGTAGGGTGTCGGCGAATAGGTGTTGGTGAGTGGGTCGAATCGCTGCGATGTGGTGAATCCGGTATCGGGCACATTGTTGATTGACGCGGCGAAGCGAATGTTGTCCTGGGTGGGCGCGATGAAGTTCAGCTCAATTTGACGCGTGTAGGTGACGCTGCGTCCTTTCGAGGGTGTCGTGGTGGGCGCGGACTGGCCCACCAGTCCGGTCTGGTGCACGACGCGTGTCCCGGCGGCCAGGGTGTCATTCGGGTGGCGCGGGTTGTAGCCCAGTTGGTAGGACGCCGGGAAGTCCTGTGCCGGGTAGTTGGTGGTGGCGTAGAGGCTGAACGTGATCCCTTTGAAGCTGCTGTCGAGGTCGATGTCGGCGACGTTGTCGTCCGTGCTGCCGTACCGGATGGTCATCTCGACGGAGCCGAACAGGTAGACGCGGGTGATCTGGTTGAGCAGCAGCGAATCGTACTGTCCGGTGTAGTCGGGCAGGCGCCATTCGAACTTGTCGAGCATCTGGGTGTGGATGGCGATGAGGTCGATGAGCCCGGAACTCTGCACACTGAACATCTGCCGGTACTGAGTGGCGGGGGCCGGGTTGTCCGGGCGTTGATAGTTGATGTAGCGGGCTCCGGCGAGGGCCTGGGCGTCGAAGGTGTCCACCGGCTGGACGCCGCCGCCGAAGCAGTACAGGTACGGAGTCTGCGGTTGGGGGGTCGTGTTGTCGTAGTAGAGGGTGTAGCCGTCGGTCAGCCGCCCGCCGCGCTGGCTGAACTCGATGATGTCGCCGGGTCCGAGTTTGGTGGAGGGGCTGAACTTCGGGAACGAGCCGAGGATGTTGATGATGCGCCAGGTCGGGTCCGGCCGGGTCTGGGTGTGGAACAGGGTGATCCACCCGGCGGGGGTGATGACGGCTTCGTTGCCGTTGAGGTCGTAGTTGGTGTTCTCGCCGTAGGTGTCGTCGTAGACGTGGTTGGTGTTGCGGACCCGCAACGGGTAGTGCGCCACGAATTCCTGGGTCTTGAACACCCAGTCCGGGGTGTGCCACTTCTTGGTCTTGCCGTCGTACACGTTGAGCGACGCGAGGGTGGGGTCCTCGCCCTTGCCGACGGGCACCGGGATCCACGTGTCGGCGGGGGTGCGGACCCAGAGCCGCTCGATGTCGTTGTCAGGCATAGGTTTCCAGCCAGAAGTCTCCGGGCCGCACGGTGACCGTGTTGTCGGTGGCCGGGTCCGTGGGGCGGATGAAGACCTGCGGTCCGCCGGTGCCGGTGCCGCCGGTGCCGAGCGGTTTGGGTTCCCACTTGCCGGTCTTGGGGTTGTAGACCAGCTGCACTTCACCGTCGGGCTTAGTGCTGACGTCAACGTTCTTGAGCTGTTCGAGGTTGACCTGGGTGGGGTTGTTGACCAGCTTGGTGATCGCCTTCTGAACCTGCTGGAGGCGGGTCTCCAGGATGGACTGAAGGGTCAGTTCGACCTGGGGGACGCTGTTCTCGGCGTCGAGGGCGATGCTGATCGCCATCACCCGGTTCTCGACGCCGTCGATCATGATCGAGTCACCGACGTAGAAGTGGTGGAACGGCACGCGGCCGGGTTCGTCGTAGGGGATCTTGATCTCCCACTGGATCTTCTCGTCGCGTGACTGTTGCAGGTAGCGGTCTGCCAGCGCGTTGCGCAGGCTGGTGTTGGTGACGTTCTTGTTGGTTTCGTTGCGCTGCTCGCGCAGGTTCCACTTCTGCACGCTGGACGCGCTGGTGCGGATGCTTTCGCCGCCTTCGACGTCCACGGCGGTGATCCGGTTGAAGATCTCCTCTCGGTCGCGGGTGCGCTGGTTGGATTCGATCTGGCCGGAGAAGAACCGGACGGTCCGGGTGCGGTCGGTGCCGATGCGGGGGCGCACGTCGAGCTTGAAGCCCGGGTGCATCATCCACTCCAGGCGCTGTCCGAACCACTTGCCCGCGTCCTGCCCGGTGCACTCGTTGAGGAAGTCGAGCAGGTTCTCGTTGAGCTCACTGGGCTGGTAGCCGTGGTTGTTGGTGATGTTCTCGATCGTCTGCACGAGTTGCCATTTGTGTTTGGCGGAGTCGTGGTAGTTGTCGAACATGGGGTTGACCATGCGCACGAGGCCCCGGCGCTGGGCGGCGCGGAACACCGTGTACCACATCTGCATGCTGGCCCAGCGCATCGGGAACTGCCACAGGAACGCGGGCACCCGGTCGTTGAAGGACACCGAGCGGCGTACCGGGTCGCCGTTCTTGTCCTTGCCGATGATCGGCGGGCGTTTCGGCCACCCGGGGCGCATGATGCACGCCCAGCGCAGCACCCCGGCGATGCCGGGTCCGCTGATGGTCGTGACGTGGTTCTCGTCGGGTCCGTCGATCGTGTGCTCGACGGTCTGCCCCAGCCAGGCGAAACGGCGTACGCCGTTCTCCCATGCCTCGAAGACGTACTCGCGGTTCTGGATGTTCTTGGCGATGTCGCCGTTGTTGAGCCGGGTGTACCACCACGGGCTGTCGGTGTCGAAGGTGATCGAGCCCAGGCCGGGGTCGTTGAGCTGCTGGGTGAAGTTGAACTGGGTGTACTCGCTGACGATGGCGACCAGGGTGGTCATGTCCTTGTAGTCCAGCACCCGGATCTGCCAGCCGGTGTTGATGTTCTGCGGGGTGCTGGCGACGGCGAGGAAGCGGGAGTTGACGGTGACCGGCATCATGCCTCCACGACGACGGGGCCGCCCGGCGGGTCGACCTCGGGAACGGTGACGACGATCTCCCAGTGTTCACAGTCGACGGTGGCGGCGTCGATGCTGCGTTCGGGTGTCGCCATGGCGTCGGTGTCGGCGGCCACGAGTTGCCAGGACTGCACCGCGAGGGTGTCGGCACCGAGGCTGACGGTGCCGGTGGCGGGGAAGCCGTGGCCGTAGACGGTGACGGTGTCGCCGACCTCGGCGCCGGGCGGGTCGAAGTGCCACAGGTGCACCGGCGCGGTGGTGGCGCTGACGGTCCAGTACACCGTCATCTGCGACGGGGTGACGGTGGTGTTGACGTCGAAGCGCTGGGCGTCGCTCCACGGCCCCTCCGTGGTGCCGAGCACGAGGCGGGCTCGCCAGTAGGTGGTGGTCCAGACCGGGTCGTCGGGGGTGAAGGTGATGCCCGCGTCGGGAACGCTGACGGCGCTGTAGGTCAGCGCGCCGGTGAAGGCGTTGTTGTCGGCGTACTGGATCTCGATGGTGTAGCTGAGGCTGTCGTCGTCCTGTTGCAGACCGACGATGAAGGTGGGGGTGTCGGTGACGACGATTTCCTGATCCTCGGGCTGGGTGAGGAACAGCTCGGCGTGCAGGGTGACGACCGGCGGGACGGTGGCGTCCAGGCTCAGCGCCGGGGTGCTGACGACAACCGGGACGGGGACCACGTCGAGGTGACGCTGCCGGGGCACGACGGCGGTGGTGGCGGCCTTGTTGGTGCTGTAGGCGGCGGTCACGAAGGTCTGGTTGCCGTAGGCCAGCGCGTTCCAGGTGTCGCGGGCGAGGGTGACCGGCGTCCAGGTGATCGCGTCGGGGCTGCTGACGGCGTAGGTGCCGTAGTCACCGTTGTAGCCGACGATCATGAAGTAGCCGCCGCCGTAGGCGATGCGGTTCCAGTTGTCGGCTGTCGGCAGGACGACCTGTTCGCTCCAGGTGACGCCGTCGGGGCTGGTGGCGACGATGTCGGTGCCGTTGCCGTAGACGGCGAAGATGTCGTTGCCGTAGGCCATCTGATGCCAGGGCTGCGCCGAGCTCATCGTGTGCTCGGTCCAGGTGACGCCGTCGGTGCTGGTGGCGGCGACGTCGCTGTAGTAGCCGATCACGCAGAACACGCCCGCGCCGTACGTCAACGTGTACCAGAACTGGGTGGAGGCCATCTGATGCTGGGTCCAGGTGGCCCCGTCGGTGCTGACGAGCACGATGTCGGAGTCAGCACCGATGGTGACGTAGTGGCCGTTGCCGTAGGCCAGGGTGTACCAGGTCGCGGCGGTGGGCAGGGTACGCGCGGTCCAGGTGATGCCGTCCGGGCTGGTGAGCGCGGTGGAGGACTCCAGGGCCACGGCCACGAACCGGCCGCCGCCGAAGCAGACTTGCCAGTCCCCCGAGGCGGGTAGAGCGTGCTCGCTCCAGGTGACGCCGTCGGGGCTGGTGGCCGCGACGGCGCCGCCGAGGGCGACGAACAGGCCAGCGCCGTAGGCCATGGCGGTCCAGGGGCGCGAGGACGGCAGCGTCGTGGTGGTGAAGGTC
>JACCDR011269378.1_pt1 | contig 28737 bp, 39 predicted proteins | sample 7446431 | NCBI WGS metagenome assembly JACCDR01 (sample SAMN15323443, study PRJNA562643) | freshwater metagenome | isolation source: river surface water | place: USA:Blue River Watershed | collected 2017-08-17 | reverse complement strand
GGGGCCTATGCCCTGTCGGCGGTTCTGAAGACGCCCACTGCGGCGCAGGTGTCAGTGGTCATCCACCGCGCCTTTGCGGCGATGGAGGCGGCGGCGCTGGCCGATGCGCGGGACATGGTGGTGCGCTTGCGGACCGAGGAACTGCGGCGCAAGCCGATCCGGGTCATGGTGGTCGAGGGCACCCGGCAGGGGCTGGACTTCGACCGCATCTGGCGGATGGGCAGCTATTCGCGGGACCGCGTGGCGATGGCGCTGCGCGAGTGCCTGACGCTGGGTCTGATCGACCGGCTTCCCGCCGGCCTGCCGGCGGTGCAAGGCGAGTTGTTCAGCCATGTCTGACGCCCGCGACAGCCTTTGGGAAGGCGCGGCCGCGCTGCGCGGCCTTACCACGCTGGTCACCTCCCTGCCGGAAGGCGAGGACGTGCCGGCCGGCCAGCTTGGCGCGATCTTGCGCGTCATCGACGAGCGGGTGTTTCCTGCCGCCGAAGAACTGGCCTTCGCCCCGGCGAAGTGATGCGATCTGTGCCGGCCTCCGTTGGGGGCCGGCATGACCCGCGCGCTGCAGCAGATGATCCACGTCGGCTGCCGCCAGCTGGGGCTCGAGCCCGAGGACCGGCACGATCTGCAACTGTTGGCCTGTGGCAAGGCCAGCATGAAGGACATGACGGCGGCCGACCTGGAGGCGGTGCTGAAAGCACTGAAGCAGCGCGGGTTCAAGGCCGAGGCGTCACCGAAACCACGAAAGTCCAAAAGCGGATCGTCCCACCGCGAGGCGGCGCCGCGCGCCGATCTGCGCCTGATCCATGTCCTGTGGGGCAAGCTGGGCCGGGCCGGAAAGCTGAAGGTGCCCGGGCGCGAGGGGCTGAACGCCTTCATCCGCGCCCGGTACGGCAAGGCCTGGGGGGCGGTTCCGGCCGACATCGACATGCTGCGCGACTGGCGGCAGATCGCCACCGTGCTGGACGCGCTGAAGGACTGGTGCATGCGCGAGGGGATCGCGCTGGAGGATCGGCCGTGAAGAAGCCGATTGCCCGGGTCAGTGATCATGCCGTTCTGCGGTACCTTCAACGGGTGCTTGAAGTGCCGGTTGAAGCGATCCGCGACGACCTGGGCAGGAAGCTGGACGACGCGGTGCGGGCAGGTGCGTCGTCGGTCGTGATCGACGGGTTCCGGTTCGTGCTGGACCAGGACGTGGTGACCACCGTGCTGCGCGGCAAGGGCGATTACTGGCCGATGGACGAGGCGCGGCGGGCGAAGGTCAAGCGGCCGCGCCGCGTGGCCGCCCGCGACGAGGCGGCCGATGCCTGACACCATCGGTGAAAAGGGCGGGCCTGCGGCCCTCGGGCCAGTCCCGCAGAATGTGCAGCCGTTCCTGGACGTCCTGGGCGAGGAGCTGACGCTGCGCGTCCTGATCGAGCTGGGCGGCGCGGAACTGTACATCCCGGCCACGCCCCGGGGCCGGGGCCGGCTGGAGGCCATCGTCGGCCCCGAGCTGACGGCCGAGCTGGCGCGGGCCGACTGGCTGCCCGGGCGCATCCCCATCGCCAATTCCTGGCTGGTCAACGTCCTGCACCGCACGAAGGGCTTGCCGGTCAGCGAAATTGCCCGCATCCTGCGCACCACCGACAAGACCGTGCGCAGCCATCTGAAGGCCGGCGCCGGCCGCGACGACGGCGCGCAGCCCAGCCTGTTCTGACCCCCCATCCCCCTGCCGGGCCTGCCCCGCACGCCCGTGCGGGTGTTTCGCGTGCCGGGCGAGGCGCATGCATGGACCCATCCCGTGACGGAGGGTCGAAATGTACAAGTTGCGCAATCTGGCAATTTCGGGCGGCATGCTGCTGCTGATCGTCGCCCTGGGGGCGCTGGCCATTGCCCGCCCCGCCGCCGCCCAGGGGCAGAACTGTGCGCCGCATGATGCCGTCGTCGCGCGTCTGGCCGAGCGGTATGGCGAGACGCGGCAGTCGATCGGCGTCACCCAGAACAATGCGGTGATGGAGGTCTTCGCCTCGGCCGAGACCGGGACCTGGACGATCACCGTCACCATGCCGAACGGGCCGACCTGCCTGGTCGCCGCCGGCGCCAGCTTCGAGAACCTGCGCGAGGCCCTGCCGGCCCCGGGTTCGCCTGCCTGACCCCTTTGAAACCGGAGAGACCACGATGTTCGAAGAAGCGAAGTCGATGCTGATGTCCCGCACGATCTGGGGCGCCCTGGTCGCCCTGATGGCCAGCGGCGCCGGCCTGGCGGGCTATACCGTTTCGGCCGCGGATCAGGCCAGCATCCTGACGCTGCTGACCTCGCTGGCCGGTCTGGCCGGGTCCGCCGTTGCGATCTGGGGGCGCATCGTCGCCACCAAGCGCCTGGGCCGCTGAGGTCAGCCACATGGACGTGACACTGAACCAGATCGTCGCGCTGGCCGCCGGGGTGTCGGTGCTGCTGTCTCTGGGTCTGACGGTCTGGACCCTGCTGTCGTCGGGCAGCCGGCAGAACGGCAAGCGGCTGGACGGGATGGACGGGCGGCTGGGCGAGGTCGAGCGGTCGCTGGAGCGGCTGGACGTGACGATCCGCAGCATGCCCGACCGCGAGATGGTGCACCGGATCGAGCTGCAGGTCTCGCAACTGGCCGGCCGGATGGACGTGGCGAGCGAGCGGCTGGGGTCGATCGCCGCGATCAGCGAGCGGATGCAGGAGCTGCTGCTGAGCCGCAGCGAGAAGGACTGACGACGATGGACTATGACACCCTGATCCGCGAGGACGCGCGCCTGATCATGCTGCGGGTCCTGGCGCAGGAGCCGTCCGAGACGCTGAACAGCGATCTGCTGCGCCAGCATCTGATCCGCTTCGGGATCGACCGCGAGCGTGCCTGGGTGCATGTCGAGCTGGACTGGCTGGCCGAGATGGGCACCGTCACGCTGACCGAAGCCGGGTCGGTCAAGGTCGCCACGCTGACCGAGCGCGGAGGGCGGCACCTGAGCCGCGCCATCGCGATCGAGGGCATCAAGCGCCCTGCGCGTCCGGGAGGCTGATCCATGTCCGGGGCGGTCAGGGGGCGGGGGCGGCTGTCGTCGATTGATCTGCTGCCCCGCGAGGCCGAGAGCATCGTCGCCTGGGCGGTCCAGGAGCTGGCGGCGCGCGAGCGGACGCAGGTGGACATCTACGGCGAATTCGTCACCCGCTGCCAGAAGCTGATGGGCGAGTACCGGGGCGAGGTCGATTTCGACATCCCGTCCTTCAGCTCGTTCAATCGGTTCAGCATGCGCAAGGCGGCGCTGGCGCGGCGCCTGGAGGACACCCGCGAAATGGCCAAGGCCATGGGTGAGCGGTTTGACGCCGCCGGGTCGGACGACCTGACGCGCATCGCTGCCGAGGCAATCAAGAGCCTGGTCTTCGAGCTGGTGACCGCCGGCGGCGAGGCCGGGTTCGATCCGAAGGAGGCGATGCAGCTGGCGACCGCGCTGAAGCAGGCCGCGCAGGCGCAGGGCGTGTCCACCGCCCGGCGCCAGAAGCTGGATGCCGAGTTCGCGGCCGGCGTCGAGGCGGCCGTGGACAAGGTCGCCAAGGTCAAGGGGATCACGGCCGAGACCGCCGAGGCGATCAAGGCGCAGATTTTGGGCGTCGCATGATCCGGGCGATGCACTTTCCCGACTTCGGCGCCTTCCGGTCGCACAAGACGCCGGGCAGCTTCCATGTGGATGGTCTGGGCAGCCCCATCGTGCGGTTCATCGTCTGGTGCCCCTGCGGCTGCGGGCATCGCTGGTCGCTGACCGTGGGCGAGAACTGCAAACCCACCGCCTCGCCGTCCTGGCGCTGGAACGGATCGCTGACCGAGCCGACGCTGGACCCGTCCGTCCGGGACGGCGACGTCGATGGCGAGCATTGGCACGGCTGGTTGCGCAACGGCTACTGGGAGGCCGCGTGATGCCCTTCGATACGCCGCCGCCGGCCGAGCCCGAGGAAGAGGACGCGCTGACCGTCCTGCTGTTCCTGCGCGATGCCTGGGACGGGCGGGTGGTGCTGGCCGGCCGGTCGGGCCAGGCCGCGTTCGCCAGCTTCGCGCGGATGATCGGCCGGGATCCCAGGGCGCTGGCGGCGACGCTGGAGGGCGTGACGTGACGCGCGCCTGGCAAGCCTTTAGCGGGCAGAACGTGCTCACCTGGCTGAGCGGCTTCTATGGCGCGCAAGCGGTGGGCTATGCCGCGTTCGACCACTGGCCGAGCGCTGCGTTGACCGCTGTGTCGTCCGTCGCCTGTGGGGTGTTCTCCGGGAGGGCGGCACGTTGAGCGCAGCCCTGTCCGAGGCCGACTGGGCGGCGCAGCGGCAGGCTGCGACCGACGCCATGCCCGGGCTGGTGCAGGATGTCGGGCTGCCCAAGGTGCTGCTGCCCTATCAGGCGCGCGCCGTCGGTCTGCTGGACAGCGGCGCGCAGGTGGTGGTGATCGAGAAGTCGCGCCGCGTCGGCCTGACCTGGGGGCTGGCGGCAGCCGCCGTGCTGCGCGCGGGCCGCGAGCGTCCGGCCGGCGGAATGGATGCGATGTACATCTCGTACTCCCAGGAGATGACCCGCGAGTTCATCGACGCCTGCGCGATGTGGGCTCGGGCGTTCTCGGTCGCCGTGCTGGCAGCGGACGAGCTGCTGTTCGACGACAGCGACGCCGACGGCGATCGGGCGATCCAGGCGTTCCGCATCCGCTTTGCCAGCGGGTTCGAGGTGCTGGCGCTGTCGTCCGCGCCCCGGTCGCTGCGCGGCAAGCAGGGCCTGGTGATCATCGACGAGGCGGCCTTCGTCGACAGCCTGCCGGAGCTGCTGAAGGCCGCGCTGGCGTTCCTGATGTGGGGCGGCCAGGTCGTCGTCTGCTCGACCCACAACGGGACCGAGCATCCGTTCAACGGCCTGGTGCAGGACACGCTGGCCGGGCGGCGGCCCTATGCCCACCTGCGGATCGACTTCGACCTGGCGCTGCGCGAGGGGCTGTTCCAGCGCATCTGCCTGGTGCGGGGCAAGCCCTGGACGGCCGAGGCCGAGGCGGCCTGGCGGCAGGAAATCGTCGATGCCTATGGCGACGGCGCCGACGAGGAGCTGTTCTGCGTGCCCGCGCTGGGCAGCGGAGCCTGGCTGCCGGCCCCGCTGGTCGAGGCGCGGATGACGGCCGACGCGCCCTGCCTGACGCTGGCGCTGCCGCCGGACTTCCTGCACCGGACCAAGGACGATCGCGGCGCCCTGCTGCGCGACTTCATCCGCGAGCTGTCGGTGGTGCTGGCCGGCCTGCCCGCCGACAAGGCCCGGCACTTCGCCGCGGGCTTCGACTTCGGCCGCGTCGCGGACCTGTCGGTCTTCGACCTGCTGGCGATCGACGCCGACCTGAAGCGGCGCGAGGTGCTGTCGATCGAGATGCGCGGTGTGCCCGGCGACGAGCAGAAGGCCATCGTGGGCGAGGTCCTGGACGCGGTCCGCGACCGCCTGGTAGGCGCGGCGTTCGACGCCACCGGCATGGGCTGGACGGTGGCCGAGGACATGGGCCGCCGGTTCGGACTGCGCGAGACTGAGGACGGGCCCGGCCTGATCCTGGCGGTGAAGTTCACCGAGGAGTGGTACCGGCTGCACATGCCGCCGCTGAAGGCCGCGTTCGAGGACGACATGATCGCCCTGGGCCGGTCCGAGGATCACCTGTCCGACCTGCGGGCGGTGAAGCTGGTGCGCGGCATCCCCCGGGTGCCGCCGGTGCGCGAGGGGACCAAGGGCCTGAAGCGCCACGGCGACTATGCCATCGGGCTGGCACTGGCGCATTTCGCCAGCCGCCTGCGCTGGGTCGAATACGGCTATCGCGGCGCGGGCAGCCCGGGGTCCGGCGCCGGCCGGATGGCGACGATGCCGCCGCGCGACGACGACCGCCCGGCCGCGCGCGGCTGGTGGCGCAGCCCGCTGGGCGCCGGCCTTCGGGGGCGGGTATCGTGAGGGTGGCCATGATCGCCGCCAATCCTTCAACGCCCCCGGAGGGTGGGGGCCAGGGGCTGCGTCAACAGCCCCCGACACGGGGCGCAAGTTGTACAGCCCCCGCCGGCCAGAAGCTCCTCATGGCCGCCCCGCGCCTTTCTGCGCGACGGGCCGCAAAGATGAGGTTAACGCCCATGACGACGTCCGACCCCGCGCGCCAGGCGCGGCCGGTTGCCCCCTATCTGGGCGGCAAGCGCAACCTGGCCGGCCGCATCTGCCGGATCATCGACGCCTACGAGCATCGGACCTACGCCGAGCCGTTCATCGGCATGGGCGGGGTGTTTCTGCGCCGGCGCCGACCGGTGACGGCCGAGTTCATCAATGACGCCAGCCGGGACGTCTACACCCTGTTCCGGGTGCTGCAGGAGCACTACGTGGCGTTTCTTGACCTGCTGCGGTTCCAGATCACCACCCAGGCCAACTACGAGCGGCTGGTCGCGGTGGACCCCACGACGCTGACCGACCTGCAGCGCGCCGCGCGGTTCCTGTACCTGCAGCGCACGGCGTTCGGGGGCAAGGTATCGGGCCGGAACTTCGGCATCTCGACCGACCGTCCTGCCCGGTTCAACCTGACCACGCTGGAGCCTGACCTGGAGGCGCTGCACCAGCGGCTGGCCGGGGTCACTGTCACCTGCCTGGACTTCGCCGCCTTCCTCGCCCGGATCGACCGGCCGGGCGTCCTGTTTTACCTCGACCCGCCGTACTGGGGCAGCGAGCGCGATTACGGCGCCGGCCTGTTCGCCCGCGAGCGCTTTGCCGAGCTGGCCGAGCAGCTGCGCGGCCTGCGCGGGGACTGGCTGCTGTCGCTGAATGACCGGCCCGAGGTGCGCGAGCTGTTCGGCTTTGCGCACCTGCTGCCGGTGACCACGACCTACACCGTCGGCGCCGGCGGCGCGACCGGTGCGGCCGAGCTGCTGATCGCAAGCTGGCCCCTGGCCAAGGAGGAGGACCTGCCATGAAGATGACGCGGCGCGGCATGCTGGCGCTGGCCCTGCACGAGGGTCTGGTGCCCGCGCCCTACAAGGACGTGAAGGGCATCTGGACCTATGGCATAGGCCACACGGCCGAGGCCGGGGCGCCCGATCCCGAGAAGATGCCGCGCGGCGTGCCGGCCGATCTGGACGCGGCGATCCGCGACGTCCTGGTGCTTTTCGCGCGCGACGTGGTCCGGTACGAGGCCGAGGTCCTGCGGGCAGTGCGGGTGCCGTTGGTGGCCCGTCAGTTCGATGCGCTGGTCAGCTTCCACTACAACACCGGCGCCATCGCCGAGGCGGCGCTGACCCGGCACCTGAATGCCGGGAACCCCGGCGCGGCGGCCGCCGCCTTCATGAACTGGGTCACGCCGTCCAGCCTGCGCCCCCGGCGCACGGCCGAGATGCGGCTGTTCCGGGACGGGGTCTATCCGACCGGCGCGATCCCGGTCTGGGGCGTGACGGCCGCCGGTCAGATCGACTGGCGCAAGCCGATCCGCCAGCTGGTCGATCCGCAGTTTTAAGGGGGCGTGAAATGGCCGGCAAACCTGTCCTTCTCGACCGCTGGGGCAACCCGGTGCAGCGCGCGGTGCTGCGCCAGGACGTAGCGGCCGCCACCGTCGGCGGGGTCCGCAGCCCGCTGACCGGGTACCCGGCTGACGGCCTCGATCCGCTGCGGCTGGCCGGCATCCTGCGCGAGGCCGATGCCGGCGACCCGATCCGGTATCTCGAGCTGGCCGAGACGATCGAGGAGCGCGACCTGCACTACGTCGGCGTTCTGGGCACCCGGCGTCGGGCGGTCAGCCAGCTGGAGATCACCGTCGAGCCGGGATCGGACGATGCCGCCGACGTGGACCGGGCCGAGATGGTCCGCACCTGGCTGGAGCGCGACGAGCTGGCCGACGAGCTGTTCGACATCCTGGACTGCATCGGCAAGGGCCTGTCTTTCACCGAGATCGTCTGGGACACCAGCGCCGGCCAGTACCGGCCCGACCGGCTGGAGTTCCGCGACCCGCGCTGGTTCAGCGTCAACCGCGACAACCTGACGGTGCCCGAGCTGATCGGCCAGGGCGGCGAGCGCCTGCCGCTGCCGGCGTTCAAGTTCATCTGCGGTCAGGTCAAGGCCAAGTCGGGCCTGCCGCTGCGGTCCGGGCTGGCGCGGGTCGCAGCCTGGGCGTGGCTGTTCAAGGCCTACACCCAGCGCGACTGGGCGATCTTCACCCAGACCTATGGCCAGCCGCTGCGGCTGGGCAAGTTCGGCCCCGGCGCGTCCGAGGCCGACAAGGACACCCTGTTCCGGGCGGTCGCCAACATCGCCGGCGACTGCGCCGCGATCATCCCCGAGAGCATGGCCATCGAGTTCGTCGAGACCGGGTCGGCTGGCGCGACGTCGGATTTGTACCGCGAGCGGGCCGACTGGCTGGACCAGCAGGTGTCGAAGGCCGTGCTGGGGCAGACGGCGACCACCGACGCCATCGCCGGCGGCCACGCCGTCGGCCGCGAGCATCGGCAGGTTCAGGAGGACATCGAGCGCGCCGATGCCAAGGCTCTGTCGGCGATCCTGAACCGCGACCTGATCCGGCCCTGGATGCAGCTGGAGTTCGGGCCGCTGGCCCGCTACCCGCGCCTGAAGATCGCCCGGGCCGAGGCGCAGGACCTGGTGGCGCTGAGCAACGCGCTGGGGCCGCTGATCGACCGGGGCCTGAAGGTCGGCGCGGCCGAGGTGCGCGAGAAGTTCGGCCTGGCCGAACCGGCCGCCGACGCGGAAATCCTGCGTCCGGTGGCCTCCGGCGCCCCGCCGGCGGGGGTCGAGGGGGCCGGTCAGGGCGGAATTGCCCCTGCGGCTCGATTTGAAACCCGTTTTAAGGGGGTCGGCGGGTTGCCGGGCCTGACGACAGCGGCGCAGGCTGAAGGCCCGCCAGCGGCCCGGAAAACGGCCAGTTCGCCCGGGGACGATCTGACCGACGTCCTGGCGGCCGAAGCGCGGCCGGCAATGGCGGCGATGCTGGGCCAGATCGAGGCGATGGTCGAGGCCGCCGGCGACATGGCCGAGCTGCAGCAGATGCTGACCGAGGGCTTCCCCGACCTGGACGCGGCCGCGCTGGTCGCGGTGCTGGGGCGCGCCTTCGCGGCCGCCCAGGCCGGGGGTAGGATCGCCGTCGAGGAGGAGGCGGGTGGCTGACGTCGGCGCCACCTTTCGCAAGCCGTTCGCCGAGCAGGTCGCGGCCTTCCGGCTGCGCCTGGCGAACCTGGTGCCCACCGCGCGCTGGGATGACCTGTGGCAGGAGGCGCATGACCGGGCCTTCGTGGTGGCCGGCGCCCTGAAGGCCGACTTGCTGGCCGACCTGGCCGAGGCCGTTCGGAAGGGGATCGAGGAGGGGACCAGCCTGGAGGAGTTCCGCCGCGACTTCCGCGCCATTGTCGAGCGGCGCGGCTGGCACGGCTGGACGGGCGAGGACACCGAGGCCGGGCAGGCCTGGCGCACGAAGGTCATCTACCGGACGAACATGCTGACCAGCTACGCCGCCGGCCGGCACGCCCAGCTGGTGGCGGGCAACTTCGCGTTCTGGGTCTACCGCCACGGCGGATCGCGCGAGCCGCGCGTCCAGCACCTGGGCTGGGATGGCCTGATCCTGCCGCCCGACCACCCGTTCTGGGCCACGCACTTCCCGCCCAACGGCTGGGGCTGCAACTGCCGCGTCGCAGGCGCCGACGACCTGAAAGGCGCCCTCCGTGTCGGTGGCCAGCCGGGCAAGAGCCTGCCCGAGGGCTGGGACGCCCGGGACCCCCGCACCGGGGCGCCGACCGGCATCGACAAGGGCTGGGGTTATGCGCCCGGCCGCAGTGCCGTGGACGACATCCTTGCGCTTGCGATGGGCAAGGCGCGCCCCGGGTCGATCAACGATGAGCTGCGCGCGGACGTCGAAGCGAAGGGCGCCGCGCCTGTCCCGAGGTCCGTCGACGAGATCGCCGAGACTACGGGGTTCAGCAGGTCGATGCCGCCAGCCGGGCTGAAGCAGGCGGTCGCGACCATCGGGGAAGTCGCGGACCGCTTCGACATGCCGAAGCTGCGGTACCTGGGCAGCTTCGAGGCTTTCCCCGAGCGACTGCGGGGCGTGAAGCGTGCGCTGGCCTGCTACGTTCCCGCCCGGGACGCGGTCTGCATCCGGGCGACCTCGGTGAAAGGGGTGCAGCCGTTCAAGCCGTTCGGGCCACATGTCGCGAAGTGGACCGAGCTGCTTGACAAGGCCAGCCCCGGGGTCCAGCGGATCGCGCGCAAGGAGATCGGCGATCAGTGGCTGTGGTCGCCCGTCCACGACCTCGACACGCTGCTGGTCCACGAGCTGGGCCACCGGCTGCACTTCCGGAACTATGCCGAGCTGAACCGCCTGCTTTACGCGTGGGCGGAAGAGATGCGCCGGGACGGCTGGGGCCTGCTGGTCAGTCAGTACGGACTGTCGGACATCCACGAGCTTGTCGCAGAGGCCTTCGTGCTATACCTTCGTGGCGGTGACAGTGGCCGCCGCAGGATTTACCCGCCGCTGCTGAAGTGGTTCGAGGAGAAGGACCGCACTCCGTGACAGACAGGCCCGCCATCACGCAAGCCCAGGAGCTGGTCGCCCATCCGGAGCGGTGGGATGATCCCGAGGCGGAGTTCGACCGGCTGATGGGGCTGGCGTCGGCCGAGGAGCTGCCGATGTTCACGATGCTGGCCGAGGGCCTGGCGCTGGCGATGAACGGGCGCGGCCCGAGCTTCTCGCTGCTGTGATCGAGGTCCAGCTCGAAACTGGCGCTGCCTCGGCCGCGCTGGAGCGGGCGGAGGACCTGCTGACCGACCTGACCCCGCTGATGATCCGGCTCGGGGACTACCTCGCGGAGGCGACCATCGAGCGGTTTCCGACCGGCAGGGCGCCTGACGGGTCGGCCTGGGCGCCGAAGTCGCTGGTGACGCTGGAGCGTCAGGGCGGCGGCCAGCGCGGGGCGGACCCCCGGCCGCTGTTCGGTCCTTCGGGCCTGCTGTCGCGGCTGATCAGCTACGAGGTGACCCCGACCAGCGTGACGGTCGGATCGAACATGATCTACGCCGCCGTCCAGCAGTTCGGCGCGGCGCAGGGCGCGTTCGGCGTCACGGCCGCCGGCGGCCCGATCCCCTGGGGAAACATTCCCGCGCGGCCGTTCCTTGGCTTGTCGGATGACGATGAGCGGGCTGTGGTCAAGATCGTCGAGAAGGCGATTGGCGGGGCGCTGGACACATGATCCGACTGGGGGCTTGATCCCCGCAGGGGGCCTAAGCGTCTTGCCTGGTCGGCCCGACTCATCCGAAGCTCTGACGCGCGTAATGACGGGGAGGGTTGTGCCGTGGATGGTGACGTCGGGAAGGCGGGCTGGTCCGCCGTCGAGGGGTTGCTGGCAGAGGCGTTCCAGAGTGGGCAACCCGCTCTGTGGTTCCAAAAGCACCTGGGATCGCTGGTGGCCGAACATCAATGGGACGTCGTTTGGCCGCCGGTCACCGACAAAAGCCGGTTCGGCGAGGTAGCCGCAGACCTGTACCGCGCCTACACCGCCATCGAGTATGCGCGGCAACGGCAGGCGCAGCTTGAGGCGGCTGGACATGCGCTGTGGGTCTATCGGTGCCACGATCCGATCGGCGTCTGCGCCGGCCTGCACGCCGTCCTCGACGGGCTCGTCCTGCCCGCGGATCACGCGTTCTGGTCGATCTGGGCACCGCCAAATGCACCGTTCTGCACATGCTCCGTTACCGGCGCGCGTTCGCCCGACGCCAGCCGTCGACTTGGCGGCAGCCCCGAGAAGTCTCTTCCCACCTGGTGGGACGACGTGGAGCACGTGCCCGATGCGTCCTACTTCGGGGGCGAGCGCCCGTCGGTGCGCGAACTGGGCGTGGCGCTGCTGGCACTTTCAGATCGGTGACGCTCTCCTTTGACGCCGCCTTGACGCAGGCCGCCGGCGCCCTCACTCTGGGGTGAGAGGCGGGCGATGCGACCCCCGCACGCCCGTGCGGGTGTTTCCCCCGGCCGCCGCCTGCCAGTTTCGGCGGCATGCGTCAGTCCTTCGGAAACCCCATCCTGCTGCAACAGGCCGAGACCGAGACCGATGCGCCCGAGTGGGTGCATCTGGTCCCGGCCGGCGTTGTCCGCACGGTCGATGCGCGCGGGCCGTACCTGGTCGAGGACCCGGCGGCGGTGGTGGCGGCGACGCAGGCCGCGCGTGACTGGCTGTCCATCGACATCAACCACGCCGAAGACCATCAGGCCCCAGCTGGGGGCGAGGCGCCGTCGGTCGGTCAGGTGACCGAGCTTGAGGCCCGGCCCGACGGCGTCTGGGGCCGCGTGCGCTGGACGCCCCGGGGCCGGCGGCTGGTCGCGGACCGCGAGTATCTGGGGATTTCGCCGGTGTTCATGGCCGACGCCGCAAAGCGGGTGGTCCGCCTGTTGGGCGCCAGCCTGGTCAATCGTCCGAACCTGCGCGGCCTGGTCGCGCTCAATCAGGAGACAGCTTCCATGGATCTGAGGGAAATGCTGATCGAGGCGCTTGGCCTCGATCCGGCGTCCGCCCCCACCGACGATGCCATCGTCGCGGCGGTGAAGGAAATGAAGGGCGGCGGGGCCGAGGTGGCGGCGATGCAGTCGCAGCTGGCGGACCTGCGCACGGCGCTGGGCGTCGAGGCTGGCGGCGACGTGGTCGCGGCAGCCCGCGCGGCGAAGGCCGGTCCGGACGCGGGCGCCGTGGTGGCGCTGCAGCAGGAGCTGGCGCGCGTGGGTGGCGAGCTGGCCACGATGCGCGAGGCCGGGGCGCGGTCGCGCGCCGAGGCGGTGATCGACGCCGCGATCCGCGAGGGCCGTGTCGGCGTCAAGCCGCTGCGCGACCACTACGTGAGCCGCCACATGGCCGATCCGGCGGCGGTCGAGAAGGAGATCGCGGTGCTGCCGTCGCTGACGGCAACCGGCGGCCTGATCAACCCGGCCCCGCCCACGACGGGTGGCGGCGTGGCGCTGAATGCCGAAGAGATGGCGGTCGCGGCCCAGCTGGGCATGACCGCCGAAGAGTTCACCAAGGCCAGGGAGGCCCGCTGACATGGTTGCACTGACCGCTGATCGCCTGACGCCCGAGATGGGCGTGGGCGCCCGCTCCGGTTTCCTGGGCGCGAACCAGGCCATTTTCGCCGGGTCGATCCTGATGCGGAACGCCTCGGGGCACCTGATCAAGGGGGCCACCGCCACCGGCAGCTTCGGCGTCGGCCGGGCCGAGGACCCGGGCGTGTCGACCACCGCCGGCGTGACCGCGCATCCCTATCGGATGGGCGTGTTCCAGTTCGCCAACTCGGCTTCGGGCGACCTGATCGCCACCGCCGACATCGGCACGGTCTGCTACATCGTCGACGATCAGACGGTGGCCAAGACCAACGGGTCGTCGACCCGGTCGCCGGCCGGCACGGTCGTGGACGTCGATGCGAACGGCGTCTGGGTCCGGTTCGACGAGGTCCTGACCCGCGCCATGCTGTCCTGAGGAGACTGACGGATGATCATCAACACGAGCACGCTGAACGCGATCCGCACCGGCTTTCAGGCCAGCTTCAAGCAGGGTTTGAGCCAGGCGCCGTCGCTGTACGAGCGCATCGCCACCAAGGTCGCGTCGCAGACGAAGTCGAACACCTATGGCTGGCTGGGCAAGTTCCCGAACCTGCGGGAATGGATCGGCGCGCGGCAGGTGATGTCGATTGCCGAGGCGGCCTACACGGTCGTCAACAAGGATTTCGAGCTGACCATCGGCGTCGACCGCAACGATATCGAGGACGACAACCTGGGCGTCTACGCGCCCATGTTCCAGGAGCTTGGCGACAGCGTCGCGGCGCATCCGGACCGGCTGGTCTTCGCGCTGCTCAAGGCGGGCTTCACCACGAACTGCTATGACGGCCAGACCTTCTTCTCGGCCTCGCACCCGGTGCTGGACGAGAACGGCGCGGTCACTACCGTGTCGAACACCGGCGGCGGCGCGGGCACGAACTGGTTCCTGCTGTGCGCCAACCGCGCCCTGAAGCCCCTGATCTACCAGGAGCGCAAGGCGCCGGTCTTCGTCAACAAGGACAAGCCCGACGACGACAACGTCTTCGACCGGAAGGAGTACCTGTACGGCGTGGACATGCGCTGCAACGTGGGCTTCGGCTTCTGGCAGATGGCCTACGGGTCGAAGCAGACGCTGGACGCGGCGGCCTATGCCACCGGCCGGGCGATGCTGACGGGCCAGAAGGGCGACTATGGCCGGCCGCTGGGCCTGATGCCGAACCTGCTGGTGGTGCCGCCGGCACTGGAGGAGGCCGGGCGCGAAATCCTGACCGCCGAGCGCGACGCGGCCGGGGCCACCAACGTCTGGAAGGGCACGGCCGAGCTGCTCGTCGCCCCGTGGCTCGCCTGATGGCGCGGCGTGGCAAGGCGCAGGCCGAGGCAGCCCCGGCTGCCCCGGCCGTGCCGGAGGCGGCCGCGCCGGCCGCCCCCGAGCCGCAAGCGGCCGCGTCTGTGGCCCCGGAACCGGAGGCGGCCGCCGGTGGCGCGCTGCACAACCCGGAGCCGCTGACGCTGCCTCCGGTGGCGCATGTCGATCTCGGCGAGGCCCGGCTGGTCCGGCTTGTCGTCACCGGCCCGGATCGTGGCGCCTGGTGCATCGGCCGCAAGTTCACGCCGACCGTCCAGACGTTCGAGCCCGGCGACCTGACGATGGACGAGATCGACGCGATCTGCGCCGACCCGGCGCTGACGGTCGAGACCGTCGAGATCACCTGACACCGCCCGGTATGGGCGGGACCGCTCTGGCGGCGGGGCGGGATGCCCCCCACGCAGTCCGCCGCGCCGCCAGGGCAACGACCTGACCCCGTGGAGTGACCCGCCGTGCCCTACTGCACCCAGACCGACCTGGTGGACCGCTACGGGCAGGCCCTGATCGTGGCGCTGACCGACCGGGGCGCGACGGCGACGGGGACCATCGACAGCGACGTGGTGGACCGGGCCATCGGCGATGCCGGGAACCTGATCGACGGCTACGTGGGCAAGCGCTACGCCCTGCCGGTGACCCCGGCGCAGCCGCTCTTGGCCACGCTGGCGCTGCAGATCGCGGTCTACGTGCTGCATGTCTCGGCCCCCGATCCCAAGATCGTCGAGGACTACAAGGAGGCGCTGCGGCAGCTGCAGGCGATCTCGAACGGCACGCTGGTGCTGACGGCCGCCGGCGTCGAGGCCGCGGGGACCGGCGGCAGCGGTGCCCGGATCACCGACCGCGCGCGGCCGTTTACCGAGGACAACCTGAAGGGCTTCATATGAGCCTGCTGGCGGACATCCAGGCGCGGATCGCCGCGCGGGTGCCGGCGCTGGCGGGCCGGATCGGCGGCGCGGGCGACGTCTCGCGCCTGATCCAGAACAAGGGCCTGCCGCAGCACGGCACCAGCGTGATGGTGGTGCCCAACGGCCTGCGGTCCGGCGGCGACCCCGAGGCGATCAGCGGCCTGTTCCGCCAGCCGGTGCAGGAGGTGCTGGCGGTGCTGGTGGCCTACCGCGCGGCGATGCGCGAGGGCGATGCCGCGACCGACCTGTCCGAAACGGTGCGCGCGGTGATCGAGGCGCTGGTCGGCTGGCAGGTGCCGGGCCGGATCGGCGTGGTGTCACTGCTGCAGGCCCGCGCCCTGGGCGGCGGCGCCGACAACGGCACGCTCCTTTACCAGATCGACCTGCTTTTCCCCGACCAGCTGAGGGTCAACCCGACATGACGAAACGCAGCCCACCCCCCGCCCGGACGCCGGAGGTCCCGCCGCAGGCGGCGCCGGCCGAACCGGCGGCACGCCCCGCCCGCATCCTGCCGCCGGATGGCGGCGTCCTCTACCTGGCCGCCGACGGTACCCCCGTCGCCCCGCCGCCACCGCAGGAGTAAGCCATGGCCGAATACGGAACTGTCGCGCTGCTGAGCGAGGCCGAGGCGACTTACGCGCTGGACCCGGTGCCGTCGAACACCGTCGACGGGATCATCTCGCGCAACACCCGGATCATGCCGATCGAGGCCGAGGTGATCGACCGGGCGCTGGATCTGAACTTCTTCGGACGCAGCCCCATCCTGCTGGCCGATGTCCGGTCGCGGCTGCAGTTCGAGGTCGAGATGACTGGCCGCTCGGCCGCCGGTGTCGCCCCGCCGTGGATGCACCTGGTGCGGGCCGGGGGCGCGGGCGCGACCGTGAACGCCGGCGTCTCGGTGGTCATCGCGCCGGCGCAGGTCAACATCCTGTCGCTGACGCACTACATGTACGTGGGCGAAGTGCTGCACAAGCTGGGCGGGTCCCGGGGGGACTGGTCGCTGGTCTTCGAGGCCGGCAAGGTGCCGTATTTCGAGTTCGACTTCCTGGGCCTCTATTCCACGCCCACGGACGCGGCCGTGCCGGCCCTGACCTATCCCAACAGCTGGCGCGACCCGGTGGTCTGCTCGCCCGTCAACACGCCCACCTTCACGCTGGGTGGCGTGGCGATGCCGCTGCGGTCGCTGCGGCTGCGGCAGGGAAGCACGGTCACGCCCCGGTTCCTGATGGGCGATCCGGCGCGGGTGCGCATCACCGAGCGCAAGCCGAGCGTCGAGATGGTGGTCGAGACCGTCGCGATGTCCGCCTTCAACCCGTGGACCAAGGCCGTGGCCGGCGACCGGCTGGCGATGCAGCTGGTGCATGGAACCACTGCCGGCAGCATCTTCACCCTGGACGTGCCCCGCCTGCAGCTGGAACCGCCGGAGCTCGACAAGCAGAGCAACGTCATGGAGTGGAAGCTCAAGGGCGTTCCGTTGCCGGCGGCCGGCAACGACGAATGGGTGCTGACGATCACCTGATCCTGCAGCGCGGGCGCCGCGCTGCAAGTCCCCTTCAAACGAGGTTTCACATGCCCTTGACCTTCGTCACCAACCCCGAATTCACGCACTCGGTTTCCGTCCTGGTCCCCGTCGATGGCGGGCATCGGGAGGAGACGTTCAAGGTGCGGTTCCGGGTCATCGACCAGCAGGACTTCGACCTGACGACCGAGGCCGGGACGACCCTGTTCCTGCGCGAGGTCGTGCGCGAGGCGAGCGACCTGGTGGACGCCAACGGCCAGCCGGTCCTGTGGTCGGACGCCGTGCGCGACTGGATGCTGGGCACGACCTACGTCCGGGTGGCGCTGGCCGCCGCCTATTTCAGCGCGCTGCGCAAGGTCCGCGCAAAAAACTGATGGACGCCGGTCGCGCCTGGGCGGCCGGCGAGTTGAGCGGGGGCACGGATGACGACGACGCGGCCAGCCTGGCACAGCAGCTGCAGGCCCTGGGCATCCCGCCCGAACAGTGGCCGGCCGACCTGGCCACCGCAGCCGGGCCGGCGGCCTCGCGCGGGCTGGCCCTGTGGGCCGAGCACGTACCTGCTCTGGAGGCGTTCGTGACGGTGGGGTCGCAGATGCGCGAGACGGGCCTCGACTATGCCGGGGCGCAGGCCGGGCTGGCGCTGGCCGGCATCGCTGTCGATCCGGCGCTGTGGGCCGATATCCGCCTGATCGAGGCCGGCGCCGTGGCCTTCATGTCCGAGCGGAGGCAGCCATGACGCTGCAGGTCGGGCTGACGATGACCGGGAATGCGTCGGGCGCGGCCTCGGCCGTGCGGTCGGTCAAGGACGAGATCGCGCAGCTGAAGGGCGGCGCCGCGCAGCTGACGGCCGAGCTGGCCGAAACGCGCGCGGCGCTGACGACGATGGCCGCCGCCGGCGAGAAGACGGGCGCCAATGTGGACGCCCTGCGCGAGAAGCAGACCCGGCTGAACGTCCTGCTGGCGCAGAACCGGGCGCAGTACACGGCGCTGCAGGCCGGCACCACGGCGGTGGGGGCCGCCAGCGGCGCGGCGGCCGCGCAGGCCGGGGTGCTGGCGGCGCAGTTCAACGACGTGTTCACGGTGCTGGCCTCGGGCCAGAACCCGCTGCAGGCCGGCATCCAGCAGGGCATGCAGATCGGCCAGGTGTTCCAGCAGTCCGGGTTCCAGGTAAGCCTGCTGAAACAGGCGCTGGTGGGCATGTCGGCGGCGGCGATCCCGATTGCGGTGATCACCGGGGTCGGCCTGTTGACGCAGGCGCTGATGAATGCCGGCGAAGAGGCGGTGAATGCCGCCGAGGCGATCGACGCCCTGGAAGAGCGGGTGGACGAGTTCACCGCGTCGGCCGAGCAGGCTGCCAGGCCCGCAGCCGACCTGATCGAGAAGTTCGGGACCATGGCGTTCCGGGCCGAAGCGCTGTTCGACATCATGGCCCGAACCGACCGGCTGCAGGCGCTGAACGAGATGAGCGAGGCGGCAGCGGCGCTGATGGTGCGCTTCGACGGGCTGACCGCCGGGGTCGCCGAGTTCGACGAGCGGCGCAGGAACATCGAACTGGCCAAGGGCGCCGGGCTGGATTTCCTTGGGCCGCAGGGCGTTCTGGAAGACCGCCTGGCTGCGTTCCAGGAGCAATTCGGCCTGACCGAGGCGGCGGCGCGCGGCCTGGTCGATGAGGTCGAGGCGTTCAACGCGGCTGTCCTGACGGGGTCGCCGGCCGAGATTGCCGCTGCCGGGCAGGCACTGGCGGCCGCGCTGGACGAGGCGGCCAATTCCGGGGGAAGGGTTCCGCCGGCGCTGCTGGAGAGCCTTCAGCTGACCGGGCAGCTGACGTTGTCGTCGTTGCAGTACGCCGCGACGGACATGACGAAGCCGGGCGACGACGCGATCCCGGTGATGACCCGGCTGGGACTGATCCTCACAGAGGTGTTTGCCACTGCGCAGGCGGTGGGCAATGTCAGCGGCAGCGGCATGCTGAGCGGGGCGCTGGCCAATGCCGGGGCGCTGTACCAGCGTCTGAACGCCGTTGCCGAGCTGGCCCGGGCCAATGCGGCGGCGGTGGCGCCCGGTGCGGCCCTGCGTGGCCTGGACGACGAGCGCGGCAGTCAGCGCGAGGGCCGCCGCGACGCGGCCGCATACCGGACCCGGCTGCAGCTGGAGGCGCTGGGCCTGAACCCCGACGGGTCGCGCCGGGCCTCGGCCGGCGGTGGTGGTGGTGGGGGCGGCGGCGCGGCGCGGGCCGAGGCGGACGCCGTCCAGGAGCTGATCACCAAGCTGCAGGCCGAGGTGGCCACGGCAAAGGAACTGGACCCGCTGAAGCGCGAGCTGTTGAGCCACCGCGAGGCGCTGGCAGGCGCCACCGAGGCCGAACGGGCGCAGGTGACTGCGCTGATCGCCGAGCGCGAGCGCGAGGAGGCGGCGGCCGCCGGCCTGGCCGCGCGGGTGGACCTGATGAACAGCCTGACCGGCGACGTGCTGAACGGGCTGATCGTCCAGGGCGAGACGGTGGGCGAAGTGTTCCGGAATGTGGCCGCGTCCATCGCCCAGGCGGCAATCCAGGCGGCGATCTTCGGCAAGGGGCCCTTCGGCAGCCTGTTCGGCGGCACCGGCCTGTGGGACGGGCTGCTGGGCGGGCTGGGTGGCGGTGGCGTCCTTCAGGTTGCCACGGGCGGGCTGATCACCGGGGCGGGCACCGACACGTCGGACAACATCCCCGCCTGGCTGAGCCCCGGCGAATTCGTCGTCAATGCCGCCTCGACCCGCCGGCACCGGGCGCTGCTGGAGCAGATCAACAGTGCGCCGCGCTTTGCGTCGGGCGGGGCCGTGGGCGGCGGAGGCGGCGGCGGTGGGGTGGCGGCAGTTCCCGCCGGCGACATGCATGTGGTCGTGGACGTGCGCGGGGCGCGCGGCGACCGCGAGATCGAGGAGGCGGCGCGGCGCGGTACGGCCGCCGCGCTGCAGGAGTATGACCGGTCGGTCCTGCCCCGCTCGATGCAGCGGATCAGCCGCGACCAGCGGAGGGTTGGCTGATGGCGGCGCTGACCTTCCCTCTGTCGCTGGCGCAGTTCCTGGACCTGCTGCCGATCGAGCGGGCCCGGGTCTGGCTGGACGAGCCGGTCGGCTACGAGCGCAACCGTCTGGGCGAGGTGCTGCCGTTCAGCCTGGGCGACCGGCTGTGGACGGGTGAGATCGAGCTGGGGCGGATGATCGACGAGGACCTGCCCGGGCTGATCGCCAGCCGGATCGACCTGCTGCGGCAGCCCGGCGGTCGCTGGCTGTGGTCGGACCCGGCCCGCCCGGCCCCCCGGCTGGATCCGACCGGCGCGACCCTGGGCGCCGCGACCGTGACCGTGGCCAGCCTGCCGACAGACCCGCGCGAGATCGGGCTGGCGGGCCTGCCTGCGGGGTATGTCCTGTCGGCGGGCGACTGGGTGGGGTGGAGCTACTCGGGCCGGCGGGCACTGCACCAGGTGGTCAACACCACCGCCACTGCGGACGGGGCCGGCGCGGTAACGGTCGAGCTGATCCCGCCGGTGCGGGCCGGCGTGACGATCGGCACCGTCGTGGACCTGAAGACCGCCCGTTGCCGCGCGGTGTTCCTGCCCGACAGCGTGGACCGGGGCGCCACGCGGCGGGCGCTGGTCGAGGGCGAAACGTTCCGCTGGATCCAGAGCCTGCGATGAGAGCCTACGGCACCGCCACTGCCACCGCCCTTGCCGCCAGCGCGATCCGCGCCCGGGGGCTGGTCTGGATCAGCGCGCGCGATGCCGTGTCAGGCAGCCCGGTCACGCTGGGCCTGTGGACCGGGATCGAGGAGCGCAGCTTTACCATTGGCGGATCGCCGCGGACTTATGTCGGGGCCGGCACACTCCTCGAGATCCCGCCGGTGATCATGGGCACCGGGATCGAGGTGCGGGTGCTGCGCCTGTCGCTGAACCTGGGCGCGGCCGAGGTGGGCCAGCTGGTCGCCGACCATGACGCGCGGTTCGCCCCGGTCGAGGTGCACCGGGCGCTGTTCGACGTGGAGACCGACGCCCTGGTCGAAGAGCCGCACCGGATGTTCAAGGGCCGGGTGGACGAGCTGACGGTGCAGCGCACCGAGGGACGGATCGAGCTGTCGCTGGTGTCGACGGCGCGGGACCTGACCCGGGCGCTGGCCCGGCGCAAGTCCGACGCGGCGCAGCAGCTGGCGCATCCGGGCGACCGCATCCGCCGGTTTGTCGGCGTGACCGGCCGGGTCATGGTCAAGTGGGGCGAGGCATGAAGCGGCGTCCGGACTGGCAGCAGTGCCTGACCGAGGCGGTGGCGGTGGTCGCCGGGCGGCGGTTCGCCTGGGGCGGGATCGACTGTGTCGGCTGGGTCAATCTGGCGGTCCTGTCGATGACCGGCGAGAGCCTGCGGCAGCGTCGGCTGTTCGAGGACCGCGATGCCCTGGTCTACGACGACCGCGAAAGTGCCGGCGTGGTGCTGGCGCGGCTGGGCTGCCGCGACGTCGGCGACCTGGCCGCGAAGCTGCTGGAGGAGATCCCGCCGTTCGTGGCCGGGGCGGGCGACGTCGCCGCCGTCGAGGACGGCGCCGGCAGCGTGGCGCTGGGCATCGTCCAGGGGCCGACGGCGGTCTACGTCATGCGCCCGACCGGGCTGGGGCTGGCGGATCGCGGGCAGGTCCTGCGGGCGTTCCGGGTGCCCTGATGTCAGCGATTGTCGCAGCCATCGGCGGATTGATCGGGGGCGCCGGCGCCGGCAGCATCCTGACGTCCTTCGTCGGCCGGCTGCTGGTGTCGGTCGCGGCCTCGGCCCTGATGTCGGCGCTGGCGCCAAAGCCCGCCCTGACCCGGGCAGGGCTGCGGACCGAGCAGACCCGCCAGGGAGGCGACCAGCCGGCGTCGTTTATCCTGGGCCGCTACGCCACGGCCGGGTCCGAGCTGGCACCGCCGATGTCGCATGGCACGGTCGGCGGGTCGCCGCGCGGGTACCTGACCTATGTCCACGATCTGGGCGACCGGGCCGGGATGGCGCTGCGCGGCCTGTGGATCAACGGCAACTGGCACACGGTCACCGGTACCGCCGCCGCTGCCGGGGCGAACTATGGGTTCGAGGTCGCGGGCACCTATGCCGGCTGGGTCTATGTCAAGTTCTACGACGGCAGCCAGACGGCGGCCGATGCCGGGCTGCTGTCGAAGTACGGCAGCTACCCCGAGCGGCCCTGGTCGTCGGACATGGTCGGCGAGGGGATGTGCTATGGCATCGTCACCTTCCGCTACAACCGCAGCCTCTTCAGCGGCTTCCCGACCGTGCTGTGGGAGCTGGACGGCATCCCCCTCTACGACCCGCGCAAGGACAGCACCGCCGGCGGATCGGGGGCGCATCGCTGGGCCACGCCGTCGACCTGGGAGAGATCGGCCAATGCGGCCCTGATCGTCTACAACGTGCTGCGCGGCATCCCGCTGGACGGCGGCGACATGTGGGGCGGCGGCATCCCGGCGGCGGACCTCCCCTATGCCGCCTGGGCGGCGGCGATGACGGCCTGCGATGCGGCGGTCGATGACGGCGACGGCGGGACCGAGCCGGCCTGGCGGGCCGGGATCGAGGTGGGCGTCGATGTCACGCCGGCCGATGTCCTGACCGAGATCATGCGGGGCGCGGGCATCCAGCTGGCCGAGATCGGCGGGGTCTGGGACATCCGCGTCGGCGGCCCGGGCCTGCCTGCCTACGTGCTGACGGACGATGCCGTGCTGATCTCGCGGCCCGACGAGGCGGTGCCCTTCCCGGCGCTGGACCGCACGATCAACGCCGTGCATGCCACTTGGCCCGATCCGGCGCAGGCCTGGGCCACAAGCGAGGCCGAGCCGCTGCTGGACGCGGCGGCCGAGGCGGAGGATGGCGGCCGCCGGCTGCCGGCCGACCTGGCGCTGCCGACCGTGCCCTGGGAAGGACAGGTGCAGCGGGTCATGGCCGCCTACCTGGCCGAGGAGCGGCGGTTCCGCCGCCACGTCCTGTCGCTGCCGCCCACGGCCGCAATCCTTGCCCCGCTGGACAGTCTGGCCTGGACCTCGGCCGAGGCGGGGTACAGCGCCAAGGTGTTCGAGGTGACCGAGGTCGCGGACGACCTGCATTCCTGCGTCCAGCAGGTGGCGCTGCGCGAGCGGGACGCCGGCGACTGGACGCCGGTGGTGCCGACCCTGCAAGCAGCGGCCTCGAGCGGCGAGGTGATCCCGGCGGCCCAGTCGGTGCCGGGCTTTGCGGCCACCGGGACCACCATCCTGGACGCTGCGGGGACGTCACGGCTGCCGGCGATCAAGCTGACCTGGACGGGGGCCGATCAGGACGACGTGACGGCGTTGCGCTGGCAGCTGCGCCGAGCCGCAACCAGCACGGTGCTGCTGAGCGGGTCGACCGCCGCCTACGAGGATGGCGAGCTGGTGCTGTCGGCCGGGCTGCTGCCGCAGCTGGCCTACGAGGTGCGGGCGCGGCCGGTGGTGGCCAGCAGGGCCACGACCTGGACCGCGTGGACGGCGGTGACGACGCCGGCGGCGTCGGTGGTGCAGGTGCCGCTGCTGCCCATTGATGTGGACGTCATCACCTCGACCGCGCTGGGCTATACCCCCCGGCATCCGGGCCGGGCGCTGGTGCATGTGCTGGGGGCCGGCGCGGCGGGTGCCGTGGCGTCGACGGACGGCACGCGCGAGGCGTCGGCCAGCGGCGGAGGCGCGGGCGCCTATGCGAGCCTGTTCCTGCCCGCCATCGAGACCATCGGCACGATCGACATCACGGTCGGTGCCGGCGGTGCGGGCAAGAGTGCGTCCGGGTCGAGCGACACCAAGGTGGGCAGCCACGGTGGCACGACCAGCTTCGTGGCCGGGTCGATCAGCCTGTCCTGTCAGGGCGGACGCCGGGGCGTTGCCGGCGTGTCGCCGACCTGGGGCGTGGCGGCCGGCGCCAATGGTGGCACCCCGACCCTGTCCAGCGCGGCGCTGGCGATGGGCGCCGTGGGGTATCCCGGGGGGGCCAGCTCGGACGTGCTGATCACCGGCAACGGCAAGGCCGCGACCGGCGGGGCCGCGCCCGACTTCGGGCTGGAGGCGGCCTTCGACGGACAGGGCCAGAATGTCACCACCCCGGGCGTCGTGGCGCGGCCGCTGCAGGCGGACCTGTCGATCCCGCCTCTGGTCTTCATGAACCTGGTGGTGCCGGGCGGGACCGACGGCGTCCAGAACCCGACCTCGGGCTCGATCGCCTCGGGCGCCGCACCCTTTGGTGCCGGCAGCGGTGGTGCCGCCGGCAACCTCGGCCCCTGTGCCTCGGGCGCCGGGGGCAACGGGCTGGTGGTCATCGTCTACTTCGGACCGGGCGGAGGCATCTGATGGCGCGGTTCGAGATTTATGGCGCAGACGAGGACCCGATCGACGTGGTGGTCTGCGCCGAGGACGTGATCGAGCAGCTGCTCGCTCCCGGGCTGGTCGCTGTCCGGATCGGCGATGACAGGCCGCTGACCGTTGTCCGGGCCGAGGCCATCGCGGCCGTGAACGGCACCGTCGCGGCGATCCGCCGGCGGTACATCACCGATATCAGCGGCCAGGAGATGCTGTACCTGCAGAAGCGGGACGAGGCCCGCGCCTACATGGCCGCCTGGTCTCCCGAGGCCGACCCCGACACTGCCGATTACCCGCTGATCGAGGCTGAGGTGGGTGTGACTGCGCCCAGCGCCTACGAGCTGGCGCAGCTGTGGCTGAACCTGTCGGCCCTGTACGTCGCCGTCGCAGCCAGCCTGGAGACCGCCCGCCTGACGGCCGTCTACGCGATCGAGGCCGCCGCCGACGCTGCCGAGATGGCGACCGCCCGTGCGGCCTTTGACGTCACCCTCACACCCCCCTGAAAGGACCCTTGCAATGGCGACGACAGCCCCGAAAACCCTGACCATCGGCGCGTGGATCGGCATCGCCGATGGCCCGGGCCTGTGCACCTTCACGCCCCAGGATGCCTCGGTTGCCTGGTGCATCGGCACCACGACGCCGCCGACGATCTCCGTCAGCCATGCGGCGCCCCGGCGCGTGGATCAGTCCATGCAGCTGGCCTCGGGCGAGCGACTGTATGTCCGTGGCACCGGCCTGCTGGCGGTCACCGCCGACGTGCCGGTCTGACCGGGGGAGTGGTGCCATGAAGGTCCTCGCCGCCCATAACCGCGCCGCCCGGGGGCGCCTCCTGCCCGGGCACGGGCTGATGGCGGCGGCGCTGGGCCCGGCGATCACCTCGGTCATCTTCACCGCCGGGTCGGGCGGGTCCCCGGCCAGTCTGACGCTGGGCTATAGCGGCGACGGGACCGGCTACACCGTCCGGTTCGCGACCGGGACCGACCCGCTGACCGTCTCGCCCGCGCAGATGCATGCCCGGTCCGGCGGTACGAACGTCCTTGAGCACGGGCTGCCCACCGCCCTTGGGACCAACATCGACGTGACCGGCCTGACGGCCACGTCGGAGGCCGCGACCCGTCTGGCGGTGTGCCTGATCAATGCCGACGGGTCGGGTGCCTCGAACGTCGTCACCATCCCGGTCTCGGGCCTGGACTTCACCACTGCGCAGCTGTCGGCGGCCACGACCAACACGGCCGGCTCGCTTGTCACCTTGACCTTCACCGAGGCCCTGGTCGGCACCCGGCTGGCGGCGAACTGGACGGTGGCGCTGAACGGCACCCCGCAGACCCCGTCGGCCATCGGCGGCAGCGGCAACACCGTCACCCTGACCCTCGGCACCGCCGCGACCTTCGGCCAGACCGTCACCGTCAGCTACTCGGGTGGCGATCTTGAAGACGGCGCCGGCAACCCGCTGGCCGCGATCACCGGGGCTGCCGTCACCAATGCCGTGTCGAACCCGACAGGGTTCGAGGCGCCGCTTGTCTACACGCAAACCAGCACAATCCGCAGCGGCGGCGCGACCCCGTCGCAGACGACCGCTGCCGCCTTCCCAGGCGCCGGCTCCTGGCTGGTGGATCTGGCGTCCATCCACGACAACGCCGGCAACAGCGCCTTCACCCTGTCCGGGCCGGCCGTGACATCGGCGGTCCTGCTGACCGACAGCACGGGCGTCAAGACGGGCCGCGTCGGGAGCTACATCTACTGGGTGACGACCTCGGCCGCCTCGGACCTGACCGTGACCGAGACGGCCAACCGGGACTCCTACAACCGCCGGATCATCGTCCAGAAAACCAACGGGCTGACGTCCGCTGGCGCCATCGTCGGCAACGCCGTGACCTCTGGGACCTCGTTCAGCGTCGCGCTGGCCGCGGTCCCGGCGGGTCGCTACGTTTCGGCCGTGTTTGCCAACCGTCTGGCCGCTATGACCGGTGTCGCGTTCTCGGGAAGCTTTGTCGCCGGGGATGAGGTCCACGACCTCACGGCGGTGGCCGGGGCAGACAATTTTACGACTGCCGTTGCTTCTGCGGACGCCACCGCCACCGGCACCTTTACCGCCACCATAACGCTCACTGCGAGCAGCGCACACAGCGTCATGTCCGCCGTCGCACTCGCGCCGATCATCTGATTGGAGTTCTGACCAATGGCCCTGCGTCTCACCACGATACCTGGGGGCCGGCCCCCCGTCATTTCCGGCCTGCCGACCATTGGCGGCGTCGCCACCGAAGGGCTGACCCTGACCGCAATCGCCGCCGCCGTCACCGGAACGCCGTCGCCGACCCGCACATGGCAATGGTATCGCGGCAGCACCGCCATCAGCGGCGCCAACTCGAACAGCTACGTCCTCGACAGCATTGACGTCGGCGAGACCATGAAAGTGGTGCAGACCGAGGTGAACGAGATGGGCACGGCCACGGCCGAAAGCGCCGCAACCGGCACCGTCGCCTCGGCCGGCGGGGGGACCGCCACCATCGTCATCGACGATGCCCCCACCATCGCCGTCGCCCCGGCCGGGCACATGTTCAGCATCACCCTCGGCCCCGAGTTCACGACCCCCGCCCCCGTCGCACCCGCCGTCTACAACCGCCGCGACCACGAACTCTACTATTACTGGGATTTCGGCGAGGGCTACACCTACACCGCCCCCACCCGGGTCTTTGCCGCCCACAGGAACTCCCGCTATGGGTTCGGGTCGCGAGCCTCGCATGTCTTCCGCACCCCGGGCACCCATACCGTGACCTGCCTGATCGTCGAGCCGGCAAGCGGCGTCTCGGCAATCGCCATCGTCACCGTGACCATCGCTGACCCCGCCACCGTCTTCAGCACTCCCGCCCAGACCATGATCCTCGACACGACAGGCGCCGGACTGGCCGCCTATTCCGGATCGGCCGTCTATACGACGTGGTCGGCGCTCATCAGCGCGCTCGACGCGGCAACGTCCACCGCCAACGAGGCGACGACGCCCAGGCAGATCATCCTGCGGCGCGGCCAGACCTTCAGCGCCGGGGGCACAACCCTCAGCCGCAACGGGCCCTGGCCGACGACCCTGTGGCGGGCAGCTGACGAGGCAGGCGCCCGGCCGATCCTGAACATGACCGGCGGCTTCACCTGGCGCGACGACAACTCCGCCCTCAGCGGCGGCGTCAAGGGCATCGCCTTCCAGAACATCGACTTCCGGGGCACATGGGACAGTACGACCGAGACCCTGTCAGCCGGGACGGAGCCCTTTGTCGCCTTCAACTGCATCACGGCAAAGGCCCCGAAGCACTTCACGTTCGACGGCTGCCGCTTCGCAGGTTTCGCCAGCATGTTCGTGCACGAGCTGGGGATGGCCACCTCTGCCGGCCTCTATGTCAACGACACCGAAGTCACCGACTGGCAGTTCTACGGCATCATCCCGGCCGGCGTCGGTTTCCTCGCCGCGACCGGCAGCGCCATCCACCAGAAGGCCGATGCCAACGCTGGCGGCCCCAAGACCAATGCCGTGCCCTTCTACAACACCCACAGCGGCATCCGCATGGGCATCTCGGTGCCCCTTCTGGTCCATTCCAGCGAGCTCTACTCGCGCAACGACTGGTCCAACGTCAGCGGCATCTGGGGCCAGCAGCCCAACATCCGCTACGATACCGATGGCGTGGGCGGAGGCTATTGCAACGTCCAGGCGTCGATCTTCGAGGGCGGTGCCGTCGTCGTCGTGCACAGCGCCGAGACGCCCTTGCGCACAAACAAGCCCGGCAACATCATCATGGAGAAATGCTACCTCCTTGCCTCTCATATGTCGCGGAAGCTCTTTGCCTGCGACAAGGGCGGAACGACCGTCCGGAACAACGTCTTCGTCGTCCCGAACACCCCCAGGTTCCCGGGCTACGGGCTCGTCAACGCCTTCTCGATGAACGCGAACGCGACCACGGCCACGGATCCCGACAACACGGCAGCGCCGCAGCGCATCTACTCCAATACCATCATCAACCTCAGCACCACACCGCTGGGCGCCGATGAGATCATCGGCTTCACCGATGTCTTCATCGGCAACAACCTCATCCTGCAGCCGAACGCCACCCCAGCCCTCACCGCCGACGGCCCCCTCGACACCACCCCGGCCTTCACCCCCCGCGAGACAGGCTACAAGCACAATCCCAGCTACGGAGACGGGCTGTTCGTCCTCCAGACCGCCTATGCCACGCCGGCGGCGAACGTGTGGCTCGGGCGACCAATGCCGGAGGCCGGCGCAACCGGAACTGCGAACACAAGCCAGCCCGTCGCCTGGGACGACGTCTTCGGCGTGCAGCGCCCGCCCGTGCCATCCAGAGGAGCGCTTGAAGCAGCCTGAAAGGATGCCTGAAAGCAGCAAATACGATTGCTGCAGAAGTCTATGTCAAACAGTGCAGAAATGTGTGGCGCGCTACACCGGGTCTGGGCCTCGGGCTGGCGCCGGTCAGCCCCGATGAGCGCGACGCGCTGGGGCTGGAGGGCGACGCGACCGGCCTCAAGGTGGTCACGGTC
>JACCDR010248364.1_pt1 | contig 28738 bp, 56 predicted proteins | sample 7446431 | NCBI WGS metagenome assembly JACCDR01 (sample SAMN15323443, study PRJNA562643) | freshwater metagenome | isolation source: river surface water | place: USA:Blue River Watershed | collected 2017-08-17 | reverse complement strand
AATTACATAATAGCAATAGCTAACAGTAAAGCTTACTTATTTAGCTTAGATGGTAACAAAAACTTAGTGCTTGTATATGAAAGCTCTGCCTCTTCAAGCTTAATAAGAGGTAAAAATGCGATTCTTTGTAATGATTCAACTTATACGTATATAGCAAGCGGCGGGAAGATTAATTACGTAGATGCTAGTGGGACATTGCAAGAAATATCTGATAGTGACGCCCCTACTCAAGTAACTCACATAGCCTTTCTTGATTCTTATATACTAGCAAATAGCATAGACAATAAATTTTATTGGTCAGATGTACTTGCTGGGACTTCTTGGAATAGCTTGAGCTTAGCTCAGGCAGCAGGTAATCCAGATAAAATAGTAGCGCTTCATGTCTTTCAAAGACAAATTTATCTGTTTGGGACAGCGACAACAGAGATTTGGCAAAACGACGGAGAGTCGCCTTTCTCTCGTGTTGAAGGTGGCTTTCAAGAGGTGGGGTGTGTAGCCCCCTATTCCATAGCCAAGCTAGATGATTCGCTTATGTGGCTCAGCGACAAACGCTACTTTGTTGAGCTTAGAGGTGGGAAAATAAGAAGAGTAGTTACTCCGTTTGATGAAGTCATACAAAAACTAGACAACGTAAGTGACTGCTTAGCGTTAAGAATCGATATTTCTGGCAGATCTTATCATGTTTTTCAGTTCCCTACTGGGAATAGAACCTTTGCATATCAGGCAGAGACAGAAGACCAGAAAGCTATGTGGGAGGAATGGGGCACATGGTATCCATCAAAAAACAGATGGGAGGCTTACGATATTACTTGTAGCTGCACTGAATCAATAACTCAACAGACTTTTATTGGCACAGAGAAGGTCAAGAGCGTAGTCAGGCCACTAGACGTCTTTAGATACGACTTTATTCCCGGATCTACTTCAACAGTCTCTTCAACCCCTGTGCGACTTCTAACTCAAAGTGGATGGATAGATTTTGGCACTTCTAAGAGAAAAGAATGTAAATCTCTCAGATTCAGAGCTGTACGAGGTGTCGAGTATGGTCAGAGATTAAGTGGCACTGGGTACGGTAATACATACGATCCTGAACCGTTAAAACTTATTGTTAGGTGGAGGGATGACGGAGATAGAGAATGGACAGGCTATGAAGAAGTATTGCTTGGAGATATGGGCGAAACAGAGCACATAGTAGAGATTTTTAGAACTGGGATATTCAAGACTAGGCAATGGGAGTTTAGCTGCGCAGATGAAGCTCAGCTATGTTTCTCTGATGCTGAGCAAGATTTTGAGGTGTTATCTTCATGAAAATTAAACTTCTTACAGCGCCCCCTACCCCTAATGAAATTACGCTACAAGAACAGAAGTTCAGACAAGAGCTTGCTGCTAGAGTAAGTCGTCCAAAAATTTCAGAGTATGAGACTGACCCGGCTAATCCGCGTCCGGGAGATATTTGGGTGCTAAATACTCTTGGGACATACGAACTTAGTTACAGGACAGAAGCTGGTAGCACAGTGAGGGTAACTCTGACTTGATTTTGCTCTATTAAGGTATTTGTTGGTTTTAAACATAATAGTTATATGAAAAGTAAGGTTCTCATAGTTTTATTCTTATTCTTGTCTTATCTCCCTAGCGCTTTAGCGCAAGTTCAGGGGATGGATACTCCGCTCGGATCGGGTGGAACAAAGATATTTTGCAACACTAATGAATCATTAACTGCAACCGCTGGGGTTGATGGTAAATTGAATTTTCCTAGCTGCACCTCAAGAGGACAAATATTTACATCAAATTCCGATCCTCGCACAGGCGAAAGCCAGTCTGTCATCCCAGTCAGCAACGCTACTGATTTGAATGGGGTTGGAGTTGCTCCAGTCGGTTGTGCAATAGTTGGCTCGATTAGGTCTACGGCTTCAACAGGAACGACAACAACGGCTGTTATTACTGGTATAGAATCAGAAGCTAGAGCAGGAGATTATTTCATATTTAGAGGCAGCGCAGGCGCTATTCAAAACGTATGGAATACAGTAAGTGCAGTTACGACTAATACATTAACTTTTGCAAATGCTTTTTCTATCGCAACTCCATCTGGAGCTACTGGGTATTTATGCAGGCCGCAGATAGTAGGAGCAACTTTAGCATCAGGAACTAACTCTGGTGTTTCTGGCTTATCAGTAGCTGTGCAGCAAAATTCTCAAGATTCAGCCGCTCTTGGATTACTAAAACTCGAAGACTCCGCAGCAGCCTCAGGCGATGCGCTGGTTGGGGTGGCTGGAAGGGTTAATCCTACTTTAGCATCACAAGCAGCAGACGGGGATTACACGCTGCCAGCGTTGGGCACTAGTGGTTTATCGCTTAGCACTCTAATGGTAGACACAACACTAGGTTCTACAAATACTCCAGTAATTAGGGAAGATTCAGTAGCCGCAGATCAGCAAGCAATTACTATGACAGGTGCCGTTATAAACGGGACTTTAGCAGGAACCGCTTCTGATGGAGATGTTACTTATCTTAAAACTAACTTGCTATCTGCGTTATACACTCAAGATGTTGGAGGTATTTCAGGTGGGGGAACTTTATATAGTAAAATTTCTACTGCTGACAACAATTCTACAAACATTAAATCATCAGCAGGGCAAGTATATTCAATCAGTGCGTGTAACTCTAATGCGGCTATCAGATACTTAAAACTTTATAATAAGGCTACTGCCCCAACTTGCGGAACTGATACCCCTGTTATGAGAGTTATGTTACCAGCTTCAAATTGCACTTCCTCTTTAGATTTGCCCGTTGGTGGAGCTTTCTCGCTAGGAATTGGAATTTGCATAGTTACAGGCGCAGCAGATTCAGACAACACAAGCACAGCAGCCAACGAGCAAACTGTTAATATAACATATAAATAACAACCAAACTTAAAAGGAAGGTGATTTTATGGCTTGCAAAGGTAAAAAGAAGGGCGGAAAGAGAGGTAGGTAATGAATTTTTATTTAACGGAGAAAATATGAAATATAAAAGATTTTTCAAAGGATTAATTGAGGATGCGCTAACGGTAGCTGCAATCTTGTTTATTAATGCCTTCATAGCATTTAACGTCTCTGCGCAGCAGGACATAAGCGACAGCACCGGCATAATCGGGAACGGTCGCTATCTTGGCGCTAAGACTGTGGACGGACAGACTACAGTTGGCGTTCTTGGCATTGATGCTGATGGTAATACTAGAGTGAATGCAAATAGCGGTGAGGATATTGTCCTTTCTGTAGCTAAAACTCCTGTGGCAAGAATTAACAGCACGGGGGGAATTAGCAATGTAACTGCAAATTCACCAGTTCTAATTTCTACACCAGTAGCAGGGACTAATATATTTTCTCCGGGATTTAATTTAGTGCCCCCTACTGTCACAGCGAATACTGCGGCTTTTCTAGGTGGTGCAACGCCTACCCCACTCTCAGAGTTTGAAATCTACAACCCTAGTGCTTCGACAGTTAGAGCTAAGGCAGCAGGTGGAGCTACTATTAACGGAGCTACCGCAGGTGGATATTTAACAATAGCTACTAAGTGCAGCGTTAGATGTAAGTACGCAACAGCAACAGACATATCTTGCAGCGTTCCTGCTTGCCCAACTCCACAAGGGCCATGATGAAGTATATGCCTTTGGGGGTAATGATTATGACCGCTATTGCGATTGTGTGGATGCTTAATGGCAAGCCTTCTATTAGCAAAAATAAAAGAGCAATTGCGGCAATCCCAAAGCTTCAGATCGAAAGTCTTGAGGGACAGCCAATCGAGTTAGTAGTTGAAGGAAGTAGATATAAGGTATTAGCCAAATGAGCTGGTATGATGATGTAGTAGGTTTTGTAACTGAGAATAAGGATGTAATAAAGCCTATAGCTCAGGTCGGCCTTGGAGCGCTTAAAAATACGCAGAATGATAGTGCTACTAAAGACTATATCAACTACCTAAAGTCACAGGAGCAGACCAATTATCAGAATTATCTTGCTGATGTTGATGCTTATAATGCAGCCGGAGCAGATGCAGCTGCCAATGCCAATGCAAGGGCAGCGGCAGCAGCGGCTAACTCAAGAGCAAGGGCAGCAGCAGCGGCAGCTACTGAAAGAAATAGGCTAAAGGCAGCAAAAAAAGCAAGCAAAGAAGAGCAGAAAGGTTACGCAGAAGCACTAGCTTTAATGGCTCCGTATGTTCAGGCAGGAGAAAAAGTTTTGCCAGCAAAAACTGGCACATACCTTGACGCACTAAAAAGAATGTCTGCAATTGGTCAGACTCTCGACACTAAAAAGGCTGATGCTAATGCATCAATCCCAAGCTGGGAAGTTCCAGTTCAACTGCCTGATTATCTAATGAGGAAATAATGGCACAAAAATTTCCACTTAACACTGGTGGTCAAATAGCTGGAAGACCAGTCCTACAATCTCAGATGCCTCTTACTTACGAAGAGTTTCTTGCTATGAGAGGAACTCCTAAACCTCAAGCAGCTGCACCTATTAATAAAGCAGATGCCTCACCTACAGAGCTTGTTGCAGCTTTACTTGGAGAACAAACAGCAAGTCAGGCGGTAAGTAGCTCAGCGCCTGCTTCAACCGCTGCTGCTAATGCGGCTTATAATTCTGCGGCAATGGGTGGCGAGGTTTTGCCAGAAGTTGCCTTAGCTGAGCCTGCTTCAATTATGTCCTCAGTCTTGGGATATGCAGTCCCAGCAGCAGCCATAGCGTATGGCGGCAAAGCTGTTTATGACTTTGCAAAAGGTAAAAAACTAGATCCTGTTCAAAAAGCTGCTATGGCTATTCCTACAGCCGGAGCTTCTCTATTTTCAGATAAAATTCAAAAGAAATTTGGCATAGGCCAAAACAGAACTGGGAAGAATCAGCAAAATAAACTTGATGAATTAGTTAAATCAGGGCTAATTCCAAAAACAATGCCCGGTGTAAGCGAAGGGATTATTCAAGATAAAGGGCATGGGGATAAGCAGCTTTATAGCGGGAAACTTAAGGGCAAAGATGTCTGGGGAGTGTCTGGAATGTTCGACACGTTCAAAGAAGATTGGCTAAATAAGTATTCTGAAGATCAGAGAGAGCGGATCTCTCAAAGGCTACTTGATGAAAGGCTTTTAGATTCAAAAGATGGATTAACCAGAATCACCAATCAAGATAGAGCAAGGGCAATAGCTCAAGAAGAAACAATGGGCACAGCTAAACCATCTCAGGCAATTGCTCGACCAGTGGCAAATAACCCATCTATTCCAAGGAAGAACTCATGGCAACAGTAAGAGGTATATATCAATCACCGGGTGTTTATAGAAATCCGACTACAGGAAAGTTGTTTCAGTCTACTAACGGTATTCTTAATAATCCAAGTATACCAAAGAAGCAGAATCCTGTCGTAAACAATCAAGCTCAGAATACTGTTAATACAGGCGGCTGGAATGAAACATTATCAAACGAAGCAAAAAAGCTAAGACAAATAGAAGCTGGCGGTAAACTTAACTCAAATCAGCAAAATAGACTTAACGAGCTAATGGGAATTAAGGCTAATAAGAATGTAGTTGCTAACAATCTAACTACTGACACTACAACTACAGACCAAACTCAGCCTACTACTACAGAGACTACCCCTGCCCCACAAGCTAGCTCTACTGATTTTCTAAAAAGTTTGTCTGAAACTCTTTTCCCCGGTAACAGGGCAATTGATTCAGATAGAATTGGCAAGGATGTCCTATACAATGATGCCCTAAAGAGGGGCGAGCAAGTCCTTGACAGGAGAGCCGCAGCAAGAGGATTACTAGGCTCTGGCGCAGAGATTGAAGCGTTTAATGATTTTCAAAGCCAACTAGGAGCTAAAACAGCAGAACGCATAAGCCAAGTAGATCAGCAAGAAGCTGAAAGACTTGCTAATATCCAAATTCAAGAAGCTCTTAGAAGAGAGCGACAACAGCAAAACTATTTCGATAATAATTTCAAGCTAGCTGACTTGATGGCTTCACAAGACCCATCTAATGCAATTATGCAGGCTTTAATTAGTTCTGGAGAAATGACAGCAGAGAAAGCTAAGACCTTAGCCAACTTCCTCAAGGGCAATTATATGACTGTTACAGGTGGTGGCTCTAGTGGAGTAGGCGGGACTACTTTCACACCTATTACGCCTAAAGGTAGCGCTGACACTTCAAACACTACCCCTCTTAGCATAGCCGCAGATGCTGCTTCTAACACAGGCTGGACAAATACTTTAACAGATTTACTAGGGAGTATTTTTAAATAATGGCACCTCCAATCTATAAACCTCTTGCCGTAAGTCAAACTGCTATCCCTGCCGCTATTCAGGAGATATTCAAGCGTCAAGAGTACGACCTAAACGATGCTATTAAGAAAGAGCAGGCTGCCGATGCTGGGAGTATAGCTAACAGCCTTAATCAAATTAAACTGGAAGAGACTCAAAGAGCAGCCGATCAGGAAAAAGCATTAAGAGACGAGCTGATAAAAATATATGGCTCTGAAGGTTCTCAGGAATTTAATGCTGATGATGCCTTAAACATGGCGCAGAAAGTAGCATTGGGACAAGGCGATCTTGATACGGCTCTTAATGTCGAAAAGATTCAGGATAATAGATTCACAAACAAAACTCCCTTAACTCCTGAGAGGCGAGCTTTATTTGAGCAAGAGCTAGGATATGCAATCCCAGACGGAATGACCGCAGGAGATGTCACTAATCTAATTAACCTAAGAGGCAAAAACCTTTACGGTCAACAGCTTTCTGATAATAAGGAAAAAGACCAGAGAAACTTACATAGCCTTGCTCCCGGAGGCTGGGAAGCTACTATAGATCAGACTAGCGGCCAAGCTCCTACTAAAGACGATGGAAGGAAGTTTACGGCAACGGTTAGCGCTTACAACAAGGTAAATAATTACTTAGACCAGCTTACAGACTCAATCTCTAAGGGCGGCGGCAATGATCCAACCGATCCAGAGTTTGTAAGGCAAAGGCAATTACTGGGAGGCATTCAGGTAGCATTCAAAGAAAAGAATAATTTTGGAGCAGCTCTCACTGCTAACGAACAAGCTATTAACGATGCGCAGCTTCCAGTTCTATTAGCTAATCCAAATACCAGTATTGCTAAGGCTCTTGTAGAAAGCGGCATGGGTAGAACCCCGCAGGAAGCTATAGCGAATCTTAAGCTAATGCTAAATGGAGAGCTTGAGAGTCAAGCTATGACATACAAGTTTAAGCCAAAAGCTTTATCCGTCCAACCAGCTGACTCCACTACTCCTATGATTCCAAAGGCCAGTCAGGATAGTAAAATCGGCACTTCCTACACACACCCTCAACTTGGCAACGGCACGATATTAAGAAAGGTTCGCTAGTCGAGTTGACAGCTTTTGAACTTATAAGATGCTTGAAATGAGAGGTATTAAGGTACGGGTTTTGGAAGGGTAAAATGAAAAAAGAGAGGCAGCCGCAAAACTAACCTCTCTCTTAAAACTGAATGAATGATATGAACGAAACTCCACGAGAAAGATTCGCCTATGAATAATATTTTACCGCACTTGGAGTGGATTTGTCCATTACTCGTTACTGCATTTGGAGCTTTAATGACTTTGTTTTTTGATAGGTTGCTACCTAAGGAATTTCGCAATGTCAGAATGCTGATGGCTGCTGCCGTTTTCATTTTTATTATGTACGCCGGATTTAGCCTTTGCACTTTAATGAATTTTTATACTGAAAAGCTGATCGCAGAGCTAAATCAACCAAAAAAAGCAAGCTTTGCAACTTGGCAATATTCTGAGAAGGCTAACTAATGGCAGTCTACGAGGTTATATTAAAAGTAGGTAAGAATAACAGGCCAAAGAGCTGCTTAGCCCATTTTAATACTAGTCAATACAACGAGAAAAACTGCTCCTGCAATTGCCACCGCACCAAGGCGAGTAATGGAACGTCTGACCTCAAGCCAATTAAAAATAGGTCGTTTCTCAAGGGTTTTCAGATATACGTCTCTTGCTTTTTCTTGGGCATCGCACCTCTCTGCATACAAACAAAGAAACCATGGAATCAGGCGAAGAGCATTAATAGCGATTATAGAAACAATAACAAGGCCGATAATAGTCATTATCAAGCCAAAAGAAGCAGTGCCTATCTGAGCAAACCAATCAATCATAGGACTAATTATCCGTCCATTTTAATTGCTAATCAAGGGAAATAGAATGGCTGTTTACGAGGTAGAGTTTGCAGATGGAGTATACGAGGTAGAGTTTCCTGACGTAGCCCCTGCTTTTGGCCCGCAAGCTAATGAATCTATTGGGGAAACTTCCCTGAGAGCACTTAGAGAAACACCAAGAGCTATCGGCAATACTATCAGCGATGCCTATGATTTTATTACATCCCCTATTGATACAATTAGTGAAGCAGGGGCAGAAAAGACCGCAAGGACTATAGGTAGTCTTGGAGCAGGCACTGCTGGGGCTGCCGCTCTAGCTCCATTTGGAACATTAGCAGGGCCCGCAGCCCCAGTAGCTATCCCTGTTTTAGGGGCAATAGGTGGTGGGCTAGGATTGCTCGGCTTTGACTTGGCTACCGATGCTGCTACTACGGCAGCGACAGGCAACGATCAAATAAAAGACTCTGATCAATACGTCAATGATCTTGTATACAATATTACTCAAGGATCCGCAGTCGGAGCGGCAGGAGGCGCAGCAACAGCTGGAGCAAGAGGAGCAGTTAATAAAATAACAAGACCTTTCAAAACCAGTACAGCCGAAGCAAACGTAGTTAACCAACTTGAAAAATGGGAGCCAAACTATGCACAAAAAATTGATGATGCGGTCGCTCAAAACGATCTTAGTCCTGACCCTTTTTTTAATCAGAAATCCTTAGCTGAGCTTATTGATAGCGATGTTCTTAGAACTAACGAACGGTCTATCGCTCGCTCAGGAGCTGAAGAATTTGCTAGTGCCAATTCAAGAATCAAAAAAAGAGCAGCAGATCAACTCAAATTCTTAGATGAAATAGAGCAATCTCCTACGACCATGCAGGATGTGCAGAGTAGTATCGACACTATTTTACAGCAGTCAGACGACTTGAAGCAAAGGCAACTGACATCAGCAGAAGTAGGTGTGCAAAAAGCATTAAACCAGCTACCAGAAGGAATTGATATTTCTGAAGCGGGCGGTCTGATAAGAGAAGCGGCAACACAGAAACTTGATTCTACTAAAGCTAATGTATCTAAATCGTTTGATGCTGTTGGAGATGGAGCAATTGATATAGCTTCCGTTAAAGAACTCATAGCTACTGAGTTACCTCGATACTTTAGAGAGGTCGGAGAGCAACCAAATGGAAGATTAGCATCTCTTGTCGATGAAATTAATGGGCAGGCTCAGAACATTGAATCAGGCACTGGATTTTTGCTAGACGCAGAAGGACAGCCAATAATTAGAGAAAAGCCACTAACTTTCAAGGACGTCCAAGCGGTACGAAGCAAGGCGCTTGATATTGCTCAGTCCGGTGATGACATGAGAAGTCGAGCGGTAGCAGGAAAAATTGCTCAAAGCCTAGATGATTCTGTCCAGCTTGCCGTAGAAAGAGGCACTATACAGCCTGACCAATACGTTCAATGGGAGAAAGCCAGGTCTTTAAGACGAGAACAAGGCAGAGTCTTTGAATCTGCGGCCACTCCTACAAAATCAGTTTTATCCAAGCAGCCATATGGAGAATTTAAGGTTCCAGAATCTGCGGTTCCTTCAAAGTATTTCAAGTCTGGAGAGAAGGGAGCCAAAGAAGCGGTCAGAAACTACAAGGAAGTAGTTGGAAACATGGATCCGCTTTATAGATATGCAGCTAATTCTTTCAGAGAGTATGCCACTAAGGCAGATGGCAGCTTAGATGCAGCAAAAGCTAGAAGCTGGATTTCTAGACACTCAAGCGCCTTGAGCGAAATGCCAGAACTAAAACAAACACTGTCAAACATTGACCAAGCTCAAACCTTCCTAAATGAAAAGTTTGGAGAACTAAAACGATCACAGGCAGAAGTAGAAAAAACTGCTCTTAAGCAGATGCTTGAAGTCGACCCTGATATGGCTATCAGCAAAATGCTGTCAGGGGCTAACCCAATCCGCAAAACAAGAATGACAGTTGAGTTCCTTAAGCAAAGGGATCCAGAAGCCGTTTCTGGTCTGAGGCGTGGAGTTATCGAGCATATTAAAAAGCTAACCGTGCAAGACGAGAAGATCAAAGGACAGACGCTACTTAATACCATTAACAAGCTGCGTCCTGTTATGGAGAAGTCGGGGCTATTTAGTGAAGCTCAAATAAAAGGCTTCGAGGCACTTTATAAAGATAAAAAAAGCGAGCTATCCATTCAAAATGCAAAAATGGCAGGAGGATCGGACACGTTCCAAAACCAAAGCGTGCTGTCTAAGCTGAAAAACATCGGGACAACTTCATTCTTATCCACAATACCTTTTGGGAAATATCTCAATGCGGTTTACCCATTTATTAAAGAAATACCACTAGCAAAATTCAATTCAATTTTAGAAGAAGCCCTTCTGGATCCTAGAATGGCGAGGCAGCTTGCTAGGAAAGCGACTGCGGAAAGAATGGATAGAACAGTACAGCAACTATTCAAAGCAGAGCATGATATTGCATTTGGTAAAAACATAGCTGCTAAAACTCAAATAACTACTGGCCTAAAAAGAGTTGCCCCATCTCTTGCGGCTGCAACTCAGGAAACAATCACCTCTGAAAAATCCTTCCCTACTCCTTCTGAGGTGTACTCACCTTCTGATGCAAGTCTAAAAAAAAAGGATACTGATATGGCAAGAAGCCCAGAATTTGATGCAAAAGTAGATCAGATAGCCGCTAATTTAGAGACCGATCCTGAGCACTTAATGAAAGCTATGGCATTTGAAACAGGAGGAACGTTTGATTCCGATGTTACAAACAAGGCTGGCAGCGGAGCAACAGGATTGATCCAGTTTATGCCTTCTACAGCACAGAATCTTACTGGCGCAGATACAAAGCAAGCAGCTATCGACATTCTAAAAAACTTGGATGAAGTTGAGCAGCTAGATTACGTTGAAAAATATCTCAAGCCATTCAAGGGGAAACTTAACTCACTTTCTGATGTCTATATGGCAATCCTCTGGCCTAAAGCAGTAGGCAAAGACTCTCAATATGCGCTGTTCAGAGAAGGCACAAAAGCCTATTGGCAAAACCGAGGACTAGATCTTGATGGTGATGGAATTATTACCAAGGAGGAAGCAACACAGAAAGTAAAAAACTATAGGGTATAGTCATGGGGGAGGCAAATGATGAAAGCGAAATCCAAAGTCATGCGAAGCATATTCATAGAGGCCGCGATGTGTGGACTAATAGGGTCATCGGCTGGGCTACTGGCGCTCTTATACCGATACTTTTCGTATTAATACCAGTCATTCACAGATATTTAGACGATGCAAAAGAGTTGGAGAAGTTGAGGATTACAAACAACTTAGCGATTGCGAATTTGAATACCAGAGTAACAATTTTAGAGTCTGAGTTAATTGAGTGTCGGAGAAAGTGCAAATGAAAAAACTACTACTTATATCACTATTAATACTTGGAGGCTGTGGCGATATTGAAGACATTTCTGAAGAAGATATTGACTGCATCGTCAACACAGGAAAACCCTGTGACAATTCCACTACTCCTACCCCTACAATTCCTGTGGCAACGGCTACGCCTGTCAGAACGCCTACAAAAACCCCTACAGCGAGTCCGAGCGCGACTAAAACGCCTGTTCCGTCGGAGATGAACCCTATGTGCTCAGGAATTGCTGATAGCAAGGCACATCTTTTATGGAAACCAGTATCAGACAACAGACCAAGCTCGGTAATAGTCTTTGATGGTAAATACAAGAAGCCTTTTAACAAAGTTGAGGTTGAGCTTAAAACAGGCAAGTTTGCACCGGCTAATAATGGGAACTTGCTTCTTTGGGGCAACCCTACTGCGGAAGGGCCAAGGCAGCATTACAGATTCTTAAACCCAGAAGTGAAATGCGGTCAAGTTAAAGATAAAGCAGTAATAAGAGCAGACGATGGCTATCAGGTATGTCAATTCAGACTGCCCGGAGATGCCTGCAAAAGATGGGAGTAAAATATGAATTGGATTAAAAGCTGGCTAGTTAAGTTAATAGCACCTAAGTTTATCAAGGACAAAGTAGGTCAACTGTTGGGCATTTTAAGCGGTTATTTAGTGGCTAAAAATGTTGCGAGTGTAGCTGAAGCACAAGCCTTAACTGAAGTATTACTGCCAATCCTTGTGAATGTAGTGACTTTAGTTGCAGGTCTTGCCCTTAATATTTCAGCGACAGAAAAAGGTAAATAGAGTTAAGGCACCGCTTTACTTAACTTTAGCGCAACGAGAGCCGCAGAGCTTTTTAAGCTTTTTGCTTCTAGCTTTTTCCTTCTTAAGAAGTTCTGCATTGTAAGCTGCTAAATTGGCTTGAGCGTTTCCATATGCGATCCATTCTTGGCGACTGCCTTCATTAGTATTATATGCATTTGCTAGATTATCGTACTGTGAGCTGATGGCGTTACGAGAAGCTAACATGGCTCCGTAATCAGCTAAGCAAATGTTATACAAATTAGTGTACTCTTTACCATCTTCAATAACTGCTGCCATTGCATTGCCGTATTTGTAACGAGTATCAAATTCGTTAGCAAACGCAGTCCACTCGTAAAACCCTGTATAAGCAGACCAGCAATAGCCCGGATTATCAAAGGATACATAACATCCGTCAGGGATTTGCTCAGCTTTAGCTATATTGACAGTTAATAATAGAGACAGGGCGAGTGATGCTATTAGTGCTTTCATATCAGCCTTGTCTCATAAGAGCTGACCTTAAGCAAGAAATTCTAGTTCTTGCCTTGATTTTTCTCTAATTCTAAAACCCTATCAACTAGCTGATTGTGCTGTTTCTCTACCGTTTTAAAGGACTTAGCGACTTCTTGAAACGCCATTTCAACCTTAGCTGGGTCTAACTGAGGAGCACTCGCAGAACATCCGCTTAATAAAATTACAACTACTATCAGTATTATTTTCATTATCTTATCCTTTTTCTTTCATAAGTCTTTGCTGCTACCAGTGGGATGCATTGCTTAATCTTTTTATGAAGCCACTTATAGTCCATCCCCAAAATGTCGGCCACCCATACAAAAGTAAATGGAAATGGATCTGTAATATCAGCTTCAGTTAAAGGCGAAGTTATGTGCAGCCAATCAAGAGCTGTTCTTCGAGGACAAGACACCGATTTTATAGGCTTTCTGGTTGCATCCCTAATCGCATTTTCTAAGATGGCCGTAATTAAAGCCCTCTCACCCTTTGATAAGCCATCTCCTATTTCACCAAAAAGCCCCTCTAACAGAACTGAGCTTTCTTCGCTTTCCATCAGATCAACAAAGTCTGTATCTATCATATGGCAATTTAAATTCCCCTTATTTTTCATCTAGGTACTTAAGAGTAATTTCCTTAGCAAACTCGAAAGACCTACATAAAAAAGTTAAATAACCCGCTTTGCGGTATCGCATTCCCATCTCTTTCTGCTCTTTTGACAACTTTCCTTTCGCGTCTTTGAATTCTATTTTTAGGCCATGAAATCCATGAGCAGGGAAGTCTATAGAAGTATCCCAGATACCAGCCCTTACGCCTTCTTTCTTAAGTTTTTTTGCAACTGAGATGTGGCGCTTGCCACCGTTGGGGATTGCGTAAATTAGCTCGTAGCGCCAATCTTGTTGACGCATTATTTCAACCCAATCAAAATACTGAGATTGAATCTGATGCTCTGTTAGTCCCTTCATCTACCTTCAAAAAACCTACTGCCCGCACATCCCTGTACGGGCTAAAACAATCAAAACCTTAAAAATTGCAGCCTTTTTCCGAATACTTTTCCGCATCCGCTAAGAAGTCAGAAAACTCAGAAGTGCTATATTCATAATCAAGAGAATTAGAGATTGGAGTGTAAGAGTAAGCTCTGATCGCTTTATGTTTATTGCAGAAAGATGCCGACGTTCCAGCTATTAAAGGAAGGCTTGTTGTTACTTGAGGTAGTATAAAATATACACGTTTCTTTCTTTTATTTAGACCTCTCTTTTCTGCCCAAGATGCCCAGACGTGTAGTTCTTGATTAGGAAATTTATTGTTTGTTATTAGTATATTTTTTACTAATGGATTGAGACCTTTATCTCTTAGTTTTAAGGCCGTATCAGCATAAAATCTAATCTGATCTTCTATGCTTAATTTTTTATCTTTAACAATAACAAGAGTCGCAGGATAAGAAGCAGATTGAGCAGATGCTATATTTGTTAAATTCACCAACATTAAGAGGGTTACAATAATTGTTGCCGTATCTAATTTCTTCATTTTGCTAAGTATTCCAATAAAGTGTTTGCAGTTTCTATCTGTCCCTTCTGTACCTGCTGGGCAGGATGAAACGCTGCTGAATCTGCTGGCTTTCTGCACCATATTTCTGCGGCTTTAATAAGCTCAGCCTTGCCTCTGGCGTAACCTCTTTCTTCTGCTAGCTGGATGTCTGCTATTTGTTCTGCGTTGGTCATTTTAACTTCCTTAAAAGTCTAGCTAAATCTCTAATAGCGTCATCACAATCAGGCATAGCAGCAAAGAAAATATACTTGCCTCGCTTCCAAGCTCCGTAATGCCATTCACCGCGTCTTGGTTTTAAAGGGTCTACTGAATAGATTTTTATATTCTTTCTGTATTTAGCTCTTCTTATAGCTTCTATGATCTGCTGTCTGGTTTCTGCTCTTTGTGCTGCTTGCGTCTTGTCTAAACAAGTCCAATCTGGGGCAGCTGGATCAATATCAGCACACTTGTTCATGTACTTGATTGTTACTGTCTGCTCTGCTTTGGCAGCATAAGTAAAGATTGTCATCAGTAAAGCTGCTAGCAGAATGTAGTCTAGTTTTTTCATATAGTCCTCCAAAAGCCCTCATCTCTGAGGGCTAAAAGTCTATTCTTCTAATTTCTCTGCTAAAAGAAGTTTGCTTCTCTCAAAAAATTGGCTTGCCTTTTCAAAGGCCGTATCAACATCGAAGCCTGAGTTTAAAAGCTTCTCCGCTGTTGAAATAATAACTAAAGCTGTATCTTTAGCTTTTTGTTTCTTTTCAGCTTTTTCTTTAGCTGCTAATTCTTCGGCTGTTGGCTCCCATCTCTTTGCTGACAACTGATCCGCCAGTCCAATACAAGGGCTTCCACCATACTGTAAAAAGCTTGCTACGTTTTCCATATTATTTTTCCTTTCATGTTATATGTTAATAAAATCACAACCCAATCTCACTTAAAGTCTGTTTTAAAATCTGCGGACTCTCGCAAGCCCTGTAGTAACCCATCACATTGCAAGGCTCGAAAACGTGACTTGCTCCAAACTGGTGCAAGATTTCATGGGTCATTTGGTTCTTGGAGTCTTCCAATCTGCCAACTACTCCAACGCTGATACTCTTATTGCCCCACTGTATTCCGTCAAAGTAATCACCAAACTTAGGCACAATGTAATGGCCGTCACCGTAGACTGCTGATAGCTCAGATAAGGCTTTTTCTGACTCTCCAAACTGATAAGTCTTTGGCCATGACACACAATACAAATCAGTAACTATCGGTATCCCTGCATTGTGGAATCGCTTACTTGCTTCTGCTGTCACATGCTCAGCAAACTCACAATCAACATTCACAGCAAAGACCTTTACAAAATAATCCTTTGCGGACTCTTGGCTGCCCGATGAGCCGCAGCTGGCTATGAGTAGGCAAGTTACAAGTAATGCTTTGGAGTTCACTTAACCCTCCATAGATTACGCTCGATAAATGGGAGTCTTCCCCCCCTGTCAGCACTATGTCCCTCGTGCAGAGGCTGGTTTACTATCTCGTTATATTGGTTCATGATTTTGTCGGCTAAAATGATTGCATCTTGCTCAGCATTCTTGCTTCGTTGGTAGTAGCCGACACCTACTCCAGCTGTAAAACATATCATCGATATTGCTAATGTGATCATGCGACCTTCTCCAATACCTCAGAACCATCTTTCCTAATTCCAGTACCGCGAATCTTATTCATTAACTTCAATTCACTGAATCGCCCTGAAATTGCGTTGAACGGCTTACCTAACATTATGGCGATTTCCTTTCCTGTTAAGCGTCCATTGACTCGCAATAATTGCAGTATCTTTTCGTGAGTTTCTTGCTTGCTTTTTGCCTTAGGGTTTGCTGCTTTGCTATTTGCGTTCCCTTTGTGCTTTTTATGACAGATGTCGTAAATGCTTAATTGATTCATCTCTCCCTCGCAGTTTCATAGCAGTCAGCGCATAGCCTCCTAACCACGTTGTGCTTCGTAAAGTACAGCCAGTCTAAAAACAGGGTTAAAAAACTTTTGTGACAGTGATTACAAACCATTAGAACTCCGCATCGTCTTCATAATTAGCCGATCCATAATTTGAAGCTTTGGGCAGACTATCAAGCATGTTGACTTCAGGCTTTTCCTGAATAGCTTCGTTTATAAGCTCTGATAGGATTAAAAGATCTTTATCAAAGAAAGTTGAAGACTTAACCCATTGCCCTGAGTCCCCTTCTTTTTTGAAATAATTTTTTTCAATAGAAAATTTGCCTTTGCCCCAGTGAACTAATTTGACACCTGAGCCTTTTCTGCTAAATGTTTGTTCTGGTCTACTCACTTTTTAACTCCTTTTGAGACTAAGTTTTCTAACGCCGCAATTTCTATAAATGGTTTAAATTGTGTCGTGCTTTTCTTGCTTGGTTTAGTCGCCGATAATCTAGCTTGTTCTAGTAACCATCTAGCTCCAGCTACGAAAGTTTGACTACCTTGTAAGAACATCTCTTCCTGAGTCTTTGCTTCTATAGCTGCTGCTTTCCATATTTTACTCATCTCGATTGCTCCAATATTTTGTTAAAATGCATGCTGCTACATTCCTTGCTAAAAGTTTTTGTACTGCTGGAATAGATCAAAATATCGCCCGTTAGTTCTGGTTTGACCGATTGATTGAAATCTTTGCGATCTTTTGCTGAATCAAAGATGCGCGCGAATTGTGCTCTGTGAACTCCATGCTTAGCTTCTTCCGCCATGCAAAGCTCTGAGTATCCGAATCTTTCAAGCGCAAATGCTACGGCCTCTGGAAGTGATTTTAAGGCTGATTCTTTCTGATAGCTTCCGTACCTCTTAACGGCTGTTAGTGCCAAATGGAAAGCTTCGTCACCTGAAATCCTTGAGCCTGATTCCTGTTGGACGTAGGTCACTGATTCCCTGAACTCATGTGTTCTTGGTTCCCATTCCCTGAAGCCTTTTGCGTTTAAATGTTTAGCCGCTGCCCATGCAACTTGTGGATCTAGGTGTCCGAACTGGTCGTGCCAGACTTGTACTTTTTCAACCCTAACTTCGCGTCCTGAGTCAGCTTGAAGATACGATAAAATTTGAAGCATTTGAGTTTTACTGACCATTTTGCGCTGCCTCCTCCGCCTCAAGTTTTGCAATCATTTCTAAGTTTTTTAGGTGATTGGCTCCGTAACCGTTCGTAGTTTTTTCTTTAGACTTAGCTTGCTTCTCGGATTCGAGCTGAATGAAAGCCTTACTCAGCGCCCAGCTTGAAAGACAGGCAGATCCTTTTTTTGCTTTTCGTTTTCGTATTTGGAACTCTTGCGGATCGTCTTCTGCCTGAAGTACCCAAGCATCAACAAGCTGGACTGCTCGCACGACCTGCTCAGTTGAGGTCTGGACTGCTAGCTGGTCGGCTTCAATGGCCGGAAGGTTGCAGAACTTACCTGACCATTTATTATTAATATTTCGATCTTCAATTACATCTTCATTTTCATCTTCAATTTCAGTGTCTGCTAGGTTTCTGCTAGGGTCTTTGCTAGACTTTTGCTTGACTGATTTAGCCCTCCCGCCTGCTGAGCCTGCGTTTATTTTGCTCTGGCGCTTTTCTTCGTCTTGCACCATCCGGTGACTGTATAAGACTCCTTCGCTATCAACTCGACAAACCCCCGATTCAGTAAGTACCTCTATAGCATTATTTAAGTCCTGCTCGGAAAGTGCTAACCTCTTTGCTAGAGCTTTGCTAGGATATTGCTTACCGTTTAGTAGAAGTTTGCCACGCGTGTTGCTATCAAACATGATAAGCAAAAGTTCAAACCATACTCCTTTATGGAAGTGATCGAGCGACTGAACGCCAGAATCTTTCCACCAATCGCCCGGATAAAAATGTAATGCTGGGAGCTTATCTGACATCTACATCACCCCCAAAGCTTTAAGAATTTGAGCCCAGACGGTAAGGCAAAAGAGGAAAAGCCCGAAATAGATTAGAATTCTCTGGGCTATAGAGAAGCAATCTTGCTCATCGCTCCGATAATACTTTCTATTCTCAAGAAGCGTTTCACGTTCAATAAAAACTTCATCAGATTTTCTGATGAAAGAATGCAAATTGTTGTTTTGTAATGGATCGAACTTTGCTAAGCTCGTAGGTATGTTTGGTGCCATTTTCTTGTACAAAATGGCTTCAAATGTTTGAATAAGCTGCCAGAAATGGCGGCTTTTTTTATTTGAAGCGAGTTAAAACTCGCCTTTTTTATGGGAATATTGAGGAAAAACTGCGTCCCCGGAAGGATTCGAACCTTCGACCTCAAGTTTAGGAAACGTGCGGCCTATTCGCATCTAAAAAAGGAAAGTAAAACCACAATAATGCAAGAATTACTTTCCTTCAAGCTATTTTTTTAGGAAAAGTAATTTAGATCCTTTGCAGGGTTTTCTGCTATGGAAAACTCGCGCTGATCATACCTTTCAATCATCTCAACGCTCTCGTGTCCTGTAACTTCCTGCACCTCCCTGTAAGTCTTGCCAAGTTCTAAAAGCCTCGTCGTGCCCGAATACCTGCCCCAGTGAGTTGATATTTTTTTGCCTATAGTCTTGAGCGACCAGTAAGCAACTTTTCTATAAATCGAATCCCTGTGATAGACAGAGCCAAGCCTGCTGGTCAATAAATGGTCTTCATCTGTTGCACCCTCAAGCTGTCTTATGCTGACAGCTTTCATCACAAAGCGAACAAAGAACGGTGCTATTACGCGCTTATAATTGCGTTTGTTCTTAGTCTTCTTAAGATAGCAAACCAGAGCACCATCAATGATGCGTATATCACCGAGCTTCAGCTTTAAGGTGTCTCCGCGCCTCAACGTGCCGCCATATGTTAAGCCCAGAAAAGCCGCCAATAGGTAGCCTGATCTTGTCTTAGGTAGGCCGTCTATAAAGGCTTTTATCTCCTTGCCTTGCAATCTGCCAACACTACGTTTATCTGGATACTTGGAAGTCGGGCATCGCTTAATAGCTCGATTCCAGATTTGATCCGGCACATCTGCCAACCTGCAAACTGCCTTACAGTTAAAAAGATGATTTCTAATTGTCTTGTTTGAATAGTAGGTATCGCCACCCTCATCCTTGAGCCCTTTGCGCTGCCTCAGCGCGGCTACGAATTTACAAATATCGTACTGCGTGAGCGATTTGAGCTTTAGCTTTTCAGCTGTCAAAAACTCTTCAAATAACTTGACCGAAAACTCCAGCCTATCTTTACTATCATCGACCAGATCAACCCAATGGTTTTCCAAACACTCTCTTAATTTCATAATTTCCCCCTATACAAGCGAGGCATCCTTGCCAATCCATCCCAGCGTGGGCGGATTTTTTATTAAATAATTTCCTAAAAAACAAACAAAAAACTTCGAAGCTGAATCTTTTTGGTAAAAAAAGCGTCTTTAGCTACGGATTAAAAGATTCAGAGCAAGTCATCCTCTGACCTGATGAAGCAATTGTTCTTTATCACTGGCGGCTTTGCATTAATCTCCTCTGAGATTGCGCCCTGCAATTTTTGCATGACACGCAAAACGTCCTCTGATAAAAACATAACCTGCTGATGTTGTTTTCGGGCATTCAATTCCGTTCTTAACTTCCTAACGAAATCGATCATCACCCCGATTCTTTCTCTCACGCCAACCAGCTCAGCGTGTGATATTTTCTGTCCTGCCATAAGCCCCCATTCTAGTATTATTCTGATATAGAATTAAACTAGAATAAGGTCAAATAGTAGTTTGCAACCTGTTAAAACCATTAGATAAAAGTCAGTAGGTCGGAATTGCACCGACTCCCACGCGCGCTATCGGGTTCCTCCCTTTCAGGTGTTCGCGAGGGCTCCACCCGCAGGCGTGTCACTGTCCACGCCGCTACTGACAAAATTAATCAACCCCTAAATCTTTTAAATCATATTCTGCTAGCTCTATAGCTACCTCTTCGCTATTGTCATCACAGTAAGCATCCACTAACAACTTTTGTAGCCGCTTTTTTGTTATGAAGTAGCCCTGCTCCGTAGTAGTCTCGGAGCTTTCAAACTCTGAAAGCTCTACTCTATCGCCACTAATTAATATTAAATTGGTGCTTGGCTCGAAAAGTTTCCAAATTTTAACCAGCTTATCCATCTTGCTCTCCTAGTATCTTTTTAAGGTCACTTATCTTTACTTGTCTTTCTGTTAAGCCATGAAAAGGAAAATCCATTGAATGACGAATTGCCTCTGCCAGCATAGCTTTCATGCCAGCTAAGTAAATTTCTATAATCGTACTGCTAAAATCTTCTAAGTCAGCTTGATAGGCACTAAGGCCGTCCTTTTTAAGCTGCTCTACTTCCTTTTTAGCATACGCCTCTGCCATCTGCTCGGCTTTCGATTTAGTCACTAGTTTCTCCATCAAAAAGTTTTTGTAAATTTACCCAAAGATCCTGACTCGTCCCAAAAGCATAAGATACCAAGCGAGCATCTTTCAGAGATAATGGCATTTGTCCATTAAGGACTTTAGCTAGCCTACTTCTTGGAATTTTTGATTCTTTTACCATGCGTGGCCAACTCCAATTTCTTGCTAGCATTTCCTCCTGAATTAATGAGCCTGGATGTGTTCTTAACAAGCCTTTCGATTTAGTCATTGGTTGCCTATCTAAAAATACAATACATCACGCTGAATTTAGCTTCTCTACACTCGATATAATTCGCATATCGGATAACTACAGGCGCAGTAATCACGATAAATGCAAGCAGAATCCATGCTAGGATAATTAATAAGTCTTTTGACTTCTTGCGTTGTGGGTTGGTCATTTGGTGTCCTGTGCTGGAATAATTAAATGATATTGATTCTCTACGGCTATTTTCCAAGTAGCAAAGAAAGCGGCCTCTCTAAACTCCTGCATCCCGAATCCTTCTTGTAGAACTAAATTTTCCATCAATAACACAAGAGCATAAAAATTATTGTCGTTTAAATATCTTTCTCTTAATTTTTCACAATTATACATAATCTCACCCCCTAATTTTGTTTATAAAGTTAAGTAAATCTTCAGCATCAACTACTATGCTATTACTGTCGTCTAATTCAAAACCGCTTTTATTCGCCCAAGCCTCGACCAGATCAGCGCACTTGAGGAAGCCGAGTTTTATGCAGCTGTAAGCGTGTATTCTATCGCAAGATGCTAGCAAATTAGTTTGTCTATTGACCCATTTCCCTAAATCAAATTCTGCTTTAGCTTTGTCAGTTTTCATTTTTTAGCCTGTTGATAATTTCTTCCAAATAAAGCGTTACGCCTCTTGCGTGTTGCGCTTCGGTTATCAGTCCTTGCTTTTCCCAAATATCACAACAAGCTTTCGCTTTAGCTTCAAACTCCCTCAACACCTCGTCCAGCACCTTGTTGCGTTCGGCTCTGGCTAGCGGTCTGGTATTCCAAGTTTGAGCTGCCTCAGCCTCCGAACACGCATCGTTATATTTATTGCCTCCACATTCTTTACAGAATACGTTATACCTACGGCACATGCTGTATGAATCAACTTCGGTAATTTCGCCTTTATCTCCACAAAAAGGACATGGTAAAAGTTTCTCACTCATCGCTTTTGCCCTCCTTGTTTAAGCCCTTCCAGTTCTTGCTCTAGTACTGCGATTCGAGCTAGGCGATCTTTTTCTTGGTTTTGTTTGAGCAGGTCAGTAAATTTTTCTGGAACTTCTATGTTATATTTTCTAGCACTTTCAATTAGAGGTCTTAATAAATAATGCAACTTTCTAGTCTCTAGCTCCTCTAAAGAATTAAGAATGAAAGCTGATAGTTTTTCGATTGCTTCTTCGTAACTGCGACATAAAGAAACATTCTTCCAACTTCCAGAGCCGTCCCTATATCTATTAAGCTCCCAGCGCAAATTGCCCTTTGAGTCACCAAATAAGCTCAATAGCTTAGTATTGTCTTTATGAGACCAGCCATGGTCACCATCGCATTTTGCATCCTGTCTTGCTATAATTTCACCTGAATATTCCAATACAACATAATGTGTAAATTCACCCTTAATAAAATCTTCGACATATTTTAAAGCGTCATATTTTGAGAGTCGTGAGATTAAATCTTTTTCATCTCTTTTTTTCTGCTCTAAGCTACTAATTTCACTATAAAGCTCTGACTTCTTAATATTTAGTTCTTCTAACTTGTCTTCTAAGGCTTTAATTTTCGGATGGTAGCTTTCCTCAGGAACATCTTCATGCACTTTTTCTACAAAGTAGACTACATCCGACTCTTCTACGCCGTCATCAGTTTCATAAAGATCGCTAACTAAAAAGCCATTCTCGACCGCTTGCTTAACCGCTACAGCTTTACCGTTTAATAAATATTTAATCTCACTCATCCTACTCCCCCCTCCATCTTCAGCTTAAAAGCCTCAAGGTCTTTAAGTAAATTATAGATTTCCATCATTGCAGGAGTTATCGTCAAACCTTTATGGCACTCAATATAGGTAGCTAACTGAACCAAACTCGGCTCTGGCTTATCGTCCTCGTGCAAATCGGCTGGCGGTAAGTGTACAGTGCCGTCTGGGTTTGTTAGGGAGAGGATTGTTGTTCCAATGTAACTCTGGGTTTTAAATCTACTATTCGTCCAGAGACCACTACTAGTACGATAAACAACGAAACTCTCCCCATGCACATACCCACACGCATCTAGCCAGTTTTCTATCTTTTGTTTAGCTGTTTTCATTTTGTCTCCTTAACCTGCAAGTGTTTCAGCAACTCTCTAACTTGCTGCTCATGGCAGCCAAAAGCTTTTATGGCTTGTTCTAGTGAGGATGGTTCTTCCTCGACTATCTCGTACTTGAACTTTAATCTTTCGCGTATGGTTGTTGTTTCTCCCCAGTTTTTGCTGCCTATTCGTTGCTCAAGGGTTCTTGTAGTTTTATTTACTCTTAGCTTTTCAGGGCCAAAATGGCTTAATATGCGTACCTCCCTCCCAGGATTAGCAACCAGCCAGTCCACAGCTTCTCCGAATGTCATTTGTTTAGTCATTTTGCTTCTCCTGTACTTTAATTATTTTAAGATTCCCCCAAAAGAACTTAGAGCTAGGGTTGTTTTTTGCGTTTGCTTCCATCATATGCTTAACAAACCTGCAAGCTTTCTTTGTAGTAGCCCCATGATGCACTAAATGAGAATCATCTATTAACAAATACCATTTGCGAAGTTTAAACTGCTTAGTCATCTCCACTCACCTTTTTCCTTAATTGCTTCTTAAGCATCCTCGCTTCCTTCTCCGTCAACTTCGGACGAGCTGGCAAGTGATGCTTCTTTAATTCTTGCAGCGATTCTACTTTGGCAGTTTTCTTTTCGGTCATTTCATTTGCAATAAAAAAACGTTGATTAATAGTGCAAAGTTAATAGAGTTGACTATAGATATAGCTACTAAATGCCTAAGAACTAAATTTCTAAACTCTTCGTCCTTCATGCTTTTTCCTTTTTAGTAGACTTTAAATCTTCAGCTAAAGATTCAGCCGCCGCACCAGTTTTAGGGGCTAAATCAAAATGTTCTTCTCGTGTAGTCTCTCCGTTTTTGATTGATGCATGCTTTTGTCTTAAATCAGCTAATTCATTTTCATCAATCAAGTCGATCTTATGCCCAAGATAAGCCTCTAGCATTTCTTGAGTAACATGAATGACGCTGAAAGCTTTTAGTAAATTTCTGACCGTATCTTGTGGATTAGTCTTTAGCTCATCTTTTGACTTTGCTACTAAAGTAGTCCGAGCTTTGTTGATGGCATCTTCAATGATGTCTTTAGGAATTAGCCTCAATATGCAATTACGCTCTAAGATTGCACCATGCTTATTGATAAGCTCTCTTAGATCTCTTTCGTCAGGCTCAACCCATTCAGTTTTGCCTGTAGCCTTATTCTTACGCTGTATTTTCTTTTTGAATTTCCCATCCTGAAAAGTATAGCTGTTAGTCTCAACATCCAATGCTTCACCCTTTAAGTGCACATGGTCATCCATGGACACCACAGAAAATCCTGATCTAATATTGCCCCAGCACCTTGCAGCTTCTCTAGCTAAGCTAACAGTCGGGCCATTAATCTTTTGACCCCCTCTAGGGAAAGAGTACTCAGCCCCAAGTGCAGCGCCCGGCCTGTCATAAGTCTTCATCAAGCGCATATAAGCCTTGTTCTCATCCCTGGGATTAGCCATTGCTATAGTGAAGGCAGCTTGAATCTGATATTTCTCTCTTGATGCAGCTGCTACATGCCCAACCTCTCCCATGTTTAGGCTAGGCAGCTCTGCTAAATTATCTTGCTCTTTTATCGCTAACTCAGTGCTCATATTAAGTCCTCATCTGTTAATTTATTAATTGCCCAAGACGGAAGTCCTAGTTCTAAAATCTGCTTTGGGAAGCAAGGCCATTCATTCTTTGCCTTACATTCTTTAAATTTAGCTATGAGCCTGTCGTTTTGCTTTGCTCCTAGCTCCACTATTTCAGGAAGCATCAAGTATGGAATGAAATCTCTTGGCCCGACGTTGTTATCGATAGCGATAAACAAAGAGTGCTTACACGGGCAGCCGTTAGCCTCCAAGCCTTCTTTGTAGTGAGCAGCCTTTCTATGATAACCCCTATTAAATACTTCTTTCTCAAATTCGTTAATTTCAGGATGTCTGGTTGTTTTAATGTCGGTGCAGATTCCACCTGCCTGACTGCTATACTTATCTGCCCTACCCTTTTTCCGTACCCCGTCCTTCTCCCAGAAAAAAGAAACTTCACTTATTGAGGTTTCGATTAAAGTCCCTAAATTGAGGTCTTTAAGGGCAAAAATCTTTTTAGCTATCTCTTGAGCAAAGATAAGATCCTCTGAGTCAACTCCTTTGACCCCTTCAGCGTCCCATTTTGCCTTTAACTCCTTGCTCTTTGTTTTTCTCCCGTCGTAATCTGCCGGCCTTTCCCTATAGCGCTTAAACAGCTCTTTAGGTTCCAGTATGGCGCAATGTACAAGGCTGCCAAAGTCTGTCGCCTCAGTGTCATATTTTGGATGTTCCCTAAAATATTTATAGTGAGCCGGACTAACTGAAAAATCCTCCATCGCACTGTTACTAACAGCATCAACCTTTAAGTAATCTGCAAAAGACAGATTCTCAATAATGCAGGTCTCAAAATTCTGGTTAAATTCTTCTACGTTCATAACTAAGCAACTTTTAATGAATCCTGTCTGTCCAAGCACTCAAGGCAGAAATCTGAGGAACCGTCTAAACTAGGTTGTCTACGGTCGTAGCACTTGCCGCACGGACAAAGCCTCAGCTTGTAGTTCTCTGTCAGACCGCTAATCATATCCCTCAAATAGCCAGCTTCAGCTTGAGCCGCGTCTCTGAACTGAGCGTTATAGCCCTTGTTAGCCGCATCCCTCTTGTACTGCTGCTTAGCTTTGTTCAAAAGTTCAATTGCTTGTTTAATTTCTCTCATTTCTGCTAGTTTACTTGTACAAGTATTGTTGTAGCAAAGCCGTGTTGATTATGCAAGTAATTTTGTGCAATAATATTTGTACAATGCAAAAAGAACTATAAAGCACTACCCTATGGCTATGAAAAATCTAATAGAAGCAGTCAAAAAAACCTTGCCTACTCGCAAAGACAAAGACGGCAACGTAAAGCCTTATCCAAATTACAGCCTAGCTAAGAGATTAAAGGCTTTAGGAGTGGAAGTAACGGCACAGGGGCTGGATAATTATGCTAAGGGAACTAAATCAGCACGACTTGATGTTATATGCGCCCTTCAAGAGCTGTCAGGTCTAAGCTGGCAGGAAGTAGGCAAGCTAATAAAAAAAGACGCAAAATCAGCATCTTAACTCTACAATATAACTTGTACAAAATTTTTTGTTAAGTTTAGGCATCTAATAACCGAATGTTCTTTTTACTTGAAGCAATTAAGCCTCAAGTATTTTTAATAAAGGTTAATAGATGAAAACTTATATTGCACTTCAAATTCTTGCCGGCTTGCTAGCGGCTGCTGTTTTATCTAGTTGCAGCTTTAAACTAGAAGCTGGTTATCATGGTCAAACAGGACGTGACGATCGAGTAATATCCCAAGGATTATACAGACAAGGAATTACTCAAGAACGCTCAGACAATCAGAGGTATTAATATGATTACTGAAGATCAGGCTTTTAAGATTGCTTATAAACTGGGATTAATTGCGGGGAAACATGTCAAAGAAAACAGTAACTCTTATTATTACGTCGGCCATTGTCGGGTGTATAGTTTTGAATACGCTCGCGCTCGGAGCTTATCACTGGAAAAAAGCATACGACGAATGGAAGGACAGCGACTGGAAAGTAGCAGCCGTAACTTCTACTCTAAAGCCTGATTACGGGCATGAGCCTGAAGAAATGGCTTTAAACATGGACACAGAGCTTTTAAAGCAGATGGAAAAGGCAGTTAAAAACGAATTGAAGTATAGAACTAGCAAATAAAAAAGGGGCATTAAGCCCCTTTTCTTCACTTCTTGCCTTTCTTTGGCTTTTCTTCTTCTACCGCATCCTCAGCTTTGTCAGCTTCTGGGAAGTCCGCCTCATCAACAGGCAATATCAATTCAGTTCTAAATTCCACCTCTGCCTTAGCAGCTTCTGCCTTGAACTCTGCTAGCTCTTTAACATCTGAAAAGCTCAAGTGGAATGGCCGGACTTCTTTGTCTTCTCTAACTGCTACGCACAACCAGCCTAAGCTCCTTAGCTTTTCAACTGCATAAAAAACCTCATCGTAGGTCTTAACTTTTAGATTCTTAACGCTTAGGTATATAGGCTCATCCGGTCTAAATTTAGGTCTCATGTTTTCCTTAAATAGAAAAATCATAGACCAGATTGACAGTTACCTTAATAGCTGGATCGCGCGTATACTTTTAGCGCTTTTTCTTACCGAAATTAGGATTACCGCGCTCAAGGTTCAAAGCCCCTGAATAGTCAGATATTAACCAGTCTCTGCCTATCTTCTTAGCCTTAATCCTGCCTGATTGACATAGTCTTTTAATCCATGCCTGATCCTTTTTAATAAGCTTAGAAAGCTCAGGGACTGTATAAAATTCTTTTTCCATGCTGCTATAGTGCCTTAAGAGTGTCAAATATAGCAAGGTTAATTTAGTTCTGATATTGCCTTTAATAGCTTTAATGCCTGATGGTCAGTCAAAGGATCGCGGATAGTAAGCCTTTCAATGCCGCCATTAACTGATGTTCTAATATTCACATAAACCCCGCCTATGTTGCCGCCAAACTGGTTGTCAAAGCTATTATATTTTTCTAAGCCCGGCACTATCTGCAAAAGTTCCTCAGTCCTTTTCTTTGCCTGTCCCCTGTTAATTGTCTCTTCGTGCAATCTTTCTGCTCTAGCATATGCATCCTTAGCCGCTAAAATAAGCCTTCTTCTTATGTCTGATACTAGCTGATTAACAGATTTATCAAAGCTTGCGCCTATCTCAAGGCATGGCATTTCCTTCCGGCTATATAAGTTGCTACTAACTATTTTTCTAATGTTAGAAGCTCTAAAAATGTATTTGTTGCCATCGTTAAATAAGCAGCAATCAATTACAAAATCAGCGCCGGTTATCTCTCCATAATGATCGTATAACTTGCGATATTCACCCCCCAGCGCCCTAGCGACCTCAGGCAAAATCAGGTGCATTGATTTTAATCTTTCTTGTCTTTGTTCGTAGTTAGATTTCATCTTTTCAGCCCTTTATGCATCACTTACAAGTTTTGTTAAAATCTTAGCCTCAGGATGCCAATTGACATCAGTTAAAGCTAAGCTAGCAGCCCTTAAGATCATGTCCCCGTCATAGTCAGAGGCTAATGATAAAATCCTTGCCAGTCCGTACTCGACAACCCGATCCTGTTGCATCTCTGAGTAAACTTCCGGCCTCAGTATCTGCTTAGCCTGCTCTATGCATAATCCGATTAATTCTCTTGTATTGTTGTTCATAAATCCCCTTAAAATATATAATCCTCAATATCTTCTTTTAGCCCCGCCCCTGATAGCCATTCAGGGCGCGGATCTTTGTCTTTTCTTACTCTTTCACTGATGTTGCGATCTCTTGGTACTGATAAGTTATAGGCATGCATTGCAGGCTTAGGATCTATCCCTAAAGCCTCAAGAAAGTTATAAAGTTTCTTTCTAGTGCTTATCCTCAGGTAAACAGATTCAGGGAATTCAACCCCGCTCAGCTGCCTTGCACAATCGCGGCATGCCTTAGCAGTTCTAAGCCTGCCAATAGCCGCCGCCTTAATTAAATCAGCTCTGTAACTCATGAGAGAGCCTCACAACCATTATTAGAAGCCCTAAAGCCTGAATATCTCTTTTGTATCCTTCCAAAGTTCATAACTTTGCCCTTGTTGTTACACTT
>JACCDR010558233.1_pt1 | contig 28744 bp, 25 predicted proteins | sample 7446431 | NCBI WGS metagenome assembly JACCDR01 (sample SAMN15323443, study PRJNA562643) | freshwater metagenome | isolation source: river surface water | place: USA:Blue River Watershed | collected 2017-08-17 | reverse complement strand
AATTTACCCACTCAGCAAAGTATGGTCGATCTTGGCAACAAATACCTGCAATTGCGTCGATTCCGACTCCTACATCAATAAAAATTGCATCGCTGTATTGTTTGAGGATAGGAAGAAGTCCGAGTTTCGCACTTCCTGCACCTACAAGAAATACTCGAGCCTTGCTTCGTTCAATCTGTGACTTGAGTGATTGTGCGAGTTTATCAATATCATTTGCCGCGCCTTTCTGAGGAATCTCAATATAGTCTGCAACTGCATAGATTCCGAGATGCTTACGATATTCATCTTTTCGCATGAGCTCCTTAATCAATTCAATTTTATTACCTGCTGCAATAATCCCGATTGAATCAGGGAAGTTTTTAAAAATCCACTTTGTTGCGACAAGTGCATAGAGAACCTCACTTGAGAAGTTTGTTTTATTTAAAATCTGCAGTTTCTTTTCTTTTACAATTTCTGAAAAATTTCTTTTTTGGAATTTAAAAGCGAGTCGTGGAAGAATATTGAGAAAAGTAAGAGCAGACATAAGTCGATCAAATGCGTATGCCACTTTTCCGTTTTTGATGAGCGGGGGATATGTTCTAAAAACAATTTTGTATATCCATGCGAGGTATTCGGCAATGATATATTTTAACCAAAACTTTCTTTCGTGCGGTTCGCTATTTGTAGTGATAAAGTCGTTTTCCCAAAATAAACTCCAGTACCGTTCCATATTGATTTCGTTGAAGGGAACAGTGATGGCTCTGCGTCCTGGGCGCGCGCTCCCAATAGCAATTCTTCGGAGAAAGAAATAATCTCCATCGCTTGCGCGGAGAAAAGTTGCGGGGATTCGGTTTCTCACGAGTGTTTTGATGATCCCTGTACACTCAATAAATTGTGCCTGGAATGGTTTGAAGATTTTATTGCGCGATGTGAAGTATTTGTGATGATGAATGTTATCAGTCGAGATACCTTGGAGAAGATAGTCGTTGGATACATCTGCGAATTTCTTTTTCTTGTATATAAACAGATTTTTTGAATCAGTTTTTAAAAGAGTAAATACGGGGCTTGGAGGAAGTTGAAAAGGAACAATGAGCGTGTCTCTTGTTATGTCGATAATTTTTCCAAAACTTTTTGCATCAAAACCGTCTGCGAGATATACAAGGTCAAACGCTTTCTCGCCGATACTCTTGGTGTCGGAGATAGAAATATGTGAAGTAGAAGAGAGACTTTTATCTTCCGATACGATGAGTATGCTCTCGAGAGCTGAAGTATCGATGTATTTTGCTATTGATTCAATAAGTTTTGTTGTTTGCATATTATTTCTTTTCCCCAAGTACAAAGAGGTCGTCGCCTTTCTGTGGGAATACGGTCAGGATAATACTACTGAGGATCTTGAGCAATATACGCTTGATTTTGGGAAGTGATGCGTAAGCCGCATTCGGGTCGTTCTGTAATATTGCCTTACTTGCTGCCCAAATGTATTGGTTGAAGTACGTCCGTACTTTTTTTACACGAAAACCGTTTTGTTCAAGAAGTTTTCTCAAAGCCATCGGTGAGAATACAAATATGTGACGCGGAATCTCAAGTCCACGATAATCACTCTTATATATAGAGTGCGCAAAGCTTGTTGAGCTGCATGTGTAGAGCGAAATTTTGCCACCCGGTTTGAGAACTCGATGACATTCTTGAATTGTTTTTACGGCATCGGGTACGTGTTCAATAACATTGTTCATATATATACCGTCGAGTGAGTCTGCGGCATACTGGTTACTCTCAAGGTCTCCCTCGTTGACATCAAGCTTGTATGATCGGGCAATGTTTACCGCTTCAGGATCAATTTCGATTCCACGAGTATTCCATCCGAGAAAATTCATCTCCATAACGAAATCGCCATTACCGCACCCAACATCAAGAATAGTTTTTGTTTTATCTGGAGAAATAAAACCACCTGTTCCTACAAAAGCTCGTGATCTCATGTGAGGAAGAATGCCTGCAAGCTTTCCAATAATATTAAAGAGTGGAGATATAGAGACTTTGTATCCAAAATAATTTTTAAGGATTGCGTACTTCAACTTTTTATTTAGCGGGAACGTATCGAACGTCGCGTGCTGCATGAGGAACTCATTGTTGAGCTTGTTGTGCGTGTAATACTTCTTGTAGAGAAGGGGAATATGATTTGGCTCTGGGTATGGATTAAGCCAACATCCTTTACACGTTGGACACTGCGACATGTCCCAAGTATCGGGAGCATCAAAAAGCTTATCTTTAAGATTTGTATATATAGTTTTGCCGGGCTGCTTACAGATAATGCAGTAAGACCTTTCTATTTTGGGGATGTCTGTCATGAATATTATAGTAGCACTATTTTGTCTCCATTGTATGTCTCGTACTAATAATATATCCTTGAGTAAAACATATGTTTAAGCGCCTTATCGGATTCCTCAAAAGTGATGGTTTCAAGAGACATTCATCAAATCTAGGGTGGATGTTTTTTGCTCGTATCATGGGAATGCTCGTCTCGATTCTTGTTGCGGCGTATGTCACACGAGTGTTGGGTCCGACAAACTACGGAGAGCTTAGTTATGCCTTGAGTTTCATCACACTCTTCTCGGTATTTAGTAATCTCGGAATTGATCAGGTGCTATATCGGGAACTTATCAAACGACCACAGGATAGAAACGAACTTCTTGGATCATCAATAGCGATTAAGACAATTTCAGGGTCCGTCGCCGTAGCGATTGTTCTTGTTGTGGCGTATCTCACAAGTAGTGAACAGTTGTCATTTTGGCTCATTGCGATCATGTCTCTTTCGTTTCTCTTTAACGGATGGAATATTATCGGACACGAATTTCAGGCTGAGGTGCGATCAAAGTATCCTGCGTTTGTAACGCTATACGTCACCATTATCCTTAGTGTGTTGAAGGTCATTGTTATTGTTATGGGGGGAGGTGTTATTTATCTTGCTGCGATTGTGACGCTTGAACAGATTCTGTACATGCTCTTCTATATTTCATTTCGATACAAATATATTGGTTCGATTCGGACGTGGTTTGCTCGATGGCAAACGTCTCGATATCTCATCGTACAGTCTGTTCCTCTCATGATTTCTACTTGGTTTATTTTTGTGTACACGAGAGCTGATCAGGTGATCATTAAATACTTGATGGACACAACATCGGTAGGATTGTATGACGCGGGCGTGAGAATCGCAGAGGCATGGCAGTTTATCCCACAATTTATCGTACACTCGCTATTCCCAGCTCTTCTTGGTGCGAAAATTCTTGGCAACAATACATATGGAAAAAGATTTATTCGACTCACGGTGTTTCTTGTCCTCCTTACAAGTTTCATCGCGCTTCTCGTAACTATTTTTGCAAAACCAATCATCTGGATTTTGTACGGATCAGAATTCGGACCTTCGGTAGGGGTGCTTCAAATATATTCATGGGCTGGAGTTGCTGTGGGGATTTGGTATCTCGCTCAGTATTTCTTGCTCGCAGAAGACAAGCAGTCAATCGCGCTTATGAGCACATTTGTTGTGATGGCGGTGAATGTTGGACTCAACTTTGTCCTTATTCCTATGTATGGAATTTACGGAGCTGCATGGGCAACAACAATCTCATATTTCTGTAGTATACTCGTGTTTATTTCATATAAGAGTATTCGGATTAAATTGGCTCAAATATTAAGACGTAACGATATAGTATGAACAAACTTTACGACGAGAGAATCGGAAAATTAGAAAATACCGGAGACGATGTGATGTGGGGAAATTACGACCATACGTATGATTGGACATGGGCAGATAATCGACCATGTATTATCCCTATTCATACACAGAATGCAGCTCAGGTTTTGGTGAGAGATTGGGATGTCGCACGAAAGCTCAAAGAGCTTGGTGTGAAAAAAGTTCTCGATATAGGAAGTGACACCGGACACTTTATTGCTGTGCTCACGCATCTTGGAATTGAAGCGGTTGGTATTGATGCAAACAAAAAGAGTTGTGACATGATTAACGGAAAGGGGGTGAATCATTGTTATCACGTCGGGCTTCAGACATTAATAAAACAAGATATTGATGGATACGATTGTATTGTGTGTATGAACTTTACGCACGCCCCGTGGAAAGATGAGCAACTTAAGACAGATCTTGTGAACTGGATGGCGAGAAATTCAACGTACGCTGTATTGTCTGACTACACTCATCAGGATAAAAAGTGGAGTTCGTTGGAAAAAATTCACGACTTCAATTTTCTCAAACTGTATTGTTCGAAGTTTTTTATTCGAGTTGCAAGTTTTCTCGGGTTTGGTTCGCTTGTAAGTTATCCGTGCATTCAGAAATTATACAAATCAAAAATTAATAAGTAATATATTCGGTATGAATTTCATAAAAAAAGTTTTACTCGCGCTTAAATTTTATAAAGAACGAAAAGTATACGGGCAGCTCCAAGTAGAAGAGGGAAACGCTCTATATAAATGCGCAAAGAAGTTTTCTCCAAAAGTGCTTCTTGAAATCGGCTCATACAAAGGAAAGTCTGCAAATTTCTTTCTCCGAGGAATGAGTCATGACGCTATACTTCACTGTGTGGATACATGGCAGAACGATGCGATGACGGAAGGTAAGTACAATACATATGATATTTTCCAAAACAATCTGCCTATAGAAAAACGAGACCAAGTAGTGATGCACCGAGGAACATCAGACGAAATGTCTAAGGTGTGGGATGGTACGCAGCTCGATCTTCTCTTTATCGATGGCGATCATTCAAAGGAAGCTGTAGAAAGTGATTTTAATAATTGGTCAAAGTTTGTGAAGAAAGGGGGTCTTATTCTATTTCACGACTATACAAATCCATGCGGCGTAAAAGAAGTTGTCGAAGGCCTAATTGCAAAAGGTACAATTCAGAAGATTGATCTCGTAAAAAGTCTCTACATTTCTCGACTACAGTAGACTCCATTAGTTGGTTTTGCGCCCACGAATATAGTGTTTTATGGTTCCTGAAGGTGTAGAGGGGTAATAATGATCGTGTTATACTCGTCTGCATATGAATACAAATAAGACATTACGAACAATCATTCAGGTACTATTATTTATAGTTCCATTTGTAGTACTGAATGTGGCGGGAGGACTGTACTTCCCATATATTACTGGAAAGGCTTTTATTTTTAGATCGATTATCATTATTGCGACGGTTCTCTACATCATCTTGGTGCTCCGAGACCGAAGCTATCTTCCAAAGAAAAGCGCAATCGTATGGACTCTTGGAGGCTTTCTCGCGGTACTTCTCATCGCAACAATAACTTCGGTAGATCCATCGCGAAGTTTTTGGAGTAACTTTGAACGAATGGAAGGATATGTTTCTATTCTTCATCTTGCTGCATTCTTTATTATTTCGTCTTCAGTACTTACAGGTAAACAATGGTTCTGGCTTCTCCATACATCGTTGTTTGCGAGTGTGCTTACTGGACTCTTTGCATACAGCGATCTCGCGCGAGGTACTACTCGAATTGCGGGAAGTTTGGGTAACTCAACTTATCTTGGTGTATATGCACTTGTACATATATTTATCGCCGGAGCATTCCTTCTTAACGTTATTGAGAAAAAAACAAAGAAAGAAGCAATTCCATGGGTGTTCGGTTACATGATTTTGATTGTTTTCAATCTTGCAGTTTTGTACCAAACAGGAACTCGAGGATCATTTGTTGGTCTTGTGGGAGGCGGTCTTCTTACCGCGCTCCTTCTTTTGATTTTTGAAAAGAAAAACAAAACTATTAAGTATCTTGGTGGTGTGATTCTTGCGCTTGCAGTTGTCACGGTGATTCTACTAGGTTCATTTAAGAATACTGAGGTTATAAAAAATAATCCTCTCTTGGCGCGATTTAGTTCGCTCATCACGACAGATATTGGATCAGTAATTCAGAACCAGGGATATGCTCGAACAGTTCTCTGGCAAATTGCAGGAAAGGGATTCAAAGAGAATCCGATTCTTGGTTGGGGACAGGATAACTTCGGATACGTATTTGCGAAGTATTATGATCCACGAATGTACGCACAGGAACAATGGTTCGATCGAAGTCATAACGTGTTTATGGATTGGTTGGTTGCGGGTGGAATCTTGGCGCTTCTCGGATATCTCGCACTCTTTGGTTCTTCTATATATATGCTGTGGAGAAAGAATCCAAACATGAACGATCCGTGGAGTGTTTCAGAAAAAGCGGTATTGACTGGAATGTTCGCTGCCTATTTTATCCACAACGTCTTTGTGTTCGACAATCTTATTAGTTACATTCTCTTCTTCACTTTGGTTGCGTATGTGCACGAACGATCGGTTCGACATTTCAACGAGAAGATCGATCACGGACATGTGATTGCTCCGGGAACAAAGCAAATCGTTGCAACTCTTATCGTCGTTGTTCTTGGTGTGTGGGCAATGAACAGTATTGTTCTTAAACCTTACCAGCAGGGAAGCGCGATCATCGATGCACTTCGAAGTCAGCAAGGAATTGTAAAAAATGGAAAAACATTACCTCCTGATCCTGCAATTACTTATGGTTATTTCAAGAAGGCAATTGCATTCGATACATATGGCAATACAGAAGCACTCGAAAGATTTGCTGAAGTTGCATCAGAAATTGTTACAAAATCTTCTGCTTCTCCTGATCTAAAAATGGAGGTTCATAACGCCGTTCAGGATGGATACAAGGATCTCATTGCTGATCATCCAGGTGACCCACGGTACTACATGCTTCTTGCCATGTACTTCCAGAGATTGGGTGCTTATAACGACTCACTCAAATTCTACAAAGAAGCTCTCGCTCTTTCTCCAAACAAACAAGCGTTCCTTTACGAAGTTGCTGTTGCATCTCTCAGTGCTGGAGATAAAGAGACGGCAATTCAGCTCGCAAAGAAAGCGTATGATCTTCTCCCAGAAAACAAAGAGGCTCTCGGCTTCTATGTATATGCATTGGTAAAGACGGGAGATATGAAGACTGCAGAAGCGATTGCGGCATCAAACGGCGGACTTCAAGTATTCTCAGATGGACGAGTAATTCAAGCGCTCATCGATACAAAACAAATGTCAAAACTAGCAGAAGTCGCAAGTGATCGACTTGCAAAAGATCCAAACAATCCACAAGTTCATCTTTCTGTTGCTGCGCTGTATTTGAAAATGGGTAACAAACAAGCAGCAATAAAAGAAATTCAGAAAACAATTGAGCTTGCACCAGAATTCAAAGAACAGGGTCTCTATTACATCAGTGAAATTCAGGCGGGAAGAGAACCTGGAGCTGCGCAATAATTGAAAATAATTTTCAAAATATATTAAAAAAGTTTTGAAAATGTTTTTACAAAAAATAAAATAAAATATTTTTTCAAAATGATGAGCAACGCACTCATCATTTTGTTTTTTAAGTTATCCACATAATTTTGAAAAAAAATATTGAGTGAATGCACAAAGTAAACGATAATTAGATTAAGTTTTGGCGTGTGATTATGTCGAGCGCGCACAAAATATTTACAAACAATCGATCTTTCAAAAAATATATGGCAGTTAAAAAAGCAAAGGCAAAGAAAGTAGCTAAGCGAAAGCCAGCTAAGAAGGCAAAGAAGCCAGCAGCTAAGAAGCGAAAGGCAGCTAAGCGAAAATAGTCTCATTTGAAAAAGCCCCTATCGAGGGGGCTTTTTCATTTGGGGATTTTTATTGAAAATATGGTATAGTACCGCCCATGATTTTAGATAAGATTTTTCCGTCACGAAATGACCGACAAATAAAGAAATATAAGGTAATTGTGGCGCAGATTAATGCGCTTGAGTCTTCTATTGAAAAATTAACAAATGAAGAGCTTAAGGCGAAGACTGCTGAATTTAAGACGCGACTTACTGATGGTGCTAAGCTCGATGATATCTTAGTCGAAGCATTTGCGTGTGTTCGAGAAGCTTCAAAACGAACACTCGGACAGCGACACCATGACGTGCAACTAATCGGAGGAATGGTTCTCCATTCTGGAAATATTGCAGAAATGAAAACCGGTGAAGGTAAGACATTGATGGCGACTCTTGCTGCTTACCTCAATGCACTTGATGGAAAAGGAGTTCATATTGTTACGGTGAATGATTATCTTGCGCGACGAGATGCTGCGTGGATGGGAAAAGTTTTTCATTCTTTGGGCATTACAACATCTGTAATCAATCATACTGATTCATTCATGTTCGATCCTTCTCACGTAACTCCTGAGCAAGATCAAACAGAAGAAGAACAAGGTGCGTTCAAAGTTGTGTACGAATTCTTAAAACCAATTTCTCGACAAGAAGCATACAAGGCTGATATTACTTACGGAACAAACCATTATTTTGGATTCGACTATCTTTTTGACAACATCGAGCATGATCCAACAAAAGTACGACAGCGAGAATTTAATTTCGCAATTGTCGATGAAGTAGACTCAATCTTGATTGATGAGGCTCGTACTCCACTTATTATCTCAATGCCTGGCGAAGAGTCTGGTACGCTCTATGAGACATTTGCAAAGATTGCGCGTAAACTTGAACCCGAGAAACACTATACAGTTGATGAAAAATTCCGAGCGATACAACTTACTCAAGAGGGTATTGATCTTGCTGAGAAGGAGCTCGGTATCGGAAATATTTATTCTGAGGGAGGTATTGCGTATGTGCACCATCTTGAAACTGCAGTTCGAGCGAAAGCGCTTTTCAATAATAATGTTGAGTATCTTGTAAAAGAAGGTGAGATTCTTCTCATCGACCAATCAACAGGACGACTACAACCAGGACGACGACTTTCTGAGGGTCTTCATCAGGCTATTGAGGCAAAAGAGAATGTAACAATACAGAAAGAAACAAAGACAGCTGCATCTATTACATACCAGAATCTCTTCCGGCTTTATCCAAAACTTGCTGGTATGACCGGAACTGGTGCGACAAGTAAAGAGGAATTCATTAAGGTGTACAATCTCGACGTCATTGTGGTTCCAACACATCTTCCTATTGCTCGAATCGATCATAACGATCTTGTATTCAAATCAGAACTTGGAAAGTTCAAAGCAATAGCTCGAAAAATCAAAGAACTTCACAAGAAAGGACAACCAGTTCTTGTGGGTACAATTTCAATTGAAAAAAACCAGCTCCTTGCTGACTATCTAAAGATGGAAGGTGTTCCATTCCAGCTTTTGAATGCGAAACCAGAGTTTGCAGAAAAAGAAGGTCAGATTGTTGCTCAGGCGGGTAAGAAGGGTGCGGTGACAATCGCAACAAACATGGCCGGACGAGGTGTCGACATCAAGCTTGGTGGTGTTCCTTCAACTCCAGCAGAGGTAGAGGAAATTAAGGCACTCGGAGGACTATTTGTACTTGGTACAGAACGACACGAAGCTCGACGAATTGATAACCAGCTTCGAGGACGATCAGGACGACAGGGTGATCCAGGAGCAACACAATTCTTCGTATCTCTTGAAGACGAGCTCATGCGAATATTCGCAACTGATCTCGTGAAGCGAGCGATGGACTACGCAGGTCTCAATGATGATCAGCCAATCGAAAGTAAGCTCGTGTCTCGATCGCTCGAAACTGCACAAAGTAAAAAAGAAGGACTCTTCTTTGATCAGCGAAAACACGTTCTTGAATTTGACGATGTACTAAACCAGCAGCGAAAAGTTGTATATGAGAGACGACGCGCTCTTTTGTTCGCTGATAAAGCGAGAATCGAAGAACGACTTACAGATGCATTATCTGTAGCAACTGAGGCCGAACGATTGGCGCTTGATGAGAAACGAAAGACTCTTGGTGACGATACATTCCTCAGTATTGCGCGAAGTGTTATTTTGCAATCAATTGATACATTCTGGATGCAGCATCTCGAACTCATGGATTATCTTCGGGGCAGCGTAAATCTCCGTGCTTATGGACAGCGAGATCCTCTTGTTGAATATAAGAAGGAAGGACTCCGATATTTCAAGGAAATGCAGCTTGCAACTAATGATCAGGTGATCAAGGCAATGCTTACTATCAATATTGATATCGGTCTCGGACGAAATGAATCAGGTGTTGTAGAAGCACGACAGGATGTGAGCGGAGTTGTTGATACTACGGCAAAAGTAGTTTCACGAAAACAGTATGAAGGGGAAGTGGGACGAAATGATCCTTGCCCTTGTGGTTCAGGAAAAAAATATAAGAAGTGCCACGGGGCGTAAATTAATTGTTTGTGTTTGAACTGTCCTCGGACTTCGTCCTGCGGAGGTTCTACACTCAAACAATTAATTTACTTAAGATATGGTAAATATACTAATATCAACAAAGAATAGTATGACCACTGAGAATTTAGATAAAAATAAAAAGGTATACACCTTTTACCACGGATCTCCAACACCAAATATCGAAGTATTGGAACCGCGACTAGACCCACGACTTGGTATCGAAGGGTTATTTGTTGCTGACGAACCGTTCACTCCTATGATGTTTTCTCTTCTCCCGGTGAGAGCTCATGCCCGTGTTAACTCTGTAACAAGAGGAGGGAAATTTGTAAGTGGAAAAGTAATCACGCCGCAAATCAATGAAGAGGGGTGGCTTTATACAGTAGAAGCCGATGAGAGTATTATAAATGAGCGAAGCTCGGGACGATTCTACCTCACCGCACCAGTGAAAGTTGTTAAAGTTGAAAAAATACTAAAAGAAGATGTTCTTAAGCTTGGTTGGGAAGTAGAGATAAAAGAGACGAAATAATACAATGCCAAAAAAGAAAGTATCTAAAACCCAGGATGAAGCATCTTTCCCAAAAATGATTCCCGGACAGCGATCCATCGAACAACTTTCTCATTTTTGGTGTATTGAATGTAAAAAGTGGTGGTCTATTGGCGATGCGCCTAAAACAAAAAAAGATTGGTTTTGTCCTTGGTGTGGATTGAAGCAAGTTATTAAAGACGTAAAATAAGTGAAGTAAAACAAAATCCCGCAGTAAGCGGGATTTTGTTTTCTTGCGAATAGAATTTAAAACTAATTATTTAAGCATCGCGCCATCTTCAGGTGATTCCGCAGCTGCAACATCAGAGCTATTTGCCCCGCAAGCCTTGGCTTCAGTTCTGAAAGTTGTACGAGTCGCTTTATCCGCTGTCGCAAAAGTCTTTCGTGCAGTTTTTACTGTGTTTGTGAAATCCTTTCGAGCTGTCTGGAGTGCAGTTTTTCTTTCAGTTCCTGCTGGTTTGTCGAACGCCGCTTTAAGCGCTGTGCCTCGAGCATTGATTGCAGATGTAAGTGATGTGTTGAACGCTGTCCAGTTTGATGCTAGTCCAGCCTCTCGCTTATCAATAGCGTTCTTCATACATGTCACGTCTACGTTAGCTGTTCCCATTGATGATGTTCCTTTTCTCATCTTGTCTTCCATCCGTGCTGGTGTACCAGATGCGTTATCTCGTCGCATTTGCATGACGTTTTGCATCGGTCGTGGTCGATTGTCATCTCGTCCTTCTCTACCTTCTTCTGCTTTTGCGGGCGTTGCGAGCAAAGCAAGCGTGAGTATTGTCAAAATAGAGCCAGATATAAGTACTTTTTTCATATTTTTAAAAAACTATATTTAAAATATTACCAATAACGCCTATAGTATATCACCAAAAGTTGGCTTATACTTACACCATATGATGAATCAAAAAATACAGACGGCATTTTTCTTTAGTTTATTTGGAATAGCGCTTATATTCGCAGTGCTTATTTTCTGGCCATTTCTTGTGCCACTTATTATGGCAGCAGTATTAGGAGTGATTTTGAAACCTGTATTTAGCTCGATCCTTGCTCGCGTTGGAGCAAAGTGGAGAGGTCTTTCTTCGGCTCTCACGATTATCGTATTCCTGGTGGTGGTTATTTTTCCATTGGCACTTATCGGAAACAAGTTAGTAGATGAATCCCAGTCTTTGTATTCACTTTTGTCTGGTGAAGAAACGTCATTTTCTCTTGATACTGCAACAACAAAAATTGAATCATATGTACAGCGGTGGATTCCAACATTCAAGCTCGACTCAAAACAGTTCCTCGCAAATATATCAGGATGGATTATCGGATCTCTCGGAGGGCTCTTCTCAGGAACATTGGATTTCATTGTTAAATTCGTGATCACAATTATTGCATTATATTTTGTGCTCAAAGATGGAGTGCAACTAAAGAAACAATTGGTGATGCTAAGCCCGCTTACTGATGATGAAGATGCAACAATTATGAACTCTCTCCAGTCGGCGATACGAGCGGTCATCACGGGCTCATTATTTGTTGCTTTGATCCAAGGAGTTCTTACAGGACTTGGATTCCTCTTCACGGGTGTACCAAATCCAACATTTTGGGGAACTGTAGCAACAATTGCAGCTCTTGTTCCCGGTCTTGGAACTGCGCTCGTGATTTTCCCGGGAGTAGTTTATCTTTTCTTCTTTGGTGGTTCATATGCATGGATTGTTCTACTTATATGGGGAATGGTTGCTGTGGGATTAGTAGACAATATCATCGGTCCAAAAATTATGGGGAGAGGAATTGATATTCATCCAGTGCTCATCTTGTTCTCAATTCTTGGAGGTTTGAGTTATTTTGGTCCGGAAGGATTTATCTTTGGCCCACTCATCATGACATTCCTTTTTGTTCTCGTTAAAGTATTTAGAATGCAATCTCAGAAAACTTCATAATGCCGAAAAAAACAGATTCTAAAAAGAAAAATAATATTGTCATTGTTACACATCCAGGATCGTTCCATGCAGACGATGTGTGTGCAGTTGCGACTCTTCTTCTGTATATAGAGAAAAAGTTCGGCATGGCAGAAATGAAGCGAATAAAGATTGTTCGTACATCAGATCCAAAGATTATTGAAAAAGCTGATTTTGTTGTAGATGTCGGACTTCTGCACGATGAAAAAAAGAATCGATTTGACCATCACCAGAAAGGGCGAGCTGGTATGCGACTGAATGGCGTCGAGTATGCATCATTTGGGCTTGTATGGAAAAAGTTCGGCAAGTATCTTTGTGGTTCACAAGAGGTCGCTGATATAGTTGACCGGATTATGGTCCAAGATGTTGACGCTGCAGACAATGGTTTTGATTTTTTTAAAACTAATATCAAGGGAACCGCGGTATTTCGAATTACTGACATGATTACCTTCGAGCGAGCGTCTGTGGTAAGGGAGGGTGATTTTGTAAAAAATATATACAAATCATTCATATACATGGTTGGCGTAATGAGACGAACAATACTATCTGTAATAAGTGAGCAGGTTCGTATGATGAAGGGTATCGATCTAGCTAAGAAAATATACACCAAAACTACGGACAAAAGCGTACTTGTTCTACCAAGGGATATATTTGTTATACAAAAAGATGTGCCAGAAACACTCTTTACGGTATATAAATCAGATAGGGGTACGTGGGCTGCTCGAGTAGTGAAAAAGGACTACGATACATTTGAAACTGACTTTAAATTTCCCGAAGAATGGGCGGGGAAGCCCGTACAGGACTTGCAGCAAATGACAGGAATCGATGATATAGTCTTCGCGCATCCGGGTAGGTTTTATGTGGCAACCAAAACTAAGGAAAGTGCTGTTAAAGTGGCCAAATTAGCCGTGTCCCTTGCTAAAGCTCAATAAATCTATAAAGTGGTCTTAAATATACAAAACTATGGCATTCGTCGATGAAATGAAAATACATATGAAAGCAGGGCGCGGCGGAAACGGCGTTGTTCGGTGGCTTCACGAAAAATTTAAGGAATTCGGAGGACCTTCAGGGGGAGACGGCGGAAATGGCGGTTCTATTTTTGTACGAGGAATTCGGGACTCATTTTATCTTGCAAAGTATATGCACCGAGCCGACTTTACTGCGGAAAATGGGGTACCAGGAGGTTCAACAAGTAAGAAGGGTGCTCACGGCGAGGATCTCATTATTGATATTCCAGTGGGAAGTATTTTGACTAACTTAAAGACAAATGATCAGTATCGAGTAGATGAAGAAGGTCAGATGATAGAGATTCTTAAGGGTGGAAAAGGTGGTTACGGAAACGAACACTTCAAATCATCAACAAACATTCGACCAGAAGAATGGACTGCAGGACGAGAAGGTGAAGAAGCTGATTTTAAGATTGAAGTAGAACTTATTGCAGATATTGGTCTTATCGGTCTTCCAAATGCTGGAAAATCATCTCTCTTGAATGCACTTACACGAGCAGACGTGAAAGTGGGTAACTATGCGTTTACAACGCTTGAGCCAAACCTCGGCTCTCTCTACGGAACTATCCTTGCTGATATTCCAGGACTTATCGAGGGTGCGTCTGAAGGTAAGGGTCTTGGTCACAAATTCCTCCGACATGTTCGACGAACAAAAATGCTTGCTCACTGCATCAGCTCTGAGAACGAAGATCTTAAAGCGACATATGAGACTGTTCGCCACGAGCTCGATGCGTTTGATTCAGAAATGGCAAGCAAAAAAGAAATTCTTGTTCTCACAAAAACAGACCTTCTTGCGCCTGATGAAATTACAAAGAAAGTGAAAGAAATAAAAAAGTGGTACAAAGGGGAGGTATATCCAGTATCACTTTATGATTTAGATGAAATGAAGCGATTTTCAGAAAAGCTTACATCGATGGTAAAATAATTCGCGATATAAAAGAATAAAGGTATTACTATGTCAGACACATCTACAAACAATCAGACAAATTCAGAGTACGAACTTACTGTTGGTCTCGAAATCCATGCCGAACTCAAGACAAAATCAAAGATGTTTTGTCCTTGTGCAAACAATCCAGACGAGGAAACTCCAAACAAAAATACATGTCCAATCTGTATGGGTCATCCAGGAACTCTTCCGGTGATCAATAAAGAAGCTGTTCGACAGGTGATTCGAATAGGAACTGCGATTGGCGGAGAGATTGCTGACTTCACAGAATTTGATCGAAAGAATTATTTCTACCCAGATATTCCAAAAGGATATCAGCTCAGTCAGTACCAGTATCCTCTCGTGAAGGGAGGCATTCTTGGCGGTGTTGCGCTCACACGAATTCATCTTGAAGAAGATACAGCCAAGTCATCACATGATAAGGGGGATTACAGTCTTGTTGATTTCAATCGATCAAGCTTGCCTTTGATGGAGCTTGTAACAGAGCCGGTAATTCATGATGCAAAGACGGCATCAAATTTTGCTAAAGAACTTCAGCTTCTCCTTCGATATCTTGGTGCAGGTGAGGCAAATATGGAAAAGGGGGAAATGCGAGTGGAGGCAAACATTTCTATCGCAAAGAAAAATCCAGACGGAACAATTCCGACAAAACCAGACGGCAAACCACTTCTTGGTACAAAAGTTGAAGTAAAGAACTTGAACTCATTTAAATCTGTAGAACGAGCAATCGAGTACGAGGTGACACGACATATCGACATGATTGAGCGAGGAGAAAAGATTATCCAGGAAACTCGAGGATTCGACGAAACAACGGGGAAGACATTTTCACAGCGAGTAAAAGAAGATTCGCACGACTATCGATATTTCCCAGATCCAGATCTTCCAAAGCTTTTTATCTCAGAAATTCCTGATTTTGCACACGAGGCTATTAAGGCAAGCCTTCCAGAGCTTCCATGGGAGAAGCGAGAACGACTTAAGAAACAATTTGGTATGAATGATGAGGCCGCGAACGCACTTGTGAATGATACAGTTCTTGGGGGATTTTTTGATAAGGTTATTACAAATCTTGCTTCCGCAAAGGATAGTGAGAAGGCATATCAGCTCGCAACAAACTATGTAACATCTGACGTCGCTGGAATTCTCAAAAAAGAAGGTGCGGATAATATTCCTCTTGATCCAACTATGTTTGCAAAGATGATTACACTCCTTACATCAGGAAAAATCGGTTCACGAGGTGCAAAAGATATTATTGCGATTATGTGGAAAGAAGGTGGTGATCCAGAAAAGATCGCTGAAGAAAAAGGTCTTGTACAGAATTCTGATCCTGAGTCACTTCGACCAATCGTTGAGAAGATTGTCGCAGAAAATCCAACAGTACTTGCTGATTACAAGGCAGGTAAGCAGGCCTCACTCCAGTTCTTCATCGGACAGATGATGAAGGTAACTAAAGGTTCAGCGAACCCAGAAGTAGTAAAAGAGATTGTGGTGGACGTGGTAAATAAGGCATAATCAGACCCATACATAATGGGAGGAATAAAAAAAGTAAATTCAAGTATATTCAGAATACTCACACAGGTTGAGATTAATTGGCTGACTTTTGTTGGAGGGACTATACTTGCAGTTTTTTTGGTAATTCTTAACTTTTTACTTATTTCTCTTTTGTTTCCGATTGCTAATCTTATTTTGAGCCACGATCTTGCAGCTGCTTTGAATATTAAGTACATAGGCCCGGTAATTCTTTATTTGGGGATACAGCAATCTTTTTGGAAAATTCTCGTGCTTATGGGTTCATTTCTGTATATGACCATTTTGCTCAAGGCGCTTATTAGATATTTTTCTTTTCTTTTTATTAACTTGCAGGCGCGTGAGGCTGCTTACCGCATACGACAGATTGTGTTCAAAAGGTACTTAAAATTTGGCAAACAGTTTTACGATAATCGTAGCGTCGCAGACTTAAACCGAACACTTATTGAGTCTAGTGATGTGGTGTATCAAGGAATAGATAACATAAATAAAATAGTAATTGATGTAATTACATTATTTATTTTTGGCCTGTATTTGTTTAAAATCTCATGGCAACTTGCGTTGCTTTCTGTTATTCCATTGGTTTTTCTTTACTATACTTCGGGTTCGATTAAAAACCGTATTCGAAAACTTCTCACGGAGCGGGAACACGGGCAGCGCACATTTCTGATTGTGGTGAATGACATACTTTCTTGTATTCCTTTAGTGAAAAGCTTTGGAAAAGAGAAGTATGAAGAAACAGAGTTTTCGCGCGAGAGTGAAAAAGATATTGAGTCTTCTGTAAAGATTTATAAAAAAATGCAGCTTCTCAGTCCTCTTGAAGAGATTGTGTCTACGACGACAATACTTTTTATTGCCGCAATGATTGCAATTGCGACAGCTTACGATAAAGAGTTTAATCTCGCGAGTGCGATGGTGTTTATGTATATATTACATAAAATGCCTGAATATATTGGGGCAATACAAGCAAAGAAAACCGCACTGATCCAGCTGGAGCCACGCATTCGAAGTGTCGAAGATGTTTTGGTAGATAAAGATAAATATATTGTTGAAGGGGGTGAAAATGAGTTTACTGGACTCGCAGAACAAATTGAGGTTAAAAATCTTACTTTCGGATATGAGGCAAAAGATGTTTTAAAAAATATCTCTTTTGTAATTCCAAAAGGAAAAACAACCGCAATAGTAGGTAAGACTGGTTCTGGAAAATCAACAATCGCCCATCTTCTTTTGCGCTTCTATGACTGCCCTGAAGGGTCTATACTTTTTGACGGCAAGGATATCAAGAGTTATTCGCTCGATTCGATTAAAAAACATATTGTTTTTGTTTCGCAGCAGACGATGCTATTTAATAAAACGATCCGCGAGAATATTGTGTACGGACATCCAGAGGCGGAACCTGAAAAACTTGTGAATATTATCAAAAGTACTGACCTCCAGAGTGTGATTGAGAAATTTACTGAAAGAGATCAATATATTGTCGGTGAAAGAGGGGCAAAGCTCTCTGGCGGAGAACGTCAACGAGTTTCTCTTGCAAGATCTCTCCTTAAGAACGCTTCTATAGTCATTCTCGACGAACCTACAAGTTCTCTCGACGCAAAAACTGAGAAAGATATTTTAGCAACCATGAAAAGTGAGTGGCTAGACAAAACTGTCGTAATTATCGCACATCGTATATCTACTGTTATGCACGCCGACGAAGTTCTAGTCATGGAGAATGGCGCAATAGTAGAGCGAGGGTCTCCGCAAGATCTGCTTGAGAGGAAGGGCAAGTTTTTTGAATATTACAATGCATAAAATCCGTAAAAAAATTGCAGTCATTACTTTGTGGAGGCCCGTATTTAATTCGGTACATCAGCAACTGTTTGATTATTTACTGAAGGAAAGTTTTCCAAGTAGTCTTTGTTTTGTTTGGACCGTTGAGAAAGAAAGTCCTATGAGCTTGGTATTGCACAAGATGAAGAATGTGTTTGAGATGTGGGGAAGCGATGTTGTTATTATTGAGACGGAGAAACCGTCAATAAAGAATAACAATGAGAAGCACCACTTTGTATCTACTCTTTACAACCGAGCAATAACCTCAATTGACGCCGAGCTTGTTTATTCTATCGAGGACGATGTTGTGCCTCCAAAAGGGGCATTTGCTAGATTAAAAAAAGAGCTTCGGAATGCCGAAGTAAAAGTGGCGTTCTGTCCGTATCAAAGTCGTAATTGTGTAAAAATATGCGCCGGAGACTTTGTAGACGGGCAATACATGGATTGGGGTGTTTGGGGGGTAGGAAAAAGTCAAAGTCGTCGGGCGACATGGGTGGCTGCTGGGTGTACTCTTTATCGAGGTGATTCGCTGGAGGTTGTTACTCCCGCATTTTCTAGAGCAAAAGGTGGACTGGGTTGGGATATTGTGGTCTGTAAAGCGATATCAAAGCGCGGAGGTAGGGCGATGGTTTGTATGGATATTCGTGCTGAACATTTGTATAAAAAATAGTATTTTATGGAATATTTTTTAAAAAGAATCTAATTGCTAAAGTGGGCATCCAGTGTAATATCAGTATCGTATGCATGACCTGCAGGCTGAAAATCAGAAATTGCGTGTTCAGAACCAATACCTACAAAATCGACTTAGGGATGTCGAGGCAAGTTTCTCTTGGCAATTGAGTCAAGAAATACACGCCCTACTCACAAAAATACTCCCCGCGAACTCATGGGCGTGGACTTTTTACGTTTTTTTAATAAGAAAAATCCAGAAATATATTAATTCGTTTAATCGCGTTATTTCTCGAAAAACAATTCAGCATATAGCGATTGATGATTATGTGTCGCTGAGTGATGTTAAAAAAAGACCACTCATTTCGATTATTATGCCGACGTACAATACCCCCGAGCGCTATCTCAGGAAGGCTATTGATTCGGTTATACAGCAGACATATCCGCGATGGGAGCTTATTATTATCGACGATGCAAGTATCTCAAAGCAAACTCTATCTTTTCTGAAAAAGCTGAATCATCCTAGGATACAAGTTGAGTATTGCAATAAAAATAAAGGGATAGCACATACGCAGAATAAAGGAATTAAAGTTGCTCGAGGTGAATATGTAATTTTTCTTGACCATGACGATGAGTTAGATGCTCATGCTCTTACGGAAATAGCTTATGTGGCAGAAAGGTATAGTCCAAAAGTTATTTATACAGACGAGTTGTACATGAATAAACACGGACATGTTATTGGTTCATACAGAAAGCCAAAGTTTTCTCGAGAGTTACTTTATGCGCAGAATTATTTTAATCACATTTCTTGTTTCCAAAAAACGCTTCTAAAACAATTGCGCGGGTTTAGGGCGGGGTTTGAAGGTTCTCAAGATCATGACTTGCTATTGCGTGCGGTAGAGATTATCAATGATTCTGATATTTACCATATTCCCAAAGTGCTTTATCGCTGGAGACATCACGAATCTTTCTCGCAGAATAAGAAAACTATGATTACTTCGCGCGCCTCTGCGTTACGGGCGGTAAAAGAGTCATTTATGAGACAATCGACCGGAGTCAGTTTGGAAATGGATGACGCAAGCGGGTATATTAGAGTTGTTCGTGAACTCAAGCAAACGCCAAAAGTAAGTATTATTATTCCTTTCAAGAATAAGTACTCTTTTCTTAAAGACTGTCTTGAATCAATAGTAAGTAAGTCCACATATAGAAATTATGAAATTATCTGTATGGACAACCAGAGTACTGACAGAAGATTGGAAGAGTATTTAATTGATTTTGGTGTAAGGTACGATTTCTTTAAAGTAATTCGATATAACGAAAGGTTCAACTTTTCAGAAATAAATAACGAAGCCGTAAGACATGCATCAGGATCGGTCGTGCTTTTTCTCAATAACGACACTCAAGTAATTACTCCGCAGTGGATTGAATATATGCTCGCGCAAGCTCTCCGCCCCGGCATTGGAGTTGTTGGTGCTCAACTTTGGTATCATAATAAAACACTCCAACATGCAGGCGTCGCGATCGGTATGGGGGGAGTGGCGGGGCACTTATTCTCTGGATTGTCACCGCAACGAACATATTTAGGTCTTGGAAACATTACGCGAGAGGTGTCTGCTGTGACAGGTGCTTGCATGATGGTTCGCAAAGATCTCTTTGAACAAGTGGGGGGATTTGATCCAGAACTCAGGGTTGCCTTTAATGATATCGAACTTTGCATCAACGTTGCTGCACATGGATACCAAAACATGTACGTTGCCGATGCAAAGCTTTATCATTTCGAATCAGCGTCAAGAGGCTACGATCTTGCCCCTCAGAAAGCTGAAAGACTTGAGGCTGAGGCAAGGTGTATTTTGGCAAAACACGGCCATATTATAAGTAAAGGAGATGCTTACTCGAGGTATCAGTTTTGGAAACAATAATGAATTCTTTTTTTCGCTTTGTTAGGTATCAAACAAACAGGTTTTTCTTTAGAAAGAGAAATTTTCTCTCGTTGTGTCTGTGTATTAAAGATGACGCTCGACATATTGAAGAATGGTTGGCGTATCATTTAACAATCGGTGTTAGTCATTTTTACATTTATGACAACGGTAGTACTGATGATCTAAAAAAAGTGCTTGCGCCTTATATTGCGAAGAGGGTTGTAACTTATGAGTTTTACCCAACACATCCTGGCCAGATTCTTGCTTATATTGATTGCGCAAAGAGATATCACAAAAGTACAGAATGGATGGGTTTTATAGATGGCGATGAGTTTATATCGTCAGATGCAATTGTTGATATTTTAAAACAGACTACCGGAGTTGGTATCGCCTTGAATTGGAAGGTGTTCGGATCTTCAGGACACATCGCTCAGCCATCAGGACTACAGATTGAGGAATATAAAATGTGTGCGAATAAAAATCATCCGATCAATAAACATCTAAAGATAATTGTGCGTCCCAATAAGATTATAAAGTTTCTCGATCCTCACCAGGCTTTGTTTGTAAATAAAGAACAAGTGTCTACTCTCGCTGGAGAGAAGATTTCTTCAGCTTTTTCTTCTGTGGTGGTTCATGACCCTGTATGTATTAATCACTACATGATTAGGTCAAAAGAAGAGTGTTTAAAAAAGATTGCGCGAGGCAGGGCAACTATCAAAGCTTTTCGACCTGAAAACTACTTTGAAACGCAAGACGTGAATGACATTCGAGATTATGGTATGGATAAGTATGTAGCGAAAACGAAAGAGACTATTGTATACTTCCGAAATTATTTACCCACCCAATAATTAGGAGTCATGCTAATTCGTGAGAACTTTTTATATTTCAAAAACTTTCTATATTTATAGCTAAACATTGCAAGTTCGGTCGCAGTGGACTTGGCAATATTTCGCAGTATAACAAGTGGAATGATAGAGGGTTTGTGTCTCAGAACAAACCATAGTTCTCTAAAAATGAAGTTTAGTCCTGTTGATCTGATATTCAGTTTTGTTTGTTTCTCCATCGAGATAAAAGCGGTGGCACAGTCAAAGTAGCGTCTGAATAAAAAGCTTAAGTTGTATTGATGCGAGTGATGTACTGTTGCTTTGGAAACATACAGGGTCTGAAATCCGTTTGAGAGAGCATCAAAAGTAAATTTCTGATCTTCGCACATGATGAGCGACTCATCAAAAGGGAGTTTAATGAGTAGGTCTCTGCGTATACACGACGCGGCGTTTGAAAAAAATATGTCTTTCATTTTTAACTTGCGCGCCAAACGTTTCATTCGGAGAATGTCGTACGAAGGGAAGTAAAACGAGTTGAAAAAATGTTCAAGTATGTGATGTTCTGGTTTTGCGATTTGCCGCGCAAATGTTGCCGCAATTTTACCTTCCGTATCTTGTCTTAATGGTTCGGTGATGTTTTTGATGAACGAGGCGTTATTGATGGTAACGTCTTGCGTAAGAAAGATAATGACATCACCAGTAAGCATTTTAACTGCAAGATTTCTTGTTTTTCCGTGACCAAAGTTTTTTGGAGAGATTTTATGAACGCGAAGAATATTGTTGAAAAGCGCACCATGCTTTTTTCTCAATAATTCAATACTTCCGTCGGTTGATGACGAGTCGATAATCAGAATCTCATCTGGCGTGTATGACTGATCAATAAGCGCCTCAACCATGTCTATGATTGCTCTTCCGGGGTTCTTAGTGGGTATAAATACAGAGGTTTTCATGGGCGGTATTATGATACACTATTATCAAAATCGTTTTTATGCCACTTTTCATTGCAATTAGCTTACTAAACATCACGCTTACTTCTATCGTATTAGAAGCGTTCCGCATGTTTTCTGCCACGGCTATTCGAATCGAATTCGTGCTTTTTACTTTAGGATATCTTCTCGCGATATACATACAGAAACGAAAGCATAAAAGCCCGCATCCACACGCAAAGAGCAGGGCTCATGATCCAATAAAATCAGGTATTAAGTGGCCTACTGTAACAAAGATTCTTTTTTGGGCACTCAATATATGTGCTGCAGTTATTATTGTCTTCCAGATTTGGAGTGTTCACTATAATTATTCGGGTTTTGTTTACTTTGAGAAGGTGAGCGAGTATGTCCGCAACTCACAGATAACGACCCCGATGTTTTCGGATGAGTGGTTGGTCGCAAGTTATATCAATAAGATTAATGAAACAAAGAGTCTTCCTCTGTATAACCCGCTCACAAGAGATCAGGCATACCCAAACACGCTCTTCGGATTCTATTCTCTCGCTGCCGGGGTGAATGCTTTATTCGGATTTGATCCGGTATTTGAGTATGCGAATCTCTACTTTGTCTTTCTTCTTTTGTTTTCTATTTCTTTTTACTATGCAATCAGAGCGTTTATTGCCCATCATCGTCAAACAACATTTATAGCGCTGTTTGGCGTATCCATGTCATTCCTCATTGGGAATAGCTATTCTTTCCCGGGCCTGTGGACGCTTATTCCAGTGACAGGCGGTCTTATTTTCCTTTTCTTCCTTATCGCGGGTCTACATACCAAAAATCGCGGACTCGAGTATATTTCATTTATTGGAGGAATGATTGTGTATCCGCCACTTCTTATTTTTACCGTACCTTTGTTGTATTTGTACGATAAAAGAATAAACAGACATTATATATATACAATTGGAATTGTTTTTATCGCGCTTGTGGGATTCCTTGCGACAACAGGCGGACAGAATATCGAATCAATTCTTAAACTTATTAAACACTTTATTTGGCGCTGGGTTCCGGGTGCAACTGAATATGTAATTACTCCTACATCGCTTATTCCATTAGCAATTCTTGTCGCATCGCTTTGCGGTATCTGGGCAATTGCTCATAAGAAACAGACCCATGAAGAAAAAGCATTCATTAAATTCTTTGGTTTTGTGATTTTGTTTTGGCTACTCGGAGCGTTCTTTTCACGAGAGCTGGTTATCGGGTATCCTCGAGCGATACTCGTAGCATCGCTTCTCCTTATTGTTTTTGCTTGCTACGCGATAGATCATTTCTATCGACTACATAAAGGCAATATATCAGATATTCTTTTTGGAGATCTTCTTGTGGCAATCATGCTGCTTGCATCTATATTTATGTTCGTGTGGGGACTTGAGGGTCCGCGAAGAGAGCTTCATTCTCAGAAAATGATTTATGAAGATTTGATTAACTTTCAACATATTAAAGAGTCTCGATTTCTTTCAACAAAATGGAAGGGGCTTGCTGTTGGTGTAGCGACAAAAAATTATCCACTATCAACCAAGGAATCAATCGTGGCGGTAAATGCTGTTGGCTACCAACATTTTATTGGGGCGGGATGCGAAGGTAAAAAAGACTTAGCTTTGAAAAAACAAATACAATTTGTGTATACAGATCGAATTATCGCGTGCGATGGTTTCAAGCAGGTAGGATTTACGACGTCAGAAGGATTTAGGCTTTATAAGATCTATGCTTCCAAATAGTTCTCATCACTGAGATAAAATCTTTGAATCCTATCTTTTTACCTTCTTTTTTAGTTCTGGGGGAGTAAGTAATTGGAAGATCAATCAGTCTATATTTTGAGTTTGTTGCTTTTATGGTGATCTCAGCACACTGATCAAAAGCATTCCCCGTGCATGCAAAGTCTTCGAACACTTCTTTTTTAAAACCTTTGTAACCAGTCATTGCATCGGATATCTTGTGGTGGCCCAAAAGATTCACAAACCACGTGGTAATGATGTTTGCAATAACGTATCTATTGAGTGGGTATGTCTTTTTATTGCGAGGTAGAAAACGAGATCCAAAAACAAAATCTGCTTTATCGTTGATGATTGGGTCGAGAAGTTTGGGTATGTTTTCTGGATCATATTCTAGGTCGGCGTCTTGGATCAAAACGATTGACCCCGCAAATTTCATTGCGTGTCGCACTGCTTCGGCTTTACCACTATTTTTTTGAAGAGAAAATGTTTGAATTATCGGGTATTGAGACTGAAGTTCAACAGCTATCCTGTTTGTATTATCAGTTGATCCATCGTCTACAACTATGATTTTCTCTATGTAGTTTTCAAGATCTTTGTGTACCAGTCTTGATAGGAGAATAGGGAGGGTCTTTTCCTCATTATATGCGGGGATGATAATCGTGGTTTTTTGTTTGTTCGGTCGTAGGGGCGTGGTGTTCGTCATTTCTATATTTTGCTACAATATAGCCATTAATCAAAATAGTTAAATTACATAGATATCATGGCAAAACGAGTAGCAATCAACGGAGCAGGACGAATCGGACGAGCATTCCTTAAACTAGCAGCAGAACATCCAGAAATCGAGGTCGTTGCTATCAATGATTTGGCAGATATTGAGAACATTGCGTATTTGATGAAATACGACAGTGCATACGGACGAAGCGGTCTTGATATCAAAGCTGACAAAGCTGCGGGATCACTTTGGATCAATGGAAAAGAAGTGAAGTATCTTTCAATGAAAGAACCAAATCTTTTGCCATGGAAAGATATGAATATCGATCTTGTTCTTGAGTCAACAGGTCTCTTCACTGATTTTGATAAGGCGAATATGCACATCCAAGCTGGCTCAAAACGAGTGGTTATCTCAGCTCCTGGCAAGGAGGGTGCAGATGCTGGTGTGAAGGGCGAGACAGTACTCATGGGGGTAAATGCAGACAAACTCAAGACATGCACAATTTCATCAAACGCATCTTGTACAACAAATGCTGCATCTCCACTCATCTCGATTCTTCACGAAGCCATTGGTATTGAAAAAGCTATTTTGAATACTGTTCATGCGTACACAGCAAGTCAGGCGCTTGTGGATGCTCCAAACAAAAAAGATTGGCGAGAAGGGCGAGCGGCTGCGATGAACATTGTTCCTTCATCAACTGGTGCCGCGATTGCAACAACAAAAGTTATTACAGACCTCAAGGGTAAGTTTGATGGAGTTTCAATGCGAGTACCTGTAGTAACGGGTTCAATCGTTGATGTGACTTTTATCGCAAAGCGGGCTACGACAAAAGAAGAGGTAAACGAACTTCTTATGAATGCTGCAAAGTCTGACCGATGGAAAGGGATCTTTGATGCATCAGATGAAGAGCTTGTATCACGAGATATTATCGGTAATCCTCACGCATCTATCGCTGATCTTAAGATGACACGAGTAGTTGATGGAACTCTTGTAAAGGTTCTTGCTTGGTATGACAACGAAATGGGGTATACACACGCGCTCATGAAGCATGTTCTCGAAGCGTTGAAGTAATAACTATTGAATCATGAATAATATTCAAATATATAAGTTCTTACTACCGTTCAGTGTTCTGCTAATTGTTGTTGGTGCCATTATATTTTTCTTAGGATTCTTTCCTGTATTTGGCATAGGCTCAAACTTTGGCCCTACGATGGAGACAACTTTTGTTTTATGTTTAGCTTTTGGATTTATGCTTCTTGCCGTCAGCATAATAGATTCGTCGTTGAGTCATAAGCGTGCTGCCCAGTCCGGACAGGAAAATGTCGAATCGCAGAAAATACATAAAATTTTAAAAACTATAGGAATAGTAGTAATTACTATTGTAGTATTTTCATTTTTGTTAATTACTTGGATTGCAAGCGGAATCCGAGATTAGCTCACAAACCATGACAATCCTCGAATCACTTATATTGGGTCTCGTTGAAGGGTTTACAGAGTTTCTTCCTATTTCTTCGACTGCACATCTCATTCTCACGTCACACATTCTTGGTCTCGATCAAACTCACTTCTTGAAGACATTTGAGATTGCGATTCAGAGTGGAGCGATCATTGCGGTCTTGGTTGTGTATTGGCGACGATTTCTCGATTGGGAAATCTTGAAAAAAATAGCTGCTGCGTTTATCCCAACTGCAGTCATCGGTCTCGTGCTCTATAAGTTCTCAAAACAATATCTTCTTGGAAATCTCTCAGTTGTACTTTGGGCGCTTGCGATCGGAGGCGTTCTTTTGATTGCGTTTGAGAAATGGTACAAAAAATCTCAGACGGCTACGCGTGCGGGTATCGACACACAAAGCGGTCAGCCTATTTCGCCTGCAACAGAAATCAGATCAATGAGTTACAAGAAAGCAGCTGGGTTGGGCGTCGCACAGGCAATCGCGATTATTCCAGGTGTGTCACGATCGGGGGCGACGATTATTGGAGGCTTACTTGCGGGTATGAGCCGGGGAGCGATTGTTGAATTCTCATTTTTACTCGGCGCGCCGACAATTCTCGCGGCAACAGCACTCGATCTTTTCAAGAATGCTGGTTCGTTTACATCTGATCAGGTTGGATCACTTCTCGTTGGACTTGCAGCGGCATTTGTTACGGCACTTCTTGGTATTAAGTTTCTTCTTCGATATGTTCAGACGAAGACTTTTGTCGGATTTGGTGTATACCGGATTTTGATTGCAATCATCTTCCTCTTATTCCTCATGTGATATTATTGATAAAACATGACAAATACAGAAAAACAAATCCATATAGCAGCAGACCACGCAGGATATGACCTCAAGGAATTCCTCAAAGCGAAGCTTACCGAGATGGAGTATGAAGTTATTGATTGCGGTCCGGATATGCTTATTCCTCAGGATGATTATCCAGATTATATTTCAAAAGCGGCACAAGCAGTTTCTGAATCAAAAGGTGCTGCACGAGCAATTATTATCGGTGGTTCAGGGCAAGGTGAGGCAATGGTTGCAAATAAGTATAAATACGTTCGAGCGGATGTTTTCTACGGAGGAAATATCGATATAGTAAAGCTCGGACGAGAGCACAATAATGCAAACATTATTTCTCTCGGAGCGCGGTTTATGACACACGATGAAGCGTTTAAAGCTGTTTCAATCTGGCTCGACACACCGTTTTCAAACGATGAGCGCCATGTACGTCGGATTCACAAGATGGACGAACTCAGGTAGTGTTCACGTAAGTATAAAATTACTAAGTATATAAAGAGAAACATGATCAAAATAATCCCCGCAATACTCGAAGAAAGATATTCAGAAATCGAAAATAAAATTAATATGGCCGCGTCTTTTTCTACCGACGCTCGATCTGAAGGTGAAGAAGCAGAGTATGTGGATGAATCAAATACATTTGATGAAGAAAACCAGAGCGATATGGCAGGCGGTTCTTATCAAGGTCATCGGCACGACATTACTCCGGGACACTGCACTCTTGTTCAAATTGATATTTGCGATGGTGTATTTACTCCAAAGCCAACATGGCCATTTGTAAGTGGTATTGATACAGATCTTGATTTTAAGGGGTTAATTACTGAAAAGATGGGTCTTCCGCATTGGGAAGATATCGATGTTGAAATTGACCTCATGTGTGAGAATCCGCTTCAGTATGTTGAACGGTTTATTCGAATGGGTGCATCAAAGATGATTGTTCATAAAGACTCAGGATCAAAAGAAGAAATCAAAGAAGTCCTTGAGCTTATCCAATCATTTGGTGTCGAGGCATATCTTGGTGTTGCAGCTACGCAGCACGTACAAGGAGCACAAGAAATATCAGAGCTTCTCCAGGTTGCAAATGGTGTGCAGGTTATGGGGGTAACACCGGGACTTCAGGGTCAAACATTTAATCCAGAATCAATTAAGACAGCACACAAGCTCCGTGAAGAGTATCCGAATCTTCACATTCAAATCGATGGTGCGGAAAACGAAGAAACAATCCCACAATTCATCGATGTTGGTATCGATACGTTTGTTGTTGGCTCTGCACTGTTCGGTAACGAAGATCCAATAGGGGAATATGAGTTTCTATCATCTCTAGAGTAGGGTGTTGAAAATAAATGTTGTATGTCGATCAATTCCACAGGACGAAGTCCGAGAACTTAGCGAGACAGATAACATTTATTTTTGATATACTTTACACATGAACATTACAGATAAAGAGGCGAAGTCTATTGAACTCAAAGCGTACGAGATACGACGTTCAATGCTTATTGCACTTACTGAGGCAAAGTCTGGACACACTGGTGGTCCGCTCGGGCTTGCAGAGATCTATGCAACTCTTTATTTTTCTCAGATGAAACATAATCCACGAGATCCTAAGTGGAAGGAGAGGGATTATATGATCGTATCAAACGGTCACACATGTCCGATTCTTTATGCGACACTTGCACACGCGGGATATT
>JACCDR010638862.1_pt1 | contig 28765 bp, 31 predicted proteins | sample 7446431 | NCBI WGS metagenome assembly JACCDR01 (sample SAMN15323443, study PRJNA562643) | freshwater metagenome | isolation source: river surface water | place: USA:Blue River Watershed | collected 2017-08-17 | reverse complement strand
GGTGAATATTGGTTGATCAAATTTCTCTGTCATCTCTTTGTAAAAGTCCCACCCTTTAGCAACATTCATTTCAGTTGCGATGAGAGTTACTTTGTTATGGATACGCTTTAGCTGCTCAAAATGAGAGTGAACCAAACGCAACTGGAGTGGGTCGGTAGGATTAAAAATAATCATGATCTGATTGAACGGGCGTATAGACAAAGGATTTATTGATTTACCCTGAGGGATAAACACACGTCCATTTGGATCAGTAATATCACTAGTAGCAACTACAGTAGGATCGATAATTCTTTTTTTAGAAAAAGAAGCAGGTGGAAGCGCAGTAAACTGTTGTTTCGACCAAAAGCGCTTTGCGGCGGCATCTCGCTTCTCGTTCCAATCAACCGTCTTGAGCTTTTCTTGTAGTGCAATAATTAAATCGACTTCTTGTATTTGATGAACGGGGCCTCGGACACCCAGGTCACCCAGCTCACCGCTTTTAATCTTGTCGTTAATGTAGTTCATGCCGACGATACCCTGCACACGAAGCAATTCGGATTTAGATTGTGGTGATAGTTTTATGACAGTGGGAACTACGTTTACGTTATATTCGCGAAACAAAGTCGGGTCGAGGACGATATTGGTAACAGGATCATTTTGTTTGGAAAGCTTTTGTATATCGAAAATACTGAGTGCTATGTTTTTTGGATCTTTTACGCCGCGAAATACGGCAACCGCTCCGGGCGTCGAGCTAATTTCGGAAAATGTTTCCTTTAAAAGCTGATCGCCCATCGATAATGAAACAAAGAACAGAACTTGGTAATTGTGTGTCTTAGGTAAATCAGCCTGATACTGCTGTTTAAAAATATCGGACATCTCGCGCGCATGTGTCAAGGCTGATGATTTTGGAGGTTGAGTAGGGTTAATAATATTATCAATTGCGATATTTTCACCGCTTTTAACAATTTCAAGATCGGCTGAGCTTAATTGTTTGGAAAGTATTTTTTTTGAATTTTCAAGTATTTGTTGGTCAGAAGAAGTAAGCGTGTAAGTATTATCGGAAGGTGAAACGCTAGACGATGACGTAGAAACGTCTGCGGCGCTTACAAAAGCGCCGCTCATGAAGATAATTGTGAGAACCAGTTTGTTGATGTGGTTAGTCAAGTTTGAAAGCCCTCCCGATGATTCTATCGTTACCAATAGATCCCCAATAACGAGAGTCAAACGAACGGTTGTAGTCACCAAGAAACCAATACTGGTTGTCTTTCAAAGTTATCTCACCTTGAAACTTAGACTCATCTTGACCAAGCTTAGATTGGGCGTAAGGCAGGCCCATGAATGGTGTAGATAATCCATTTATCCAAATTTGGTTATTGGTATCTACCTTAATATGATCCCCGGGAACTGCGACCAAATATTTAATGAAGCGGGTGTTCTCAGAGTAGAATGGATTCAAGTTAGGACTGCGAAAGGCATATAGTTTTCCGCGAATAAGGTTAGTATCTGAGTGATCAATCAGAAAATAGCGTGTACCGACAATGGAGGTAGCTTGTTGGGGATCTATACCAATAGTAAATCGTAAACTGAATAGCCACATAGCTAAAATAATTGGTATCGTTACTGCTACAGATTTAATCCAGTAGGATGTCCATGACATTCTAGGTGGCTTGATAAATGATCTTAAATACGTATTTAATTGGAGAAAATAACTAGTCATTGTAAGTATCCGTGTAAGTACTATTTTGAAGACTCAATGTGGCTTAACAAATCATCAATAGTAAGTTGATATGACTCGGGCACACTCGCAGTAGCGCTGCTATTAAGTATGAGAAAATTCTCTTGCTTAAAAAGCAGAACGATATCGGTGATCGATTTTTGAATGCGGATGTCGTCTGTTATGCCTGCTGACTTGGCTTGAAGTACTAGGTTGGGATAATCAACGACGATTATTCTCGGAAATAGATTTATTGTTGTTTGTAAAGATCGAAGTTGGGACGTGAAGTAAAGAAATTGTGCGAAAACGACAAGCAGCAAAACAATGATGACAAAAATTGAAATCGAGGACTTCATTAGGGCTTTTGTGGAGCGTAGTATCGAATGCTCGGATGGGGTTGGCTGATCGGAAATCATGGTATCGTCTCAAAGTAAATTCAAGACAAAATAACAGAGTGATATTAGACAGAAGTGGTAGCATGCCTTAGATTTAAAGGCATGCTACTATGATTGAAAAAAGCGGTGGTTATGTTTGGCGGCGATCTATAAGGACCTGATTTATCGCTTCAACCATTGTTTGACCGGTGTCGGTGTATACTTTAATTGCGCGAACATCTACCGCATTGGTACTGTACAGAAGGTTTTGAAATGGACTTAAAACCAACCGCCCTACTCCCCTACCACGTGACGACATAACGAAGATTTCGGAATAGACGCCCTTCATGGTCTTAACAGACTTCATGATGCTAAGCTCATACTCAGAAAAATTTATACGATTGCTGCGCTGAAGCAAATCAATGGTGGTTTCTTTTTGACCAAGCAAAAAAACAAACTCTGAGTTTTCGGCAATAGCTTGTCCAACTGTGGAATTGTATAGGTCGTTGATCGACTGAGTGATGATTACCATACTAGCGCCGTATTTACGGAAACGTCTATAAGCGTGCTCCATAAACTTTGCAGTGGTTTCTTGCGATAGCAAATCCCATGCTTCGTCCGCGATGACAACAGAGCGACTTCTGTCACCGAGATAGATTGTGTCTTGAATTTGAGCGATTAACTGTAAAAGTACAACCTGCTGTAAATGTTTTCTACCTTTCAGTTCCTCAAGTTCGAGCACAATAAATTGATTGTCAAACTTGACATTATTTTTACCATTGAAGAATCGTCCATAATTGCCTTCTGATGTAAATGGGTATAGCTGTTTGCCAATATCCACGATTCTAGGATCTTCATCTTGAATGCACTCTGCTGCAATAAGGTCTACCGTAGTGTCCCTGAAGGTTCTACACCATACGGTCTTCAAAATTCTTCGAAGTTGAGAAACTTGGTAGTCATCAAGTTTCTTTTCTTGAGCAGCCATCGCCATTAAAATGCCCATGATAGCGTCTTCCTGGCCGTCATCGTTTTTTGCATCCTCATCCGACAGGCTTGGATCTCGCGTTTCTGGCTTTCCATCAAGAGACATAATTGTCTGGAATGGGTTTATGCAAATATCCGAATCACTGCTAAAGGAAATGTAACTCCCGTCATACACTTCACAGATTTTTTTGTAGGAATATCCGACATCGATAATCCATACCCTAGTCCCTTGAGATAGATAGGAGGTAACGATTTCGTTTGCAAAAACAGATTTTCCAGCGCCTGATTCAGCGGCTATGACGGCATTCATATTCGTTTCAGAATCATCTAGCGAAATAGACATCAACTGATTGTTACGCGTGACTAAGTTAAGGTGATTGGTGCCCGTGCCTTTCCACTCTCCATTTAGCGGAATTAGAGGCGCTGCTTGTTCTGAAGATATTTTTTTGTAACGCTGCAGATCCACCATAGCATTTGTATCTGTACACAATGGAATGCAATTAATAAAAATCGGCATCTGAATGAATTTATCAACCATGATGTCAAATCTATGCGTACGCCAATGGTTTCGTGCAGAAGTAGCGGCCTCTTCAACTTCCTTCTCGGAATTGGCGAAAACGATTACATGAAAGGACACTTGAACAGGGCGATGTCCTCGATTAATTGACTCATAGATAGCATTAAAATCCGCCTCTTTATCTTTTACAACTGGCGCCAACTTCGCAAAATTGCCGCTGGCAGCGTTTACTGCCATTTGTCGCTTCCTTCCTATCTCAATTTTTTCAGTATCTTGAGGTGGGTAATAAACATTTACGCACACGCTGTAGTTGGTTTTCAATCCACCATAGAGACCGAGCATGTCACCCGCATAATGCTGAGCTTCTCCGAAATACATGTGAGAAGGTCGTCTTTTGCTTGATAGGCATTTAACATACTTCTTACCGATTCTTATATGCTCTCTGGTAATGTGTACATCAGTATCATAGTCGAGAACTTGATTATTGAGCGGTTCACACTTATCCCACTCGATGTTGTCAGAACGCCACGATGCATCCGTTCCCCAATTATAAAGTGTGGATGTGATTCGTAACCAATCGTTAGCTGTAGCCTTGCGTGGAGCAAGCCGAAGGGATGTGAGCGTAGTAATTATTTTCGTTTGCCACGAAAATGCTTCATCAATCTCAATGTCAGAGGGATTACTTTCCTGAATTGGCATCTTAAAGGAAATGTAGAGTTTTGCATCATAGGTTGTGCCTAGGTTATGTACACCTTCTCTTCGGATAATAATTGGCTCTTCAGTATGGCCCCTAATGAAGCTAATTCGTTCTTGAATGATACCGTTGAGAAATGGATGCTCAAATCCTCTACGTAAATATTTTATTTTATAAAGGGAATCATTAAGGTCGGGGGAGCGAAACAGATGGAATTGCAACAACGAACCCGGCGGATAATTATCATTCAACAGCGCAACAGTTTGTTGAAACGCATTGTTGTCTGAGCCACACATAGGTGTACACAAAAACATGAACCCAATAGTTTTATCGTCCATGTTAAATATGTTGGTTTCTTCATCATATCCTATGGGAGAAAGAAGCATTGACGCTCGCTCTTCCTTAGAAATAAGAGAATCGGAAAATGCTCGTTTAAAGGTAAAGTACTCTGTCATATGCCAGCCAACTGTGATTAATTGAGGTTTTATTAGTTACCTAGCTATTTTTCAAGCCAGTTCCATATCTGTGGTCCCGCACCGGCACGTTTCCTTCCATCAGGCGAAATAAAATAAGGAACCTGCTTTATATCGATCAGATGTGCTGTCAATAGTGTTTGATCGTACATTGCGGTATCGCACGACTTTTTTTGCGGTAGCGAGGAAAGTTTATTTTCTATAAATGCGGTTAACGCCATAGATTTGTTTTCTGCACAGAAAAGCATTTTTGCGAGCTTATTGGATTCGTCGCCGAGGGCGGGAACTACTAATAGCTTAAATGTGTATTCGGAAAGGTAGTTCTGCGCTGACTTTACAAATTGTTTGCAAACAGGACAGAGAGGATCGACGTAGACGACTACTTCTTGAGGACCAGATCCAAATGAAATTACATTCATCTGGTCGAGCTTCAGTCCCCACTTTTTAAAGTCGATATGCGTTGTACTGTATTCGATTTTTTCAATGCTGTTTAGCTCAGTCCTTGTCCATGTATCAGTAAGTCGGCCTTGGATGCCATACCGACCATTCTCTGATATAAAATAAAGCTCACCATTCCCTTGAACGGCCGAAAATTTTCCTAGCTCGACGCGTTTATAATCCTTTGGTTGCTCAACGGTTTGAGCTTTTGTACCTATTGAAAAAGTAGCTAACGCGGTTAGTGATCCGGTTGCTATAAAACGTAAAATCGCGTATTTCCGCATGATAAAGTCTCTTTGTTAGAGGTTAATAATGAGCTGAAGGCAGACCCCTCCAACTCATCGGTAGAGCAATTAATTCAAACCGTTTGTAATAGTTTGAACAGCGTTTACAGCCATTGGAGCGTGTTCCAAAGTTGCACCAACTACCAATTCAAGAATCGATTGGATGTTAGCAATACCAACTGCAGCACCAATACCAACAGCAAAAGCCATCAGCGATTGGCGTGCAGCGCCAGCAATAATGCCGATAATTACAAACACACCAGCAATCAATTTACCGAGTGAACCACCCAGCCAATCCATTACGGTTGTGTAAATGCCATCGAACGTTGTGTCTGCGCCAGCGTGCGCCATTGAAGTAAACAAAACAGACATAACAAGAACAAAGAGAACGTTACGGAGAGTATTCGCGGATTTTAAGTTTTGCATGATAATTACCTTATTGAGAATTTTTAGGTTTTGTGTGTGTAGTTTTGCTTTGTGGGTCTGCACTTAGCGGTTTTAATAACCTCCCATTTTGTGAAGAGGAGGCTTCTTGCTTTCCAATCGTCCACCGACGCGGTTCGATCTCGGAAAAAATGTATCCTGGCGTGTATAAAACTCCAGTTTTGGAATCCTCGTAGGAATACACTTTTATCCGCATGACTATCGCGGGTGTACGAACAGGAACGGGGCTATCCGGTAATCGTGGCGCAACAAACGTATCGATAACCGGATCTGTAACTCTGGTTGCGGGTGAATTTTCACTATTATTTTCAATACTCTTCGCGTCCCTAGTGGACGAATCACTTTCTTCAAGGTTCACGTTGTGTGAAGGAACCTGACCTGAATTTGTTGCGGCGTAAATATCTCGTGTTGACATACACGTAGCGCCCTTAGGTGCGGAGCATGCAAAATCATTCGAACCAAACGTCGAACAACCAGAAATAAGTACGGATAAAGAAAGTAAAATAATTATCTTCATGATTTTGTCTTCTTAGATGTTTTGAGAACTAACTTTCCAGTGAGGGAAATGTCGATTCTGCGACCGGCATTGATTTCGATGGTGGGAAATATTTGTTCCGCTAAAGAAAGGTAATAATCAGATAAGCGTTCAAATGCCTCGCCAGCACCATTGGAGATTCCGTGATTAAGGACACCTGAATTAAATGTTTGGTACTGTTCTGTAGCAGAGGTATTTATAGTAGGAACTGGTTGGCGACCGAATGCTTGCCCCACTCCAGATCCGAAACCGGCGAGAATTGAATTTGCCAAGAGCGCACCTGTACGATGAACTACCTTACCCCTTAAGCCGGCCTTACCATCCTCACCGATGGCATATGCTTGAATTGCAACATCTATCAGTTGACCGTCCTCTGTCATACAGGACATGCGTTCGCCGCGTAGGTAAGCTCTCTCAGAACTTAAGTCTCCGTAACCACCCATATTCACAAAACATTCTTTTACATCTGCAGTGAATAAATTTGGCAGAATCGCTTCTTTCTGTATTCTCACGGTTACGGGAAACGGATTGGAACTTGCCTTTGGACCAGCAGGCGCATCAAGACCATTCATAAGAACGCCGGTCATAACAGAGCCTGTACCGAGCTCTATTTCTTTTTCCTGATTTAGTTCGTCAGCTTTTGGTTTCTTTGATTCTGAAACATATATTTGGAGTTTTTTATCTTCTGTGGATCCATCAGATGCCAAGTCATTTGAAGTTAATGGCCCTTCAGACGCAGGCGTAACCGGGGATTGTCTAAAATAATAATTAGGATCATTGGTTGAACCAGCACCTTGAATACTTGTTTTCGAAAGCGAAGGAGGTTCGATGGCTAAACTGCCATTTTGGTTTTGTGGGGCAGTGGTTGACGTTACGGGAACAGACGGCGTTTGTGGTCCAACATATCCGTCTTGAATGTCTTCAATTTTCCAACCGACCTGCTTAGCATTTTCCTCTAGCTGGGCAATCTGCCCTTGCAATATCTTAAGTTGCTGTTGTGCATCTGTAGTGTCGCCCCTACGATCCTTTAGATCTTGAAGGTCACGCTGGTTGCGTGCAATTTGTGCCTTTAATTCTTCATTTTCCTTGTCCACTCGTTTAAGTTTTGAGGCAAGGGCATCTATACCGAGGTCGCGAGTATTGCCCGTTGTTAGAACTGAGCGCTTAAAATCGCGCGCTGCGTTTTCCTCTTTAGGCTTTTCTGTCTCGGGTAGAGAAAGCACAACTGTACAGACTGATAAAACAATCGCACCAATGACTATATTGCGGCGGTGAGTTGGTTGAAGATCCAACCAGAATTGCTTTGGATTAAAGTTCATTAGAATCCACCTAAGAGAGATTTACGCTCAACTTTTATTGATTCTTGATAATTTCTCTTCTGAACAACATAAACTTCCGTCTTCTGACCTGGCTGTAGAACTAAATTTGGAAATGCAGATACAGCGGCAATATCCCAGTCAGAGCACGCGTCCTCATCGAATTCAATAACTTCAGTTGTGTTGTTCTGTGCAAGTCCGATATGAACTGTAAAATAATGACCAGCAACAGTTTGGAGGCCAAACTTCACATCGATTCCGTTTTGGCGGCACTGCGGCATAACTCCGTCAGGCTTGTCTAGAAAGGAATAACCTGCAGGAACCTTTCCGAGTGCAAGATCCCGAAGCAGATTCTCAAGGGTTATTAAATATGGCTGCGAGGTTTCCCAATTCTTGGCCTTTTTAGATTGAAGAGGAATGCCGATGCCGGAAGCATTTTTAATGCGAATAGAAAACTGGCGCGGTGGGATTTTTTGAGGAATAAGCGTTAAGGAAAGCGCAGCGTCCTCTGACCCACTCTCAGTGATGTAAAGCGTAACAGGTGAAGTTGTTTCGGTTCCGATATAGATGACGTTTTCACGAATCTCATAGGTAGCGTTATTTGAAGAAGTTATGATTGGATCTTCAAAAGGAGTTACAAGGCGATTTAAATGACTAACGGCAATTGGAACTATTTCATTTACGCCAGGTGACATTTCTAATGTTGTGCGATCATCGATTGAAAGCGCTTGCTCAACCTTCTGAGCATCTAAGGATGGCTGAGTTTGGCCGGATGAAACTACTGGCGGAAGATCCTTTTTTGCAATAGCAATAGGAACTACCGGAATATCAACTTGAGCAAACGCTGGCAGTACTGAAATTGAAATTACAGAGAATAGTGCAAGACGTAAGATAATCATTATCGTGAGGCCTCTTTTTTCTTCATCTGCTTTTCCTTTGAATTAACTCGTTTAAGTTCGCTCTGTGTTTGAGCTTTACCGTCATAGAAATTCATGTCGTCGATGATTGGAATATAATTGGAGATACGAATTTTGAATTCGAATGTTCTGAAAACGGCTTGTGCGGTAGACTGCCCTGCTCCACCGGAGAAAACTTTCCCGGATACAAAAACTTTTCCGGTTGAGGTTTCAAATCCAACTTCTGACGGCTCAAAGCGAGTAACAATTGAGTCAGCAATTACACTCTCTACTTGGCTTTCTAATTGCTGCACCACTGAGTTATATATTTTTGGAGAAAGGAGCGGTTTTATTCTTTCGATAATAAAGCTAGCGTTCTGAGGAGTAACATTTCCCATCATCTGTGCGAGAAAAAGTCCCCACGCTTCTTGATAGGATTGTGAAGCCTCATCCCCCATAACCCACGCATCGGACGTAAGGGTATAAGGCTGAAGAATGACGCGATCTTTTACGTCGAATGCCATGATGGTAAGAAGCAATACAGCACCAGTGAGACCAATATTTAAATAGGTCTGTAATTTAGTGAGCTGTAGTTGTCCCCTGTGCGAGGTGATCCACTGTTTTAGATTCATTTTTTATCGTCTACGGAAATAAGCGTTTGATGTATGGATTAATCATGGTCTTAGACTTCGACGGCCAGAATCCATAGGCGTAAATTAGGTGGAGCATGTAGCCATCAGGCGTTGAGTCACGAAACTTTATGTACGCTTTGGTGAGGAGGAAACCAGCAAAAACGCAGATGAGTTTTTGTTCGACAATGATGCCAACCAGCAAACCGACAATCATGGGCATGAGTTCATCAAGGCTCCACAACATTAGATGCGGTGGTTCATCAATTCGAGCTGGGATGGGAATTGGGGTTTTGTTTGACATACATGATTCTCCTGTTGAAGAGAATCATGCATGGGTTTTTGAAAGTGAAAGTAATTACATGCGTGGAATTTCACTGCATGATTGAAATTTATATTCTCTTTTGGATATTGCCTATAAAGAGGCCAACCAGAACGGCCATGAACATTAGGGCTATAGGTATGATGGCGGGGTCAAGTACTAGCGGAGCGATGAATAGAGCAATAAGAGAGCAGACAATTATGATAAATATCTTAGAACTGTAGGTATGGATTGCAGGGGAAGAATAGTTAAAGTTAGTACGTTTTATTTTCCATGCTATATAACCATCAAAAATTGCGGGGAATAGTAAAAGGAGTATGTATGGGGACCAAAGCTTAACTAGCTCGAACCTAGTTAAGAAATGATAATAGACGGACGCCAACGAACGTAATCGTGCATCAACGTATTCAAACCACCAATTAGTTCCATTCAAAGTATTGGTGGCGGGTATGACGTGGGCGCGTGCAATACTGTAAAAGCCATTGTCAATCAGCGTTGACTGAAATATTTTTTTTGCATCAGCATGTATGGACTCAACTTGGATTTCGCCTAACCTCTCCTTAACAATCAAGTATTCTTTTTTAATAACTTTGTCTACATAGTTTGTCGGAATTAAGCAAATAACAACAATTGATTCGACGAGAATTATCCAAAAGAAGATCCAAAACCCAGCAGATGTCTTATTCATTGAGTACCCCCAGAGGATCAAAGGAAAAACGAGATAGCGCCTCCTGAAGTTGAGTTGGAACCAAAGCAATATAAGAGTTGGCAATGTATTCAGTAGAAACAGTGCTTGTGTCCTGTATAACGAAATAGGTTACAGTTGACTTGACCTTGGCGAATTCAAGAAAAGGGAATGACGCACTTGAATCAGCAGAGCAAATAGAAATTGTGCCAAGGCTATTCAATGTTTTGAGAAAGGATCCTATCAAGAATTTTACATGATCGATGCCAAAGAAATTATCCTGGTGACGTGAGATTGCTACTTGGTAATTAGTAAGAGTAGATGTAAAGAGATAGAACCAAAATGGAGTGTTATTGAATGATACATTATCGGGGATAGCATCTTTTAGGTGTTGAGGAAACAAAGTTATGTTAGGCCACAACTTAGTCAACAAAGTAAAGGACTCCAATTTACTAGTATCCAAATCTGTTGTGATACTATCCAACGTCGGAGCAAATGTGTGTTTTTGTAGTTTCATAATTAGCCTTGAAGTATTGGCAATCTGCCTTTGATGATAGTTCCGCCGGAAATTTTCGCGATGTATTCGAGATTTGGAAGGGAACCTAATAATTGTGGTGGAAATAAATCAGCCTCTTCCTCAAGCATCTTCTCACCAGTCGAGGCAGAGTAATTTAAAGGAGAATCTCCATTCGTATTTTGGGCTTGTGAGCGACTAACTGTTTTTATTCGAGTCTTCGGCAAATTTGCAACAACGTACTCTTGTGTTTTTTGGTCGATTACACGAAGACTAATTAAGTTATTCATGTTGCCTAGAATTTGAAGGGCTTGCGCTTCACCGCCCAATCTGACTTCGAAATCGCTAATAGTTTGGGTGGCAACGTATAAGCGCATTTTTGCACCACGGCCCTTATTAAGGAGTTGAATGACGGGAAGGTTTACAACCTCAGCAGCTTCATCAATGAATATATTTACATGTTTTTCTGCATCAAATGAGTTATAGCGCTCACCAGCGTAGGCAACCAAATCGGAAAGAAGTATTGATCCTATAGCACTGCCTACGGTTGAGTCCGAGAGAGAATCTAGGCCAACATAGATAACCATAGACCTGTCAACTGCGAGTTTTGAATTGATAATTGGTCGCTTATCATCGATGTCTTCGTAGTTTGGAGATAGCATTGGGCCTAGTGGGCCGGCGGTTAGCATGTTCATGATAGGAAGTAAGTTCGCAACCATTTTTCCGAAGTGAGTTGCATCGTGCTTATACATTGCGACGATGCCATCTAACTCTGGCGTTGAATAATGGTCGATCCATTCATCGTATAATTTACACAGTGCCTGTGCCTTTTTCTCTGGTGTAGTACCTTTTGCTGTAGCAAGCGCATCTGTAGCCAGTTGAAGACCGGACGGATGATCGTCAGTCTCAGGGACATTTTTTACAAAGTGCGCGTGAAGCGCTTGCCATACAATTCCTGAAGTCCCGTTTTGCAAAAAGCGCTTGAGGGTAATAAGTGATGGATTTTGACCCGAAATAACTAGGGCTTGATTAACGTTATCAGCGGCCATCCACGAAAAAGACTTGAATGGGTCAGCTGTTGTTTCTGACGAGATTAAAACAGCTATCCGAGATGCAAGTTCTGTGACTCGATTAAAATTTGCAAGCGGATCGATACGTATAGATTGTTCAGGGAATGATGGGTGAAAAAATGCAAACCTCTCAGGACATCCTAACGCTTCACAAGCGCGTCTTGCGTTTTCACGCAACTCATGATCGCCTTTCGGATCGATGATAAATACTGGTTCATTGCGTGCAATGGCTTGGGATACTAATAAGTCAAATGTTCTGGTCTTGCCAGAGCCTGTTGTTCCAGTAATCAACGTCATGCCATTGGCATGACTTACAGCCTGAAAAATATCATCTTCGTTTGGTTCTACACCGTGGATCCACCGCTGACCTAATTCGTCATCTTTTGTTAGCTGGTCAGGTGATACGTTAATGGTGTCTGAAAGTGATCTCTTAAGAATTTCGTGGATTCTTTGGGCGTGCTTTTGTTGCCAAATGAAACCTTTACCAAGCCAAACCTGACCAGGCCTTTTTTCGTTCTGAAGGGATAGCTCCCTCAATGTCATGAATGTTAAAGCGCGACCCATTATATTTTTCTGTAATGAATGCAAGCGATAAGCTGCGGGCAATCTCAAACAAGCCATTGAAATGGCTATCAAGACAACCCAATACACAGGCTCTGGAGGAAGGTCGGAAAAAAGATTTATAATTGATGCAACAGCAGCTGAAAGAATCCAGAACGAAACCGCATAGCTTTCATAGTTGGGACGCCAAGGAGACTCGTAATCGAGTTCGGTTACTTTCATAACTGTTGATCCAAAATCAAGTATTTATTCAGTTTTCCTAAATGTATTTTTCCAGATGAGGCTAAAGAATCTATTAGAAAGGTAGCCTGGGCTCCATAGCGGTTATTGAATGGAATAGCTAGTGATTTGGTAAGAACAACAGCGTCCATGCCCGATACTTTTTCAATCTTTGAACTTAGTTTTTGTCTAGCTAATGTACTTAGAAATTGATACGCATCGTCGATGGAGTGATTAGCATCGATTGTATTTAAATAGTTATCAACATCTACGTCTCTTTTAATTTGTGCTGCGAGATGTTCCTGAAGCTGAGTGGATAATTTGAGAAAGCGCTGATTGGAAAGTGATATTTCACCAGATACCATTGATTCATCTAAAAGTGATTTGACAGTCGGATCGACAGGTAACGATACGAGGTCAAAGGCGTTTGGTATATGTATCAACAACATTTTGTCGTTGGTTAGAATTAAATCGATACCTGAATTATGCGCATCAACTAATCGATCTACAGCTTCCCACCCACGGCTTACTTGCTCAACCAGAGCATCATCAGTTAATCGTTCGTGAGAGGTAGACGAAGCTGACGATGAATTTTGAGGTTGAATAGATTGAGATAGATTTTCGAACGTTTGAGCTTTTTTGTGTATTTTCCGTGAATTAGAAAGCATGGAAGTTAACTGAACTTTTTTAGGCGTCGTGATTTCTTCCCGAGATTTTGTGACAGGTTTCGGGATAAAGGAAATGCTTCCGGAAACTGCTCTCTTGGGGACGGATATTGCCTCGGTGCTAGATCGAGGTCTGTTAGGTTTGATAGCGATGGATTTTTCAGGGACAAGTTCTGGTAGAGAAGTATTGGAGTTTGCAGTCGGGTGGTCGCTGTACTGACTTGTAGATTGATCGGAAGGAGCGGAAAAATATTCCATCATTGTTTCGGCTGAATCATGATTGGTTTCGATGAAATAATGATTCTCATCTGAAGTCACTGGTTCGGTAACAATTGGCTGACAAGCAGCGGGTGACTCTGCAACCAGTTTTGTTCCTAGTGCATCAAATACGCGATCAATCTCATCCTCTACTGTGTAGGGAGAGTTAGCGTCCTGGGTAGTAGGTTTGGTAAATGCGATTGAGGTGATGGGTGGCTTAGATTCTGGGAAAATGATATCGGGACTTGATAAACGAATACATTTAATCATCTGTCCGTTCAATACAGTTGGGTAGATAGTCCAATAAATTGATGTTGTTTGGGTATCTGGTTGGTATTCAAGCGCAAAACCACGATCTATTAAAATAGATGCCAACTCATCCCCTGTGCGGGGAATACCCTTTCTTCCATCTTCATCTATTAACTTTCTAAGATCAGGGAACAACAAATTCCAGTTTATAAATACACCTGCAGTTGAAAACCACAGCCTTGCTCCTGGAACATTAACTGATTCAGTTAAGGCGATGCGGCGTAGTGAATCAATAACATATCGCTCAACTGGAAGGGCATAGTTGAATGGATCCTCACGAAGGTTTTGTGCTTTTAAATCACGTGATGTACTAAGGCTATCCGCCTTTAGCATTATCCGGGCGATATGAAGACTAAGGTCCAAGCCAGTGACCGCATTGAAGAGCTGGGTGTAAATCTCGTCGCCAAGATAATCCTGTGTTTCGTCAGTGAGGACCCGATCAACACCAATCGTGATGAGTGAATGATGGTTGTGGGCACCGTTCCTGCTGGTTTTCCAGGTTATAAATATGTTTTTTGATTTGTGCTCAACTGCCCAGGTAAATAGACTTTTTCTTGTTGGATTCCATTGTTCGCTGTTTTCGTTCGACACAAACACATCAGAAAACGGTTTACCAATATCGTGTAAGAGTCCAGCCAGAAACGACGCGACAATGAAACGCGGCTGCTTAACGCGCTTTTCGTTGGGGCTCATGTTAGAAGTAAAATTGACAGCTCTAGCAGCCTTAGCTGCAAAAAGTGCGACCTCAAGTGAATGACGAAAAAGTCCACCAGCACCACGATGATGATGGGTCTCACTGGCAGGTAATAACTGCACGTAGGATGCAAAATTCACGATTATTGGCCTTATATACTTAGCAAATTCAGCAGGTTTTATAGGCAAAATCATCTCAATTTCGAGCATAAGTTCAGATTGATCGGCAATCATTACTTCCGGAAGCACAGTAGGTAGCCCCTTCCTATAAGGTGGGTACCTAAGGTTTTCATCTCGAAGCATTTTTACTGTCTGGTTTGAAAGCCAAGACGGGCATTCTGATCGCGTATCAAGCTTTTTAACCTCAGGTTGTTTGCCAAATAAAAACATTTTTTTAAATAGATTTTGCATCTGTCCCCCTAAATCAAAAGATATTTTGAGTTATATGAAGTAAGGGGTGTGCAATACATGCCGTTAATTTAAGGGTATGTAATAGAGTTAAATGAGGGAATATTTGTGAGAATCGAATTCTCAAACTACGAAAAATCAACCTTTAGGTACAGGTAATATGAACATATTGATTAAAACAGTTTCTTTTATTGGAATAAGTACGGTTTGCCTTGCTGGGTGCTCTTCGAATGACTCAATGGATGCTAGGGAAAAGGAAGTGGTTGTACAAAGAGAATACATTAATGAGAAACCAGTTCGTAAGGATGTGACTACTCAATCTAAATATAAAAGGCAGGCCGGCGCAGCTCTGGCTGCCGAGGAATATGAATTGGTGCTAGCCAAGCGAAGTTACGGCTATTTAAAAACAGATTCTAGAATCGAGGATGTAACAAAGAGCTCGATTCCAATCAAACCACCGTTCGGTGAAGATCAGAATAAAGTAGAGAATAAGGAAAAATATGACTCATCAAGAAGTAATAAGGTTAAAGATGAATCTATTTATAAAAAAGATGAATCAGTCTATAAAAAATAGTGGTGACACATATGAGTGACTTCAAAATTAGTTTGCCGGATGGTCGAATAGTTTCACAAGCGCTTGTAAAAAATAGCGAAAAAATGCAAGACGAAATTGCAGTTTTTCACGGTCAACCTAACGTTTGCTGCTACTGCCTTTGCAATGAGGATGCTGAATTAAAGTTGGCAATAAAGAAAAGAGGTTCGACATGCTTTCTAGCTACCTACCCTAATCAGGGGTGCCTGCATAACTCTCAATGTGCGCATTATCAGAAAGCTTCAGATGAACTAACTGCAGAAGATGTTTTAGTTAAAGATGCGATTAAAGAGGTACATGGCCGCATCTATATTACTTGCAACGTGAGCTTCGTTCGGAGAGAAAAGGACGAAAATAAAGCGCCAGGTGATGAACCATCAAAGGAAAACGATAAAACGATATCGTGTGAGGAAACTAAAGAGGACATTAAAAAGCGAAAGGTTGGCCTAACAACACTCTTACACAAATTTTGGCAGGATGCACAAATAAGCCAATGGACAAATAGCTATGCAGGAAAGAGGAATTGGACAACAGTTAGAAACCGTCTTGTAGATATTACAAGGAATATTTTCTTGAATAAGTTAGCTCTGAGTAAAGGCTTGTATATGCCGGTGCAATGGAAGGAGGAAAATAAAGAGTCAATATCTACGCAAAAGAATCTATTTTTTGATCAGTGGCGAGGTCAACCAAACAAGGATTTTCTGGTAATTGGGGAATTAAAGGACATCGAACCAAGTGAGCATGGCTATGTACTGAAGTTACGCAATGAAAACATGCCGTTCTACATGAACTCAGATATTCACTCAAGCCTAAATTCGTTCGAGTTCGAGATTGGCATATATGCAAACAATCAGAAAAAGGAAACCAAGGACGGGAGGGTAATCTGCATTATGAGCTGCAACATGCCGTCGAAATACATAACAATTCGAAGCATTGCTTTGATGGCTGTTTCTGATGATTACATTCCGATTCTGTCTACTTACGAGAACAGATTTTTTAATAAGCTTGTAGCAAATGGTAGAACATTCATAAGGCCAGCTAAATTCGAGGTTTCAAACACTGGATATCCAGATTGTGTGATGTTAGATACGGGAGAGAAAACAGTAGTTGGAATATTCGATCAGAAGGTGAGCTCGTACGACGAATATGCGCAAGAAAAAGAAATGATGTTAGAAAGTCTCAAGTTGAATGTTTGGAAATGGTACACAGCTGAACATGAAGAAATACCAGAGCTACCAGCACTTGCGGACACTTCAGAGGTTTAATTTGCAATTTAATTTTCAGTGGTATAAATACTGATGAGTCAATAATGACTCATTAGAATATATAAGGAGAAAGTCATGTTGATATTAACTCGCCGCACGGCTGAAAGTATAAAAATTGGTGACGATGTTACAGTCACAATTTTAGACGTTAAAGGCAATCAGGTTAGAATAGGTATAAATGCCCCTAAGGATGTCGAAGTACATCGCGAAGAAATTTATGATCGAATACAACGAGAACGTGAGCCAGCATGACGCCTAAAAGCCAATATAAATATTGGCTTTTTTTATCTTAGATTATATCAACAAACAAGATTTATTTTGGAACATAATTCAATATTTAACTAATTGCGGAATTGCAGCAATCAGCAAATTCACGCTATTGAAATGCGTGCAAGTTGTCTTAATGGAAGCGTAGCGATTGGGTGCACTACAAGAAGTCTCGATTATGCACTTGACTATTCGCACCATCTCACTTCTAGGCCACAGATCTTTAGCGCATGTAAGATTTTTTCCTTATCATCGTTAAATTCATCGTCAGTTGGCAGCACCAAACGTTTTGCCGCGACGAAAACCCAGAGAGACAATTCATTGTCCAGAGGAAGTCTACCTTTAACGGTAAGTTGGCGGCCGCATGAGTATATGTTGGCAGGCGAGAAATTCTCTTTGATATAATTTTTTAAGTTATTAAAAGCCAGGGGAAGTGTAGAGGCGTAAATTTCTTCAAAGGGAGTAAATTTAGCCCACACACAGTTTTGCTCATCGAGGCAAATATTTACACCAGATGCGTAGTCGGCAATTTGACGAACAGCAGTGGAAATGTCGGAATCTCCACCGAATGCTTCAATAGCCTCAATAGTGCGGTTTGAAACGCGCACGCTAATTTGCTTTTTTGATAAGCGTGGACGGCCAGCACCTTGCCTCGAACCACCATGTAACCCCATGAGAAGTACCCCCTACACTTGATTGTGCATTACGGTTTCAAGTGTATGGGTGCTTCCGATATAGGTCAACTACTTGTTGAAACGACACCCATCCACGCCGTGGGTAAAATGCGTGCGGGTATTGGGTAAATTAGGTACGAAAAAGACGGTGATGTCAAATGGGGTTTAGTAACTAATTTAGGGTATCCGTTTTCGGTGATTGATAGTGGGTCAAAGTAGACCCTTCTCGATCAGTATAGTTATGGTTGATATGTCCACTCCATAGTTCACCAGTTCTTCGGTTGATTCATCGCCTTCGGTGGATCGACGGAGGAAAGCTGGTACATCCAAGTATTCCCCGTCATCCATATTTGTTACCAGTGAGTAGCCAATATTCCTCTCAGCAACCTGGTTAGCGGGTTTGCGCTCGAACTTGGGTCGCTTCTTCTCTGTTTTGAAAGCCCCTTCCGAGAACAGAATCTTAGCCCTAAGTGCTTCAAAAGAATATCCACGGCCTAGTCTGTTCATGACACGTATTAAGTTGTTGAGGCTTTCTGTGTAGGCGTTGGTGACTGGATGGGTGAAGTAGTTGCAAATGTAAGGCTCCCAGTTCATCCATGCTCGAGCTAAGTCGCTATAAGCATCACTAATCTCTGGTGTCATCGAGCGTAACCAGGTATTAAACAGCGCCTTGGCTTCTTCTGGAGACTTTGCGTCGTAGATCGCGTAAAAGTCTTCTTTTTGCCGGTAAGCCAATCCCAGTTCGGGATAGTTTTGGCACCAGCCGTCCAGAAGAAAAGCTTCTTTGTCCTTGAGGTCTCGTTCTCGCTTCAAAAGTACAAAGCGGTCATGCATCAGTCCACGGCGTTGCTTTGGCGTTAACTGCTCTCTCAGGGACTTCCTGACGCGCTCCAGGGCCTCATTGGCCATACGAACAACATGAAATTTGTCGATCACGATCTGGGCATCAGGGATCACCGTTTCAACAGCATCTTTGTATGGTCGCCACATATCCATTGCCACGTAATGTATCTGGTCAAGCCCCTTGAGTTGGCTCAGGTAGCGCGTGACGGTGGGCTTGTTGCGGTCTTTCAGGATCTCAACGATGGTGTTGTTTTGGATATTGCTAACCACACAGCGAGGCTTAATTAAATGGATTTCATCAATCCCCATCCATTGCGGGATTTCAAACCGAACTGTTTTTTCAACCTCGTTGATATAGTCGCGAAAGATCGACCGCACGGTACTTTCAACGATACCAACGTCCTCAGCTAAGCTGGCAAATGTTTTTCCAATCGCTTGTCTGCCAACCCATTCGACAAGACGTGATGTCATCTTCCTCTTCTCATCTACGTCCGGTAATGGCTCATAAAACGTGACGTTGCAGGTTTGACATTGGTAACGGCGAGTCAGCACATAAATGCCCACACGTTTGCCATGTATGGGGAGGTCTTTAATGAGCTGTTCGCGCCTCCCAAACCCCCGGATGGACATTGAACGGCAATGGATGCATGCTTTTGGTGAGTGTAGAACTGAAGCGGCAATATGGTAATCATGATCTTCCTCTTGTACCTTTTCCACGCGGTAATGAGGAAGGTTTAATATGTTAGCTGGCATTAAGGTGTTCCAGGAAGAGACATTCCTTTAAGATAGATACTGTGGGTCTTTAATGCTTCGAAGGACTCTGTGCTTGCGTATCCGGTGGAAAAGCCGTTCCGATATCGCTGCTGAATATCAGCCCCTTCAATCCGGCGTTTTCCACTGCTTTCTTGAAAGCCTCATTACAATATACGCCCATGTATCCATCAAAGGCTGTGCGAAACACACTCAGATCTTTGATCTTTCCCTCATGGAAGGCCAGTGCCTGTACTTCCCCGAATTCGTTCTTCGATGAAATCTGTGTATCCAGTCCGTCAACATCTTCGGCTGTAGCCAGAATGTTGAACAACATGCCCTCCTGATCTTCATAGGTGACGGGTAGAAACTCTCCTTGATTTTCTATCAGCGGCTTGAGCGAATCGGCGGCAATTTCGTTCAAAAACATCCTGCCGTTTCGCACCATGATGTCAGGTAGGCCAGCTTTTTTGGAGGCCAGTGCTTCAAAGCCGATCTCGAAAGTTTGCCAGCCATCCAGATAACGTTGCGGCGATCTGGCAAAGTGAAACTGTGTTTCACCGCCAAGAGCTTTACGCACAGCTTTGTGATCATAGACGAAGGATTTGTAATTCCGGTAGTCGGGATGCATCAGATAAATCATACGGGCAATCCCTCTCCCTTTCTATTCATCACATATTTAGGCTGGCTTCCCGATTGCAAACGGGTGGAGATCATCGTCAATGTTCTGCGTAAATCCGCCTGTGAGGAGGTGATGGCCGGATCGATCAACGTGTTGAGCCAGAAATAATAGTTAAAGCGATGTATACGACTGTGCGGAACTGCATTTCTCAGGCGGGCTGGCATCTGGGCTTTGGCAGCCGTGTTTTCCGGTAGCCAGCACCCGTTGTCTGGATCATCTATCCGCAGCTTGAGCCACGCCAGTACCGCCCGCAGTTCAGCCGCATACCGGTGTGCTCCGGACACAATCGCATGGGCATGACATTTTGAATGCGGCTTCGGGTCACCCGACATGGTTAAGAAATGTGCAAGTAAGCTGGACTGATGATCTTCATCTTCCAGTTCCTCAATACTCATATTCATGGCGGCCGCCCGATATTTGTCCAGACCGCGTTCGACTTGTGCAGTGACTTTTACAAGGTTCAGATCACTGCGTGTCGGTTTTTCCAGTCTTGCAAACCGATCAATCGCCAGATCAAGGCGGTCTTTCTGATAAGGCTTCTTATCGTTTCTGGGAAGTGCCATAGATAAATTCCGTTTAGGTTAAAAAGTAAGCTTATAGGGGCATCATCTCATCACGAGACTCAATCATGCAACGCGGTTTATGGTACTCTTGTAATCGAGCATTATCAATCATACAAACCGGTTTCAGGTAAGAAGCATTTAATGTTGATATAAGCGCCGGTCAATCACCAAAAACGGATACCCCTAATTTATTAATGAAGAGTATGCCCCTATCAGCAAAGTTAAAAATACCTGGATATGCCTATCGTCCATAGAGACCAATCCCATGCGTGCGAATCACCGAGGACTACGTATTCTAGGTTACAGTGCCATTTCTTAAAGCGGCCGTCAGTATATTGCAAATCCAAACCAATACCGTAGGCATAGTCATCTATCCGGTACTTGTAGGTACCAGGCTCCATATTACGCAATTCGTCAGGCAGCTTATGACCCGCGTCAATTGCATCAAGTAAATCTTCTAGAGCACTTGGTTCTGCGGGATAGTCAGGCACAGTAATATTTACTTTGGATTTAGTGTGCCCGCCAAGTAAATAGATAGGCATATCATTAATAGGAATTCTAAATTTTAGAAAGCTTCCTGAAAAGGATGTAGCTTCAACAACAAGATCGTGCAAAACATATGTATCGTTATCAGTATAAATAGATTTTCGTGTTTCTATACTCAACCAATCAACAGGCGTGTACCCGAATTTGATTATCTCGACTCCAGAATTGGCGTCTTTAATATTCCATCGTTCGGCATGAATGGCGCTATGGTCATACCCTACGTAGAAACCAATATCACGTTTAGTAGCGGACAGAGCGGGGAGGGTTATTAAATAGGTAAGGAGACAGACAGAAATGATACATTTTTGTTTCATATTCACCCCCAAAAGGATACTTATATTTAGAATTACACGAATTTGGATAGGTGCAACTTTGATGTGGTCAGTGTTGTATGGCATTAATCCTTTTTCGAATGTAGGTTTTCAAATTGAAGGAAATTATCACGTGGATGGAAACTACTATTAATGCGCTGACGATGGATAGTGTGTAGTCAGGTGCGGAAAGTAGTGCTGGCAAATATGTAAGTGCAAAAAATATCGCAATAATATTAACGATGGAAGTGAGAGGCTTACCGAGGAAAATATTTGAGTAGTCCCAGAGCAACGAAAATATAAAACCCATTTCAACAAAAACCAGGCGATCAATGACTTGGCTGTCATTGACTGACAAGCCGTAAAAATGGATGAGTTTCTTGAAATTAAAAGGTGCCATTTGCACAACCTATTCAGGAAGTTTGATATTTAATCTTGATAGTAGATTTTCAAAATCATCAAGACCACAAAACGAAAAGCTTAATTTTCCGCCATTGGACTTTGTATCCTCAATACTAATAGAGGCACTAAATCCCGATTGGTCAGAAATAGAATCTGAAAGCTGACGGACATAATCGGTTGAGTTGCTATCGGATCCGCTTAAATAGTTTCTTAATTTCGTTACTGACATTCTCTTAGCAAGCATATCCCTAGCCGCCTTTTCTTGCTGATCGGGTGGAAGATGCGCGATGGTTCGGAGGGCACTAAACGTAATCCTATCCTTCGATACCAGGGGGTGAAGGTCGGAGATAAGATGGCGCGCGGTATAGACCTGATGACGAACTACGGAGTCGTCTACGTCCTGCAGATCAGCTAGATAAGATGATTTACACGAACAGCCATCTTTTAAAAATAGAATGACAGCGAGCTTCTGAGCGAGATTATCGAAATTATTATCACGCAAGCGTGCGATTAGTGCTTCCTGAGGTTCACGGGAAGGTAAGTAGTAGAGTTCTAATTCCGAAGGTTCATGTTTCTTTTTTTGTGCCATGAATTGAGCCAAGCGTTTATTAAAAGTCTACTATTAACTATGTTTGCGAAAATGCAAACTAAATTGCATTTTCAACGTAGAAATGACTAGGCAGAATTTGCAGCCGGATACTGATTAAGCTCCCTTTTTACTAGCGACAATGCATATTGTGCGTGCTCTCGATATGCGTGAAGTCGATCATCGTAACCGCGTGAGATGGGGCCCTCCCCTAACCTTCTCTTTACAGCCGAGATTTCCAACCTTAATTGGATATCGTCGATAATGCGCTCCAACCTATCCTTAGCGCCCAACGGATCGAATCTCACGAGAGCAAAATAAGGAATTTCTCGGTAATTTGGTTCGATAGCATTGTTAGACAGGTTCCACGCAAAAACGGCCTTAAGAGCTGATGCTAACGGCGGCGTCTTCTTTTCGCATGTTTTGCAGCTGACGTTATAGGTAGTGACAGCCATACGAGCGGTATGAATGGTGACAGTATCTTCAGCTGGTGAACAACGACATCTAGCGATATGTGCAACACGCGGATCGCCAGAACCATAAAATGTAGTTGGTGTCCGCGAGTGATGATCGTGCGAAAGGATAGTGGTTTGCAGCCAATCCAATTGTTCCTGAAGAGACATAGATTCAACTTTGTGCTCCCTATACGACGACTCCCAAGGTGAAAGGCGATTATTGGACAATTGACACAACTCCGTTAAAAAGAGCCTTCCATAGCGAGGGGACGTAATACGCTAATAAAAATTGCGATATAGCTCCGGTGAAAAACAGCGCAGTTGCGATCCAAAGTCTGACTCTAACTACACGCCAATAAGGCACTGTGTAGGTGACTTGCTGTGGATGCGCATGATGATCATTAGAGGACATTTTTATTGTTGCTCCTGTTTTGAATCTGAATCCTTAAGTTGTTGAATAATCTGGAGGAGCTGTTCTGCAGGCCTCGCTCCTTTAAGGGGAAAATAGTTCCCGGTTTGATTGTCAACTACGACGGTGTACGGTGTGCTGTTTATTCCTAATTTTTGGGCCTGCTCCAAGTCTTGCTGGAGTAACGGCGCATGGCGTGCTGTTGAAATACAGGTGATAAACTCGTCGTTGTTCGCTCCGACCGATCTGGCCGTTGCTCGTAAGTCAGATACTCCTTTTCCGTTCCCTCCAGTGTGCTGAAAAACTTTATCGATAAAAGCCCAATAAGCTTTGTTGCCAGAAACCTCTCTTACACATTCCGCGGCCAAAGCTTGCACTTGTGCAGCGGGGTTGTGGAAATCCAGAGGCATATGCGACCACTCCCAATTGATTTCACCCTGAGAACTATCTACAACCTTTTTAGGCGTTGTATGGAAGGATTTACAGTAGGGGCATTCCATGTCTGAGTATTCAACCAAGGTGAATCGTGCAGCCGGGTTGCCATAAAATGCCTTTCCGTTTGGTTGATTTTCTTGCACTGCCGAATAACGAGCCAATGTTTCGGTGACAGCCTTCTCTTGTTGAATATCAAAGTAGCGTGCAATTTCAGCTTGAGAAAATTGCTGCAACCTACCCTGTTCTAACATTAACTGATCGAAAACCGAATCTGCCTTGTTGTTATCCATATAGACAAAAATGGAACCCCACATGGAGACCAAAGCCAATGCAATAGAGATTATTGAGAGCGCGTTAACCCGTAGGTAAACAGAAGGTGATTGAGTAGCCGGGAGGTCTTGCTTATCTATCATAAAAACTCCGACTAACCTAAAAGGCCAATGAGTGGTTTAAGGAAGTAGCTGACACCTACGGTATTCGTAGTAGCTACGGTGGCAACTAGAAGGACGAGAACTGCTCCTGTACTTAGGTGTGCTCTCATAAACTCAATGGCTGGACTCCCGCGCAAAACGTGTCCCGAGACACATTTCTCACTAGGTGTGGGGATAATTTCAAGGCTGGATTCTGCTATGTGGAGTTCTGAAGTATTCATAATGGACTTCCTTAAAAAAGTAGCGAAAAACGTGTCCCGAGACACGTTTTTGAGTTTATTGTAGTGAGATTGACGACTGAGCCTGGATTACGTCATTTAAAGCAGAAGCTGCTGTTAGCCCAAGACGCTTCATGAAATTAGGCATTGGCGTGTAATCAACGAGATTATCTTTGTCCTTCAGAATTTCGCGGCTAATGTCGCTAGCTGAGCCTTCCCGGTCAGCCAACCCTATTTGGATAGAGGTTTTGCCGGACCAAATTAGCCCTGAGAATAAACCTTCTGTTTCAAGCTTGAGGCGCTCTCCCCTTCCCTGCTTTACAGAGTCGATAAAGGTTGTATGTGTCTCATTGAGAATGCTCTTCCAGTAGCTATTAAGATCCTCACGTACGGGTGAATACGGATCCATCATGGCTTTGTTTTCACCTGCAGTTAAGACTCGACGTTCAACGCCCAGCTTTGTCATTAAATCGGTGAATCCGAAACCGGCGCTAATCACACCAATCGAACCAACCAAAGACGACTTATTGACTAGGATCTCATCGGCAGCTGATGCGATGTAATAGGCAGCGCTGGCACCAATGTCTTCAATGACTGCGTAGACCTTCTTCTTGGGGTGTTTAGCGCGTAACGACATTATTTCGGAGTAAATGCGATCTGCTTGAACTGGGCTTCCACCGGGGGAATTGATTCTAAGTACAAGAGCTTTACAAAGAGGGTTTTCCATTGCCCTTCGGAAGGCTGGAATTATCTTGTCAGCGTCTGATGGGCCATTTGCAGCAATAGCACCATAGATGTTTACTACCGCAACGTGAGGATCCATCTCTTGTTGGCCATCTGCGGCAAGCTGCTTTTCACCCATCACATAAAAAATGGACAGGGCAACAATGAAGAAAAGTATTTTAAGAAAGAACCCAAAAAATCTAGCTCTTCGTTGGTATTGGAGTTCCTTTGCGCCAAACGTTAGAAGTTCATAAACGAGATTGGAATCAAGTTCGACCTTGGTATTTTCTTGCGACATAACACACCCGGATATTATTGATAGGAGCGTGAATGATGGATAAGAAAACAGGAAGGATGTTGAATAGATGCATGAGATTTAACAGAATGATAACAATCAGTTACTAGTATGGAGGCATAAAAAAAGCCCCTTAAAGAAGGGGCTTACATTTTTAAATCGTGCAAATTTGCACAGGAATATTTAGCTATTTATATTATATTTCAATCACTTACAAAATTTACTATTCAATTTCTAACGCTGGAATTCTACTTCTTGAACGTGTTCTTCATAAATTCATACACAGCGCTATATTCATCCGGTGTGCATTCATAGAGATCGATAATGTAGTGGTTTGGGTTAGACCTGTGTGCGCCGATTTTGACCTTGATCTGGTCGCCAGAGGATATTTCGATCTTCTGGTTTTTAGTGGGCGACTTTGCTTTTGAGGCAGACTGAACGGAAGTCTTTAGAGACTTAAGCAAGTCAGAAGGGTTAGCAAAAGGTCCCTGTTGAATCAGCGCAGAGAGCGTATTTTTCTCGGCGTCTTTGGACGCTGATTTGAGAAACTTTTGAATTGCTGCCCCAACTCGATATGTAAGAAGCTCCGGACTCTCAAAGAGAGAAACCCACTCGATAGGCAGAGAAGACAACGAATATAAAGAGCTAACGGTGGAAAGAGGAATGCCCTCATTAATGGCAATTACTTCGAGTGTCCACGTAGGATTAGAATCCTTAAGAGACTTAATATACTGCGCCCTCTCCCACGAAGAAACGTCCAGCCTATTGTCATTTTCATGCTTAGCAAGAAACTCAGCATCGTCTTCGCCTATTTGATCTGCAACCCAAACGCGTAACTTGATTGATGGATCTTCCATTTTGAGCAGTGACACTGCGAATCGACGGCGTGATCCTGAAAGGATCTGGTATCTAGGTGCACCGTCAACATTGACCATACGTACCAATACTGGCTCTCTCTGGCCTTCCTCAATAATAGATTTCTTTAACTCCACTACCCTTTTGTTTGTTTCCGTTAGCAATGACTGGATGCGTTGATTCTTTGGGTGAATCAAGCACTCATCAGGGTCAACTGACATACCAGTGAGTTCGATTTCATACTTGCTCAACGGAAGCATTAATGACCGACGTTGCGTTTTCTTCGGTGTTAGCGAATTAGATCGTGATTGATTTAGTACAGGAGAAGCAGTGGCCTTCTCCTTAATACTTACGGGTACAGATGTCGTTGGCTGCTCAGTAGGCTGAGTGTTATTAAAATCCCTAAATTGTTTAATATCTATTTTTTTTTTGGTCATTACACTAACCCCCTATCCTCTAAGTCTTGCATATAGGAATCAATCACGTCTTGCTTCGATGGCCATTTTGGGAAAACAGCCTGTACTAATATTTCATCAAAAACGGTCGAGAAGTTAAGCATTGCCTTTTTGCGTGCGTCGCGCGGGACGTTGCAATCGCCTGGATTCACATCGAATACTGTGCGGTGAAAGAAGCTTAAGTTCCCTACTACGCTGTCTTGTTTTCGAATTATCGATTTAAGGCACGCATCCTTAAAAATATCGCGTACAGCATCGAGAATTTCTTTTGATGTGACAGTGGCGGAATGATCAGATGAAGAGTAACGGGTCGGAAGGATAAGCATTTCTGGCAAATCTATTAAGTTTCCGAAAACCTCCATTAAAAGTTCAGCTTGCTGGAGATAGAGCTTGCAGAAAGAACGGGTAGACGCGAAATCTACCGCCTCGGTGGGCAGTGGAACTATCACAGTATCTGAAGCAAGAATAATATTCAGAGGCAGGATACCCAGGCTAGGGGTGCCGTCCATTATTACAATATCGTAGTTATGCTTGATAGTATCCAAAGCGCTGCGTATACGGAAGAACACAGAAGCGGCGCCGTCATTGTCGTTCTTAAGCCTGCGCTGCATCACTTCGGCGGAAAGTGAAAATTCAATGCCGGCAAGGTCAAGACATGAAGGTATGATGTGCAATCCATGGACGTGGGTTTCTCTTACTATCGAAGGCAATGTAGATAAGGGAAAATCCTCATCCTCATTGATATAGGGAGCAAGTGTTGTTTCATAGGATGTATCACGATCCGGAAAGAACCCACAAGACAACGTAAGTGACGCCTGAGGATCAAGGTCAACTAGCAGGACACGGTAGCCAAGACTTGCAAAATAACTTCCCGCATAGAGGGAGGTAGTTGTTTTGTAACATCCACCCTTAAAATTAATAAAGCTGATCATTTGTGGCTCTTCATCATCTAGACGACGAGGAGACGTTCCGAAATGATTTTGGATCTCAACGATCTGATCCAGTGTGTTACCAAGACGCTGGCCATTAGGGCCAACCTCCGCAGATGGGATGCGCCCATCTTTTTCAGCATGGTAAATGGTTGACGGAGTAGTGACGCCTGTTACCTCAGCTAGTTCGTTGCCTTTCCAACGACGAGGCTGAACATGCGCTTTAGTGAACTGTTGCATAGTCGATAAATAGCTATCGCACTTGTCAATCCACGTACTGATTCGATCTATCTTTTCATTATTTGTTGACATAGTAGCTCCCAAGTGATTACCCAATGGAATGTATAATCTTTTTCACACTACGCAAGCGTTTTTTCGTTTTTTCACATGTTTTTGGGAAAAATACCCGTTTTCACATTTTTTTGCCGTTTTTTCCATTTTTATGTGAATGTGAACCGTCACCAACCTATTATGTTGTCAATAGATAGGTGTGGGAGATTTACACACATGTATCGAGGCGCGAAAATGGCTCTAATGCCAGATTTCGCCAATTTTTGAGGGTGGATGGCCTGCCATGAACGGTTTAATTCACTGTATGGACATTTAAGCTTGTTGAGAAAGGTATAAATAACGGGGAATTCACTGTATGGACGTATAAATTCACTGCATCAAGGGATTTTTATCACTGTACCAATGACGTTAATCACTGTACCGAAGACTTATTCACTGTATGAACCTACTTAATCACTGTATGAACCAAACATTTCACTGTATCGATACTTTTAATCACTGTATGGATGTGTTTTTTCACTGTTTGAACAGCTTTATTCACTGTATGAACATTTGAGGCGCAGTAAGCGGTTGAAATGAAAAGATATTTTTGTGCCCAATGTCCCATATTCAGGTACTCGCGTACTCAACTACTTGTGTAATCAAGATATTGAAGAAGGTATTCAATTATTTTGTATTCAAAATACCCGCAGCATAAATAAATATACAGCCTATTGTTTTCTACGGGTTCATTAAATAAGCTGTCACCACTGATAAAGGGTGAAGCATGGGCAGAATATCACTATATGAAATAGATCCAATTTGCGT
>JACCDR011488456.1_pt1 | contig 28773 bp, 27 predicted proteins | sample 7446431 | NCBI WGS metagenome assembly JACCDR01 (sample SAMN15323443, study PRJNA562643) | freshwater metagenome | isolation source: river surface water | place: USA:Blue River Watershed | collected 2017-08-17 | reverse complement strand
GGAACTACAGCAGAGGCAATTGATTTGGCAGGGTTTGGCATTAAGGTAGAGCTAGAAGAATAAATTTTAAAGGGAGCTGTTTAAAATAGAGAACATCAATATTCGTTTCCATGGTACTGCGGACTTCAAGCAGGCATACGGTGAAACGGTTAAGTATAATAAGCTACTGACTTCAATGCAGGGTAACCTAGACAAGGTTTCCCCAATGCATTCTGCTCAGAGCGTTCAGGCATTTAAACAGGCTCTTACGTACTCCGGTCAGTTCACAACCTCAACATTCAAGAACGTTTCTGCAACAAGTGCACTAAACAAGGCTCTCGAAAAAGAGTCAATGTCAATTGCTCAGGCTTTCAAGAACCGTAAGCTATACAACCAGGTCCTTAAGGAGCAGTATCAGATCCAACGCGCCCTAGCCGTTACAACTGGTAAGGGCGCCAGGGGATTCATGGGAGAGCTTGTAATTCCACAGGCAGTTCCAGATAGAATTGGATCACTAACTAAGACTATTGAGGCAGCTAGAAACGGAACAATCTCTTTCCGCCAGGCAGCCACAGAAATGCGTACCCAGGTTGGTCTAATGGGCCAGACAGTTAAGGCTGTCGGTACTCACATGTCTCAGTTCGGTCGCTCCGTTCAGTATGCAGGTCTACAGATGGCGTATGGTTTCTCTATGCCAATGATCGCAATCGGCGCGGCAGCCGGAAAGATGGCATTCGATGTAGACGCAGCCCTCACCAAGGTAGAGAAGGTATACGATTACAGTAGCAAAAACATCGCCTCAGAATCAGCAGCCCTTAGAACGAGTATGCTTGAGACTTCTCGCATCTCTGCGAAAGAATACGGACGCTCGATTCAGGACACCCTCGAAATTCAGAGCCAGCTAGCAGCGGTCGGACAGAAGGGTGCAGAGTTACAGCAGAACACGCTATCAATTCAGCGCGCTGCAATGCTAGGAGAGCTTGACACTCAGAACGCAGTTAAGGCATCTATTGCGCTACAGACCGTATATGGTCTAAACACAAAGCAGCTAGGTGAAGCATTTGAATACATGAACGCAATGGAGAACGCAACAACTCTATCTATGCAGGACTTCGTAGATGCAATTCCTCGCGCCGCAGGAGTTCTAAAGTCTATGGGAGTAGACGTTAAGGAAATGGGTGTTCTTCTAGTTGCAATGAAGAACCAGGGAATTGATGCTGCCGAGGGTGCTAACGCACTAAAATCAGCAGCTCAGCGTCTAAACGTTGCCCCACTAAACAAGCAGGCATCCGATCTATTCAAGGGACTTACCGGTCAGGACATTGGTCAGATTGTCGAAGAGACAGATGGTAAGTTCGTACCCGCAATGAAGAGAATCTCTGATGCAATGCAGGGCCTAGAGAAATACGAAAAGCAGCAGATCATGACTAAGATCTTCGGTGTGTACCAGGCAAACAAGATTGGTGCAGTTCTTGATGGCCTAATCGACAAGACTGGTGATATGGCGAATGCCTATGAGGTTCTAGGTCAGGACGTAGTAAAGAACTCTGAGATTGCCGACCGAGAAATCGACAAGCTACAGAACTCTGCATCTGGTAAATTCAAGCGTGCCATGGAGTCATTCAAGGTTGAATTCGCTAAGGTCGGAGAGCCATTCCTAGAGATTGCTACAACAGTTCTAGGTTGGGTAGAAAAATTTGTAGAGAAGTTCAATGGACTCGGAGAGGGAACAAAGAAATTCGCCCTGTTAACCGCTGGTGCACTTGCGCTAGTTGGTCCAGTACTACTTGTTGCTGGTGCTATGGCAAACCTATTCGGACACCTTGTAAAGGGTGGAGGAATTGTTACAACAGTTCTTGCCAAGTTCAAGCTTATTGACAAAGAGGCACAAATCCAGAAGATGCTAGCTGACGAGACATCACTAGCATGGCAGAATGAGGCAACAGCAGCACAGCTACTCACCCGACAGATTCGTGAGCTAACTACAGCAATGCATGCTCTCTCTGGCGCATCAATTGAGGGCGACCTAGTTACAAATATGCCAACCCGACTAACTGAGTCAGAGCGTAATAGACTAGTAACTCCAGAGGAGCGTCGTCGCCAGGAGGTAGAAGCCAGGCGTGCGGACTTCCGCTCTGAAACCCAGAAGAGATATGGAACAGCAACTCCTGTCACCGCTCCAATGAAGACCTGGAAGGACGCGGAGGAAGAAAGAAACGACAGAGAATATGCAGCAGCCCTAAAGACACAGACCGAGAAAGAAATGGGTGTTCAGCGTGAGCTAATGTCTCGCATTGATGCTCTAAAGGCCGAGATTAACGAGCTAACACTAACTCTTGCTAAGCCAGAGAAGCCAGTTCGTAAGGGTATGCCAGCAGGAGAGTACTCCGAGAAGTCTCGTCAGTACAAGCAGGACGTTGCTCTGCTAAAGCAGCAGGAAAAGACTCTTCTTGATCTAAAGGATGCAAAGCGCAAGGCTGAGCAGTCACTGTATTCTCGACCAATCTCGGCCGGTAGCCCATCGTTCTACCAGGACCGCGAAGGCCGCGCGGGTGGTCTATTCGACCTACCAACAGGTGGAAATGCAGAAGCACAGCAGTCTCTAATCCCAATGCCAGGAAAAGATCTAGCAGGAAAGACTCTTGATCAGAGAAACGCTAAGATCAAGGAACAGTACGAGACCGAAATGCGTATCCGTAAGGAAAAGGAAAAGGCAGCTCAGGTAGCAGCAGTTGAGGCTGAAATGGTTGAAAAGGCAGAAAAGGCAAAGAAGCTAGAGTCTGCACACCAGGAAGCTCTAATGGAGGACATTGAGCGCACAAAGAAGTCTTCAAGCGTAATGGCTCGTAGCTGGCAGGCAATTTCAGACCACGGCCAGGGACTAGCAATTGGCGCATCTATGCTAACCGGAATGGTCTCAGATGGCGACAGCCTAGTAAACAAGTTTGCTAACATTGCTCTAATTGCATCAATGGTCGGTCCAACACTAGGTGGCGGAATTGCAAAGGCATTTACTGCCCTAAACAGCCGTGGAACATTCGACATGTTCAAATCTGGCGGAGGAAAGCTAGGAAATGCACTAGACGCAACAAAGGGTAAGGCTAAGAGCCTAGGATCAAGCATCGCTAGAATGGCAAAGCAGTCCGCTGGCGCTCTTGGTATGATCGGAATTGCAGCCGCAACTGCTGGTTACTTTATTCTACAGGCACAGAAAGATATTGATGCAGCAGTAGAAAAGGCTCACAACATCAATACTTCTGCGCAGGCATGGGGAGACACTCTTGGATTCACATATTCAGAGACAGCAAGAATTGCAACCGATGCCAACAGCAAGTTCGACGACCTTGCCAAGAACATGGATAAGTTCAAGTCTGCCAATGAGGATGCTTATAATTCACTAGCAAAGATGTCTATGGCATCTAAGGATCAGAAGTGGGCTCGTGCAATTGAAGAAGGACTAAAGGTTCGCATTCACGGTGGTACAGCAGAGGCTGCAAACGAAGCAGCAAGAACTGCTCTCGCAATTATGGGCGAGAAACTAACTGCTGAAGAATTCAAGGTTCAGATTGCAGCACAGATCAATTTCGAGGACCCAGATGATATTCGTGAGAAAGCGCTAGGTAGAATCCGCGAGGCGCTACAGGAAAACACTGGCGCTGGAGACAGAGGATATCTTGAATGGATTATGGGTTCAGCATTCCAGCTTACCCAGAAACAGGGTCAGAATATTCGTGATGCCGCGACTGATGCAGTCGAGATTTGGAGAAATACAACTGAGGAAAAGCAGAACAGTGCATTCAATCAGCTTCAGAAGAATGCCGAGGGTCAGCTAAAGGGTCTATACAAGCAGCTTAGCTCGGAGAACAACAAGGCTCTTGAAGACGCCGGAATCGGCAGCTTCGATGACCTAGTTAAGCTGGGCGGTAAAGATCGTGGAGACCAGGCCGGTGCTGTTCGTGATCTAAAGGCTGGCGGGCTGAGTGACGAGGACGCAACTAACCTGGTCAAGCAGGCTGCTGCCCTACAGGAATTCATTGACGAAATTGCAAGACTACAGGGCCTAGACCCAGAGAAGATCAATACATTCGGTGACCTTGCCGCTGCCGGAATGATTAAGACGGGCGAAGCAGCAGAGACAGCAACAGTACAGACTGCAAATATGATTGCTGCACAGCAGGCATATGCAAATGCTCTAGCCAGAGCTGCACAGGCTGGCACTCCACTAACTGAGGAGCAGAAGCTAATTGCTCTTAACGCAGCACGCGCCCAGGCAGGACTCGGCAAGGCTAAGTCAACCGCCGAGGGATTCACCGGGGCAGTAAAGGATGCAGCAGGAGCAGCATCGGATCTAAACAATTCGCTGGAGCTTACTGACGATAATGCCGATGCGTTCAATGACGCGATCAAGGGTGCATTCTCAAATACAAATGATTACCTATTCTCTGAGGCAGAGCGTCAGTTCAAGGAATATCAGGACAATCAGACAGATGCAGCAGAGAAGGCAAATGATGCTGAACTAGACGCCCTAGAGACAAAGCAGGACAAGGCAAAGGAACTCCTTGACAAGCGCAAGGAAGCAGAAGAGGCCGTCTGGGACGCTCGCATCAAGAAGGTCAAGGATGCAATTAAGGCAGAGGAAGATGCAGAGGCTCAGCGCCAGAAGATCTTCGAGGCCGAAAAGACCAGAATTGAAAGACTTGCTGGTATCTTCAGCAAAAACGTCGATTTCAATATGGCTCTTAACTCTGGCAATCTAGATGAGGCAGCCAAGGTTGCTAACGACATCCGTAGCCAGCAGGAAAGCTGGTCAATTGGTGATGCCGCTCAGTCTAGCTCTGACGCTAGCGACAAGCGCAAGGACATGCTTAACAAGCAGGCCGACGCTCTTGAGGCCCAGAAGGATGCACGCCTAAAGGTTCTAGACGAGCAGGCAAAGGCAACAGAGAAGGCAATGGACCGCGAGAAGAAGGCAGTCCAGGATCGCCAGAAGGCCGAGATGGACGGTCTAAAGAAGACCCAGGAAGCAAACGCTCGTGCGCTAGAAGAGGAGCTAATGGCCCGTAAGGCATTTACTCCTAGAACAATCGGTGAGCTAAACACTCAGATTGATGAAACCGCCAAGGTATATGAGCGCTACGGTGTAAACCTAAAGGGCAAGGGTAACGAGTGGGCAAAGCACGTTACCGGTAGACTAGGCGTAGAAATGAACGCCGCAGTCGACGCCATGAAGAACAATGCAATGTGGAATGAAATGGGTAAGACAATTACCGACCAGATTGCTAAGGGTGGACTAAACCTAAACCGTGATCAGCTCATTAAGTACATGACAACTGGTGAGCTACCAGCCGGATACAGTGCAACTAGTCCTACAACAACTCAGGGCAACGCAAGCCAGGGAACTGGTGGAACAGTACTACAGCGCACGGGTAGAAATGGATTCGCTCGCGGTGGTATCCTACCAGGAATGTCAAGCTGGATGCACGGTGATGACCAGCTTGTTCCAATGCGTCGCGGCGAGGGTGTATATGTATCCGAGGCAATGAAGGACCCAGTAGAGCGTGCCCGCCTGCACGCAGTCAATAAGGCTGCAATGCGTGGACAGTCACTAGCTCCATACCAGGGCGGATTCGCGAAGGGTGGTATCCTTGGCGCCGGAATTGCAACCGCAGCGGCATCAATGATGGCAGGAGCAGTAAGAGGTGCAATTCAGAGGTCCGTCACTAAGCAGATTTCTCAGTCAATGATGAGTGGTGGCGCAGACGGAATCACTTCAATTGTAGAGGGCCTGTACGGAGGAACTGCTCTAAATGCGTCGCAGCGTGCAAACGCAGCAGCGATTATTAGCAAGGGTCGCGCAATGGGTGCTAACAGCAACGAGCTAATCATTGCTCTTATGACTGCAATGCAGGAGTCAAGACTTCTAAACTATGCAAACAGCAATGTTCCAGAGTCCATGCGTCTCCCACACCAGGCCGTTGGTTCTGACCACGACTCAGTTGGTCTATTCCAGCAGCGCGCGGGATGGGGAAGCGTTTCCGACAGAATGAACGCCGGATACTCATCAATGAAGTTCTTCCAGAAGCTATTCAGTAAGCGTGGAAGAAACATGAGTCTCGGACAGTTTGCTCAGTCAGTTCAGGTATCAGCATACCCAGACGCCTACGCAAAGTGGGAGGGATTCGCTCGCGCACTAGTTGGAGCGTCCTCAACCTCTGCCCCAGCAATGGCCGCAGGCGGAGAAGATGGAATCCCAACAGGTCTAATGCCATGGCTACGTCAGCAGTCTGGTAAGGTATATAAGTTCGGAGCATATGGTCCAGCCACGTACGACTGTTCAGGTCTTGCTGGTAACATTTGGGCATGGCTAACCGGAAACAGCCTATACAAGCGATACATGCTAGCCAACAACCAAAGCATGGGTAACGTCCCAGGAATGGAAAAGGGTCCAGGACGCAACGTTACATTCCTTGTTGGTGGTCAGCCAGGTTCAGGTCACATGACAACCAGAATCAATGGTCAGAACTTCGAGGCATATGGCGGTAACGGTACTCCTCTCGCAATTGGTCGCATCGGTACTCAGACCAGCTATTTCCACTCACAGTGGCACCCACGTGGTTTCGCTACTGGTGGTATCGTTGGAGACGCACTACGCGATAAGAATGCAGCTCTAATGTCAGCAGCTCAGACTGGATGGCCAGAGATTTACAGCGGTGGAAAGCTAGCAATGCCACAGCTAAACGTCGGCGGTCTAACACTAAATGACGGATATGCAATGCTTCACAAGAACGAGGCAGTTCTAACTGCTCCTCTAACTGAGAAGCTTCACTCCGGAATTGAGAAAATTGATTCAGGTCTAAACAGCGAGTATAATGTGAACATTACATTCAATGGTAGAGTTGACAGCGAAATTGATATCGAGAAAACTGTAATGAAGGCTATCGATAAGGTCAACAAGGCTAAGGAATCAAGAGTCGGAGTTAGGAGAGTAGTCAAGTGATCTTGCCAAAGGCTGCGGGATTAAAATTCAATACTAACTATGTCACTGACCATAACAGGTCAGACATTGGTGTCGACGTAGAAAGAATTGAAAGCGTAAAGCGCATGGCCAATGGTACGATGCGAAAGTACGTCATTGCAGACAAGCGTACTATCAGCACCTCCTGGGAAAACCTGCCAGAGTCATCGACATATACTGTCGATAGAAAATGGGGCCTAGAAGAGATGAAATCCTTCTACGCCGAGACTCTAGGTGAATTCGATCTGACTATTACTTACAGTGATGGTGGCACTGAGACTATTTCTGTCATGGTTACTAAGTTTGATTATGAGCTAACAGGCAGAGGGCGCTACGATTTCTATTCATGCTCCATCTCTATGGAGGAAGTGTGAAAAGTGCTAGCAACCCTCTGCTCAACACTATTAAGCAGAGCCACGCCGTTCTTGCCCAGCCAATTCTAATCGCTGAGTGGAATCAGAATCGTTATGCCGGAATCCAGGAAGTAGACAATACCCCTAAAGAGGAAACCGATGGCTACGACGTTGACCTATTCCCAATTAGCACTATCGCAGAGGCTCTACGCCCAGATCGCGGTGGAATTGTAAAGTCACTAGTAGGATCAGCAGTTGTTGCTGACGGCTTTGATACTTCACCGGCAGCAGCTAGATACTACACTGTTGACAAAAGAGACAAGTACAAGTACTGGAGCAGCCCAGTCTACACGACTACTAACGTCGGCCCGGGTCAGTATGGATTCGCAAAGACCGTACAGCCATACGTACTTTACAAAACACTTGCATGGGTAAATAAGATTCAGATTGTTGTCGAGAACAGCAATTCAATCCCAAACAACTATTCAATCCAGTACACCGTTAACGGAACAACCTGGGTAACTGCTGCAACCAACGTTTCAGTTGTAAATGGAAAAATTACAATCTACCGCCAGGCCAATGGTAGCTGGTCTGGCGGTGTTTATCGCGGGAACCCAATTAAGATCAAGGGCGTACGTCTTGTCGTAACAGCTATGAATAAGATGAATGCATTCCTACATCTTATTGAGATTTCCGGTCGCTACGAGGTAGACCTTACCTCTGACCTAATCAGTACAGGCGACAACTACTCAATTTCTGAGACCTCTTGGGTTCTACCTCTAGGAAAGGCGTCCTCAAACACAGGCAGCGTCAGCCTATCTAACCTAGACAGAAAATACAATAACGAGAACAGCGGCTCTCAGTTCTATGGTCTTATTGATCGAAACGTAAAGATGCAGCTATTCATGGTATTCGACACTACCGAGTACGGTGGCACAACAGACATCGTACAGATGTTCCATATGTACGCCGATAGTTGGTCCGGGCAGGAAGAGGACGAGGTAAGAGTAGAGCTTAAGGACTACTCTAAGTATCTACAGGAAGCCAAGCCTGTTCCTTCATTCTGGCAGAACCAGACAATTGGCTCTATCATCTGGAGCCTTTGCGATAGCGTTGGATTCAGCAACTACGTATTCACCTCAAATGCCACCTCAGATATTATGGTTATTCCATACTTCTGGACAGATGGTACAGAAACAATTTGGGAGATTTTCTCAAGACTTGCTGAAATTACACAGACAGCAGTTTACTTCGATGCATTCGGGCAGCTACAGATCAAAACTCGCGACGCCGTATACAACCAGGCTACATCTCCCGTATGGCAGCTAGATGCCGTACCAAGCACTAAGCTGGCAGATGTTGTTGAGTGGTCCGAGAGTGACACATATGAAGCTAACAAGGTTAGCGTAAAGTACCGTACGACAAAGGTGTCCGAGGATAAGAATGGGGTGCACGTCATGGAAACCGTCTGGGAGCCAGAAGACACACTAACTCTAAGATCCAGCCAGCTTACAGAGGCACTTACAACTTCCAGCACATATATTAAGATTGATCCAGATGACGCACCAGTATGGCTTTACGAGGGCCTTGTCCAGATTGATGGCGAATTCATTCGCTACAAAGGTAAGGGCTACTACTACTGGAACAAGAATGGCACAAAGGTAATGAAGTATGTCGAGAGCCTTGAAGAAAAGAACAAGATCGACAAGGAAGAGTCTCACGATCTATACAAGGTCAAGAATACTTTTAGTGGACATCTCAAAATTGATAAGCGCGGGGAGTGGAATACGGTAAACGTCGCACATCCTGTAGATGCTAGCGGATGGTTCAATAGGCATGTCGGTGAAGGCGGAGCGTATAATGCTATCACCTGGAATGGTGGATTCACCCACACGCCAAAAGATTCAACCATTCAGCTATCATCAACCACGTCAAGATTCGATGCGCACAACTGGTACCTATCTACCAGAAACTACGCATTCGATGACTATGCCAACCGATTCGGAACAAGACTACGCTTTGCCAATGGTGGATATACCCAGGGCATTGCAGGTCTTGTGTTCTGGAATAACAATACAACTGGTGATGCAGAGTCCGGCTATTACGTCGAGCTAATCAGAACCAGCGCCCTCGGCGCGACTGGTCGTAACTTCCACCATGAGCTTAACTTCTATAAGATGTCCGCTGGTGGAGTGCTAAAGAGATTCGGTCCGGATGGTGGAAAGGGTCGTCCAATTGCAATCGATCACTCCGTTTGGTATGACATCGATGTTGTAATTCAGCAGACTGGATCTAGCCACCTAATCTCTATCGCTGTAAATGGTGTAAACCAGATGACCGTAACCGTATCCGGATCAGACAGACTATCTGCTACTGGACGTAACGGACTATTTACACGCGGAAACACTCGTGTAGCATTCGAATATTTCTATGCTGTTCGTGGCGTAGAGGACGACTCTCGATCAGTGGATTCTGGCAGCTTCCTAGACAAGGTTCGCGGCGGATGGGTTTCCGGGCAGTGGGAAAGAGAATGGACCTACGACTGGGCAGACGCTAAGCGTATCGTAAAGGGCAAGAGTATTAAGTACCAGCAGAGAGCCAACAACAGATTCTTTGACGACTTCGGTCCATACGTACACGAGGTAAGAGAGTTTGACGTTAAATTCGACAAGGCCCCTGTAATTCACAGTCAGCTATATTTCAGTAACGAACGAGTCTTCTGTCCTGAGTATATCGGTGACGCATTCGGTGCCAGATTCATCCTTGCTAACGCATCCAGAGTTAATCAGGTTGTCAGCGGTGACGACACCACGACATTCGGATTCGATAACTCAGTTCAGCAGAAGTGTCTAATCTATGGCCGTCTAGTATACCAGGAGGACGAGAAGTCTGTCGACGTAGAAGATGACGACTCTATTCGTGCACGTGGCCCTATCGAGCTTGAGATTTCTGGTGAGATTATTCAGACCGAAACTGCGGCTAAGGGTCTCAGCGAATGGGTCGTTAAAAACTGGGCGGAAGGGTCGGAGGAGGTTCAGGTAGAGGTATTCGGAAACCCTCTGTTCGAGCTTGGAGATAAAGTTAGTGGAAACTACCCAAGAAGAGATGTCCTTCCTAGCACTCATCACTATGTTATTACTGCTATTAGCAACTCATTCGAGCAGGGAATCAGTACATCGATTACCATGCGTCGAATTAAATTGACTTGAGTTGGATAGTAAACTAAAATTATAGAATGACGCAGCAGACCAGCACCTCCATCGTTCAGAAAGGTACGACTCAGGTCGACCAGCAATTCTTCGTGCCTCCAAACATTATTGATGTTGAGCAGGTACAGATTGATGACATTCGTGAGCAGGGAGATTATACGAATGATGAGGACGATGTAGAAGAAGGTGGCGATACTACTCGCGATGGAATTCCTGCGCCAAGTTGGATCAAAATTATCAGCCAGGTAGTCCGCGCTAAAAAGGGCGGCGGGGTTGTAGTAGACGTAGTAATTGAAGTGGAAGACGTAGATGGCGTTAGCGAATACGAAAAGAGACTAAGCAAAGCATGAGATTAAGCGGAACATACAGATTCTATTCAAATGGTGTTCTTGTTGGAGAACAGAAGAACCTGCTGACGACTAAGGGTCGCCAGCATATTTTACGTTACTTCTCCGGTCAGTCACAGCGTTTTGCCGAGGGAATTGCTCTGGGCGTAGGTAACTCCGCAGCCACTCTTTCTGACGACTCTCTAGAAATGGAAATTGTCCGCGCACCAATCAGCGTAGTTTCCCCAGATTACGAGGAGTCCAATCTAGTATTCAAGGCGACTGTGCCAGCAGAATACATGGGGACCTTCAAAGAGGCAGGACTAGTTTCTCAGTTCGTAAATACCTACAGCGGCAATTACGCATCTCGCATGCTTGTCGGATTCGATCCATCACTAGAGCCATGGCCGGTAGACGCTGTATTTTCCGGGACAAATGCAAGAGTTGGAACTGAGGCTCTAACCGTCAGCGCAACTGCAACGAATACCAACTCTGTTAAGCTAGAGGGACTGCTAGTCGATCTACTTGGATACAGCAACCTAGACGCAATTAAGATTTCTTATTTCGTTGGTAACAATGTAGATGAAATTGGCGTGCGCTTTCTAACTACAGACAGTGACTATTACGAATATACAACAACTCCTGACGCAGGATACAACATTAACGTATTCAATAAGTCAGATATGGCAGCAGTCGGTAGCCCATCATGGTCAACAATTGTTGGGTTCGAATTCGTAGTGACTGCGACTTCCGGAGGAAGCGCCTCCGTAGATTTCGACGCGGTGAGGATTGAGGACACAGACAGTCTTAACCCAGACTACTTCCTTATCAGTAGAACTGTTCTAGCTACTCCTGTAGTTAAATCAGAGCCAGTCGATCTTGATGTAGAATACACACTGGAGTTGAGTTTCGAATGAGAATTAGTCTAAATGATCTAAGCCCAGATACCACTTACGCACTACAGCTACGTGGCAAGGCCGGGAACGATTACTCAGAGTGGTCAAAGGTATTCAAGTTTAAGACCGTGAAGAAAGAGCTTAAGCCCGCAACTCCTCAGAATGTTCAGATCGTTCAGTCCGGTACAGCATTCAAGATCACCTGGGATGAAGTAACGACTAACGAAGATGGTTCGCCTATTTACGACCTAAAGAACTACAAGGTCTACATCTTCGACAACACTTCTGGAGAAATCCCGGAAGAGGGAGATGCAGACACTAGAACTAAGGCGGTATTCGAGACTACAGATACATTCTTTGACCTAACACAGGAGATTAACCAGAATGCATTCGATAGTCCATTAACTACGCCATTCAACCTACACCGCCACCCAAGAGGTAATCTAAGTGTGCAGGTATCCGCAATTGACCTAACAGGTAACGAGTCAGATAAGTCTGAGCCAGTCTCAATTGAGGTTGAGAAGCCACCAACACCAACCAACTTCGTTGCTACTGGAATGCAGGACTCAATCTCCCTATCTTGGGATGCAGTTAATGCAGATGCCCTTGCTGGCTATAAGCTATACATGTCATTTGATGAAGACTTCGAACCAGACGTAACAAATGAAATCTGGCATGGAGACACACTCAGCAATATCTATGTAACCTTTGTGTTCGGAGTTGAGCATTTCTTCAAGCTAACTGCATACAACGTATTCTATGTGGAGTCAGACCCAGCTAGCGCTAGCGCAACTCCTCGTAGCTCATTTACTGTAGATGTAGAGGCACCTCCAACACCAACTGGACTATCTGTCAGTCCAGCATACAACACTGCCGATAGCAGTCTATGGGATGCTACTGTGACATGGGACGCATTTGACGAGTCCGATGGTGTAACCGACCTAAGCGGATATCGTGTTCGCTACAGAGTCACTGGCAGTTCAGACCCATGGCGTCATCAGGAAGTTCCACCAGATGTAACCACGACAGTGATCCCACGTCTACTCGTTGGTACAACTTATGACTTCCAGATTGAAGCCTTCGATTATTCGGCTAACCAGTCCGCATACAGTGGAATCGTAACTGGAACCATGGCCAATAGCGCTCCATCAAAGCCGAGTGCTCCGTCACTAGCGGGTACGACTCTGGCATTCGCAGTCAGCCACGACATGCAAAAAGCAGCGGGCGGGCAGTTGGAATCTGATGTAGTAGCGCTCAGAGTGTATACAAACACAACGGACAGTTACTCCGGTGGAACACTGGTTGAAACAATCAACGTTAGCCAGGGTAGTCCAGTAGCAGTATCTAGCAAAATTGTTGGCCCTTCTGTTGGCACTCTATATGTATGGGTAACTGCGGTCGATAAGGGTGGGCTTGAGTCTCCACAGTCTAATAGAGTTTCCGTAACCACCCAGAATCTCAATGGTACTTTCATTGAAGATGCCACTATCACTAATGCAAAGATTGGATCAGTGGCAGCCAATAAGATTACAGCAGGCACAGGTATCGTTAATGACCTACAGGTGAAGTCAAAGCTTACGGTAGATATCGGTGGAAAGATCGAGTCTGCCCTATACACAAGTTCGGGCGGAACAGATGGATTCTACCTTGATGACACTAATCTAATTATCAAGTCGGGGCAGATTGATGCTAGAGCGCTAAGAATTCAGAACAGCCCCAACGTTGTTCCTCCTCAGTATGCAGGATTTGAATTCAAGCAGACATTCTATATTGTAAGAGCTGCTAGCGGATCTTCCGTAACGAACTCCACAATTACTGTTGATGGAGCATCAATTGGATCAATCGCTGTAGACATTAGTGGCTCAACATACAAGTTCGAGACTCAGTCTCTTCGAATCGTAAACAGCTCGGGTGGACCAAGAACAGTCAAGCTTGCAGCAACAGATACCACATACCCAGTAACTGTAGATACTTCAAAGGAATACATCGTATCTGCATACGTCTACTGCACAACAGCATTTGATGTAACTATTGGTGTGAAGGTTAACAGCGGAGCAGATACATCTCAAACCGCATCTATTCCAGCGAACACCTGGACAAGAATTAGCAAGGTTATTCCTGCCCCAGCATCAGAGCAGGCTCAGATCTACTTCACTCTACCAGATGGAACTATGTATGTCGATGGTGTTCAGCTAGAAGAAAAGGCATCCGGATCAACAACTCCATCAGCATGGAAGCCACCAGGCATGACATCAATCGATGGTGGAATTATTCGTACGGGTGAAATTAGATCAGATTCAAATATCTACGTCAATGGTGTTCTACAGCCAGCATGGTCAATCAATACTCAGGGCGGAATGCAGATCGGTAACGCCTGGGTAAGAGGAAGCCTCGTAATTGGCCAGTCTGGCGACGGTGCAGGTTCATACATTCAGTCAATGAACTATGTCCCAGGATCAACAGGATGGATGATTAGATCCGACGGGTACGGAGAATTCCGTAACGTAGCAATTGGTTCATCTAGCTCATTCGGTGGATCACTAAACTATGCTACAGGAAACATCCTTGGCGTTCCGCTAAACGGATTCGATCTTGTCGCGGGCTCAGTAGGAACAAACTCCCTAGCTGCAAACTCAATTACCGCAGGTAAGATTGCTGCAAATCAGATTACAGCCACACATATTTCAACTGTTGGTCTAACAGCGGATGTCATTAAGTCGGGAACAATTAGCACCTCCTTCCTGGGTATTGTGCTTCCTACTGTTTCTGAAAGCGTATCCTCTCCAGGAACACCAACAATGGATGTGGCAGGATCAGTGCTATTCAGAAATGACGTTCGTCTATCTGGAAACGTATATGGAAATGCTCCTGGATTCGCTCCTACATTCAACTCTGGAATTAAATCGTTTACTTTCACCGGAACTAGTGGTCGTGCCACTTTCTATCACAATAACAACAACCGTCTGGACATTCTTGACAACATCGATATTCGAGCAGTGGTCAACCTGTCTGCAAGCTACATCACGGGTAACCCAGGAACTACCAACCTACCAGCATCAGACCCAGCCCTTATTGTTCAGTATGGTCACATCCAGTCGAATGCTCTAGCTGGATCACCATCACCATTTAGCACATCTTCTGCTGCTAACGTATTCGCTAACAGCAACGGAGCATTGGCTAAGAGCACAGCGTCTACTGCTAGAATTAAGAAGAACATCGGTAAGCTCAATATTCAGAATCATCCGGAACTTGATCCTTCCGCATTGTACAATCTTGAGGTAAAGGAATATAAGTTTAGATCAAATGTCTTGAATGAAGATGATCCTAGATATGATAAATTCGTTATCGGTTTTATTGCCGAAGAGGTTAATGAAGTTTATCCAATGGGAGCCGAGGTAGATCAGGATGGAGTCGTGCAGGACTGGAACCACCGATACATCATTCCAGCCATGATGAAGCTCATCCAGGATCAGAAACTTGAAATCGAAACCCTGAAATCTAGACTTGACAACGCCGGGGTGTGAGATTACAATTAGTTCTTAGGTAGTTCCCTAGATAAAGGATATATAATGAATGTAGATGCTAATAAAGTTATTAAGGCTCTAAGAGAGCAGCTAGAAGAGGCAAATTACAACCTCGCGGTTGCAAAGGCAATCATCGAGCAGCTACAGGAGCCAGTCTCTGACACAGCAACTGAGTCATGATATAATTGAATAAATAAACTAGGAGATTAGCAAATTGACCGCGACGCCTTACAATCCAATCCAATGGAATAATAGCGAACCACTGTTCAAGGAAAAGCTAAATGCTATGACCAACAACGACCAGTGGTTATTCGAGAACACGCCACGTATGTATTACAACGTGAGCGGTATTAAGCGTTCCAATGGCATTAAGGTCGCAACAGGTTTCGGTATCGTTAACGCTAACTCAACTAGATTCGCTGCTACAACTGTCTACTTTGGTGACTATTTCAGCCAGGGTTGTCAGCCAGTTGTTATTGCAGGCGCGTTGCAAACATATCCTCAGCGCGAGGTTATTGCAACAATCAGAGGAATCGGTGCAACATCTCCCGACTCTCGCGGTTTTGAAATTTACATCACCGCAGTCGGAACAGCTAAGAAGCTGGCTAATGGATGTTGGATTCCCTGGATCGCAATCGGTTACTAATATGAGATGGCATAAATACGTCCCACGTTTACCGGACAAGGATGCCGAGACTAAAATCAATGAGAACGGGTATGTACTCGTTCAGGCCCCGTGGCATCCCAAATCATTCAAGGGTGGCTGGTACTACCTTCACAGGATTGTGGCGGAGTTCAGCATCGGCCGGGTACTCAAATCATGGGAGACAGTACACCACTTGTCAGAAATCAAAACAGACTGTACACTACGTAACCTGTTCGTATGTACGAGACAAGAGCACGATCGTGTCCCAATCTGGCCCGGCAAAGTTGCTTGACCAGCAGTAATCGGGGTGCTACAGTGTGTAGACACAAGACAGCAACTAGCTGAAAGGTAAGAAATGACAGACCTCAAATGGATGGTATCGAGTGACCAGCACTTTCCATATGCAGATCCTCGCTACATTGATCTATGGTTTCAGGTTGTAAAGTGGTACAAGCCACAGGTAGTTGACTACCTGGGCGACCAGTCTGACCAGGCATGCTTTAGTCGCTGGGTGGATGGAAGTTCAAAAGACTTCATTAATCAGATGAAGGATGTAGAGCTGGAGCGCGTGTTCAGCTTTGTAGAGTCAGAGGAGCGTCCAGCAATGGAGTTCTTCAAGCAGACTCGCAAGATGCTACCGAAGGCAGAGCTATTCGTAGCACTAGGTAACCACGATGTTCGTATTTTTGATTACCTAGACAAGAAGTTCCCAGAGCTAGCTGCAAAGGCGACTCCTGAGAACCTGTGGAAACTAGACTCTCTTGGTTATGACTACATCTATTACAATGATTTACCAAAGCACCGCTACGGTGACATCTATGTTCACCACGGTGTTAGCATTAGCAAGCACTCTGCTGAGTCTGCTCGCAATGACGTAGAGAACTTTGGTGTGTCAATTATGCGTGGGCACAGCCACCGCGCAGGTACATACTATAAGACGCAGGAGCTTCGTAACGAGACTCTTCGCGGTATCGAGATTGGCCACATGGCTGACATTCGATCCGAGGGTATGGCATACACAAACATGAAGAACTGGCAGGCCGGGTTCGTAGTGGGACTCATTGAGTCAGGCGTATCCTTTACGAAGGATGGTTACTTCCCACACCTACAGTTCATTGAGATTACTCCAGACTACACTTGTGTAGTTAACGGTAAGAAATTCAGCGCTTGAGTTAGCGGCAAGCAACGAGTACAATCAAGTTAAGTTCCTTAAGGAGGAAATTATTATGGTACGTAAGCTATCTCTTTTTGCAAAGGACGCCGCTGAGCGCGTCATCTCGACAGCCGCACAGGCAACCCTAGCCCTAATTACAGCAGACCAGATTTCTAGCGCATTCGAGCTAGACTGGAAGGCAGTCGCGGGTGTTGCAGGTCTAGCTGGTCTAGCCGCACTACTAAAGGCTCTAGCTGCACTTAAGCTAACCGACGACAGTGTTTCACCAGCGTCTCTAGTTCAGGAGTAATCTATATGTGGCACAGACGTTTTAATCGGAACGGGGAGCAAATCAGCGGTTGTGGCGGGCGAATCTTTGTAGATCGTGCGTTCTCTAGTGAGTCACTAGTTGAAATCGCTTGCGTCGAATGCGGGTGGAGAAAGATGATCGACCCAGCAAAGAATGCTCTGGCCCGTCTACTAGTAAGAGCAGAACGAAAGTTTGTGAACGCAGGACTATGAGTACAAAACCAACGGGTCGTCCAGCCGGGCGGCCCTCTGGTGTTCCCAATAAGGCCGGGTACAAAAGGAAGATCTTTTACCTAGACGGCAAGCTATATAAACGTCTAGAAGTAAGAAGACACGAGAACCTTTGTATTTGCTGGTCCTTTGATGAGGATAAAGAAGTAGGGTTCATTTGGACCGATCTTAAGCGCAAGATGCGCCCAGCATTCACCATCGGCGAGGCTGCCAAGCTCTGCAACCGAAAAACTCGGGTGTTGCAGGCGGCGCTGTATCACGGTAAGATCAGTAAGCCAAAGAGAACAAAAAGCCTTAATAACGTAGAAGGTTATAAGGGTGTCTATATGTTTTCCGAGGAGGATGTTCTGAATTACCTGGACTACATTACATTCGAGGCAGCAAATGCATTTGGGAAGCCGAGAAAAGACGGCAGAACAAAAAGACCTCGCAAGGGTACACCAACTAAGGCAGAAGTACTAGCGCAGATGCGCACCGGTACGGTAATGTACATGAAGACACCGTCTGGAGAATTCGTTCCCGTCTGGCAAGAAGACGCATATCTATAGGAGCAAATATGGACAAGTACATCAAGTTGACACGAGCACGTGTCACACCTCTTGACACAGCGCTACAAGCGATTAGACTGTTAGATGCGGCAGGCGAACTAGCCATCCGTCAGGGCAACACCGAGCTGATGTTCACAGTTGCTGACAAGTTTATCGATCTTGCTGGTCGCCTATCTCCTCCACTAGAGGAGGAAGAAGAGGAAGCTGGCGAAGACGAGGGCGAATTCAAAATTGGTTTTCAGGCATAAGGAGAAATGATGACTGCCGTACGCGTAGGAATGACACTTACTCAAAATCTGGGTAACTTTGAGTCCATCAAGATTGATGTGACAGTAGAGGCTGACACAAAGCCAAACGAGACAGCCGCAGCAGCTATTGATAGAGTACATGGTCTAGTAGAGGCTAAGCTCGAAGAGAAGATGAAGAAGGCACTAGAAGATCTGAAGGGATGATATGGCTACTAAATCATCACACATTCTGATGTCATTTTATGAGTCAGAATACACGAAGAAGTACAAGTTCAAGCCCACAATCAACCGATTCAAGTGTCAGTATGCATTCGCAGCAATGATCGATCAGTTCGGCATGGATGACTCCAAGGCCGTGATCGCATACTGGCTAGGCATGCAGCGTCCGCCCCACAAGGCGGACGATCTGATTTACAATTACGAGAAGTGGGAAGTTCTAATGCGACAGGCACGCGAGGACGACGCGGAGCGTAAGCGACTCCGGGAAGAGACAAAGAGACGACTGGAGGAAAACAATGGCTAATGCAGAGCTAGAGGTAATCACATCAGTTTGTGATAAGAAGGATATTGCTGTTGTAATGCAGGGCAGCAACGTGGACGATATGTTCACGGCATACAAGGATGTCTGGGAGTTTGTAAAGAGCCACTACGGCCAGTATCGCGCAGTTCCAGACATCGAGGTCGTAAAGAAGCGCTTCGATGAAATTGATTCGATTGATACTCCTAGTCCAACTGCATACTACATGGACCGTCTCCGTGAGCGTCACCTTTCCGGGCAGATGAATGAGCTAATGCTCAAAGCCGCAGAGGCAATGACAAAGAAGGGTGCACAGTTCACCTATGAGAAGCTAATTACCGAGCTAGCTAAGCTTGGCCGATTCACCAGTACCGTTAAGGATGTTGACCTTACTGACGTTGATGAGGCTATTCGTACATTCAATGAGGTACGTGAGCGCTCCGCCGAAATGGGCGGTACTCCAGGTATCCCAACAGGATTCAAGTCACTAGACCTTGCATACAAGACTGGTGCTGCACCAGGTCACCTAATCATGTTGATGGGTTACACCGGACGTATGAAGTCATTCTTCTCTGCTCTATGGGCAGTAAATGCATGGCGTCTAGGCTACAAGCCAATGGTTATCTCTCTTGAGATGAACCCAGATGAGTACCGTAACCGTGTCTACTCAATGATGAATCCAGGTAAGTTCAGCATCAATGATATGATGACTGGTGATGTTAACACGGACGATATGCGTGAGTGGGCAAGCAAGGCATTCGCAGACCGTCCAGGCTTCATTGTTCCATCAATGTCAGGTGTACTAGAGACAACTCCAAACGTGGTCCAGGCAAAGATTGATACTCACAAGCCCGACCTAGTTGTGCTAGACTATATTCAGCTCATGAAGGACAACGGCAAGAACGAGGGCATGACTCCTCGTATGCTAAACCTTACGAACGAGCTAAAGGCTCTAGCACAGGCAAACAATATCCCAATCATCGCCATCTCTGCCGTAACAGACGACGAGGGCGATAAGCGTGACGCACCACCAGAGCTACGACAGATGGCATGGTCACGTGCAATTGAATACAACGCTAACCTAGCTGTTGCCGTGCACAAGCACGACCAGGCAGGCGAGGGCGATGCTTTCATTGAAATCGCGGGAAGAAAGAACCGATCAGGCCCACTATTCAACTTTGGTCTACGTGCCAACGTAGATAAGGGTATCTACGAAGAGGTTTTCGACTTCTAAGCGGAGAGATAGTATAATCTGTATTATGCACAAGAATGTCAAGCGTTTCACTTACGAGGGTGTTGTCGGAGACGACAGTTCGATCCCACGCACGCGCGAAAACTATGAGCGCATGATGCTTGACGAGATGGCAGATACAGGTTATGCTTTCTTACTAGATCTAGGAACGTACTGGTCAACCAAGTACTACCCTAGAGAAGATGTCTACGAATTCAAGTTGACAGCTTACGGCGTCTATGTTGGAAAGGTAAAATCATGTCAGACCGATGGAATTCTACACGGAAGACTTCTTCCGAGCGATACACACCAAACCAAACAGCAGCCGTAATTCGTGCATGTGGTCTAACTATCGACTCGGAGACAGAGAACGACTTCCTCTGCTTCTGCCAGTTCCATAAAAACAATTACTCTCCGTCACTATCTGTTTCCCGTACAAAGGGTACTTTTACGTGCTTCAATCCGTCATGCGGAGAGGCTGGCACTCTAGTTGAGCTAGTTCGCAGAATGCTAAACAAAGACGAATTTGCAGCAGGTCGCCTGATCCTGAAAAAGGCCGGGGAGACACAGCAGGCATTCAAGGCAGAACTAGAAGCAGCCATAACAAAGCCAGAGAAGTTCGATGAATTCCCACAGGCAACCCTTGACAGACTGCACGAAGATTTCCTACAATCAGATCACGCACAGCAGTACATGTTTGGACGCAGCTTTGAGATGGACACTCTCAAGCACTTCAAGATTGGTTTCTCCGCCAAGCGAGACATGGTGTGCGTTCCGATGTACGATAGCAAGGGCGTCCCGCTGGGCATCATTGGAAGAAGTATCGAAGGAAAGCGTTTCCATAACTCACCGAACCTACCAAAGTCTAAGACTCTTTGGAATCTACATAACGCAAAAGCCGCATCAGACACAGCTATCCTCGTGGAAGCATCATTCGACGGTATGCGTTGCCACCAGGCTGGATTCCCAAATACAATGGCTCTGCTAGGTGGAACATTGAGTCGAGAGCAGATCATGCTTCTCGACAAGTATTTCAACACAATCATCATCATGACAGATGATGACCCAAAGCGATTCAACGAATCGTGCGCGAAGTGTCGCAGGCGTGGACTCAACATGTGCGCAGGGCACAGCCCGGGTCTGGAATTGGGACACTCAATCGCTAACGCATTGCACCGTAAATCAATCAAGTGGGCATCATACACATATGGAGCTAGATTCCCGGAGGGCGCAAAGGATAACGGAGATATTTCAGACGAGCAGATCAAAGAGATGATCCGCAATTCAGTACCACACTTTGAGTTCAATCAGTGGTCGCTGGGTTGACAAAGGGTCTCTGACCAGGTAAAATGTAATGCAGTAGGCCGAAGTGGCTTCAAATATAAACTAGGAGAATGATAAAAATGGTAGCAGGACTAAAGGGACTCAAGAAGCAGCTAGACAACGAGGCAAAGGCTCGTGAAGAGCGCAAGGCAAATGGCGGAGGTTTCGTAAAGGCACTCCGTGACTACGAACTACTAAAGGCAGATGGCGTTCTAAAGTTCCGTATTCTACAGGAGCTAGATGAGGACGCAGGTACCGACGAGACTCGCGCAGAACTAGGTGAGCGCAAGCTAGGTCTAATCGTTGAGGAACACGCCACTCCATTCAATCCAAACAACCCAAAGGGCTTCCGTACCGCTCGATGCACCATGGAGACAGAGGGCAAGTGCTACGGTTGCGAGCGTTATGCTGACCGTTCAGACGAAAGCTCAAAGTTCTGGCGCAAGTACACCAAGGTTTACCTAAACGTACTTGCTGAGCACCCAGAGCGTGACGAGAACGGCAAGGAGACTGGCAATATTGTTAAATCAGTCGTAGTTCTTGGCCAGAAGGCTCGTTCTGCAATTGTTGAGTTCCTAATGGAGTACTCATCAGAGACAAACACAATTACTGACGTTGTACTAAAGCTATCAAAGTCAGGTCAGGGTACAGACACCAAGTACACTGTCATGCAGCTCCGTACAAAGCCAGAGGAATTCCCAGCCGCAGGCGCAGAGCTATATGACCTAGAGAAGGTATCCCCAGACATCGCTTACGCTGACCAGCCAGCATTCTACGGTGGTCAGAAGCTAAAGGCAGATGAAGAGGCAGCTCCAGCAGCCGCAGCAGCAACCTTCACTCGTCCAGCTACCACTGACGATGATTCCTGGTGACAATTAATTAATGCCAAGGCCGCCTTCGGGCGGCCATTGGTTTATAATGATAGTATGATGAACCAGAAGAACGCCAAAGATCTACAGTTCGTAGTCGCCAACCTTATTGACGAGGTAGCCGATATCCAGTATGCTCTCAACAACGGAGGCATCCCCTCGGCAGAGCAGCTACGAGACTTCTACTCGGCTCTTGACTTCGCGGAGTACCGTGTGGCAAGATTAATGGGTGCAGTCGGGGTAGACCTAGACGGCGTATACTCAGAAGACGAAGAGTAGGCAACAGCCTATCAAGCCTACTCTTCCAACCAAAGGAGAAAAGGCTAATGCGACAAATCACTGAGCTTCACCTTCACACGCACTTCTCAGCCCTAGACGGACTGAACACTGCGGAAGAGTATATGGTCCGGGCCAAGGAATTGGGTATGACCCACATGGCTATCACCGATCACGGAACACTTGCTGGACACCGACAGTTCCAGATTGCCGCCAAGGATGCAGGGATTGTTCCAATTCTAGGCGTTGAGCTTTACTACTCCGCCACTGACCGTTTCGACAAGCGTGCGAACACTAGCCGCCAGGACGGTACCTCTATTTATAACCACATGATCGTTATTGCGCAGAACGAGGACGGCCTGCGCAACCTGAACGCTATCTCCGAGAAGGCATGGACAGAGGGCTACTACCACAAGCCACGTGCTGACTTCGAGCTAATGCAGGAATTCAACAGCGATCTAATCCTTCTATCTGGCTGCCTAAACGGACCAATCTCAAAGGCTATTGAGGCTGGCAACATGTCTCTAGCTCTGGGTCGTGCGGCGGAATTCAAGGAGGTCTTTGGTGACCGCTTCTACATCGAGATTCAGGCAGAGAACCCGGTAGAGATTAACATGGGACTACTAGCTGTGGCCGAGGAGCTAGGCATTAAGCCAGTAGTCACTGGTGACTGCCACTACGCGGACCCAAAGGATCGCTGGCTAGAAGAGGCATTCCTAATCCTAAGCACTAACCCAAAGATGAACCGTGAATTCGATATGAAGAAGTCACAGTCCATGGACATGCTAGACCGATTCAATTACCTATACCCAGACCGTCGTATGTCATTCCAGGAGTGGGATCTATTTCTTGCTGGTCGAGAGCACCGCGCGGTTAAGCTGGATAAAATGGGAATTGTTCGCGAGGACATCTACGATAACACAAACGAGATTGCGGCTCGCATTGGCGATTACCCATTCCACAAGGGCCTAGACCTTCTACCAACTCCACCATCAAAGAACCCAGACGAGTACCTCCTAAAGAAGTGCAGGGAGGGCATGAAGAATCGCGGGCTCGAAGGAAAGCCAGAGTATGAGCAGCGCCTAAAGGATGAGCTGAAGGTAATCAAGGACAAGAACTTTGCATCCTACTTCCTAATTGAGGCAAACATCGTTCAGTTCGCCAAGGGCGAAAAGATTATGATTGGCCCTGGCCGTGGCTCTGGTGCAGGCTCTCTCGTTAACTACGTTCTTGGCGTAACTGACGTTGACCCAATCCCTTACGGTCTGCTATTCTGGCGATTCGTCGACCCAGGTCGTGATGACTGGCCAGACATCGATACTGACGTTCAGGACACTCGTAGGCACGAGCTTAAGACCTATGCAGAGAAGAAGTTCAAGAATGTCGCCAAGATTTCAACATTCACCACGTTCGATGGAAAGGCTGTAATCAAGGCTGCCTGTCGTGTATTCGGTATCTCATTCGAAGATACCAATAAAGTAACAAAGGTACTTCCTGATCAGAACGCATTCGATGAATACTGTAAGTCACCAGCACTAGCAGAGTTCCGCGCTAAGTATCCGGAGGTTGAAGACCTAGCAGAGCGACTAATTGGTCGAATTGCATCAAAGGGTATGCACGCGGGTGGACTAGTAGTTTCAAAGGAGCCGATCTTCAATTACGTTCCAGTAGAAACTGCTAACGATAAGTCAGACGAGGTGTCTGGTCGCACACCAGTTGTTGCGCTAGACATGAATGACGCAGCCGATATTGGATTCATTAAGTACGACTTCCTGGGGCTAAAGACGCTCTCCGTCCTTCGTGACTGCCTTGACGCTATCGAGAATCGCACGGGCAAGACAATTGATCTAATCAAGCTACCGCTTGACGACAAGAAGACCTATCAGATGATTTCTGACGGGTACAACAAGGGAGTTTTCCAGGCAGAAGGTCACACATTCAATAAGTGGCTAATCGAGACTGGCGCTACTGAGTTTAACGACCTTGTTATCGGTACATCAATTGCACGTCCAGGTCCACTAAACACTGTTGGTGAAACCTACAAGATGCGCAAGTTCGGTAAGGAGCCAGTAGTATATGAGCACCCAATTCTAGAGGGCATTACTAATGACACTCTTGGTTGCATTGTTTACCAGGAGCAGGTTATGCGTGCAATGACAGAGCTTGCAGGAATGTCAATGTCTACCGCCAATAAGGTCCGTAAGATCATTGGTAAGAAGCGAGACGCAAAAGAGTTCGAGCCATTCAAGATTGAGTTCGTTGATGGTGCCTCAAGGCACATTCCAACAAAGCTCGCCGAGAAGCTATGGCATGACTTCGAAGCTCACGCTGGATATTCATTCAACAAGTCACACGCAGTCGCATATTCTCTGCTTACTTACTGGACAGCATGGCTAAAGTGCAACTACCCAACCGAATTCATCTATGCAGTTCTCAAGAATGAGAAGGAGAAGAGTTCTGTAACTGAATATCTCATGGAGGCAAAGCGTCTAGGCGTAACTATTCGCCTGCCACACGTCAACAAGTCTGATCTAGGATTCACAATCGATGGCGACGACATCCGAATGGGTCTAACTAACATCAAGAACATTGCTGACAATGCTGCAAACCGACTAATCGCCGCGCGTCCGTTCCAGTCGTTCGAGCACCTTAAGGAGGTCGGGGAGGTAAAGGGAAGCGGAATCACCAAGCGAGTAATCGCATCTCTTGATTACGTAGGCGCAGCAGTATTCGATGACAACCCACGACGCAAGGATCACCGTGACTACTTTTATGAGTACCTAAACATTCCTGCATTCACACAGGCAGAGCTACCACCGAAGGTAAAGAATCAGTTCCGTCCACTAGAGGATTACTCGGACAAGGGAGCATTCCTTATTCTAGGTCTGGCAAAGTCAATCACTCGCAAGAATGGATGGGCACGCGTAGACGTAATGGATGAGTCCGGGTCGGCGGGAATCTTTGCCGATGAGAACACCTCTATCCAAACCGGGCAGATGTATGCTATGCTTGTAGCTGAAAACCGAATCGCTCGATACATGTCTGTGGCTGAACTTCTAGGCGAGACGAGCAACGTTCTCTCGGAGTACGTATTCTCAGACAGCTTCCCTGACGTTCCGCCTGGCATGTACAAGGTTGTGAGTTTCCAGAAGTACGTAACAAAGGCAGGGAAGAAGATGGCATATGTTGTATTCGCAGATGAGGAAAAGAATCTCACTCGCGCTATGGCGTTCCCATCAATGTATACCAAAGCATTTGCTAGTTGCGTAGAGGGACGAGTCATTACTGTAGACTTCGGTCGTACAGAGGATGGGTCCGTATTCATCAAGAATTTGGAGTGAAATGGCAGAGAATAAAGACATCGGTGAGCTACTGGCTGTGATCGTAGAGAAGTACGGTCCATTCGAGATTACCGAGAAGGACGCCAGTGAGTGTCAGGCTGGCGTCCAAGTATGGGTAGATTACAATCAGACTATTCACGTTGAGTCATTTACGGAGGAAGACAATGAAGCTACAGATCAAGCTGCTGAATGAATTTGCAACTATGCCGATCCGCGCGCACGCGGGAGACGCAGGAATGGATCTAACTTACGCAGGAGCAGACGAGTTCTTTCTGCCAGGAGGTAAGCGTCGACTAGTATCTACAGGAATCGCGGTAGCAATCCCAATCGGCTATGTCGGACTGATCCACCCACGTTCAGGTCTTGCTCACAAGAATGGCATTACCGTACTAAACACTCCAGGCACAATTGATGCTGCTTATCGTGGAGAGATTAAGGTTAATTTATACAACACAGACGAGCGTAGCCTATGGATTAAGCCGGGTGACAGAATTGCCCAGCTAGTGATTCAGCAGGTTGAGCTTCCGGAGCTAGTTCAGGTGGAGGAGCTAGACGAAACTAGTCGTGGCGAGAATGGTCACGGCAGTTCCGGGCGATGATGGACGGGTACCACCTAAAGGGAGTATGTGACGAATACGTACTGGTCTTTAGGTCGGACGATTCAGAGATGATTCTAGGAATCATTCAGAGGTTAATGCGCTCGGGCAACAGGGAGCTAAAAGCAGTTGCTACACAGCTTGAAAAAGAGTGGTTCGAGAGAGAGGCAGAAAAACACCGTGGGAAAAGGTAAAGATTTCCTATCCAGGCTAGACCCAAAGATTGTCAAGCACGTGCAGATGGCAAAGGATGTAGAACTCATCCAGTACCCTCTTGCAAGTATTGGCGTCAACCGTCATCTTAAAGGTGGTATTGGTGCAGGTCGAGTAACTCTACTATACGGAAACTCTGGTTCCGGTAAGTCACTAATCACAATGCAGTCCATCGGACAGTGGCAGAAGATGGGTCTTGTTTGTGCCTACTTCGATATCGAAGGCACATATATTGAAGAATATGGTGCTCGACTAGGCATTGACAATGATGAGCTTATCTATGTTCACAAGCGTGGTATCGGTGCGGTTACCGATATCGCTACAGAGATGCTTGAGAATGATCTTGATGTTTTAGTCATTGACTCAATCTCAGATCTAATTGCAGATGCGTTCATCGATAAGGATGGAAACATCAAGGACTTCGAGAATACTGGTCAGGTTGGCGCTCACGCCAAGGGTATTACTCGAATGATCAATATGCTACAGTACGCAAACACAAAGACGGCAATCGTGATTGTCAGTCAGACAACTACTGAGATTGGTCAGACGTACACTAAGCAGGTTCCGCACGGTGGAAAGAAGGTGTTCTTCGCAGCTACTAATGTAATCAAGCTAACCTCAAGCAATACAGAAGCTACACAGATTAAGGGTGAGCTAACGGTAGGTGATCGTCAGGTCGTTATGCCTATCGGAAGAAAGGTAGACGTTCTAATTGAGAAGTCAAAGGTAGGAGCGCAACATCGCACGGCTAGCTACAACGTCTACTATGATGGTGAAAATCTAGGCATCGATAATGTTGACGAGCTATCCAAGATTGCTGTAGACTTGGGTGTTACGACTTCTCGTGGTGCATGGTATTACTGGGGCGATGAAAAGTGGAATGGCGAGGCGAAGTTCTCGGCATGGCTTAAGGAAAACCCAGAGATGCAGGAGAAGCTTAGACTAGAAATCGAGGCACTTTCTTGAGCAAGTTTGAAGATCTATTTGGAGGGCAGCAGGCAGAAAAGCCTGCTGCTGGTCCAAGACCAGAGATTATCTACGGAACCTTTGTGTGTGACACGCACGGTTGCTGGGAGTATATTGACGAGGCTGAGTATTACCGCCCAGATAAAAGGCTGGTATTCAAGCACGACGATCATGTCTCAGTTATCGAAGGCTTCGTGCTGTAATGGCAGACGCAAAGAGCGAGGCATATGAGCTTAAGATGCTCGGGGCCACACCAACAAAGAACAGCGGACGCGGGAAACATGAAAAGGGTGACGGTATCCTGATCCCTTTCTGCGTAGATATCAAAGAGGCAATCAAGTCATTCAATCTAAACAGAAATGTCTGGCTAAAGATTGCCTCTGACGCACTACAAACAAATAGACTCCGACCACTTCTCAAGGTAGTCATCGGAGAGCCGGGAGAGGATAGAATCCGCCTGGTAATTGTAGAAGAGACAATGTTCAAAGAGATGCACGAGGCGTGGAAGGAGAAGTACGATGCTTGAGGGTGAAAAGGATTCTCCACTAGAGTATCTATCAGAAATTCAAGAGCTAGTCGACATGGTTGACTTCATGCAGGACGACGCTCTTGAAGAGGCTATTGCTAGAACCGTGAAGCTGATGGTGAAGCCAGATATTCCAATCAAATTCCTTGCTCCACTAATTGTTCAGTATGAGGCATGGGCAACTATCTTCGCCCTCCGTGGCAAAAAGCTAATGGTTCTACCTTCTGGCAACGAGCCAGCCAAGCGTAAGAACTTTTACCTGTCCGCTAGCGAGCGCTTTCAGCGAATGGCAGACGCATTGAAGCACATGAACCGTAGTTGATAATCGTCCGCATTTTTGCTATAATGGAGAGATATGAAAAAAGCCCTGAGATTCAGACGAACAAAGCCATCCGAGGATATTATCGAATGGATGTATAAGGAATGGGAAAAGGCTTATCTCGCCCAGGGAAATCCTGCTGCGGTAAAGCAGAAGAAG
>JACCDR010310310.1_pt1 | contig 28777 bp, 28 predicted proteins | sample 7446431 | NCBI WGS metagenome assembly JACCDR01 (sample SAMN15323443, study PRJNA562643) | freshwater metagenome | isolation source: river surface water | place: USA:Blue River Watershed | collected 2017-08-17 | reverse complement strand
TTTGGATTTCTATAACAGTAAAGAATTAGCAATGTTTATCAATTCTATCAGAAAAAATGAAAATGCTAACAGAGGAAAAAATTAAGTTTTTTAGCATTAAAGGTTGGTTTGTTGCTGACGCTCGACTCGTTGGAGATAACTCCAACGATGGCGGAAAAAACCCCATCTAAAATATAGGCAAAGCTATATTTTAGATGGGGTTTCTCGTGAAAAAGACGGAAAATTCTATCTAAGAGATAGCTTTGCCTGTATTTGAGATGGGTTTTTTCGTGAAAAAGATGGGAGTACAGCCCTATATTGGCTTTAATTTAATCCATTCTTTTATCAGGCGAATTAATTCGCCTGATAAAAGAATGATGTCAGAAGAAACGCTTGTTCTGTAAATCTGTTTATTATTGAAAACTCAGTAAAATTTTTCAAAACACAGAAAATCAATTATTTTAATAAATGGTATTTTTGTTAAAAATAGATTTTGTAAGGTTTTTTCGCTCATAAATCCTTGTTCAGCTTCTTAAATTAAGCTTGCGTTAAACACCAAAACATAAGAAATCAAATGCGTAATACTGATGTGTTCGCCGTTAGGCAAGTGCCATTTGATGTTCTGCCGAAAGATGTTGCTTGAGGGTTTTCAAAGCCCCAAAAATAAGGTTATACACCGACTGAGGATTGATATTCATTTTACTCGAAATTTGCTCGGTGTCCATGTCATGAAAAAATTTCAAGGATAAAGCTTCTCGTTGGCGTTTGGTCAAAAAACGAAACGATTCGTTAAGGACTTGTTGAAATTGCTTTTCCTCTTCGCAAGCGACCAAACGATTTTCATGCGAACCCACAATGTCTGGATATTCTACATAATAGCTCTCGTGGTGCTGGGTTTGGCGTTGTTGGTTTTCTAAATGTCTTACCAATTTTCTTTTGATAGATGCCATCAGGTAATAGCGAATAGAAGTAGTTTCGCCCAAATTCTGATGGTTTTTCCACAACTCGACAAAGAGGTCATGCAAACAATCTTTGATTAGTTCTCTGTCTTGCGTAATGCTGATGCTGTAGTTGTACAAAAGGTTTACATAACTCCGATAAATCGTCGTAAAAGCCTCATGATCGCCACCTCTAAAGGCGTTCCACAATGCCATTTCATCCGCAATTTTTGTTGTCGTCACCATAGGAAATTATCTGTTAGCTTGTCATATTGTTCCCTAAAGATATAATAAGAAAATAGAACTATTCAAGGGTTTTATTGAATATTTTTCCGCAAACGTTCTCGTAAACGTTTTCGGAAAAATATTATTAAAAATTTGATAGATACAATTCTCCCAAAAAGCCTTTTTGTCGTTGGTCAGCGTCAAGAATAGGTTGGGCTAAAATTGCGAGAAAGTTGTTGGATGTTCCAATTTTTGCATCAATTTTTACAGTCTGGCAAAAGGCTTAACTTTTGCTTAATATCACTTTTCACAAACTACCTTAAATTCATATTTTTTCATGAAAAAACTCCTTTACACGTTCATCAACATCCTCTTGTTCGGAACGGTACTGTATGGCCAAACGCCAACTTTCCCCCGCAACGGCGTGCAAGACGAACGCCCCAATTTGTATGCTTTTACCAATGCCACTATTGTAGTCGATGCCAACACGGTACTCGAAGGGGCAACCTTGCTGGTAAGAGGGGCATACATCGAAGCGGTGGGCAAAAATGTAACGATTCCTGCTGGTACAAAAACAACCGACTTGAAAGGCAAGCGGATTTATCCAAGCTTTGTTGAAATTTATTCTAATTATGGCTTACCCGAATTGAAAAGAGAAGGCCTAAGCTTTAGAGGCGACCCGCAATTTGAATCAAAAAAGAAAGGAGCTTACAACTGGAACCAAGCGGTGTTGCCCGAAGTAAGTGCCGCAGGCTTGTTTAGTATCAATCCGACGGCTGCCGACGAGCTTCGCAAGGCAGGTTTTGGGGCAAGCGTTTCGCACGTGCAAGATGGCATCGTGCGTGGCACTTCGGCATTGGTGGCTTTGCTTGATGGACGTGACCAAGAAGCACTCTTAAAAACAGATGTATCGGCTCATTATTCGTTCTCGAAAGGAACATCTTCGCAAGATTATCCCAACTCATTGATGGGCTCGGTGGCTCTTTTACGCCAAACGTACTTAGATGCGGATTGGTACAAAAAAGCCAAAAATGCAACAGAATATAATATTTCTTTGGAGTCTTTTAATAAAATTCAAAGTATTCCTCAAGTATTTGAGGTAGGTGATAAACTAGGCGTATTGCGTGCCAATAAAATTGCCAAAGAGTTTGGCGTACAATACATCATCAAAGGCGGAGGCGATGAGTACCAACGCCTCGACGAAGTAAAGGCGGCAGGAATCCCCTTGATTTTACCGCTTACCTTTCCTACTACGCCCGATGTAGAAGACCCTTTCGATGCCAGTGTAGTGAGTGTTGCCGAAATGAAACACTGGGAAATGGCACCTGCCAATGCTGCTTTGTTGGCAAAAGCAGGACTTACCTTTGCTTTTACCAGTACAAACCTCAAATCAAAAACAGATTTTTTAGCGAATATTCGCAAGGCAATAGACAATGGCTTAGACGAAAAAACGGCTTTGGCGGCCATCACTTCTACGCCAGCCCAATTGATGCGTGTAGAGCAGTTGGTTGGTTCGTTGAAGGTTGGTACTTTGGCGAATTTCTTAATTGCTTCTGATAATATTTTCAAAGAAGGAACTGTACTTTTTGAAAACTGGATTAAAGGCAAACGCTATGTTATCAACAACATGGCTATCACCGATTTAAGAGCTACGTATGATTTAGCAATTGGGGCAAAAAGTGGGCTTAAATTCAACGTGACGGGCAAAGTTGACAAGCCAGATTTTCAGATTGTTATTAGCGATTCGCTCAAAATTACGCCCAAAGTAACACGCACGGGCGATTTACTAACGTTGAGTTTTAAATTCGATAAAAAAGACAAAGGCGATACCCGTATCAGTGCATATTACGATGGTAAAAATATCAAAGGCGATGGCTTGAGCCCAGAAGGAACGTCCCTGAGCTTTGTTGCTACTTACAAAGAAGCGTTCAAAGAGGCGGTTGCCAAGGCCGATACTAGCAAAAAACCTTTACCCGAAATTGGTAAAATTGTGTATCCGTTCAATGGCTATGGCTCAGAACTGAAACCTAAAGCCGAAACCTTGCTTATCAAAAACGCAACAGTCTGGACAAACGAAAAAGACGGTATTTTGTCTAATACAGATGTCCTGCTCAAAGATGGAAAAATTGCCCAAGTGGGTAAAAATTTATCGGCAACAGGAGCAAAAGTAATTGATGGCACAGGCAAACACTTGACCAACGGCATCATCGACGAGCATTCACATATTGGTTTGTTGTCGGTCAACGAAGGTTCGCAGTCGGTTACGTCTGAAGTACGCATGGAAGATGTGGTCAATTCTGAGGATGTCAATATTTACCGTCAATTGGCTGGAGGTGTTACTTCTTCGCAGTTGTTGCACGGTTCGGCCAACTGTATTGGTGGCCAATCGGCTATTGTTAAACTAAAATGGGGCGAAGCGCCCGAAGCCCTCAAAATTCCTTATGCTGATGGCTTTATCAAATTTGCTTTAGGAGAAAACGTAAAACAAGCCAACTGGGGCGACCGTGCCAGAATCCGTTTCCCACAAACCCGTATGGGCGTTGAGCAAATCATGATGGATGCTTTTATTCGTGCCAAAGAATACGAAAAAGCATGGAACGACTACAACAAAGCTGCCAACAAAGCCAGTCTTACGCCTCCTCGCCGTGATTTAGAATTGGATGCTCTGGTCGAAATTTTGAACAAAAAACGCTTTATTACTTGCCATTCGTATGTACAATCAGAAATCAATATGTTGTTGAAAGTGGCTGATTCTTTGGGTTTTAAAGTAAATACCTTTACCCATATTTTGGAAGGTTACAAAGTAGCTGATAAAATGAAAGCACACGGTGCCAACGGCTCGACATTTGCCGACTGGTGGGCTTACAAAATGGAAGTGAAAGAAGCCATTCCGTTTAATGCAGCTTTGATGACCAAAGTAGGCGTAAATACGTCTATCAACTCTGATGATGCCGAAATGGCTCGTCGCCTCAACCAAGAAGCTGCCAAAACGGTAATGTATGGTGGTCTTAGCGAAGAAGAAGCTTGGAAATTGGTTACACTCAATCCAGCTAAAATGCTTCACCTCGACAGCCATTTGGGCAGTATCAAGGCTGGTAAAGATGCCGATGTGGTACTTTGGAACGAAAACCCTTTGTCGATTTATGCCAAACCTGAAAAAACCATTATCGACGGGGCGATTTATTTTGATTTAGAAAAAGACAAAACCCTTCGTGCAGGAATCGCCGCCGAACGCAACCGTATTATCCAAAAGATGTTGAATACCAAAGCTGGCGGTAGCCCAACAGTGAAACCTGAATTTAAAAAAGCAAAACTTTTCCATTGCAACACTTTGGGGGGGCTGACCGAGGAAGAAGGAGAAGTAAGAGCTTTTGGATTATTACAACAAAATGATGCTTGCGATAAGTAAGGAATAGGGCAATTTTAACAAAGACTTTTATCATGAAAAAAATAACATATTTATACCTTTTTTTAATGCTGGTTTTAAGCAAAAATAGCTTTGCACAGAACCAAGCGGCGGCCGTACCACAAAGCAAACCCATTGCCTTGGTTGGAGCTACCATCCATACTGCCACGGGCAAAGTTATTGAAAACGGTGTATTGGTTTTCAATAAAGGCTTGATTACGAAAATTGGTGATGCCAGTACTACCTACGACAAAGCCAATACCGAAACCATTGATGTAGCAGGTAAACATATTTTCCCAGGACTGATTTCGCCGGCCAACCAACTCGGCTTGGTTGAAATAGAAGCCGTAAGAGCCACCAACGACCAAGCCGAAGTAGGTGCAATTAATCCGCACGTAAGGGCTTTGATTGCCTATAATACTGATTCTGAGTTGATTCCAACGGTGCGAGGCAATGGTGTTTTGATTACGCAAGTAAGTCCAGTAGGAGAAATTATTTCGGGAATGTCGTCGATTATGCAGCTAGATGGCTGGAACTGGGAAGATGCCGTTTTGAAGAAAGACGATGGCATTCATCTCAATTGGATTGGTTATTTCAAAAGAGATTTCAACTATGAAACCATGTCGGTGAGCATTAAAAAGAATGATAAAAAAGAAGAATTGTTGCGAGAAATAGAAAAAACCTTTGACGATGCCATTGCTTACGCACAAAGCAAAAATCCTATTACCAACGTAAAAATGGAAGCCATGAAAGGCTTGTTTGATGGCACAAAAAAGCTGTACATTTCGGCAGATTATGGTAAAGAGATTATCGAAGCCGTACAATTTGCCAAAAGTAAAGGCGTAAAAAGCATTGTCATTTTAGGAGGAGAAGAATCTCTCTTAGCGGCTGATTTCTTGAAAGAAAACAATGTGCCTGTGATTGTAAGTGCAACGCATCGCTTGCCCAATAGTGTGGACGACGATACCGACCTGCCTTATAAATTACCTCATTTGTTGGCACAAAAAGGCGTGCTAGTAGGCTTAGGTTATATCGGACTCAATTGGCGTACACGCAACCTTCCATTCTTGGCTGGCACAGTAGCAGGGCATGGCATGAGTAAAGACGATGCCCTCAAACTCATTACTGCCAATAATGCTAAGATTTTGGGTATCGACCAGTATGTTGGTACGCTCGAAGTAGGCAAACACGCCACGTTGGTTGTTTCGCAAGGCGATTTGTTGGATATGCGTTTTGCCAAAGTAGAGCAAGCTTTCATTCAAGGAAGAAAAATTGACTTAGACGATAAACAAAAGCGTTTGTATAAAAAATATGCACAAAAATATGGAACAAATTAAACTCGCTTATGTGAGAGATTAGCTTTTGATTAGAAAACCGCTCTGTTTGTTAAATAGAGCGGTTTTTTTATGTTTTTGTCAACGAGATTTACCAATTTTATAAAAAGTTTCTAGTCATCAACACCAACAGATTCGCATTCATCCTACCAGTAACCCATAAATTCAAGTGCCCATGAAAAATTATATTAATCGCCTGAGTATTTTATTATTATGCTTAATTCCCTCATTCAATTTTGCTCAAGGTCAGGCTTTGGCCTCAGATGTGCAGCACATCCTCGACCAGCTCTGTGCCGACCCCGTTTTTGCCAGACAGTTGAACATCACTAATCCAACGCTGCTCAAGTCGTTTTATGCGATGAACGAAAACCAGCTTATCTGGCAATCGCCCAACCATCCGTTTGTCAAAGGGTTTATCCAAACCGCCCGACAAGCCTATCGTTTTGGCCTTACGCCCGAAAGCTATCATCTTACCTATCTGAGTATTCCAAACTCCTCGAAGATAGAGTATGACTTGGTTTGTAGCGATGCCATGCTCAATTTTCTGAAAGATGTTTCTGTCGGAAAAGTACCGCATACCTTATCTTTCAATGTGCTAAAATACAACCATGCTGTATTAGACATACCTATGATTCTTACAAGCAAATACGTCAATTATTCGTTTGAAGAAATCGCAAGAGATGTACAGCCTAAAAGCAGCCATTATCAGGCATTACTCAAGGTATTGGGAGCTATTCAGCATGAATCGTATAGCTATCCGTCGGTGATGGCGAGTAACCTAGTAGGCAATGCACCTTTATTACAAAAGCTTTATTTTTGGGGTTTGATTACCTCGCCTCGGGCAGTTGATAATCCTACCGAGCAGGTCATTAAAGAAGGAGTGATGCGTTTTCAACAACTCTTTAGCCTAGAAACCGACGGCGTGTTGAATGCCCTAACGCTAGAGAAGCTCAACGCCGACTGGTCGTCGTTAATCAAAATGATTCAGTATGATTTGAACTATATTCGTTTTTTGAATGCCCTAGATTTTCAGCAATATGTACAAGTAAATATTCCATCGGCTAGTATCAAACTCGTTGAAAATAACCGTGTTACTTATGCAGGAAATGCTGTGATTGGGAAATCGCCCACACCTACGCCCAGTGGTATGAGCAAGATTAATCAGATTGTGCTTTTCCCTTATTGGTATATTCCTCACAACATCGCTACGCAAGAAATGTTGCCGAGTATCCAAAGAGACCCTTTGTTTCTGGCCAATAATGGGATTCAGGTATTAGATAACCAATTGAATGTAGTTGATGAGTTTTCGATTGATTGGTGGCGTGTTACGCCCCAAAATTTTCCCTATAAATTACGCCAAACGGCTGGTTCTGACAACTCATTGGGCATGACAAAATTCGACTTTGAAAACCCTTTTAGTATCTATATTCACGATACCAACAACAAAGCGGCTTTCAATAAATCGAACAGGGCTATAAGCCACGGATGTATTCGGATTGAAAACCCACTGGCATTGGCACAAAAGATTTTGCCCACCATGGACGTAAGTAATTGGGTAGGGATAAGACAAAATAAAATCGAACTCAAGCCTAATTATATCAAGGTCGTACATGCTACGCCTGTGTTGTTGACTTACCTTTGTTCGGGTATCAAAAATAACCAACTGGTATTTTTTGATGATGTTTATGGCAAATTAAAAGATTTCCAACTCGCTTCAAATTAACACCTTAGCTTCTTATTGCAGATGTTACAACAAACACACCTGTTGTTTGCTATAACATCTGCAAAAGATGATTTTAAACAGTTTTCTTCCTAACACACTTCATTATTTAGCCTTGTCTTTTCCTTCATCTTTGCTATAGTATTTAACCAACCTCTATTATACAAAATAAGCAAAAGTATGAATCCTGTCATCTTAGTACCCACCGACTTTAGCGAAGCTGCCAATCATGCCATGCACTTTGCTGTGTCTTTAGCCAATGTAGTCAGACAAGAAATTGTGCTATTGCACGTTTTTCAAGCCCAAACCACCGCTCCTTACGAAGTGCCATTGGTCATCGAAGAAGAACTGGTAATCCAAAAAATAGAGGTCGATGAACAATTGGCTCAATGGTGTCACGCTTGGCAACCTTTGTGCGAAATGCCTCTCAAACACCTCAGTTTGTACGGCGAAGTGCATCATACCGTCCAACAAGTAGCTGCCAAAAAACGGGTTTCTTTTATTGTGATGGGCACAAACGGACAAGAAAATATATGGGAAAAATTTTGGGGAACGAATACCTACCATATCGTAAAAGACGCTATTTGTCCAGTATTTGTTGTGCCTAAAGCAATAACAATTAATGCCATCGAAAAGATGGTTTATGCCTCAGACTATACACATAATGAGCTACTTATGCTCAGTGTGATGTTGCGTTTAGCAACGGTTTTTCATGCCAAAACCGACCTTTTACACATACACCAAGACGAGTTGTTTGAGCTAAACGAAGAGCGTTCATTTGGCGAACGACTTACCCGCATATTTGCCAATACGACGCTCGAAAGCCACATCTACATGGCAAAAACGCCCATTCATGGAATTAAGACTTACATAGAAGCCAATCAACCAGAATTATTGATTTTGGCTAATACCAATAGAGATTTTTTAGAAAATTTGTTCCATGAAAGTGTCATCAAATACTTTGTACAAGAGCAACTTATTCCTTTGCTTATATTGCCTGAAGCCTGATATTGGACGAGCAAAATTTCGTAGAAAAATGTCAAATTTTCAGCTAAAGCCCCCTTCAATTTATTTAGAAGTGGGGCTTTTTTGACTTTTACTTCATAACTTTTGTAAACATCATTAGGGAAAAAGAGAGGAGAAAAGTAATTTCGTTGTTGGCAATTCAATAGCCCTCAAAACTTATGAAAACATACTGGTCGTTGCAATACAAAATAGACAAGTAGGATGAAAACAGAATTTGAACATATAAAAATAGATGATGGAAGTTCGTTCAGGGTACTGCATCAGCGTGTGCATGAGCAGGATTTTGGATGGGATTACCATTATCATCCCGAATTAGAAATTGTCTGTGTGTTGAGCAATAGCGGTCGGCGGCACGTGGGCAATCACCTGAGCTATTATGTACAAGGCGATTTGGTATTGATAGGTGCGAATGTTCCACATGGAGGTTTTGGTTTTGGGGCGGTGGGCGAACACGAAGAAATTGTGCTACAATTCAAAGCCGATTTCTTGGGCAGCGATTTCCTCGAAAAGCCCGAAATGTTGCCTATCAAACTGCTGTTTCAAAAAGCCCAGCAGGGCATGGCTTTTCACGGGAAAATACAAAAAGTCGTGCAAGAACAATTACAAAATCTCGTACAATTGCCACATTTCGAGCGATTGATACTGCTTTTACAAATTTTAAAACAATTGGCCGACACCACAGAATACCAATTGCTGAATGCCCTCAATACACCTTACAATTTTAATATGCGTGACCAAATGCGTTTGCGTATGATATACGAATTTGTGGAGAAAAACTTTGTACAAGCTATTGATATAGAAGAAGTTGCTCGGTTGTCGAACCTTACAGTACCTGCCTTTTCGACCTATTTCAAGAAAATGACGCATCAAACTTTTACCGATTTTGTCAATGAATACCGCATCAACTATGCGGCACAATTGTTGTTGGCTGGGAAAAGTGTAGCAGATGCCTGTTTTGAAAGCGGTTTCAACAATGTTTCTTATTTTGGCAGAGTATTTAAAAAAATCAAGAAAACACAGCCGTCCCAATTTGGTATGCCTTTGTTAGCAGAAGAAAGCTAGGTTTGGCTAAAAACTCGGATATTTCACCAAGGTAAATATCCGAGTTTTAGCGAAAGCCTTAGTCACATTTGAGCAATTCTACTTCAAAAATCAAGGTTGCTCCCCCCGGAATGTCAGCACCGGCACCACGTTCGCCGTAAGCAAGGTTATGCGGAATATAAAACTTATATTTACTGCCTGTAGGCATCAATTGTAAGCCTTCTGTCCAGCCGCTAATCACTTGATATAAGCCAAAACTAATGGGCTGATTGCGTAATACACTGCTATCGAAAATCACGCCGTCGATGGTTGTACCGTGGTAATGCGTAAGCACTTTTGCTCTTGGGCCACTAGGTTTGGGCCCTGTACCTTCTACCAACACCTCGTATTGTAGGCCACTGGCGGTTTCTTTTACTTCGGGTCTTTTTTTATTTTCTTCCAAAAAAGCTTTACCACGAGCTATTTCATTGTTGATAATTTCGCGCATTTGCGCTTGTCTTCTTTCAAAGATATTCATGAGTTACTATGAGAAATGGTTAAAATAATTGCTAATGCAGGATTACGGTTTGTACGGAGAAGCCAGTTTTGTTCAAAAGAGTTCTTTTTTAATACCATTTTTCTCGGCAACCGCTAAAATTTGCTATGGTATCAATTTTGTTGTTAAAGACAACGCTAAACTTTGGTACAATAAAAACACTAAATTTAAAAATCTTCTCTTGGCAATGTCAATTATACCCAACAAAAATATTTGCGAAAGGCAAGATGAAATAGCATTGCATTGGCCCTAGTTTTATGGAATTGAAACTGTACTTTCGTAAAGATAGCTAAACTTTTGGGTTTCTTCCAATTGTACTTTTATGGAATTGAAACATGGTAATGAAAATCGTGTTTTGCCAACAACTATTTTTAATCGTACCATTTAGCAACGGAAAAAATGAAAAAAATTCATTTAATTATCGAAAATGCCAAGGACGGCGTATGCTGGGGGCGGGTGAATTATGAAGATGATTTACTCGTGGATAACGCTGAAAGTGTAGAGCAACTACAAATCAAGATGAAGGATTTGCTTGTTGCTTTCCACGATTTAGAGGCAAGTACTCTTGAGTTTGATATTAGCTATGATTTAAGCTAATGGCAGTGAACTTTGCATAACAAATTCCTGATTTTTTGTCAAGGCTGCACAGGGGTAGTGCAGTCTTTTCTTTTGTAAGTGTCAGAACTTTATCCATAATTACAACCAATGGAATGCGTGCGAGAGTTATCTTTCGTCTTGATTATCTGTTCGTTGTGGCTGTTTAAAATTGGCTATATTTATTTTTAAAAATGTTGTTTATTTCAATTAAAAAATTCTCATCGGGAGATTTGTTTATTGTGGTGTCCCTGTATTTTTTGTAAAGCTCTATGATTTTATTTTCGGTTTTCTTGTCAAGTAATGTTAAGTCAAGCATCATTGCTTTATTAAGGTCATTAGGCTCAAACTTTTGGAGTCCGTTTCCATATTCTCTGCGATTGTCTTCAAATATCTCTCTTGCGATGTCTGTCAATAGATAAGCGAACAATACATCAATATTCACATGGTCGAACAAACTATGCTGAACAGGATATACACAATGAAAAGTTGTCAGATTGGAGATGTTTGCTTCATTTCTGATAAATTTTAGTCCACTTCGATTGAAAACCGAAACCCAAATGGGGGATGGCGGTCGATTTTCTAAAGCATACCACGGAGTTCTACAGGCGGTTAGATACTTTTTATCAACACCTGATTTTTCTCCGAGTTCGATATATTTTAGCACATTTTCGTCATGAGAACCAATGGCATTAAACAAGTATGATTGCCTGTCGCTATCAACCAAAGAATTGAAATGGTCTGTCGTGAAAAAATGCTCTTTCACATCCACTGCTTTGCAAATGCAAGGGCGTAAATATTTTTGATCAATTCCATACTGATTTGCCTTCGATTTGGAAAATGTGAAATACTCATTTGCACCAGTGGCAATACCACGAACAACTTTAGCTACACTTGAAAATGGAATTAAGTTTTTATATCTAATGCCATTTTGTTTTTGATAATATTTACGCCACTTTACTTCTGGGTCAAGCTCATGTAGGTTAAAAACTGGGGCATCAGTGTTGCTAAGTGGATAACTAGAAATGTATGTTCTAATGAGTGCTAAGTCATCAATTTTCTTAATAGTTGAAAACTTTACCTTTTGACTGTGTTTGTCATTTGAACATAAAAGAATACACGCAGTTGTTAAAGCATCATCAAAAACATTTTCTTCAAAATCAAAAACAACGATATGTCTTAAAATCTGATTTTTTATTAGTGCCGATTTAACAAATTTACCATAATCTGAATTGAGAAATTCAGAAGGTATAATATAGGCAAGTCTCCCGTTTGAGTTTAGCTGATAAACAGACTTTAATAGAAAAAGTGTATAAAGATTGGTAAACCCATTGAGTTTAATCTTTAGGCGATTTTCGATTTCGTTTACTATTGTCTTGTTGTCATAATCATGAAATTTAAAATAGGGTGGGTTACAAATGATTCCATCATATTTATTATTCCAATCCTTGAACATATAGTCTTCTAAATGCAAATTGAGATTGGTATGATCATAGAAAATAGCCTTTGCTTCGGTTAATATGGTTTCGTCAATATCAAAACCTTTTATTGATAAATCTGATTTTTTGCTTAATAAGGCTCTTGAAAAAACGCCAAGACCAAATGCCGGTTCTAAAACTGTTTGTAAATGTTGATTTCCCAGTAGCCAATCTGCCATCAGAGAAGCCAACTGAAATGGCGTGAAGAATTGGGCAAACTTTTTCCTATGCTCTAAAGAAATGAGTTTAGAGTAGTCTTTTTCAACTTGATTATCCGTCGTTTGCGATATGTTGTTAATGTCAATCATTAGAATTCTTTACTATCAATCCCAAGAATATTTTTAAGATTATCCACATCAAGATAGGCCGTGCCGCCTCTGAAGGTGACATAAAACAAAAGTCTTCCCCTATCCATTTCTTTCCGAACGCTCTCGTGAATAGGTTCTTCTACTTTTGATGCAATAGCTATTCCCGATTTTGAGTTTATCTTGATGGTGGTTTTGTTCTGATTTTTGGTATCTGTTTCAACTGAGAAAACAATACCTTCGTTGTTGGAGTCTGAGATTATAGACAGAATTTGCTCGAATGAAATTCCATAAACCTTATCGAAGAAAACCTGAAAATAAAAATGAGGAACATTGAATGTTTCAATCCATTTATAAACAACCTTGATGTCTTCAACCTTTGGCGTAATAGAAAGATAGTCTCGTTTATGAATTTCTTTGATAGCATCTTTCAGTGTTCTAAAGTGTGCTTTCAATTCCAAAAGTCGCTCTGTTGAACTCCAGCTTGGAACTCTGAAATCTGTTACCGATAAAGTTTTGGGTGTAATGTTTTGAAGTAAATCAATGTATGCTTGTCTTGATGGATGATTTAATTCTTCCTGAAATGATGCGAGAATTATATCTCGTGTTTGCAAGGCGATTTGGCTAAATTTTTCAGTCCTAACTTGCATAGCTTCTTCGTATTTGTCTATTAAAAACGCACTTGACCTTACTTCAATACCTGCTATTGCCTTTTTTACATACTCGGTAATTACATGATGTGAAAATTTACTTATATCAAAGCCTAAGTCATGTATAAAATCTTCTTTTTTGAAAATCAACAAATCAGGTCTTTTCCCAATTGTATCTAACTCGTCTTGAAAATCTTGATAAAATGTATCAAACCCTTCTTCTCCTGCCACTAAGTCATCAGACTTGCCATATTTAACTGCGACAAAGTTCTTTGAAGTTTCGTTAATTGCGCTGAACACCAAATTTTCAGCCCAATCTCCCTGTTCTTTGTTGGTAATGAAGTTTGATGATGCTTGTGTTGGTGTTCTTGCTTGGTCTCGTGGAAGTGTAAAATCCACCAAAGATGCTGGAACTGTTCTAGTTAAGGTTCTTATTTTATCGTAGTATGTCACATTCATTTTTGTTCTACAAAGTTACCTTTTAAATGCTGTTGGTCTGTTTATGCTTCAGCAAAAACCAATGTACCATTTATAGACTGGCTTTTACACTGACGCACAATCTGCTCCCACCCCAAACAACCTCTTGCCAAAGGTTAGTTTTTAACTCAAAGTTAAACAAAGTCTTTGGGCAAATCGTTATTTTAAAAACAAATTTTCCTGTCATGAAAAAGCCCAAACCCACCCGTGTATTCCTTTCGTCGATGTTCTTGCAAGCCAAACAACAAGGCGATGCCCACGCCGATGCTTGGGTAAAATCGTACCTTAACGAAAAATCTAGCAACGATTTACGTTCGGTATTCGCTTGGTTGTCGTCGCAAGACCTTCGTTGGGATGAGCAAGAGGAGGTGGTACAGCGTTTTTTTCGTGCATCAGCACAATTGCCCACTTGGGCCGATACCAAGCAAATAGACCGAGGACTGGCGTTTGCTGCCCAACACCAAAGCAGCATTGCCTTGATGCTCGGATGTCTTTCGTTGCCGTATTGTTATGCTGGTGCCGATGGGGCAAAGGTCTTGTGGTATTCGGCTCGTATCAAGCACGATACCCGCAAACGCTTGGAAGAAACAGGCGATTTTGTCTTTGGCGTGTTGCAGACCCAAGCATGGCATAGCACTTCGGCGATGAGCCAAGCAATGGTGCGTATCCTGAAAATCCGTTTGATTCATGCCATTATTCGACACTATACCCTGCAACACCAGCCTTGGGATACCGAAGCGTGGGGCTATCCAGTCAACCAAACCGACATGGCAGGGACAAACTTGGCTTTTAGCTACATGGTGCTTATGGGTATGCGCAAAAATGGTCATAGTATTGCTGATGCCGATGCAGAGGCGTATTTGCACCTTTGGCGTGTGATTGGGGCTTTGTTGGGGGTGTCGGAAGATTGGCTACCAACCAATAGCCGAGAAGCGTATTTGATAGGCAGTCATATTGCAAAAGTACAATTCAGGGCATCGCCCGAAGGCACTGCCCTCACCAAGGCTTTGCTGCAAACCTTAACCGAGGTGATAGAGCCTGCTTGGATGAAACCTGTGGTAGAGGCGTTTATGCGTTTTTTGTTGGGCGACGAAATAGCGAACCTGCTCGGCTTGTCGGCTCTACGCCTAGAAACCCGATTAGTGCCTTTGTTACCTGTAGAAAAAATCTGGCAAAGAACTTTTGAAAATACCGTTAAAGTCATTGCCTAAGTCTGATAAAATGCCTAGACTTGTAGCATATTTTAAACGATAGAGGTATGACTATAGCAGAACTTACAGAAAAAATTGCCAAAGTGGCTGCCCAAAAAGGCGGTTTAGGAAAATCACTCAAAATTGCCACAGATGCGGGCTGTGTGTTGGTATCAGCCGACGGCAAAGTTTCAAACGACGATTTACCAGCCGATTGTACAGTAAGTGTCAAATTGAGCGACTTACTAGATGTGATGTCGGGTAAATTGAATCCTATGACTGCTATGATGTTTGGAAAGGTCAAAATTTCTGGCGATATGAGTGTCGCCATGAATTTACAATCGTTGTTGTAATTGTATTACACGGGCCTGTGTAAATTTCATGCAGGTTCGTGTAAAAAATCAAGATTTACGGCTTTAGCTCATCTTGGAATAATACTAAAAAAATATGTTCTATATTGCTACTTTGCAAGCATATTTCTTTATATTCCCTGCCAAATTTCAGTCATGTTTTGAGGCGATAAAAAATGATAATCGGGCTTGAGGGGAGCAATCAGTTCCCACGTGTCATAGCCCCATGCTACCCAAGCCGCCGCCACACCTGCCTGCTGTGCTGCCACCATATCTCGCTGCTCATCGCCAATATACACTACTTCATTGGGAGCGTAGCCTTGCTTTTGCATAAGCTTTCGGAGCATCGAATCTTTCCCCGTAATATTGTTTGAGCAATACATTTGCCCAAATATACTCACGGATTGGCTCTGTAAAAACAAGCGAATATTTTCTTCCGAATTAGACGAAACAATGTCGAGGGTATAACCAGCGTTATAAAGTGTAGTAAGCACTGCCGGCATACCGTCAATCCACTGGATTTGAGCTATTTGTTGTTTGTATTTTTTGTACATATTCGTGATTACGCCAGGAATACGCCAAAGTGGAATACGCAACAAACGGGCTTGCTGGTACAGCGATAGCGGTTTGAGTTGGACTAGCGTTTCGGTGGTTAGAGGGGCATAGCCTTTTTGTACAGCCAGCTCGTTGTATAACTGGATGACCAAGGCTTTTGAATTGACTAGCGTGCCATCAAAATCAAAAATAAGATGTTTGGGACTTGGTTTCATTGATTATTGGTAAGAAAAAAGATGGTCAAAAGTATAATTCGTGCAAGATAAAGGGTATTGGTGAAGTTTCGCTTATACGCACTTGACAACAAGCATAAAAAATACTAACTTAAATAATACAATCAAGCTAAAGTTATTGTTTTACAAAACTTTAGCTTTTCAACGACTAGCCTTGTAGTTGCTTCTTAATCCGAACAAATTTATGAAAACGTTACAGTACATATTGCCTACTTTGAAGAAAAAAACCGTTTTGCTTGCCGCCTCCTTGGTTCATTTCAAGGAAAAGCAAATTGGATTTTTGCATGATTACATTATTGCCTTTCCTCAACAGTTTGTTCACTCTGATTTATCGTATCGATGTGCTGAATTTCAACATTTGTATCGAAATGCACAGCACGAATGAGTATTTTACAACAATGTTATTTTATGGTTATGGCATATAAAAAACAAGTGTTAAAAGATGTATCGGGCAACACGATAGAGTTTATTGAAACCAGCGAAGAAACAGGAGGCTGTTTTACCAAAATTAAAATTACCTTACAGCCACAGCATCCGCAATATTCGCAGTACATACAGTTGCAACAAACCGAAACTTTAGAAATTCTATCGGGCGAGTTGACCTACATTTTAAACGGAAACGTTTCTTCCGCAAGAGTAGGAGAAACGATTATTGTATCGAAAGGACAGTTGCACAACCATTTCAATGCTTCTGCAACTGCACCGTTGGTAATGATTCAAACGATTGCTCCTTCACTTGATTTCGAGCCTTTTATCAAAACATTTTGGGGGCTTCGTCAAGCGGGAGAAGGGAGAAAATTAAATTTTTGGCAAAAAATGGTATGGCTCAAGTATTTAGAAGGGCCTGTGCTTTTTGGTGATATGCCTGAACGCTTGCAGCGTTTTATTGCCCAGATGCTTGCCCCTTTGGCTTGGCTGATGGGTTATCGGAAGTTTTACAGCAAATATCTATAATAAAAAAGGTGGGGATGACTATCCTCACCTTTTCAAACTATACCTAACCACTATTATATTTATACGAATAGTGTAAAAATTTTATGCCAAAATAGCTATTTCTCTACGATGTTTCTGTGTTCATTTACTAAATGACTGTTTTACAAATTGTTGTGTTTTTTTTCTAATAAGTTTATAAGTATTTCTTCTTTTAATATTCTTCGTATTACAGTAGCGTAGTAGCTATAATTCTACAATATTGTAGAAAAAAATCCACAGTTTAGCGTATATCCACACCTTTATTCTGGTAAGCAATAAGTTGGCTGGGTGTGATTTGGTCGTCTGTAAGCATCACATTGAGTCGGGTAAACGGACATACCACGTAGTGTTCGGCGGTATCTATTTTGTCGGATGTAACCAAGGCAATGACTTGTTGCGATACCTCAACCATTTTACTTTTCACTTGGTTTTCTTCCCAATCCTGAATGGTCACGCCAACGCTCGGATGAATCGCACATACCCCAATCATACATACGTCAGCCCTGATTTTATCAAGCATCTTGATAGCCTCTATGCCCGTAGTAATTTGGGCATCTTTGAACACTTTTCCCCCTAAAAAATACAAATCAATATGGGCGTGGTCGCATAAAATACTGGCAATAGACAAGCTAGGCGTAACAACCGTAGCCTTCAATTGGGGCGAAATCAGGCGGGCTACTTCCATATTGGTAGTGCCATTGTCTAAAATAATTACGTCGCCATCGTGAAAATACTGCTGTGCTTTTTGGGCAAGCATCCGCTTTTCGTCAGGAGCAATATGAATCCGTTCTTTTAGCTTGAATGGCCCCGACGAACGAGGAATAGCACCGCCATGTACTTTTTGGAGGAGTCCGTTTTCTGCCAAAGTATGTAAATCTCTGCGAATGGTATCGTCCGATACATTCAGCATTTCGGCCAATGCTACCGACGAAACCCTTTCGTTGGTTTCGAGCATTTTCAAGATGATTTGTAACCGTTCTTCTCTGAGCATTGATTCGTTTTTGTGCGGTTTTATTCGGTTTATTGCATCAAATATAATAGATAAATTTTGTTTTTTAATTTTTTATTCAGAATCTTGCATAAAAATTAAGGCTTTCGAGCTGAGGGCTTTGGCTTATTAGCATGATGTTACGCCCGTGTTAAGTTTCAAATAAACAACTACTTGGCTTTTGATTGCCTTGTTTGGGCGTAAATGCAGTCCTAGCCAAAGGGCGTTCGGTTTTAGGTGCATATTGTTTTAAAAACCGAAAAATACCGCAAAATAGCATTTTATAAACTACTGACCAATTGTACAACATGACCAAACGTATTGCCATCGACATGGACGATGTATTGGCTGATACCACAGCCAAGATTTTACAAGTAAGTAATCAAATTTTAGGCACAAGTTATACCAGAGCCGACCTTGCAACGCCTGCAAAAGCTGCCGAGTTTTATCAACAATATTATCCCATTCGGGATTTTTTACACGAAAAAGGCTTTTTCAGAGATTTGCCCGTATTCGATGATGCCATTGACGTAGTGAAACGTTTGCAGGCAGAATACGAAATATTTATTGTGTCGGCGGCTACGGAGTTTCCTAATTCTTTGACCGAAAAATTGGAATGGCTCGAAGAGCATTTTCCTTTTATCGGCTGGTCGCATACGGTTTTTTGTGGTCATAAATACATGATTAAAGCCGATTATTTAATTGATGACCATGAGAAAAATTTGGTAAAATTTGAAGGCAAAGGACTCTTGTTTGATGCTCCACACAACTACCATGTACAGGGGTATCAACGGGTATTTTCTTGGAAAGAAATAGATGGGCTATTGTTGGGAAAAAAGGAGGAAGTGTAAATTTGCTTCCGACATCAATCATCCCACTTTTGCATTGAACACTGAATAAATAATGGAATTGACCCTACAAAATAATTATCCTAAAATAGCCCGTTGGGCTACCAATGCCCTGTTTTTTGTGGCAGGTATCAGCTTTTCGAGCTGGGCTTCTCGTATTCCCGACGTAAAAGAAATGCTTGGCTTGGGCGATGCCGCCTTGGGTACTGTATTGTTTGCCATGCCTGTAGGCAGTTTGTCGGCTTTGCCTGTGGCAGGCATTATCATCAATTATTGGGGAAGCCGCAAGGTAAATGTACTAGCCATTGGGCTGTATTTTATCGCTTTGCCTTTGCTCGGATTGGCAACACAGCCTTGGCAATTGGCCTGTGCTTTATTTGTGTTTGGCTTTGCTGGCGATTTGCTCAATATCGCCATGAACGTACAAGCCGTGAATGTAGAAAAGCTCATGAAAAAGTCGATTATGTCGTCGTTTCATGCCGTGTTTAGTTCGGGGTTTATGATTGGAGCTACCGTAGGAGGATTGTTGGCATCGGCTCATGTGAGTCCTTTTGTGCATCTTTCATCGGTGGCACTCATCAATGTAGTTGTGATGGCTCTGGCGTACCAATGGCTTGTGAGCCAAGACTTTAAATCGGAAGAAGCACAACCTTTATTTGCGATGCCCGACAAATCGTTGATGTTGCTAGGCATTATTTGCTTTTGTGGCATGTTGAGCGAAGGAGCGATGGCCGATTGGAGTGTTTTGTATTACAAAAAAGTATTAGTTAATACCCAAGGTTATGCTACGGCTGGCTTTACGGCTTTTTCGGTAGCGATGGTCGTAGGCCGAATTTTAGGGGATAAAACCGTAGCCGCCATTGGTTTACGCAACACACTTATGTTGAATTGTGCCTTGGTTACGCTTGGAATGTTGTTGGCGGTGGGTTTCCCCTCGCCTGTCGCTGTCATCATAGGTTTTGGCATTACGGGTTTAGGTTTGTCGACGGTTGTACCCTTGATTTACAGTGAAGCAGGGCATTCAAAAACAATGGCCGCAGGCGTGGCATTGGCGGCTATTTCGACGGTTGGTATTGCAGGTTTCTTGATTGGCCCTGTTATGATTGGGTATATTTCGGAATATACTTCTTTACGCATCGCATTGGCTAGTCTTGTATTGCTAGGACTGTTAGGTACATTGTTAAGTTCAAAAATCAAATCCTAAGTGCTTATGTAGGATTTTACCGCAAGAAAAGATAATAAAACTCAAATGGAAGGTTTAAAAAAAGTAGCTGTCATCTGCGTATTACGCCAAGGTAGCAAGTTTTTATTGTTAAAACGGTTTAAAGAACCCAACAAAGATACCTATGTGCCCGTAGGAGGCAAGGTAGATGCCTACGAAAATCCTTATGATGCTGCTTTGCGAGAAGTAAGGGAAGAGGCAGGAGTTGTCGTGCCAAGTATGCGTTTGTGTGGTACACTTGTAGAAACATCACCAGTAAAATACAACTGGATGAGTTTTGTATATGACGCTGAAATAGAGATTTTCACGCCCCCTTTATGTAACGAAGGCATCTTAGAATGGCATGATTTTCAGGATATTGAAAGTTTTCCTACACCTAAAACTGACTTTTTTATTTATCAGTATTTACTTGAAAAAAAGCCTTTTGCCTTCAATGCCGTATATGACCAAAACCTTCATTTACTGAGCATGATAGAAGAATTTTCACAAATACAAGTGGTATAAAATCAACAATATGACTCACACTTCAGCAAAGTATGACAGACCATGAAAATGCTTTTTCAGCAACCTCCCATCGCTCGAAAACTTTTGTGTAGTATGAACTATTAATTCCTCCGTCGTCTTTTCATTGACATTTGTTAAAATTGTATTTTATTCATATTCATCTCACTTGCTTATTGACGTTTGAAGAAGTTGCCCTTAGTTTAACGGTGGTTAGAACAGTAAATACAACTTTTATCACAAAATCAGTGGTATTTTTGTGAAAGAGTTTTTTTTTAGTGAAAAAAATTGCATTTTTGTACTGTTCAAAACAAAGAAAACATTCCATATTGCTTGCAATTGCTACTATTTATATCACAATTCTTCCTACATTAAGCTATATCTGTTCATAAATTATATCAATATTAAGTAATTCTATTTACCTTAATAATTTGATTTTTCTAAGAATTTACTCAGAAAACCTATCATATAGTACTATCTAACTCGCAATATTATGTTTGAATTAACAGAATTGATTGAAAATCCCTCTTATTTATTTGTGTTGGCGTATGTGCTAGTACAAATTTTCATGATTGTTTTCTTTTTGGTACGTCGTAGTAAATCAAAAAAATGCCCTGTTTGTGGCAATCCTTATGGAACAAGGGTAAAAAGACCTCTTCACGTAAAAGTATTTTTGTTCTTTATTCCTAATGTTAAGTATTATTCTTGCTTAAATTGTGGAAGCAAGTTTTTTAGTACTTTTGTAAACAGAGGTAAAAAAGAAACAGCAGAACAAGCATAGACTGTATCGTCTTTCGTCAAAACAACGAAGGCTATCTGAACAGATAGCCTTCGTTGTTTTAGCACGCTTAGTATTCCTGAGCCATAGGATGAATCATTAGCTCGTCAATCACTACGTGGTCGGGGGCGGCCAAAATATAGGTGATGGTATCGGCCATGTCTTGTGCCGAAAGATACTTGGCTTGATGAGGGTCGCCTTGTGTACGTTGATGGAAATAGGTATCAACCAAGCCCGAATATACCACCGATACCTTGATGCCATCTTTACGAACTTCTTTGCGTAAGGCCATCGAAAAGGCATCTTGGGCGTATTTAGACGAGCAATACAACGAACCGCCATCAAATACTCGTTTGGCCACATCAGAAGCAATGTTTACGAGGTGTCCTTTGCTTGCTTGCTTCATGTGCGGAAGGGCTTCTCTACAAAACAAAAATGTTCCTTTTACATTGGTTTCATAAATCTCATCCCATTCTTGTACGCTAATGTCGGAGGCTTGTTTGAAAATACCAAAGCCTGCATTATTGACCACAGCATCGAGCTTGCCATATACTTGCACAGTGGCTTGTACACTGGCTTTCACAAATACTTCGTCGGCAACGCTGCCTACATAAATTTCGGCTTTACCACCCGAGGTTTGGATTTCTTCTTGAAGTGCTTTTAATTCTTGTTCACTGCGTGCTACCAGTGCCAAATGAGCCCCTGCTTTACTCAATGTGAGGGCTAGGGCTTTGCCTATGCCTTTGCTTGCTCCTGTAATAAGCACAACGCTACCAGATAAATTCATAAGTTATTTTTGTTTGATAAAAATATGCAGTTAAAAAATCCTATCGTCTAAGCTAAAAATTGTCGAAGGTAATTGCGTGCCGTAAGGATGGCTTTTTCTATATCTTCGGCAGAGCCTTCAAATGCTTTGTCTTCTACTTCTATCACCACTGGCCCTTTGTATCGAACATCGTGTAGTGCCGAGAAGAATTTGCCCCACTGAATATCGCCCAAACCAGGCAATTTAGGCGAGTGGTATGCCAAAGGATTGGCCATAATCCCTACTCGGTCGAGTTTGTCTTTATACACTTTGGCATCTTTTAAATGGATATGATGCAAACGCTCTTTGTACGCATAAATCGGAAGGGTGTAGTCCATTTGTTGCCAAAGCAAATGCGAGGGGTCATAGTTGAGTCCCAAGGTTGGCGATGGAATAATGGTAAACATTTGGTCCCATATTGCTGGGGTTGTAGCCAAATTTTTACCGCCAGGCCATTCGTCATCCGTGAAAAACATCGGACAATTCTCTATCCCAATTTTCACCCCTACTTGTTCGGCTAATTGTACGATTTCGGGCCACACTTCCTTAAATTTAGCCAAGTTGTAGGCAATATTTTTGCTTGGGTCACGCCCGATAAACGTATTTACTACAGGAATTCCCAACTGTGCTGCGGCAACAATAATTTTTTTGATATGTGCTATATAAAAAGCCGCTTGTTGAGCATTGGGGTCGAGAGGATTGGGGTAATAGCCTAAGCCAGAAATGAATACGCCTTTACTGGCAGCATAGTTTTGGATGTGGGCGATACTGGTTTCGTCGAGTTGCTCAACGTCGATGTGTGTTACACCAGCGTAGCGTCTGGCATCGGCATTGCCTTTGGGCCAGCACATGATTTCGATACAAGCAAAACCCTGTGCTGCCACAAAATCAATGGCTTCCTCAAAAGTTTTTTCTGCCAAAATGGCACTTACTAATCCTAACTGTAACATGTTTTTATAGAAGATATTTGTTGCATTAATCATAAATGGGGGCATTACGCCATTTAAGGCGACCTCCGGCCCGTTGAGCAAAATGGGTGCGTACTTCTGCCAATATTGATAAGGCTATTTCTTCGGGTGTTGTCGCACCAATATCTAATCCTACGGGGCTAGAAATGCGGTTTAATTCGCTGTCATTTAACACCTTTCCTTGTTGTTGCATGGCATCAAACATTTTTTGTGTTCGTTTCTTGGGGCCCAATAAGCCTATAAATGGAATGAGCGTTGGCAACAAGCGTCGCAAATTCGTAAAGTCGGTTTCGTAGTCGTGGGCCATCAGGATAGCTGCCGTTCTTTCGTCAATGGCAATTGAGTCGGCCTCTTCTTTCGGTACAATGGCATCGGCCCAAGTTGAAAGCTGTGCTTGCATTTTCAAAGGATTGCATACCACCGTAACGAGCCAGCCCAATTCCTTTGCCAAACGCGCCAACGGGTAAATATCGTAATTGCCTCCATAAATAACCAAATGCACAGGCGGCAGTAGCACTTCTAGGAGCAAAGTACATTCGCCTTGTGAAGTACGATATACCTGTGATTTTTGTCGAATAGAAGCCTCTGTTACGGCCTGAACTAAGGCTTCTGTACTGGATGGGTGCAACAGGGCTTTGCTTTGTGCCAAAAATGGTTCTAGTTCAAATACTTGTCCTATCGAAAAAGGCAAGGTGTCGTCACCGCTTAACACCGTAATCAACACCGAAGTAGTACGACGCACCGCAATATCGCTTAATATCGTAATGGCATTATGTGGCTCGCTGGTATCTATGGGCGTAAGCAATACATCAATGATGCCATTGCAACCCAAGCCAACGCCAATTTGAAAAGGGTCGTCGTCGGTAGTATCGTACCGCACCATGGTTGCCTGTTTTTTGGCAATGGCCAACCTGGCTTTTTTGAGCGCATCGCCTTCTAAACAGCCCCCACTGATGCCTCCGACCCATGAGCCATTGCTCGAAATGAGCATTCTGGCACCAATACGTCGGTATGAAGACCCTTCTACATGCACTACTGTGGCTAGGGCTACTTGTTCGTCGGGTTGGTTAATTTGTTGATATGCTTGTAAAATACTTCGGATTTCTTTCATAAATTGTTTCAGGGGAAACCCTGATTTTTTCGCTTTTTCTGTACAACTATTTTACGTAACCGTATTCTATTGCTACCTTTAGAAGGCTAACGACATTTTTTACATCAAATTTAGCCAATAAATTACTTCTATGTGTTTCTACCGTTTTTTCACTGATAAACAAAACATTTGCCATTTCTCGGGTGGTAAGTCCTTTGGCGATGAGTTCTAAAACTTCTTTTTCTCTACGGGTAAAACGAAGTTGATAAATATTATGCTCTTGTTGTTTCTGTCGGCTCAGTCCTTTCATGATGATTTCGGTGACAGCAGCACTTTGATAATTGACACCTTGATACACCGAACGAATGGCTTTTAATAATTCTTCTCTACCTGTATTTTTCAGCAGATAGCCAGAAGCTCCATTTTTGAGCATTTTAGAGATAAAGCTCTCTTCTTGGTACATCGAAATAGCCAAGATTTTGGTTGACGCATAATGCTCATGAATGTACCCACAAAGGTCCAAACCGCTATCCTGCCCAAGGTTGATGTCGAGCAGTACCACATCTATTGCTTGTGAAGCCAAGTGTTGTTTTACCTGTAAGGCGTTTTGGCATTCTCCTGCCACGGCAATATCGGCTTCGTTGGCAAGAATAAAAGATAAGCCTTCTGTAAAAATTTTATGGTCATCAACCAATAATACCTGAATCATCTGAGTGGGAAAAATGGTTAAAATTTATACCTGAGTGTAGCATAACGAGCAATACACGTTACTAAAATCGCAAAATACGCATTAAAACTATCACTAATCTATGAAAACATATTGTTTTTTTCTTCTGTTATACCTAACAAACATACCTTTGTTTGCCCAGCAGTATCCTCATCCAGATACGCTGTATCGCAAAGACCAAATCATGTCTTTTTTGCAAAAATACCAACAAAAGCAAGACATTCGGGGCTTGGCACATACGTATTTGGCTTATGCCAAAAGCCAGGAGAAATGGGGAAATCCCGAAGAATCGCCTGTGGAAAGCTATCGCAAAAGTATGGATTATTTTCAAATGTTGCATGATTCAGTGAATTTATATGAAGTAAAAGGGGCTTTAGGGATTTATTTCATGGATAAGCCCGTCTTACAAAAATACGCCCGTGATTACCTCCAAAGTGCCGTTCATTTCTTTGGTAAAACACAGCAGCCAGTATATGAGTTGGGGCATTTAGTCAATCTTTCCAACGACTATATTCATCATTTTAGCCTCGACACCGCCCGACACCTACTGGCAAGGGCCAATCGGCTCAACCAACAAGTGAAAAACACCCTCATGCAAGGCCGCATTGATGCAGCATTGTCAGACTTGTACCGTCACGACAAACAATACGATACAGCCATTGTGTATGCCCGTAAAAGTTTGCTTGTAGCCCAACAAGCCCATGTTACTTGGCTCGAAGCGGTTTCGTGGTATTATATTGGCTGTAGCCAGCATAGCCTCAAGCAAATTCCGCAGGCACTCAAAAGCTTGGAGCGGTGTAAGCAACTTTCGACCAATGTTTTTTCCTTGATTGGTCTTTTGGAAGCGACTTACTGGCAATTGAGTCAAATATTTGTAACCAAAAAAGACTATGAACAAGCGTATCGCTATATGACCCAAGCCACTCAAGCCGCCCAACAAAGTTATTATTCAAAAGTAGGCAGCGATGTGCGGTCTTACCGTGAGTACCAATTGCTCGAAACCCATAAAGCCGAGTTACATAAAATAGCCTTGGAAAAAAAACTTGCCGATGCCGAAGTTGAATCGTTGCGAGCCCGACAAAAAATATACTTGTTGTCTATTTTATTGGCGTGTTTATTACTGGCCGCCTTGGCCTATACTTTTGTGGCAAGGCAACGTTGGAATAGCCTACAGGCTGAAAAAGTACGAAAAAACCTCCAAATCGAAACGCTTCATGCCCTTATTAATGGACAAGAACTTGAACGCCTGCGTATTGCAAGAGAGCTACACGACGGCGTTGGAACGCTGTTGTCGAGAATAAAAATATTGGTCGATAGCAAAAAACTTGCTTTCGATACGGTGCAAGAAATGCTCGACGATGCTTGCGAGGAGATACGTACCATTTCGGGGAATTTACAGCCCAATGCCCTTGAAACATTCGGGCTTATTCGGTCAATTGAAGATTTAGTCCTCAAACAACACTCTGACTCGCCTTCGATTATATTTCAATACTTTGGAACAGTGCAACATTTGTCTTACGAAAAAAATTTGATGCTCTACCGCATTGTGCAGGAATTGCTCACCAATGCCCTCAAATACGCCCAAGCTCAAGAAATACTTATTCAAATCAACTACCTCGATACGGGACTGAGTCTTGCGGTGGAAGATGATGGTATTGGTTTTCAAGCAGATAGCATCGGGACAGAACGCAATGGTTGGCGTAATATTCGTTCGAGGGTACATTATCTTCAAGGTACACTCACCTTGCACTCCCAAGCAGGCACATCGGTATTGATAGAAATTCCTTATGTGTAGCGGATAGGTAAAAGTAGCTTTAGTAGATGGTCAAAACGTACCATTTGCTGCTACGTATCAAAACAGAATTGTGGATTAAGGTTTTAATTTTAATCCACAATTCGCCCAATCAATTCATGCAATTATTTTATACTATTTCCGATTGGGTACATAGCCAATTTGCTCGTCTTCATCCTCAAATTCGAGTTCGGCATCTTTTTCCCAAATTTCCATTTCGCAAGGTTTACAATTGAATTTGAGTTTATACTCATTTTCGCCATGCTTCAACGTTAAGGGTTCAACTAATTTTTCGCCCATTGTATCACGCTGAAATCTGGCACATTTCCCAAGCTCATATTTCACACAATATTTGGTAGTCATCACACGTGCTTTGCCTGGGTCCCATTGCAATTCAAAGGCCTTTTCTATTTCTTTTACGCCATGTCTTTTGTAAAAAGCCCTTGCCATTTTATTGGATACATTGTAGGTAAAATCAAGCTTATCGACAGGGTAAGGATGGCTTGTTTTGGTTAATTGACTGGTTGTTCTATGGTATTCTTTGATACGAACATCAACCAATAATTCCAACACTTCTCTTCTAATTTCATTTACTTTAGAAATAGGTAAAAACCAATTTTGTGCCAATTCAACCGTGATGTCATCTACCACAAAAGGCGTATTGCCTGTTTTGCCTAAATTCTTTTTGATATTCGGAATCACCGAGTCTTGGCTTTTGGCCAATTCTTTGGCAACCTCCAAGCTGAGATGTGCCTGATGCCCGTCTTCGTCGGTAGCCCACAACTCGAAGCCGCTAGGCGTTTCGGCAAAACGCAAAGCCACCCCAATTTTACGCACAGCACTGTTTTCTTTTTCTACCATTTTATTAAATTCTGCATCAGAATTTCGGTAAATTTCTGTACCAATCGCCAAAGGCTTAAAGGTATTAGGAATCACAATGTTGTTGAAAATAATATTGATTTGAGCACCGTCGGCTTCTCCATTTTCATTGACAAAATACAAGCCATCGCCGTTATTGAGTTGTTCGTAATTCTCTATAATATAGCCATTTACCTTGATTTCCAATACTTTACCAATGTATTGCCCTTTCGATTTGGGACTTTCCCAAGAACCAATTTTTTCTTTGCGTTTGTTCACAAAATAAGCCGTATAACCACGGTTGAAACTTCTGTCGAGTTCAGGCTCAAAGTTATAGAACGTTCTTCCCGACGAAGCTTTTTCATATTTGTCGGCATTGGCTTCGAGGAAAGTATCTAATTTTTTACGCAAATACGACGTATTATTTTTTACGTAAACAATATCTTTCAAGCGTCCTTCTATTTTGAAAGAAGACACCCCTGCTTCTATCAAGTTTGGCAATTGGTCGCTTAGGTCTAGGTCTTTGATCGAAAGCAAATGGCTGCTTTCGATAAGCGTTGTACCAGTGCCATCAATCAAGCGATACGGCAAACGACAATTTTGGGCACAAGAGCCACGGTTGGCACTACGCTCGCCGTTGGCAACACTCATGTAGCAATTACCACTGAAAGACACACACAAAGCCCCCGAAACAAAAAACTCTAATTCAACGTCGGTTGCTTCGTGAATTTCTCGAATTTGGTCGAGGTTTAGTTCACGAGCCAACACCACTCGTTTGATACCCGCATCCGCCAAAAACTTCACATGGTTGGCATCACGGTTATTGGCTTGGGTACTGGCATGAATCACCATTGGTGGCAAGTCCATTTCGAGAATAGCCATATCTTGAACAATAATGGCATCTACGCCTATTTCATATAGTTCATAGATAAGCTTTCGGCAAAGGTCTAGTTCATTATCGTACAAAATGGTATTGATTACCACAAAGACCTGAGCCTTAAACAAATGAGCGTATTTGACCATCTCGGCAATATCTTCTACCGAATTGGTGGCATTGGTACGAGCGCCAAATTGCGGAGCACCGATATATACCGCATCTGCTCCTGCGTTGATGGCAGCCATACCTTGATACAAGTTTTTGGCAGGGGCTAATATTTCTATTTTCTTTTTCATTAAATGCAATGATTAAAAT
>JACCDR010172080.1_pt1 | contig 28787 bp, 16 predicted proteins | sample 7446431 | NCBI WGS metagenome assembly JACCDR01 (sample SAMN15323443, study PRJNA562643) | freshwater metagenome | isolation source: river surface water | place: USA:Blue River Watershed | collected 2017-08-17 | reverse complement strand
TTAAGAGGCGTTAAAAACTAATCAGTTATGGTTGACGCCATGACATAACCATAATTTACATATTCCTGTAATGGATAAACCTTGAAGATTGTCATTATAGGCGTTTTAAATCTTCACGGGTGTAAAACTTATGTCCAGTTCCACTTATTAAGAACCCAAATAAAAATAATTAGAACTAATTATTTTTATTTAATTTTAAGGCTCTTAATAAGTGGAACCGGGAATAAGAGCTTTAAAATAGAAATGTGGTTGTCGTAATTATGTGTTCGGCGCTATTCGAAAACCGTTTTCGAATAGCGATGCTCACATATAACAAAAACAAAGTTTCGTTTTGTTCGCTAATATACTTGCCTATTACGACGCGCACATGTGAGCATCGCTATTTGAAAACGGTAAGACCGTTTTCAAATATACGGGCTCTCTTCTGGTTCGCGAATATTCGAAAACCGTTTTCGAATAGCGCCGAACGCACATATGGTTTTAACCCCATGATATCACAATTATAGTGGGTCCAGAAAAACTAACCTTAAATCCATCTTCTTTCAATCTCATTTCTAGATATTTCTTACAATCATCCATATTATAAAGGGGTATATTGATAAAAAATTCTGGTATCATATACCAGCATTGATACATATTCATACTACTACTTTTAATAATTTTCTTTTCTACTTTTTCATATACTTTTTTATAAATTTTTGTTTTCTGTCGTTCGCGCTCTTTTTGTTCATTAAATAAATCCATAGCCTTAACCATATTATATCATTTGATATAAAATATATAATTAAAAATCTAATCCATCCAATATATTAGGCTTTTCTTTCTTGAAACTATTAGTTGCATTATTATAGTCATTCATTCTCTGTTCAATAGTCTTATTATTAAAACTATCATCCGCTACTGGCATTAACTGGAATGCATATTGTATTTGAGAATCTTTCTTATATACATTATGAAAATCTTTCAATTCAGCATAATTTGAACTACTACCAAAAGTAAATGGTTGAATTTCTGTATTTCTTTTTACAATTTTATCACAATATATTCCATTTTTTTTCCTCTCAGTAAATTTACTATTAAAATCATCCATACTATTAAAATCTTCTTTCACTATACTTATTTTTCCACGTTCTCGCTCTTTCTCCTTATATATATCATGTAGTTTACGACTGTCTTCCATATATGATCCATGACGATTTGCTAAATCGTGCATATCTTTCTCAAACTGTGTTGCTGCTTCTTCTTTTGATGAAGGAAAATATTGTTGAACCCCGGCTAATGCTTCCTGAAAACCATCTTTTAAAGAAGAATGACTCTTATGACTTCCAAGTAGCCAATCATCATATCGTTTACGCGATACTTCATTACCAAGAATATGATGAGCAATGGTAATATTATAATATATTTTTTCTTCTACTTCGGTAATTTTATCCGGATGAAATTGTTTTATTAATTTTCTAAATTTCTTTTTAATATCTTCAGTTGTACAATTTGTTGGGAGATTTAATAATTCATATAAATTAAACTCTAAGGAATTGAAATTTATTTCGTCCATTATTATTAATATACATAAAAAAAATTTTTTTTATGCGTTTATTATAATGAATATTAAAAAACGAATTGATGCATCCTGTGTATTAGGTTCTTATCTTGATACATTAGGATTTAATAATGGCAAATGGGAATTTAATTATACGAATCCGCATATTACTGATTTATCCCAAGCTCTAATTATTAATCAACATATAATCACTGAATTCTTCGCCCTCGGTGGATTTAATATTGATATATCAAAATGGTATGCAAGCGATGATACGATTATGATGATAGCCACAAAAAAAGCGTGTTTACGCGGTGGCAGTATGATGGATTTTATAAATTGTTATGTGGATATACTCCCTAAATTAGAAGAAAAGAAACGTGTTTCAGGCATATCTACTTTAAATTCTCTTAGAATGCTTAGTAAAAAACGTGACATTAAAGCCATTCCTTATTCCGAAGTAATGGGTGGTAATGGTGCTGCAATGAGAACTCATTATATTGGAGCACATTTTCACGGTGATATTGACAAAATAATAGAAGTATCGATTATGGCAAGTCGATTAACACATAATTACCCACTTGGATTTTTAGGTGGGATGGTAACTGCACTTTTTACCAGTTATGCATTATCAGATATCCCTCCATGGAAATGGGCTGATATGTTGATAGAATTAGAAGAACATAAAACAATAGATAAGATTATGAAAAAAACGGATATATATAAAGAATATATGGAGGATAAACATATATTTTGGGATACTTGGTATAAATATAGAGAACGCCGAATTAAAATGTTAGAATTTAAAACATCTGAATTCACTATGCCAGACCGTTATAATGAATTAAATGAAATTCTCTATAATAATAAACCAGATTATAATAGATATGGTGCAACCGGTTCAACTTGTACCATATTGGCACTTGATAGTCTTCTTAGTTCAATTACCATAAAAGGTGGCGGATATGAATTAGACTTTACAAGAGAAACAGATTTAGATGTGAATTGGAATAGTATTGTATTCTTTTCAGCACTATCATTTGCTGATAACGATACAATTGGTGCAATTGCAGGAATGTGGTATGGCGCATATCGTGGGTATAAAGATGTTAACCCAAATATTATTGATATGTTAGAATTTAAAAAAGAGTTATAATATTTCATATAGATGATTCATAAGTGCTTCTTTTAATTGAGCATCAGTTTTATTTGTTTTATCATAATCATCTGGCAATTTTAATTCGATCGGTTGGTCATTTTTCCCTAAAATTGTAGGAACATACATAATCTTATACTTTTCCATATCAGATTGATTGTCTTCTGTCCAATAATACTCAATTTTAACATCATTGTGTAAACTGACAAACTCATTTATGACCTTATATGCATTACTATTTGTATTTGAGAAGGGGCAATAACCACCACCAAAATATTTTAATGTTTTAGTAGGACTATCAGGTTCAACAAATCCTTCCCGTTTAAAGTTTTCTTTATTTGTAAAAGATCCTTTTTTATTTTTAGTTAATGTTATTATTATAACTACTATAACTAAAATAAATACAAAGGCGCATATAATATATTCCATTTTCATATACTTTATAATAGATTTTTTATTTTGACAAGTTTACATTCTAACGACATTAAAAATAAGATTAAACAAATATTCTATTATAATGTAATATGACATTAGGGCTTTTATTATTGGCATCAGTTGGAAAGGAAAATATATATTTTAATATAGACCCAAATATAACGTACTTTAAAACTGTTTTTAAAAAATTTATTAATACCTCGTATGAGATATTGCCGCAGTATTTTAGATCATCACCAAATTTTGGAAGGCGATTATCAGCTAAAATAGCAAAAAATTCAGATCTAATAAAAGATATTACTTTATATTTTGAACTCCCAGATATCCCTCTTTCTAATCATTCCATCTTACCATCCGGAGTAAAAAAATTTGCATGGGCTAATAAAATAGCTCTTGCAATGATACGATATATTGATGTAGAAATTGGTGGTGTTTTATTTTCACGTCATTATGGTGATTGGTTAAATATAGAATATGAAACACAACATTCTAATGATACTGGATGGGAACAAAATATTGGTAAAAATGTGAAAATATTGGTTGATTATAGTAATGGAAAGCCAAGTTATAAATTATATATCCCATTATCATTTTTCTTTAATATGAATGTGGATGTTGGTTTACCAATTGGTGCAATTACTAAACAAGATATTGAAATACACGTTGAATTAAATGATTTTAGTCAATGTTATAAAGAATCACCAACTAATTATTTCCAGATTGATAATTATATTTGCTTATATCAAAACAATGAATTGATATTACAAAATGTTGATGGTGTTAAAAGTGCCGGTGAATTTGTGTATTTTGATATTAACACTAAACGAGTATATTATAATAGAGTTTATGGCAATTTTCTGGTTCCAAATACTATTAATACAAAATATAATATAACTGGGATTACATCTGGATTTTCCCTGATACCATCGGTTAATAGTATAATTGTGAGTGATGAAAGTTATTTTCCATATGAAACACCTGCATTAAAGGATGCATATATTCTCGTTAATTATATTTATTTAGAGGCGGAAGAAAGATGGTATTTCCTTAATAATGAATTGGAATATGTTGTTCCATTGGTATCAACCGTTTTAGAAAAAGACATAAAAAGCTTGAATAGTAATTATATTTTAAAACTTACTAATCCACACAAGGCATTATTTTGGCGAGCCCAACTTGATAGTAATTATAATATAAATGATGTTTTTAATTATACCTCACTACCCTTAACGTCATTATCTGAGCCACTAATAAATATGAATAAATTACTTATCAATTCAATAGCAAGAAATGAAATTTATAATAGTGAATATTATAACTATTTACAAACTTATATAAATAAAGTATATTCGAATGAAGGAATATATATGTTCAGTTTTGGTTTTAATCCAATGGAATATAAACCACAAGGAACGATGAATTTTAGTATGGTAGATGATTCAACTCTCGTTTTGGGATTAAATAAAATAGTTAATTATAATAATAGTATTAATGTTAGGGCATATGGATTATATTATAATGTACTGGTGATTAAAAATGGGAATTGCTCTTTCAAGTATTATTTATAATAATAGATTCTAAGATAAATATTTCATAAAAATATTTATCTTTCAAGTATTATTTATAATAAATTTATAAGACCATAATGTGTTATATGATTATATGTGGCTTATATAAAAGTGCTGAGTCATATTTTTTATTAATATGAACACCGCCACAATTTATTACATTATATACAAAAAAATTAACGTGATCATTTTTTATTTTATTTGTAAACTCTGGTCTAAATTTTCTAAAATGTTTCGATTGAACAATATCATCTAAGAATGGTATTTGTATATCCTTATTTATTTTTAGCAAAAATAAAAACACTCGTTTTTTATTTTGAATATTCTCTTCAAAATTATCACAACTGTAGTTACGAATTAATGATAATATCGACATCTTAATATCACGCATATTTACTTTAGGATATTTGTTATTATTTTTATGTAGTAACAACAAATATTTTATAGTGTCAATATGTCCATTTCTAGCTGCTTCACTAAATGGTGAAGAACCATAATCTAATCCACAGTGGTAATAGTCATCGTAATAATTCAAATCAAAGTCTTCTTCAATAAAATATTTAACAATATGTGTAAGTCCAAATGATGCTGCTTGTATTACAGTATCATTATCTATTTGTTGTTTGGCAATGTGAATATCATTTTGTTGTAAATATAAAAATGTACGAATTACATTTAACAGTTTGTCAGTCTCATTATTAATTCTATTATATTGTGCATTAGATATAATTCTATATAATGCATCGATATCATTATTATTACAAGCACATATGATAGCATTTCTAACAATATCCATTAACTAGTATGTAATATTATTTAAACATTGTTAAAGTCAAATTTTTTATAATATAATCGCCTTACTATTCTCAATCTTAATAAACTTATATTCCCTCGCACATATTTTCATTTTATATTCATTCATTACATTATTTTGTTTTGAATAAATAAGAAAATCCTTTAATCGCTTCATAAAGGCAAATCCATTTGGTTGGGATGATAGTGAATCATATGCAAAACTATAAAGATGATGCCCGTCTGGTAAAGTATAACCTTTCATATAAGGAATAACCATATTATTAAATTCGGATGGTAAATATGGTTGTAATTCCTTCCCATTTACCAGAACATTTAAACTATCAATCGCATTAACATATGTCTTAACGTTTATATTCATATAAATATTCGTAAAATAAAGTGTTAATAATGTTAATTTATTTGAAAATTTAAGATTGGTATTATTAAGATTTTCATCAATATATTGTAAATATTTTTGGTCCAAATACATGGCAAAACGTGTATCATATTTTCCTATAATAGGATGTGTTGATAATAACTGATAGCGATATGAATTACTTGCTATTTCTGCATCAATTATAGTATATATATAATTATCACAATCTAAATCTTTAAGATATTCACTATACCATTCATCTTTAATCGTATTAGTAATATAGGGTTGTTCATTATTAATAGTTTTGGTAATGAAAAATATATCGGTTGTTCGATTTAGTAAAGTAAGATGATTATATTCTTCTGGTTTATTTAGTAAGAAATTTTGATAACTATATAATGGACGTAGCATCATAGTATAATTCTTGAATAGTTTTAATAAATTGTTATCTAGGGTCATAAAAGAATAATAAAAATCAATCAATGGAGTGACATTTTTAGTATAACCATTCATTTTATTTAATATTAATTCATTCATATTATTAAGAGTGAATTTAATCTTAACATTGCTATTATTCATACTGCTAACGGGTAAGTGTCTTCCGGCTGAAAGAGTAAATGATAATGGTACAATCATATTAAAATAAAACGAACCATCTGGATTAATTCTTATTTTTTGCATATTAATTAATTCATCCCGTTTGAAGATATCAATATAATAAGTAGCATATAGGGTTAATGTATCAATATCTAATTTATCTATAATATTATCATCTATTGAGAATTCAATGGATTTAAATATACTTCTAGCAATATATTGTATCCATTCTATTTCGTGATATGTAGTATTATTATTAGTTGTAGTATTAATAATATCTGGTATTTTCTTAAATCCAACATCATATGATATATTTTTAATGTCAATCTTTGAATATGCAAATGATAATATTACTTTATTTGTGGTCGTATTTTCTGATTTAACATAAAATTGTAAACTATTTCTTGGGAATAAAATAATATATGATGAATCTGAATTTCTTTCTAATAATTCACCCTGAACATACAAGTAATTTGTTTTATTTAAAAATATATAATCTAATTTCTGAGTTAAATATTTATCATATAAACTAACATAAACTTCTGGTATATATTTATCAGTCCCTACTATAATAAAATATTTCTGAACTTGATAAACGGTTGCAGGTATGTAATTATTATCATATAATATATAAATCATATCATTAAAATCAATGGTTAATTGTAATGTATCAATTTTATAATAATATTGTGCCTTAAATTCAGTTAAATCTTTTGTTAATGTTTGTATGGTTGGAACAAAATAATCACTAATATTACTAAATGGAGTTGGATTCTTTGTTAAAACTAAATAGGCATGATTATTTATATTTTCAGTTGCATTATTGGTGGGAGTCATAATAACTTGCCGTATTTTAAGGTTATTTATATTTATAATGGATGGTGCTAATATTACCATATAATTCGTAAATGATACTTCAACAGGTATAATATCACCATTTTCTTCAACCAATTCAAATGTATTTTCATCATTAACCAGATTTTCCGGAATGGTAGTGTAAATAATATTTCCATCGTATCTAACAACATTAACATCAAAATATTTCATAGAGAACATATTCATTGCATTTAATTCTTCATTGGTAAAATAATATTCCAAATAGAAAATTATATTATTATCAACTATTTTATGTATATGGGCGATTATTCCTTTATTATTAAATAAAATCATATCTGTTAATACTAAATTATATTTATTTGGGATAGTATAATAATATTGCAATAATTCAGATATTGTACTTACTTCATATGGTATTGATTCTCTAATACGATAATTATGATAAATTATTTCTGGTAATGTATTATAACCTTCATTATAATTATAATATAATCTTAATGTATTTTCGGTATATATAATTGCTTCATATATAGTAATGGTATCCATAGTAAATGATGGTGGTAATGTATTATCTATTTGATTATATTGTAAGGGTACTATATTTTTATCTAATATAATATCCACCACTTTCTTTTTTTGTGTTTGTTTACCATAGGTTAGTGTAATAAATTTAATTACATTGTATAATTCATTAGTTTTAATCGTAATCTTTTCATCAATATAATATCCATTTGTATCTTGTAATATTTCATAAACTATATTATTAATTCTTATATATGGATATTCAGTTATATAATTAGATGATAATATCATATAAGTTCTATCGAATAAAAATGAAGTTGATATTATAACAACCGTTAAAATAACTTCAATTACAGACCCTTGTCTTATATCAATAGGCGAAACAATAGTTGTTTTATTTAAATACAACAATTTTACATTATTATATATTAATGTATTATTACTATCAATAGTTGATTCATATAATACATCGTACATATCCCCATAATATATACTATTTACAACATTATATGGCTCTTTTGCTAAAAGAGATACATTAGATGATTGAACCATTTCACTTGAATCAAACATAATACTATCTGTATTTATATAAGCATCTTCTACAAGTGGATCAACAATATGGTTATAATTATCACGAATATCAACTGTATATGTATTATTACTACTAATTATTTCATTACTATTATAATTTTTATTATTGATAATTACATTGTATTTAAATATATTATTTGTTTCTAATAAATTTATATCAGTATCTGGTACTAATTTATTTATCAAATTACCTACCTTAAATCCTTGTACATAAATATCATCGGTATTTATATTACTGATAACATTATATTGTTGTAAACCAAAATAACCATAATATCTCTCATTGAATAAATAATCAAAATATTTACCATAAAATATACCATCACTAAATTTAACAATCCGATCCATTCGTGTTAATGTATTGAAATTATTCATATTATCTTTTACCATATCATAATATAGTTTAGCAGTGAAATATTTTATACTATCCATATACTTAAAATTAATAGGTAATATTGGTGTTAAATTATTAAGGGCATGATTAAAAGTTAATAAAGTTGCAATTATATAATCCATTCTAGTGCCATACATGTTATAATCATTTGTCTTATTTATAATATAGCCCATATTAATATCAATTATGGATGGGTTTCTACTTATTTTAAGATAATTGAATTCGAAAATAAAATTAAATTCACGATTTAAATAGTTTTTTCTTACATATCCACTATTAGTTTTTATAAAGTTATCTGGATATAAAGTAAATTCATTTAATATTACAACCAGATTATTTTCAATTGTCCATTGGTATGTTCCAATATACTGTTCGGCTATTTTCTTTAATATAACAGTAATATTATTCCAAAAATATTTTTGATCCAAATAATGTGCTATTTGTTTTAATAAATAATCCTCCACATTATATAATTCAGTCATGATCATATATGAATTCATATTATTATTCATAAATTTCATAAATTCTTTTAGTTCTGTTATTTCATTATTTGTAAAATATGAAGAAGATTGGATAGTTTTAAATTCACCATTTTCATAAACCAAATCATAATTATTTAAATAGACTTTCAAATTATCATCATGTCTTGTTGTTATAAGTGTCCAATCACGCCATGGTTTATCTGCATTTACAACCGTATTCATATTTATGCTATTATCAACTATAAATGTTTCAAATGATGGGATAGTTAGTGATATTTCAGGTTTATATTGATATGTGTTATTATCATTATAATCATATTGAACCGCATAATTATAATTAACAGCGGTAGAATTAATATCAACAACTATATTTTCGGTTGTTAATAGATATATATCATCATTAATACTATTTGATATGATATAATTAGAATAACCAATATATGACATATTTGGGAGTTCATTAAAAATAATTTTTTGTGAATTATTATCCTGGAAATAAATTGCAGTACTATCAACAACGTTATACATTTCTGCCATACTAATATGTTTTATTGCTATATTATTACTAACATTTAATAATTTATCAAATAATACATTATCAAACCTATCATATTCTGGTTTTGGTGTTTTATTACTAATAATAATACTATCAATATATGCACTATCATATATATTCAATATACTTATACTATTATATAATTCAGATGATGTAATATAATATTTATCATTACTAGTAGTAAGTAGTACCAATTTATTATCAATATAAATGTCTTTATTTTTTATTTTATTATATATACTTTCTTGTGATTCATCAGTTCCTTCTAAATTTGTAAATTCAATATTATATTTCCATTTCCCTCCTGTTCTTATTGGCACAGCTATCATTTTAGTATGTACATAAACATATATTTCAGCGATATTCTTATTAATTGTATTTAATGTTCTCGATAATTTATATTCTGGATGGATAATTTGAATATACATATTAGCAGTAATAATACAGGGAATGGTATTATTTATATAAAAAAATGAATCATTTATATTATGAAATATATTACCACTTGTAATTTTAATAATAAAATTTACAATATTGATGTCAATATAATGTTGATAGATAGAACCATCTACTGTTATTTCCTGTAAAAGTATTTTATCTCCTGATTTAATATATAATTCTAATATTTCAAATGTGCGGTTAGTTGTATTAATATTAAGTGGCATATAATTTTCAAAATAATAATACTTTGATATATTTGGGAAAAAGTTATAATTTAAAATGGTTGAAAAGAATTCACTAGATTTAAATGAATTTAATCCAATTATTCCAGTTTCTCCAGAGTTTAATTCAATATATACGTCATCTAATATTTGAGTTAAATAAGTATCTTTTCCTGCCATAACAACTGTTGTATTATATAATGTTTCACCATAGATACCATTAATAATATTAGGAATAATATTAGGATATTCCATTTTATTTGTATATGTTATTTTATAATTATTTGAAATTAAATTATAATCATTTACATTACCAGCTGATACATATACTTTTGCAGTTGTTTTAGTAAATGGATTATCAATACTCTTTACATTTATATATATACGTGAATCAACATTATAGTTAACTAATTTAATATCAATTACATTATACCACACATTATCTATTAATATAGATTGATTATAACAATATTTCAAATTATCAAAATTATAAGATAAATACCATGTAATATTTTTAAGATAAATATATGTTTCATCAGTATTAATATTACAGTCAAATAATAAAGGTGTAATTTGATTTGTTTGTGATAATTGTAATTCAGGATTATCAATATAAACTGCATTGTGGAAATCATGTTTTATTTTCATATCATCGATATTAATAACTCTACCAATATAAGTTGCATATGATAATTCGGGTATATTTATAATTCCATTTTCTACTCTATATATTGATATCGTAAATGTCTCCGTATTATAAAATTCAAACCATCCTGTAAATTTATGATTAATAATAATATTATTAACTATTTCTAATGTCATTACTGGAAAAGGTTGATAGGGAATATATACAATATTTTTTTCAGTAGATGGTGAGACTGGGTTAAAAAATGTCACTATATTACCATTAGTAGATAATACTACCATGGTGTAATTAATATTATCCATATTGTAAATAACTGTCATGTATGGTTCTAATAATACTAGCGTATCATCATAATACCATTTATTATTATTATAAAACATTGTTGTATGACATCCTGATTTCATATAAAATGCATAAACATCATTTTTTTTGATAATTGATTGATATAAATTATTATTTTGTATATAATAATCACCAATATTAATACTTGTTTTTAATTTATCCCCATAAAATAAATTTAAATTAAAGTTATCAGTACCTTTTAGCATTTTATTTCTATTAAGATAATTTGTAAAAACACCGAAACTATAATAACCAGTTAAATCGTTCTTTTTTATGTTAGTATTTGATATAATTGTACCAATAAAACAAGAATAGAAATAAGACCAATATTTAACTTGTATAACATTATCACCAATCATAATAATTTCATTTCTTTGTAGTTTATTTGTATCTGTATAAATATAAATAGTTATATCTCTTATTTCATATGAAAAATTACAATTAATAAATATTGGTAAATGGGGATAAATAAATATATCCCCTTCAATAATATCAGTATTATACATTAATTCAACCCCATTATTTAAATTTTGTTTTTTAACATTAAAATACAATTTATCATTACTGATAATAATAATATAATTAACATTATTTAATTTAGTTGTTTCTATTATATTGTTATCAATATATAAATGATCAATATAAGTCCATACATTTAATTCACTATTTATGTTTTTATCTTCAATCATATACATACTTAATCCAGATAAATTACGCGCTTCATCAAAATTTAATCTAGAGTCAAAACTCAATGTGATATCACTAATAATTGTATTTGGAACAATTGTTATTTTTGGTGAATTGAGTGTAAAATACCTCGGATCCGCATCCACTATACTATATTCTGGTTCAAGGGGATAAAAATCAAATAACGTTGTATTATCAATATAAAATGGCTCGCGTAAATATACATCACCAGGACTCATATAATATGGAGCATTTGATACAATCTTAAAATCTCCATATGTTCCTTTATATAACCATAATATAATTCTTTCATCATTCGTTAAAATTTCAATCATATTAAATTTATCTTGTGGAATATTTGGTAAAGCTGTTAATACAATAATTGCATAACGATATTCTGTGACCTTTACTAATGTTATATTATCAGTATAACTAATTGCATTTTCTTGTGCAGATGAAAAATTAATAAAATATACCATTACACTACTTGGTGCAGGATCTGTTTTTATATATATGAGACTATCAATTGGAGTACCATCTTCCATAGTAACATAATAATCAATATTTAGTGGAATGGTTGAAATAAAAAATGGTCTAAAATATGTATTAATTCCATCTGACACTGTTATTGTTGTCATAAATGAATTATAAAAAGGTTTCATATAAACATAATTATCAGTAATCATATAAATTTGTACGCCATTTATTGTATATTGATCTATATTATCTAAAACAAGTGGATCATTTTCTGGGAAAATATAACTATTAAGATATACATTATATTCTATATTATTATATTCTTTTGTTGTTGTATAAATATCAGGATATTTATAAATAGTTGGCTTTATATTATATTCACTATAATATAATAAATAATTACCATCAGGAATATTTATGTTATCAAAATCTTTTATCATAATATCAGTATTATTTATATTTATCCATCCTGCTTTATTATTTATCCAATCAACTTCTTCTAGTGTGTTATAATATAATATATTTGTTTTTTGAATATTTACAGGTGCCATTATTGTTTCTTGTATTATATTGTAAATAGTGCAAGCAAATCCAAAATTATTATCTGCATATATCATAATATTATCTAATAAATATAATTGCGTGCCATATTGTTGATTCATTAATACTCCTTCATTAAACATTATAAAATTATTATACGACCACATTGTATCATTATAATAAAAATTATATTTATTTGCTTTAGTGATGGTGAAATTATCAATTATAGTAAATGCTGAAAAAATAAACAGAGTATTATTTTGTAAATTATTAAATATGGTTATATTATTGTCTGTTGTTATGCTATAAAATAAGGTCGTATTATTATCAAACAATATACTATTATTTGTTAAAATCATTAAATAAGAAGTATGAAATGTCATATAACCCAGAGTTGAATTGATACTACACATATATTTATTTTCTGTATTAAACATACTCATATCACTTAATTTAATATAATATTGATATAATGGTCTCTGCATTTTATTAAAATCAAACGTTGAAATTATTGTTCCTGTTATTAAACCCTTACAATTATAATTTATACCATAATAATTGCCATCTCTATTCCCAAAATAACTAATATCATTAATACTAGTACATATAACTGTTAAATTATCAGTAACTATATAATATGGCAAAGTTGCAATACCTCGGTCTAATAAATTATTTTTAATCTTAACTGCACCGATTAATTTATACATATATGTATTTTCATATTTACTTTCATCATAAATAGGTTTATATTTATATTGCCCTAAACCTTCTGATATATATTGAAGATTATCTTTATTTTCACTTGATGGATCATATACAAGTACATGCCCATCTTTCTTATATACAGTATAAATTGGACTATTAGTAGTTGATACGTAATCCCATCCTTGACGGTTTAATAATCTAACTTTATTTTTATTTACATTATTAACTAGTAATTCATATTTATCCTTCATCATATATTCTTCGCTATAGGTTTGTTCAAAATTCGTATTATTTGTAATTTGTAATAATGATAAATTATTTTTAATTTCTTTCATCATTATTTGTGCATAATTATTATATTTATCTAAATATTGATAAACAATTGGATTTACTTTTGTATATGGCTTAAAATTAAACCATGGTAAATTAATAAATTTCTTTGGGAGATTAAAATATTTATTTATTAATGTTGTTATTAATTTCGAATCAGTTACGAATGTTTGTTTGTTAATATTAGTAAATGTATATAAACCAGGTGCCATTATATCATATGCATCGTAATCAGTAAGATTTATATCATTTATGTCAATATTATAATCAGATAAATTTGATATTAATTTAAATTTATTTAAGTCTAGACAATTTATATAAGTTGCATTTGTTGTTGTACCATAAATTTTACTTATAATATTATTAATAATTAAACTGTATGATTTATAATATTCTGATTGTGAATTTTCAATTGTTGTTGTAATATTATTATATATACCACTAAATAATTCATCGTATGTGGTTATAATTGTATCAAATATAGTGCTTATATTCTTACTATCAATTAATGTAGAAGTATTATAAAAGGTTGAATAATTCATATTTGTCGCTGTATTTCTAATAATACCATTATATGATGTATCATATATATTATAAATTAATTTTTTATTAATATATATTGATAATCCATTTGCAGATTGATCTACATAACCTTTTAACATAGAAGGAATATTTATCATCATATATGCATTTTCATTAGAACTATTCATTTTAACAATCATTGGTTTTTGTAAATAATAATCCATTAAACAAGATATATCACTATTATATGAACTATAATTAAAAAAATTAGGAAGTGTTGTATTTTTATAAATAGTAAAATTTAATGATGTAATATTCAATGTATTAAATTGGGTATCAGAATAAATATAAAATTCAATATATTGAGGTGCATCTTCTGATATGATCATCGGGGAATTAGAAGATGGAAACATAATAGTACTAAATGTGTTATTATTAGTAAAATAATTATAACCTCCATAATTAGATAAATCAATATAGATACTAGATGTTTTTTTTAATCTAATATATGGATATGATGAACTAATTGGTTCATAAAAATCATTTGATTGCATAACTACGTTAATAACCGGCAACTTAAATACAGCTAATTCAATTTTGTCAAATGATTTGTAATCAGTCGGTAAAGATGTTTGGAATACACCATTGTAACCAGTATATTCACCTTTTATCACAGTACTCTCTCCAGCAATTGTATAAATAAAATAATATTTATAATAATCGAAACTATCATACGGTGGGACTAATGTAAAATATTGACCAATTGATATTGTATTAATTGTATTATAACTAATCATCATATCTGAATTTGATGCTTTATCAAATATAGGTATTTTTGTGAAATTATTTAAATCACCTACATCTCCAATTAATACATACGGTATTGATTGTTTAATAATTTCTTTAAAATATATATCACCTGCCTCTAAATTAACACCTATATCCATTTTAACAAATTCTTCTTCAATAACATATGATGATACTGGATAAACTATATCATTTATGGTAAATATTAATTCAACCAAATTTGTTCTGTAAAATAAATAATTACATACTGATTTACTAAGATTAATGAATGTGCCACTTGTAGTAAAAAATGTTTGTGTAGTTGTATTTTGATAATAATAATTATTAACAAACATTAATTCATTAAAAAATTCGCTATTATTATTCGGTGGATTTATTTGAAAATTATTTATAGATGTATCACCTAAACTTAATGGATTTAATACTTCAGGAATAAATGCAATAAATGAGTTCATGCTAAATAATTCCTTTAATGTATCTCTAATTTTGTCTTTTGTTATATAATATGATAAATCAATATTGTAATAAAATAATAAACCATTATAATTAACTAATGAAGGTGTCGAATCTATTGAAATATGTTTCATATATATCAATGAATTAATTTTATTATAAAATAATTTAATAAATCCCTCATCTCTAAAATATTTGTTTTTAATTATATCAACAAATTTATTCATAATTACAGCATATATATTTGAAAAATCTTGTGGATCCGTTTCTATATTAAGTATATATTTATATTGATTTGCAATTATATCTTTCCATCCAATAAAATCAAACTCATCAAATAATATTTCAACTTCTGGTTTATTAAATTGATATTCAATCGTTTTTAATTCAATCCATAAATTTGTAATATCTTCATTTGTTTCATTTAATGTCAAGAAATTATTTATAATAATATTTTCCTTCAGATTATAATTTTTAATAAAATCACTAAATAAATAATTATTAAATGATTCATTATAATTTAATTGTTCCATGTAATTTAATAAATTATTACTCCATTCATTATTTTTATTCGCATCATTAAATTGTGCTGATGTATTAACTGTATTATATGTATCATTTTTTGTATTTACAATTATATTTATTTTACTTAATGTAGTGGTTGTTTCTGTTGATATTATTGTAAATATATTTGGAGATGTAAATATTATATTGCGATTATCATCAGTTTTAAATATCATGGATTCATTAAAAGTAAATGGTAAATTTAAACTAGCTATATTAACTGTATATGTCGGGAAACTTGAAATAATTGTACCTGACACTAAATTAGAATCAATTAAACTAAAATTATAAAATGAATCAATTTTAAAAACAGCATATTTCTTATAAAATTGATATGTATTTATACTACTTGGATTCATCATTGATATTATCATTTTTAATACTAATGAATTATCAGTTATTGTATTTTCTTTTATTGTCATTACACTATCTGTAAGATTTATATTACTATTAATATAATTTTGTGTTTTTGCAATATCACTGTCTGGTAAGTTTCTATTATTATATAATGCATTAAACTCGGTTGACATAATATTAAATAATTCGCTATCAATTGATTGATCATATTTCTTTATATTTTGATAGTTATTAATTAACATATTTTCAACTTTATTTGCTAAATAATTATCGAATGAATTTTGAGTTAACATATTTTTCTTATATCTTTCATTACTATTCATTATAATGTCAAGAATAACTTTATCATATGACGGTGCCATATTTAACATAAGTGGAATTATATCACTTGCATAATAATTATTGACATTAAATGAAAATAATATAATGTATGTATCATTATTCAGATTTACACCAGTTAATGGAATAAAATAATCTTTAATTTGATTAAAATGTAATTGCATTGTCGTATACATTAAATTTGGTAATTGTAAAAAAATATCAGGAATCAAATACCATAAATTATTGTAATTAATAAGATAAGTATTATGATTATCATATAATAATTCATTTAGGTTTGCATTATTTGTTATCACTGTGTCTTTTTTTGTTGAATTTTTAATGATTTGAAAATATGGGATTGTTACATTTACCCATATCTTACCCAACATATGGACATCCCTTGGGATTTTTAAATAATATGAATCATCCCAATTTACAGGAACATCTTTTAATACCATTTCATCTTTTATAAATACATCTTGTGAATGATATATTTTCTTAAAAAATGTTATGTCAGGCTGTTCCGTAAAAAATTCATTTTCATTGTTATTTATATATAACTGCATTACGGCGGATGGTAAATAATCGCCCATTTCTTTTATTATTAGAAGAAAATAGATTTTTTCTTTATATTAATAATATGAAAAAAATTTCAAAAAAATCTGATTCGTTGAAAACTATTATTTTAAAAAACTGTCCATGGTCTAAAGCATTATATGAATTATTAAAGATTAAAAAGATTAAATCTAAAATAATTACAGTTGATAGTATAACAAAAGTTAAATATAAAACGGATATTATTGATACCTTCCCACAATTTTATTTAATAGATAAAACAGAACATTTAATTGGTGGTTATGACACAACAAAAAGATTACTTGATATTATTAATAAAAATAAACCAAATATTGATATTATTAAAAGTAAATTTAAAGAAATCTTGCCTCATCTTAATGATAAATTAAGATTGAAATTAATAATATTATTGGCATAAATTTAATTCAATCTTATTATTCACCATTTTACCCACTATTTTACTATCCTCACCATAAACCTTTCTGTCACCATCTGGTTCTACAAAATAGAACTTGCCTTCATATTCTATCTTATCGAGAATCATATCACTGTCTTCTGAACTATCAGACTTAATATTCTTCTTATTAAGATACTTTTCTTTTAGCATATCTAGATCCAGATTTTCACCAATCGCAATATCCTCGATAAGAGCATTTATATTTTTAAGATATTCTTTATTAATTTTACTACAATACGATGTAATTATTGTAATAAAAGCAGATGTTTCATCTTGGATCTTTTTGGAGTATTTAAGCTTCTTGGGCATTAATATTATTTGTTAGTTGTATAATTAGTTAATATATCAATTTTTTTTTCCTTAATAATTGTTATATTGAATCCTTTATTAAAATTCCCGTTCCAGTAAGTTTTTACTTGTGTTGGAATTCTTATATTTTCTTTCGGTAGCATACATTTTAATATGATATAAATAATTTAATAACATAATATAAAATTATCAATTTTTATTTATGTGAACATCGCTATTGAAAACGGTCATTTTTAAATAACATTTAAAAATGCTGTGAAAAAGGCTTAGCCTTTTTCAAGGTCTTACCGTTTATATTGGCTTCGCCAAAAGATATGTGTTCGGCGCTATTCGAAAACGGTTTATATTGGCTTTGCCAATATAAACCGTTTTCGCATATAATTTCGCAGATAATTTCGCAGATAATTTCGCAGATAATTTCGCAGATAATTTATATTGGCTTTGCCAAATTAATCGCGCCGAACACAAATAAACTTTAATCGGGAATATTAGAAAAGTCTAAGACTTTTCTAACCCACTATCAATTTTTATTAAAAATTGATAATAATAGAATATAAACACTAAATATAATATCATTATAATGTTACTAATAGATAAATATAAAACTGATCCAATTATGCCATCGTATAATATTATAAATAAACTGCTTTATAATCTAAATACTCATAATATAATTTATGATAATATTGATATGGTAATTAAAAATAATGATGAATTTAAAACAATAATTGATAAGATGGAACACGGAGAATGGAAATATGCAAATTTACCACATTTACTATTTTATGGTCCAGAAGGAAGTGGTAAAGAATTTATGGTTGATATTTTATTAGAAAAAATTTTTACAAAAAAAAGTACTATGCTCCAAGAAACAGAATATACAATAAATGGATATGGAAATAGTAAAACCAAAGTAATGATTAAACAATCCCAACATCATATTATGATTGAGCCAAATAATAATGGTTTTGATAAATATTTAATTCAGGAAATTATTGAAGATTATGCAAAGAGTGAAATTATTCAGGTATTAAAATATAAAAGATTATATAAAATCGTTATTATTAATCTTATCGATAATTTATCATACTATGCACAAGCCTCATTGCGAAGGACAATGGAAAAATATGCTAATACATGCAAATTTATATTTATTTCAAATCAATTATCAAAAGTACATGAACCTCTTAAAAGTAGATGTATGATGATACGTGTGCCATCACCATCAGATAATATGATTATATCAACAATTATGAATATAGCATATAAAGAAAAAATTAAATTAACTGGTGGTAATATTATTGATATAATCACAACTTCAAAAAATAATATAAATAAAGCGATTGGATTATTAGAATTAATTTCATATAATATACCTTTAGATAGAATGTGGTATAATGTAATACAAATGTTAGTTGAAATGATAATGAATACAAAGAATTATACAAAAGATGGAGTAAATGATATGATTGAGAATGCAAGACTTATGTTATATCAATTATTTATAACAAATATTGATTTTCATATAGTTATAAAAACAATATTACAAGAAATCAAAACAAAAATAAATAATAATAAACTTATATATATGATTGTATGCGAAACTTCAAAATTTGAAAATAGAATATGTCAAGGTACTCGACATATAATTCATCTGGAGGCTTATATTATAAAACTAATTGATTTGTATTATAAAAATTTTGTTATAAATAAAAATTGATTGGGAGATTAAAATTCTTAAAAAATTATGTGTGGTTGTCGTAATTATATTCTCTATCGCTTCGCGATATAATAGAGTGCATTTATTTCTCATTTGAAAACGGTTTTCGAATAGCGCCGAACACATATAACAAAAACAAAGTTTCGTTTTGTTCGCCTATTACGACGCGCACATGTGTGGCTTAGATTTTTATATATAAAATCTAAGGATTCCTATTAAAATTTATTATATAACATAATTATATAATGACAGATATAAATACGAGAATGAATATGTTATATGAATTTATTTATTCGAAATCATTTAAGGGTGATATAGTTATGGATAAAATGAATGAGAATGATATATCATTAGATGTGATTAAATATAAAGAAAATGATGAATTAAAAAGAGAATTATTAAAAGGACAATTTAAAAAAGTCCATTTTGATGAAAATACAAATACATTGATAATTAAACGATATTCTGATAGTTATTCATTAATATATTACATTAAACCATATGATGAATTGAATGATATTGATGCACTAGATAGTAGTAATAATAATGATGCATTATTTTCTTATCTCTTAAGCCCATTAGTCTTATCTAAAAAAATAAAACATATTGCTCTTCCAGTAATAAATATGGACATATCATATGAAGATATTGAAGGATTATTAAAATCATTTCAGTTAGATGAATATTTTAAAGATATGATTAATAATAAAAAAATATCTAATATATTCTCAATTCGCGTTCGTGAGTGTTTTTTTAAGAGTATGACATTGAAAGAATTTATTGAATCTGAATATTTTGACTTAAAAATGTTACTATATCAAGTTCTAATTACTCTTAATATTATTACAGCGCAATTTAAAGGATTTACACACGGTTATTTAAATGAATCAAGTATTTTTATTTATATTAAAAAATCAGACATACCATTTGATATTAAAATTACAAATTATATTAATAGCAATATTCCTTCTATGTATGGTTCCATAAATGGTTCCATAAATGGTTCCATAAATGGTCGTGGCAAAAATAAAGATTCTGATTTAAAAACATTCATTAATTGTCTTGCTAAATATACAACTATTGATAGTGATTTAAAACGAATGTTTAAAGAGTATAATTATAAAGCACATGATTTATTAAAAGATAAATACTTTAAGGAATTTACAAAAAATATTTCCCAAGATAAATATAATATGATGACAAATGATGAATATTATAAAAATAGAAAACATGAAAAGGATTTACATGGTGGTGCATCATTTTATCGCCCCCCAGAAAAACGTGTTGTTAATGATCCAAGTGTTAGTAATGAAGCAAGGCGTGTATATAAAATGGAAAAAGAAGGTGATGTGCGTAAAAATACTAAAACCAATAAAGAGTCAAAAGAACCAAGAGGACCTAAAGATGATAAACCACAAGATAAAGATGAACCAGAAGTTATTGCAGAGCAAAAAATAATTAAAAATCCAACATTTATTAAACCACCTCCAAAGAAAAAAGATATACCATCTTGGCACCCAGACCATATTCCTGTGCCAAAAACACAGCCTGTCCCCCAGGCGAAATATCACAAGAAAGAATCAACTGACACGGTTCCATATGTTCCACAGGAGAAATATCACAAGAAAGAATCAACTGACACTGTTCCATATGTTCCACAGGCGAAATATCATAAGAAAGAATCAACTGATACGGTTCCATATGTTCCACAGGCGAAATATCATAAGAAAGAGTCATATGAACCATTTCAAAAATCATATGATAAACCATTTCAAAAATCATATGATAAACCATTTGAAAAACAACCTTATGATACTGAGAGGAAATATTATGACGAACGCCCGAGTCGTCCTACTTCACCAGATCAATATTATAAACAAAAAGAACAAAAAAATATCACAGATTATCCATTAATTGCGGAACAAAAATTATATCAACCACCTGCTACAATGGGTCCGCCTGGTGTAGCTCATACACATCCTAAATATAATAATCCAGCATGGGTCCCAATTGATAATCAAATTACTTATCCAGCTGTATTTACTCCAGATATGGCAAATTATTTTCCTTTTGCAGGTGCTCCCTTATTAAAACCAAATGAAATCCCATTACAAAAAATATATAATATTAATTTGGGAAATCCAACCACACATAACACATTGTTAAATAATATTTATCAGGATTCACTTGGTGGTGATCCATATGCATATACCATGACAAGTATTGCTGAGCGTAATCATCTTATTCATATGTTTAGAAATAGATTAATTGAAAAGAAGGATGGCGAGGATATGACAATGCAAGCAGGTAATAAATCAATTATGGAATATATTAGAATTATACGTTTTAATCCTTATTCATTGGGTAAAAATCCATATTCTCAAATACCTTTAAATTTTTTGATTTATAGTGGTGCATATCCAATTCGTTATAATAATGATACTAGTACAATTGAGGTTGCAAAACAAGCAATGTCTATAAATATCCGTTTATATAATTTAGATAACAGTGCATTAAATTATAATACATTAGGACTTACTGAAAATAATTTCGATCAATGGCGCGAAGTTAAATATTATAATTACATTAAAAATGAAATATTAAATAAGAAAATTAGTCCCAATTTTATAACAAGTATATTGTATAAATTAGATAGAGTATCAAAAATTAATTATAAAGTACTTGAACAAATTATACGTACTCATGATTCATATGAATTAATTATGAATGATATAAATAATAAAAACGAAATTGCTAAATTAATACAATCTAATCAGACTATAAAAGATATACTAGATAATTCAAATAGATCTAATTTAACAAATGATAGCGGTGTTAGTTTAATGCTTTTAACTGAAGCACCTACATCTAACATGATTGAATGGGCTAGTCCAATTATGGAAAAAGTAGGTGGAGGTGCAATTAGTAATATGATATCAACTGGTATGCATTCAGCTGAAGTATGGGAAAGTGTATTATTCCAATTATTATATGCAATGGCAGTTATGCATAAGAAAGAAATATATATTAGAAATTTTAGTATTCAAAATAATGTATTTATTAAAGATTTATTCACTGATATGTCAAATATGGGACATTGGATATATAATATTAATGATATAGATATGTATGTTCCAAATTATGGACATATCGTGATGATTGATAGTAGATATGTTGATGATAAGAATCGTACATTAACAGACCGTAAAATAATTGGGAATATCTTCGGTGACAAGGATGATGTTAAAACAATGATAGTAGATGCTTGCATTAATATATTTAACATAAGTTATTTTAGTTATTATTTCCAAAAAGAATATGGTATGTTGTCACCAGAAAGTCAAACACTTGCATTAATAGAAAGAATACATAGTAATATGCAGAAGGAGAGAGATTTTATAAAAACTTTAACAATTTGTTTTCCTCAATATATTCATAATCGCGTTGGTACACTTCTCACAAAAACAGAACGAGATTCACTATCCACCAATGTTATGCCTAAATTAACGAAAGGTAAAATGGTTGTATATCAATCTCGATATGATGAATATAGATGGGCTATTTATACAGGTAATGATACTGGAAAGAAGAAAAATATATTATTGTTAGAAAATAATAATTTAATAATAAAACCAGTATTTAATCACTCATTATTTGAACATCCAGATGCATTTAATATTAGTCAAAACTCTGATAAAAATTATAAATTAACTAAAGAAACACTTATTGAAAAATATTGTTTAGATTTATAAATTTATATCCTATATTAATGCAGTCATATAATACATATAAAGCGACAGACCGTGAGTTGGAATATGTTGGTAATTTATTAAATATTGAACCTAATGATATTTCATTAATGTTTTTTAGTGATAACAATATAAAACGTATTAATGAAATGTTAATTGAAAGTGTTATGATTGAAACAGAAAAACGTTACGGTACTAAAATTAAAATTGAACATCAGAAAAAACATCTAGTAACTGTTATTATGAGACATACCTATTTTAAAAATGTAAGAAATATATACAGTGCTCAAGAAGAAGTCGATATGTTAAATAAAGAAGTTATACGCCAAATGTTACCGGTTGTAATTAGAGAGTTAATTGCTTATTTACGATATATTAGGGATTATAATAGTATTATACCTATGGAAAGACCACGCCCTGATAATAGACGCACCGGTAATTTAATGCCATTCGCTAAAATGTTTGATTTTGATAATTCACGAGATATATTATAATGGGCTATCTTATGTGTTGGTGACAAGTCAAAAGTGCGTGTAATTGCGCACACCACTTATTTCCATTTATTGGGAAAATTTTATTGCGAAAGAATAAAAATAATTTAATTAAATTATTTTTATTTTTATATATGTGCGACCCGCCATTCAAAAACGGTCAGACCGTTTTTGAATGTTTGGGCGCTCTTTTGCGGACACATATCATTTATTTGGACAATTTAAACCCTTTTAAAATTAATGTGTGAAGGAAAGAGTTGTAACAGCAGTTTCATCATATTTTGTATTTTGATAAATCAAAATAACCGCATTTTTCTTAGCATCATCTATTAATACGCTTTTGTCATTTCCATGTTTAAATACACTCTTGCTCTTAACAATGTCAAGAGGATCATATGTCCATGTTTGATTTGGTGTTTGTAATACACATGCACGTGATCCAACTACATGCATTGCAGTCTTGTTGTGGGGATCAAGCTCTTTCTTTGTATTTAAGCAAACCATACTCTTAAGGGCAAATGGAGTACCGTCAGTTAAGGTTACCGATTCATCAACATCTATTCCGGTTTCAACAATCGCTTCAAACCCACCAACAGATGATGGTAAACGTAAAATGTTGAATGGTGTATTGTTGTATGTGTAGGTATTAACACGACGATCAACAAAGAAGACAATGAGTTCACGAGAGTACATAACGTTGGTTGCACGTTCAACATACATATTTCCTTCAATAAACGTTTGAGTTTGGGTGAGACTTCTTTGTAAGTGTCCACCAGTCGCAGTAGATGTAGATTTAGATGTAGAATTCTTGACAGGGCGAATGTTAATCATGGGAATAGATGTGACAAGAGGACGGAAGTTTTGGAAGTAAGGATTGTAGGAAAAGATTTGACCAATAGGAAGAGTAGATACAACGGTTGGGCGGAAAGAGAAGGCAGAGAAGAGACGTTTAATGATAGTACCATCGTGACGACCGTAAACAAAGTCTGGGTTATCAAACTTGTTAAGACGGCACATATCGATAACATTCATGAATTCACGGAGGCTGGGATTAAAGCATTGACCATTGCGGAGGTGTAAAACGGAGTTCCAGAGTTGCGCTTGGAGGTTGCAACGGTTAAGAAGATCACCGACAGGAGATGCAGTGTCACAAACAACATCATTGGGATCAGTAACGAGGTTGTAGAAAACTTCATAATCAGCACGAGTACGAAGTGGTTGGCGATTGTAACGTGCTTTCACAATTCCAGCTATGTTACTGTAAAGGAAATGTTCATCAACAGTTTTAAACTGGGGAAGAAAGAGAGCTACTAAAACTGGGTGAATGTGATCAGCAGGGGATTGAAGAGCACTTACGAATTGAGGATCTGTTGAAATTGCGTCACAATCCTTATATATAAGTGCTTGGAGTAAAACTTGTGCATGAAGTTGTTTAGTAGCATCGTGGAGCTTGAGAATTTCTTGAAGGTTGCGCATATCACTGCTATCAACGTTAAAGTAGTTATCAGATCCAGATGTAACATTACCAAGAACTTTCATAAGGTTGGTAACAGGAACGAGGACTTCAGCCGAGTTGCCACCAGCGAGTTCTTGCTCATAGATACGTTGGAATTCATTAAATTCTTCTTCAGAAAGACGGTGCTTCTTGGCATGAGCACGAGCCTTCATAAGAAGTTGGTGGAAGGGGACGTTTTGGTTAGCATATTTCGTCTTAACTGCATCGGCGAATTTCTTAGCCGATTTAACAATAGCAGAGTGACGAGCAGCGAAAACGTCTTCAATCTTCTTTACAAGGTCTTCATCCTTGTAACGTTGGCGTAAGCTTAATAAAGCATTGGTATATTGGGACTTGTTTTGAAGGTTCATAAGGTTGGCGACTTCATGGTCAACAACATTACCTGATCTAACTGAATTTTTGCGAGACATATATATAACGATTTAGAAAAAAAATTAAACTAAATTTTTTTATATATTTTTTGTTAAATAAAAATATCCCGTAAAATGTTGAAAATTATATTTTTTAAAGATTTATTTATACCATATATAATGAATTCGAATGAAAATTTATGGATTAATAAATGGAAACCACATAATTTAGCAGAAATTGTTGGTAATAAACAATCAATTGCTAAAATGGAAGAGTGGTTAGTTAAATTTAATCAACATAATAATAATGCAATTATTCTAAGTGGTGGACATGGTATCGGTAAATCTTTGACTATCGAACTATTATTTAAAAAATATAATTATATTGTTAAAACTATTCATCCTGATGATTTAAAAGCATTTAGAAATGATTCAGATTTTGATGATTATTATAATTTTGAAAATAGTATAGTATCTAAATTTAAAATTAAAAGTTTTATGAATATGAAATTAGCAGTAGTTTTTGATGAAATTGAATCAATCACTCTAAGTAGTGAAAAAAAATATATTTTAAATATTTTTAAAACAAATATGAAAGAAAAGAAGTTCCCATTGATTTTTATTTCAAATACAAATCATAGTAAATTGTTAACAGATTTGAAAAAACATTGTCCTGAAGTAAAATATATGTGCCCATCTTCATATGAATTAAATCGTTTTATTCAAAAAATTTGTAAGGGGGAAAATATAGAAATTAAGGATAATATTAGTATAGAAAAATTAATTGAATTTGCCCAACATGATGTTAGACGACTTATTAATATTTTACAAGAATATCATTATAATTATAAAACATTAAATACACATGATGTCCTTACATTTATTGATAAATCTATTATGAAAGATACAAGCATTGGTTTGTTTGAAGCATCATCTGTTTTATTAAATGAAAAAAATAATTTTGAACAAATTTATAAATTATATGAAATTGATAAAGTTTTAATTCCATTAATGATTCATGAAAATTATTATAAAAAAATTATAACTACAAAGAACAAAAAATCATTAGAAAACCAATTACAAGATGTAATTGATATTAGTGAATCTTTATCAATAGGTGATAATATTGAAACAAGTATTTACACAGATCAAAATTGGTATTTTCAAGATATCCATGGGTTTTATACATGTTATAATACATCTTATATTGCGAATAAATCAACAAGAAAGATAACTCAGAGTGAAGTTAAATTTAGTGCTGATTTAAATAAAACATCACTTAAAAATATTAATAAAAAAAATATAAATAATCTAGAAAAAATCATAGGAAATAAATCAATTGATGAAATATTAATTTTATGTCGTTTAACAAATAATATGATATCAACAAAAAAAGCACATGTTATTCTTGATATATTAAAAAATTATAAATCTGATTTTGATATTAAAGATTTGGAATTATGTTTAAAAATAGATAAAACGGTTGATTTTATCACACTAACTACAAAAGAGAAAAAAGAAATAAATAATATGTTTATTATATAATAAATTTCTAATTCAGATTAATGAGTAGTGTAGATATGATTATTGCAGTTATTATTATTTTAGTTGTTCTAATTTTAATTCATTATGGATTAAACAAAATAAATGGTATAACTACCCACACAACACCTGCACCAATAACCAATATTGAAAATTTAATAAATACAGATGATAGTCGTAAAAAAGAATTAACTAAACCTTGTGAAGATCCAAAATGTTATTCTAAACCACCATTTATAAGAGAAAATTATGAGGAGAATAAAGAAGAAGCAAAAAAAGAGCTTGATAAAATGTTCGATCAAGTATATACCCAGGAAGAATATTATAAAAAATTAAATGACTTAAATTTTATTAAGACACAAGATATGCCAAATGTACAAAGAGATCAAGAATTTATTAATAAATTAAACGAACGTATTACATTAGATAAAGCTGTGGGTGAGAGCCTTTTTGATAAAATAACAACAGATAAACAAGATGAAGTATGTGGATATAACATAAGAGGTTTTGATACGAAAGATTATGCCCCATTTATACCAATTAAGTAAAATGTGGTTGTCGTAATTATATTCTTTATCGCGAAGCGATATAATAGAGTGCGTTCAACACTTTCATTTATCGCAACCAGTTATGTTCGCTAATATGTGAGCATCGCTATTTGAAAACGGTAAGACCTTGAAAAAGGCTAAGCCTTTTTCACAGCATTTTTAAATAACATTTAAAAATGACCGTTTATATTGGCTTCGCCAAAAGATATACCTTCGGTGAACTGGTTCGCGAATATTATTTGGCAAAGCCAATATAAACCGTTTTCG
>JACCDR010778290.1_pt1 | contig 28810 bp, 30 predicted proteins | sample 7446431 | NCBI WGS metagenome assembly JACCDR01 (sample SAMN15323443, study PRJNA562643) | freshwater metagenome | isolation source: river surface water | place: USA:Blue River Watershed | collected 2017-08-17 | reverse complement strand
GTGCAATAAATGAGATGCGACCTTGTTGTGGTTCGTCCTTCGCCGCATCAAAGAGAATACGGACCGGTTGTTCGAGATCAATCTTTGTAATATCTATTTCCGGCACCCGAGCCACAACCTCAAAGGCGTCAGTCGCAAGGAGGGTGATAACCGGCGCGGTTTGCGCGGTCTCGCCGGGAAGGATGTCGACATTAGTCACCGTTCCGTCAAAGGGAGCGATGATTGAGCGGTCAGCGAGGGTGGCGGTGATTTCTGCAAGCGCTGCGCGTGCTTGCGCCACACGAGCCTCAGCAGCACGGATGTCTGCTGGGACTGGGGCGGCGTTTTCGAGGATTTGTTTTCGTTCAGCGATGGTAAGGGCATCGTTCGCGCTTGCGATGGCACTATCGCGACTGTTTTCAGCGGCTGTGAGGGCGTTTTTGAGGGTGATGTAATTTGGTGCAGTTTGATTTGGGACATCCACCACCCAGTTCGTGTTGTTGTAGTTTTGGTTTTGACTCAGTTGTAAGAATAGCCCGCAGGTGCCAAAGCTATCTGGCTGATTGACGCCAGCAGTATAGGTGCCGCTCTCAAGACCAGTAACCGCCATCGCAAATCCAGATTGAGCACTAGCGCCATAAATGCGGATATTGTAGGCACCACTTTCATCGCAACGATAGGTGCCGGTAATTGCCGGCGGGGTGGCGTCTTCATTTGGATTGATGGAGCGAGCGGTGAGCTGATTTGAGTAGAGGGCGCGTTTGGCGTTTTCAACAGCAAGGTTCTCAGTGGCGGTGACGCGCGCTACCTCAGCTCGCGCTTGGGCGACACTGGCGCTCGTGACCTCGCGTGCTTCATCGCGGGTGCCAGATAAGAGGTTCGCGAGCGATGCTTCAGCGATGGCGACATCAGCGCGCGCCCGCTCAAGCCCAGCGACTTCACGCGCACTCCCGAGGGTGGCAAGGAGGGTGCCAGAGGCAACCATCATACCCTCAGAAACTGGGACACTCGCGACAATGCCACTCGTAGGGAAGGCGAGTTCAGCGGTGTTACGGCTTCTCGTTACACCAGACACTGAGACGATTTGTTCAACGATACCCTCGTCAACGGTGGTGAGGATAAGACCTTCAAGTGGGTCTCGTGTGAGGGTGTTAATAGTGAAGACACCGACGCTACCGAGGAGGACAATCCCGATGGCGATGAGGATACCGTGCTTAAGAACAAATGAACGCATATTACCGCTAGTGTAGCATGTGTTGTGTAATTTTAATTATTTGTTTATAACAGCCATTTAATAAATGAACCTCATAATATAATTACATAAATAGTGAACAATATGGCTCGTTCAAAAGATAAACTACAAGCTATTACGATGCGGAAGTCTGGCATGAGTTATTCGCAAATTAAATCAGAATTGGGTGTTAGTAAGAGTACACTCAGCTTATGGTTGCGAGATTTGCCGTTGACAGAGAAAAGACTTCGATTGTTAAGAGATTTTAATCAGATTAGAATTGAAAAAACCCGAGCAGCCAAGCTGCATAAAAAGCATGTAAGGCGAGTGGAGGTATATGAACGAGTAAAGAGAGATTTTGAACAAAACACAGACCCGTTCTTTCATGGGGGATTTTATTTATATTGGGGTGAGGGTACAAAGAGTGCAGAATATACGGTCGCTCTGACGAGTACTGACCCGGGAATTATAAAAACTTACATCGCTTGGCTTAAGTTGCTGGGCGTGAACCTTCGTGAGTGTCGGGTAAAACTACATCTTTACTCTGACCAAAATAGTTCACAGAGTATAAAATTTTGGAGTGAAGTAATACAGATTTCACCGCAACAATTTTATAAGCCGTACATTAAAACGGCAACGCGAAAGAGTAAAACCTATCAAGGTATGTTTGGATATGGTACCTGCTCAGTCTTGTATCATGACCGTGATATATACGAGTATGTTATGGCAGGACTGGAAGTGCTGCGAAGTCGTTTCTAGTCCATCCACCAGGATTTGAACCTGGGACCATTCGTGTATAAGACGAACGCTCTACCAACTGAGCTATGGATGGATTGGTCGCTCGCTACTATACCGCGAAATGGCGGGGTACTCAAACCTGACACGGCTGACTTGGTGTCGTATACTGTGTACGAAAGGAGGTGATTCATGAATCTCTACAGTTCTTCCGCTCTGGCTCTGGTGGCTGGTTGGTACGTCTCACGGCTTTTACGCAAGCGAAACGATGTGCCGTATATCGTCAATATAGTCCAAGTATCTTCGATTGTGGGTATGCGTCGGATTACGGTCGTTGTTTCCTACGAGTTGGTTGATATCCGCTTCGGGAACTCGCTCGGTTTCTACGAAACTCCTCAGGGCGCACATGCTGACCTGCTCTATCGCGGGCTCTTGCCGAAAACATCGTAAAGGGCCGCACATTTTGTGCGGCCCTTTAAACGTTTTTGCTAGATGGTGACGACGATATCTTTGATATCTTTTCGTACCTTGGCGTAATGTTGCCATGCGTCATCAGCTGATCGGTAGCCAAGCGCGAGGCAGACGGTGGCGTGGAGGTTGTGTGCCTTGAGTCCAAGAATCTCATTAAATGCCTCAGGATTAAAGCCAGACATGGCGTGATTATCGATGTGAAGCTCAGAGGCGGCGGCCATCATGGTGCCAAGGGCAATGTACGCTTGCTGTTGCGCAAAGGCAATGCGTCCTTCTGGGGTACGGTTCATGAGGTCACCAATCATCATGTTCTTAAAGCCATCGAGCATGGCGACATCTAGCCCACGAGTTTTTGCCATGCGTTCGACATACTCGGTGATATACGCTTCATCGAGGTCGGTGCGAATCGCAATCACAATGAGTGCGCTGTTGTGCGCGAAGTGACTCTGACCGTAGGCTGGCTCAACAAGCGCCTGCTTCTTGGTCTCATCGTTCACGACGACGAAGGTGAACGGCTGGAGACCATAGGCGGTGGCGGCAAGGTTGCCAGCTTCGAGGATGGTATTAAGGTCTGCTTCACTCACTGACTTACTCGTATCAAACTGCTGGGTGGCGTAGCGCCATTTCAAATTTTCGATGATAGACATATGCACTAGTATACCCCCGGTGGGTATAGATGCAAGTGGGGGATAAGTCTTTATTACAAACAAGTGTTACTTGTTTACTTAATAAAACTAATATCACTACGTTTACATAATGTTGTGAATGGCAATATAATTTGTATATGAAGTACAACTATCTTAAAAATTGTTTTCAGGATCCAATCTACCTTTTCCCTATAATGCTTTTAAGTGTGGCAGTCACCCTAACTCTAGAGTACATTTACAAAATTGGTTTATATGTGAGTGTGTTCTTTTTGTTAAATTTTAATGTGATGTATGTTTTGTTAGCAAAGGAAATTTTGGAGATAAAAGTTAAAAAATATAAAACATTAACTTTATTAGTTATGATGTTTATCCATCTAACAGTTTACTTTTCTTTACAATACTTGCTACTCGGCATACTGTCACCCTTAAGTTTTGATGGTTTAGTTTCTGGTAGCTATCTAAGTGCACTTTATAACTCAACGTTGATTTCTTTGTTTAATCCTGTTTTATCTCCAAACGATATCTGGGCGTATACATTGATACTTTCACAATTATACTTAACAGTATTTTATGTAATTTATTTAGTTAATTACATTTCATTGAGAAATAAGTAGATTACTCCATATGCAAACTCTCGCCGATTTTGGCGACACGCTCTGCGATAAGTGGGTGGTGGCGCATGAGGTCGGGGGTGGTGTGATTGAAGGGGAGGTGGGCGACGAGATGCTGGGCTTCATTGCGGGCTGCTTCAACGAGCTTGAGGTTTTTGATTGCCTCCATTCCGAGGTCTGAGAGACCGGACTGCTTTGCACCATAGAGTTCACCACTGCCGCGGAAGGTGAGGTCGTATTCAGCAAGTTCAAAACCATTCTTCGCTTCAACGAGTGCTTTGAGCCGTTCTTTGGTTTTATCACTCTTGCTCTCAGTGACGGCAAAACAGTACGGCTGGTGGGTCCCGCGTACGACGCGACCGCGGAGCTGGTGGAGCTGTGAGAGACCAAAGCGCTCTGCACCTTCGATGATGATGTTGGTGGCATTTGGCACATTAACCCCGACCTCGACCACCGAGGTAGCAACGAGGATATCAAGTTCGTGTGCAGCAAACCGCGCCATCACTTTATCCTTTTCTGCTGGGGTCATCTTGCCGTGGAGGACACCGACTCGCCAGCCTTTGAATTCAGACTTTGACAGACGCTCGGCTTCGGCAGTTACTGACTTGAGCTGCAGCGCACTTTCTTTCGTTGGGTCTGGTTCTTCGATACGAGGACAAATGACGTACGCCTGGCGGCCAGAGGTGAGCTCGCTTCGGACATGTTCATACATAGCAGCAGATTGTCCTGGTCCAATTACCTTGGTAATAATCGGCTTGCGCCCCTTTGGCATCTGGTCAAGGAGGGTGATATCGAGGTCACCATAGATGGTGAGCGCGAGCGTGCGGGGGATTGGGGTCGCAGTCATCGAGAGGAGGTGTGGCATACGTGCGTCTTTCTTCGCGAGCGCCTTGCGCTGGTTGGTACCGAAGCGGTGTTGTTCGTCGATAATGACGTACGCGAGATGTTTAAACTCGACGCTCTTATAAATGAGCGCGTGGGTACCAATGAGAATGGGAACCTCACCATTCTTTACCCATTTGAGGAGCTGAGCTTTAGAAATATTAGTTGGCTTGTCAGGATTACTTTTACTTGGGAACTTTTGGCAGCCACTGCCGGTAATGAGACCGATTTGAATCGGGAGATGTTTGAAGTATTCGATAAATGATTCGAAGTGTTGCTTGGCGAGGATTTCGGTCGGTGCCATGTACGCGACCTGGAGTGCACCAAAGTCCACCTGCGCGATACCGCTCCCGGCTCGACCTATTCCCTCCGGTGGGCGACTGGTCGCCACTGCGTACGCGGTCGTGGCCGCCACCGCAGTCTTGCCACTCCCGACGTCTCCCTCAAGCAGGCGAGACATCGCGTAGTTGCCGGTGAAGTCTTTGAGGATGCTATCAATCGCAGTGGTCTGTGCTTCCGTGAGTGCAAAGGGGAAGCGACTCGTAAACGCCGTGAGGTGCTTCGTGTCTGTGTTGACCTGGTAGGTCGAGGCGGCGCTGACCGCAGCTCTATCCAGTGCTTTTTGAATTTGAATATAAAACACTTCTTCAAAGGCAAAACGCTTCCGCGCACTTTCGGCATGTTCGGCTTTCTTCGGTGAATGGATCCAGACCAGTGCGGTCCCGAGTGAGGGGAGTTTGTATTTCTTAAGAATAGCTTCAGGGATAGGATCTCGCAGTGTTTCAAGGACTCCCTTCTCAAAACATTTAAGGACGGTGTGATAGAACCACTTACTCGTGACTCCCTTCGTCTCTCGGTAGACTGGGTAGATGGTGTCGTCGGTGAGCTCGGTGCCCTTAAAGATACTGTCGTGTCTATCTACGGGCAGGGCATCAAGGCGCTCGACCTCGGGGTTTGCGATATAGAGCTTGCCTTCGGTGCCGGTGACCTTGCCGACCATTTTGACGTACATACCGTCGGTATACATCTTCGCCATGTATGGCTGGTTAAACCACATCACTTTGATTTTGGCTGAACCGTCCTCAATGTAGCCTTCCGAGATCGGGCGACGACTCTTCCAGGCTTTGCGGGTCTTGAGTCCCGAGAGTTGGCCGTAAACAATCGCTTCTTGGTCTTTCACGAGGCCACCCACTGACTGAATATCGCTCACATCTTCATACCGGGCGGGTAAGTGGGTGAGGAGGTCGTAGACGGTGGTGATGCCGAGTCGCTTGAGCGCCTTTTGGTGGATAGTGTCGATACGGAAATAGGACGTCAGCGGGTCGTGCGGGGACATATATGGGTAGTATAGCAAATCGACTGTGGATTGCGCCTTTAAAATAGTGTGGTATAGTGCTCGTCCCACTTCAATCAAGGTGGGATAAACAAGGGAGTTCTTCTTGAAGAAAAAATCTGAACCGACCAAGATGCCGCTCAAGTCGCTTCTGGTCAAAGCCGAGTCGCTGATGGCGATCTGCAACGAGCTGACCAAGCGTCAGTGCGATGACTACATCGACATTCAGTGTGTCTGCGGTCACGGTGCATTTACCGTCTCGGTGCGTAAGGATGGCCCCGAGCATCACATTTTCCGGGTGACGCTGACCGATGGTGCTGTCGGGACCGGTGTGCGGTACGAGGCGGTGCATGACTCGGATACTCGTCTTGATGTCGTGCCGGTGACACTGGCTGAGTTCACGCGGGTGTCTGACCGCCTTGGGCGTCTGACGGCGCGACTGTTGCAGTCGAACATGGTCGCTGATGGTGAAACCAATCATGGGCCTCAGTTGCGGGGCTACATCATGGGTCGCGCACTGGCTGGTATGTCGGTCTGATACATGGGGGTCCGCGTTGTGTGCGCGGACCCTTTTTACACCAGGAGGTACTTAAAGATGAGTGATTTGCCTGAGTTGGAACGTGGCATCGTAATCTTGGGAGAGGGAGACATGTTGGATCAATCGGCAGTAGGAGTGGTGCTCATCGTTGTGGCTGCCATCCGTGAAGGCGAGTTGTCGCCGATGTTGAAGTCGGTCATGCTAACGCCGATGGAGACACCAGAGATTTCGACCAAGCTCCTCGTGCCGGCGGCACTGAAGTCGGTCCCGCACTGGCAGCAGCTCAACCGTCATCACGGTATGAAAGCTGGCGCTCGGTCACATCAGGCCGGCACCAGTAACCGGCGATTCCGGTGACAAGAATGAAATACCCCAGCACGTGCGCGCGTGCTGGGGATACTTTTTTATACGCCGCTGGTGGTATACTAGGTCATTATTGTTTAGTGATGTTTTCAGTATGGCTACCAAGAAATCAGTACCACCAACCAAAAAAGTAACTCCAGCTAAAAAGGTGTCGGCTAAGAAAGTGGCTCCAAAAGCCCCGGCAAAACCAGTTGCCAAAAAAGCACCAGCTAAGAAAAAAGACTACAACGCGCTCGCGCTCGCGCTTCATAAGAAGCTCGGCGGTAAGCTTGCGGTCATGAGTAAGGGAAAGCTCGAGAATCGTGATGACTGGAGTACCATGTACAGTCCTGGTGTCGGGGCAGTGTCGACTCATCTCTACAAGAATCCAAAAGATGCGCGTACCTACACTATCAAGAAGAATACGGTGGCGGTTATCTCTGATGGCTCAGCTATCTTGGGTCTTGGTAATCTTGGTGCTGTGCCAGCACTCCCGGTGATGGAAGGGAAGTGTGCGATTTTTAAAGCGATGGCAGGGGTCGATGCTTTCCCGATTGTACTTGATACGCACGACCCAGAGGAAATCATTAAGACCATCAAGCATATTGCGCCAACATTCGGTGGTATTAATCTTGAAGACATTGCCGCGCCTCACTGCTTCACGATTGAAGAGCGCCTAAAGGCAGAGCTCTCGATTCCGGTCATGCATGACGATCAGCATGGCACCGCGATTGTGGTTCTCGCTGGTCTTATTAATGCGTCAAAGGTGGTTGGGAAGCAGCTTGAGTCACTCAAAGTGGTGGTGGTTGGCGCTGGTGCTGCCGGGCGAGCAGTGACCCTCCTCCTTCAGAAGGCTGGCATCAAGAACATCACTGTCACTGATAGTAAGGGGGCAATTTATGCAGGTCGGCCAGACCTCGGCGGGTACAAAAAAGATTTAGCCCAGTTTACAAATCCTGAGAAGCTTCAGGGTGATGTGCATGCGGTCGTTGGTGGAGCGGATGTTCTCATTGGTCTCTCTGGTCCTGGCACCATTGCGCCAGCGCATATTGAAAAGATGGCTGAGAAAGCAATTGTGTTTGCGCTTGCAAATCCAATTCCAGAGATTATGCCAGAGGACGCGAAGCGTGCCGGAGCATTTGTGGTGGCGACTGGGCGGAGTGATTATCCAAATCAGGTCAATAACTCCCTCGCGTTCCCGGGTATCTTCCGTGGTGCGCTCGATAGAGGGGTAACGGCGATTACGGATGAGATGAAGCTCGCAGCTGCGAAGAAGATTGCGAGTCTTGTGAAGAAGCCAACGGCTGATGAGGTGATACCGGGCGTCATGACCCCGGGTCTCGTGAAGGCGGTGGCAAGTGTGATTAAGTAAAAGATGTCACAAACACAAAAGCGACCCGGAGCCGGGTCGCTTTTGTGTTATGCAGATTGACGTAATTCGTCGTGGTGCTGGGCGAGGTAGCGAAATGATTTTGAATACCAGGCGATGATAGTGGCAATGAGACCAAGGACACCAGCTAAGATGAACACGAGGGCAATGCCACGAGCTTCGCCGGTCCCGAACCAAGCACCAATGAGTGAGACACCAGCACCAGTGGTCATAAACGGAATGAATAAAAGCTGTGCGAGCGGTCCAATCATAAAGGTCGTAATTGGCGATACTGCTGACTCAAGACTTTGGCCGAAACCAATCACTCGACCTTGGCGTTCGAGCGGTACAATTTCCTGGAGGACTGTTTGTTCAGCTGCTTCAGCAAACGGGAAGGTAAACATCCAAATAAACATACCAATTGCAAGAAGTATGATTGATGGCTGGAGCGGGAAGAGGATACATGATGTCCAGGAGATGAGGTTGACGATGAGAATGGTGCGGAGCGGTGAAGCGCCTGCTCCATAGCGTGCAACAAGACCACTCGCTGCAATCATCGCAAAAGATACGACACTCCACATAATGCCCCAGGTAGCAACTGATACGAGTGAAAGCCCATATACATCCATCAGCGCCATAAAGACGCCGCCGAGGAAGTTATTGAAAGTCGTAAAGAGGATGAGGGCTGCGAGACCCGGAATACCAATGATAAGTGCAATCGTACCGCGGATATCAACTCGCTTTTTCTCACCGTTCTCGTCATGAGTGGTCACTGTTTCTGGATAGTTGATGGTCAGCATATCCAAAAGGACGATTGCGGTGACTGCCATTGCAATCATGAGTGCAACGCCCATGGTTGAGAATCCAATAACGAGTCCACTGAGGATCGAGGTAATCGCAAAGTTGAAGCCAAGCGTGGCACCGATGAGTCCGTTGGCTTTATCGCGGTTATCGGTGAAAAGAATGGTGACACTCGTTGAAAGGGCGATGTTACGAATATTTCCCGCCACCGTGCCAATCATGAGAATGAGTACCAGACCCCAGAGTAGTGGATTAGTGGCATCACTAAAAGCCTCGGCTGGGGTGAGGAAGTAGAGGAGAGCTCCGAGACTAAAGGCGATAAGCGAAGCAATACTACTCACGACCATCGCGACCTTCTTCCGGTTATGGTCAACAAAAGCTCCGAAGAATATGGCACCGACCATATTTGTAACAGCGAATATACCAGCAATAAATGAGGCAACGATAACTGAGCGGGTCTCGACAATGGCCCAGAAGGTGAGGGCAAACCACACGAAGTTGGTGGTCGTGAGCGCAAAGAGGTTATTAAGGAGGAGTCGATGAAAGAGTTGCATGTTAATTACTGGAGTATGATATCATATGGAGAATTGCTTGAATTATTGTTCTCATGTGTCGAGTACATTTTTACCATCAACAAGACCAAATCAAATGGATGGTACGACTCCGGGAGTTACACACTGTAACTGAATTGGCGATAATTTGCGAGTGTTCAGAAAGAACAGTGCGTGATTGGTCGCGTGGTCTTTTTTCATTTCCTGAGGAGGTTTTTAAAACACTGAGCACATTAGTCCCGGTTGCGGCTACTCATTTCTATCGAGTACAAATATCTGATACCGCTCGTGCCGCTGGTCGACTCGGTGGGTTAGCAGTGGTAAAAAAATTTGGCAAAGTTCCGATTGATGAGTCTAAGAGAAAAGTTGCTTGGCAACAGTGGTGGAATAACGAGGGTAAGTCACATCGTCTTCAATCAGCTCGATCAAAATATGTCGGGTTGCCCCAATACTCCAAAGAGTTAGCTGAATTCATTGGAATTATGCTCGGTGACGGCAGTATTACTGAGTACCATGTAACAGTTACTCTGCATTCAATTGATGACGCAGAGTATGCTCAATATGTTATTAGTCTCATGCAAAGATTATTTGAAGTGACCCCATCGGTGTACCATCGCAAAGATGCGAAGGCGATTAACATAGTCATCTCAAGAAAAAAACTTGCTAATCATTTAGTTGCGATAGGATTGAGAAGAGGTAATAAGATTAAGCAAAATTTGTCTATACCATCTTGGGTACAAGCACGGAGTGATTACCACCGTGCTTGTATCAGAGGTTTGTTTGATACAGACGGTACGTGTTACATTCATACGTATCGAGTCAAAGAAAAAGTATATCGTTACCCAAAAATTGGATTTTCTTCTATCTCAGAACTTTTACGAACGCAAGTAAGAGCAGGGCTACTAACAGAGTCAATCAATACTACTTACAATGGAAACAATATTACAATTGAAGCTCAAGCAATGGTAAAAAGGTATCTTGCTATTTTTGGAACCAGTAACCCTAAGCATTTGAAAAGGTTATCTAATTGAAGTACACTGTCGGACACGGAGACGTCGCATAGTGGCCTAGTGCACCTCACTGCTAACGAGGAGGAGTGTAAAAGCTTCCGGAGGTTCGAATCCTCTCGTCTCCGCCAATGAACGAGTGAATGTAAGAAGTGAAATATCTCCTGTATTTGTAAGGCCTGTAGACAAATGAATGATATCGTCTATACTAATGCGCACGGAGGATTGGGTGAGTGGTTGAAACCAACGGTTTACTAAACCGTCGGGCCCTAACCGGCCTCGTGAGTTCGAATCTCACATCCTCCGCAATCAGCCGACCGCAATGCACTCGCATTGCGGTCGTTGCTGTTGCGCGAGGAAGTGAGATTCGAACCGAAGCGTCGGGTACCCAACCGGAACGAAGTGAGGATTGGGCGACGCGAGTGGGGGTCGAGCGAGTGCGCTAGATAGTAAGCGAAGCGAAACTATATAGCCACGAGAGTGACCGAATCTCACATCCTCCGCCCGTATAAAATACCGCCCTCAAAGGCGGTTATTTTACTGGTCGGAGGATGAGCGAGTGACCAATGTCACTCGCGGTGAGATTCGAAAGGCGTAAACGATGTGGCTCTGCCACGAGTGCGCCGGGGTCGAGAGTACTTACTAGAATTGGAGCCGAAGGCGAACAATTATAGTTAGTAACTCGTGACCGAATCTACATTTTGTTCAGCAATCAGCCGACCGCAATGCACTCGCATTGCGGTCGTTGCTGTTGCGAGAAGATGTGAGATTCGAACCGAAGCGTCGGGGACACAACCGGAACGAAGTGAGGACTCTGCAGCGCGAGTGGGGGTCGAGCGAATGAGATTTTTTTGAGTCCCTAAGACGAGATAAAAATCCATGAGAGTGACCGAATCACACCCTTGCTACCTGTCATGTGCCATTTTATTTTAATACGCCCGCGCCACCGCCATTTGATGAATGCGAATATGCGGAGCAGTGTGCTTTCTCAGAACGGCAGCTGCGCTCTTGAGCGTGTTGCCAGTCGTAACGACATCATCAAGAAGAATAATGTCGGTAATACCCTTACGTGGGCGAATAAGTGGGTTTATGATAAAAGCGTCCTTCACGTTTTCCTTGCGCTCATGCTTTCCAAGATGACTCTGTGCTTCTGTATTACGAGTCCGTTTAAGTGCGGACATGATGGTAATGGGTGTTGTATGTGATGACTGTAGATAGAGAAGGAGACTCTCAATTTGGTTATAGCCACGCTCACGTTGTCGCTTTGGGTGGAGGGGGATTGGTACGAATACTGTGGTCGTCAGTGGTAACGATTCGTCAGTGAGATAGCGAGTAAGGAGTGGGGTAAGGAGTTCGAGCGCTCCCTCGTTGTGTTCAAACTTGGCGGCGGTGATGATGGCTTTGACACAAGGTTCTTGATACTCACTGAGCGTGATTACTGTTTGATGGTGTTGTAGGTGATACAGCGTGACGATATCAAAGTGAGTGGTTTGTCGAATAAGGCGGAGAGAGTCACTTGGTGGGAAAATGAAATCACTGAGATGTTTCAAGTTGTGCATGAGTGGCTCCATAGATAAATACGCATGCTACTATACGTACAAAGTATGTCACTGATTAATTTCTTTGTAAAAGCGACTCCGAAAGCTCAGACGTTTGGTCGAGTGGTTGGAATTGATATTGGCTCTGCTGCGATTAAGGTTGTAGAACTCGAGGATCGTGATGGTGTTATTACGCTCACTACGTATGGTGAGTTGCAAGTCGCTCCCTATGAGGAGGGTAAGGTGATTGGTCAAACAACGCAATTAACGCCAGCACTCGAACGTCAGGCAATGGTTGATATTCTTCGTGAGTCAGCGGTAAAAGCTAAGAAGGCGGTACTCGCTATCCCTCTCTCGTCAAGCTTTGTAACGACGATGAGTATGACTGCCGGACCAGAAGAGGATATCTCTTCTCGAGTCCGAGTTGAAGCAAAGAAGTATATTCCAGTGCCAATTGCAGATGTAACACTCGATTGGGCTGAGGTTGGTGTGCAAAGTGAGGAAGGAACTCAGCGCGATGTGCTTTTGGCGGCAATTCAAAACGATGCGCTCGCTCGCTTTATGACTTTGATGCAGACGGTAGAACTGCCAGCACCTCCAACTGAGATTGAATGCTTTAGTGCAATTCGGGCTGGTTATACGAGCGACACTCCTCATATGGCAGTAATTGATATTGGTGCTGGTGTGAGTAAGCTCTATCTCGTGAAAGATGGCCTCCTTCAGCGTATGCATCGTATTCCGACAGCGGGAGTAAAAGTGACAGAGCGTCTCATGAAAGAAAAAGAATGTTCTTTCAGTGACGCTGAGCTACTCAAGCGTACCGTCACTCCCGATAGTCCAGATGCTACCTTGGTTCGAAAGGTGACTATGGTTACCTATGCTCGTGTGATGAAAGAGTTTCGTCAGGTAATGGATGAATATGAAACGAAAGCCGGTGAAAAGGTGTCTCGTATCGTGCTAACGGGCGGCGGCTCTCTTGGTGTGGGGACTGATACGTTCGTCGCTGAACAACTAGGTGTTGAGGTGATGCATATTCGTCCGTTTGACAAGGTTGCTTACCCGGCATTTATGGAGGATGCATTAACGATTGTAGGTCCGTTATTCGGAACTGCTCTTGGGGCTGCGCTTCGATACTTTGAGTAGTGCGTATCCACAGTGCATCATGCACAGTGTCTCACACGACACCCTATAATAGTCTCATGCCAGAGAATCCTAACTCTAGTTCTTTTATCCCGAAGCGTTCGACCGGACCTCGTGTACGCCAGCGACGTACGCATACGTTTTTTTTGATTTCAATTGTCAGCTATGCATGCTTAGTAGCAGCTCCAACTTCAGCCGCTGCGGTGTATGTCTACAGTCTATACACTGACAAGCAGTTCAATGAAGCGGTCACCAACCTTGATCAAGCAATATCTGATTTCCGTGAAGCGGATATGGCAACGGTGCTCGAGTTCGACTCTCGACTCAAGGCTGCAAATGCACTCATAGATAATCATGTATCATTGGTCCGAGCACTTGAGGTTTTTGAACAATCAACGTTGCAATCAGTTGGATTTAGTGACTTAAAGTTTTTGCGTACATCGCCAAATACAATTGAAGCAAGTGCCTCTCTCACAACCATCAATCTTGACGCTGCGTTATTCCAGCGAACTGAGTACAGTAAGGAGTCGGTCAGCTTTGATAATGCTTTACTTGACTCAGTTACGTTTATACCACCAAGTGAAGAAGGTTTCGGAGAATCTGTAACAATGAATGGTAAGTTTACCTTTACTAAGGACTCAATTGCGTTTGATCCACAGATTGTTGGTGCGCCAGTTACCGGTACATCAGAGCCTGTTGTAGATGTTGGCGCTTCTGACAATGAGGTAGTGGATACCGAATCTGTGACAGACGGAGCGGAAGTAAGTGACACGGTGATTGATAATATTCCTGAATAGTATATGTTTTCAAATTCTCCCGTTGTTCAATTGTTTATGATAGTGGTATCGGTCGGTATTGTAATCTTATTCGTGATGCCAACTATTGACTCTTTTCGAGCCCAGCAAGATAGAATCGCTCAATATAATGCTGAGCGCCTCAGGGTTGAAGAAGTGACAACTCTTCTTAACCAGCATATTAATACCATCAATAATCTACCGATGAGTGGGCGACAATCGCTTGAGCGTTACATGCCAAATAGTATTGATGAAATTGCAGTTATGCGTGACATAGAGAGTATAGTCCGGGCTGCGGGTCTCTCAGTCACTCGGCTTGATTATTCACCATCTGACTCTGGCGGTGGTGTCGTGACTACTGAGGGTGAAGAGGTTGCGGTTGATCCGGTGCTGTCAAATCTTCAGTCAGCGGTATTTACCTTGGCAGTCAATACAGATTATGAAGGAGTAAAGCGTCTTTTGCGGATTATCGAGTCAAATAACTACCAGTTCCTTATTCGTGAAGCTTCAATAGTACCTTCTGGTGAAGGTGCAACCTTGAGTGCAACACTCCGCTTGGAAGTGTATACACTCACTTCAGATAATGGAGTAGTTTCTACTGTAGTTAATTAAATCGTATGCCAGCATCTCTACAAAACATCATCATAGGAATTCTCGGTCTTGTGCTCGTCGGTCTCGGTTACTATTTGTTTGTCGGTGGCAACAGCTTTAATCTCACTGATGCTGTGAGTCCAGTTGACGACCAGGTTCTCATGAAAACCCAGGTATTCATAGAACGACGCACGAAGCTTGAAGCCGTGAATATTACTGGTGAGCTGTTTAATGATCCGAGATTTACTTCATTGCAGTCAAACTCCACTATTCTCCCAGAGCAACCAGTGGGAAATCGTGATTTATTCGTATCTCCAATCGTGGAGAATATTGTTGCTCCGTAACTTTCTTTATGAATGTTCTAGATCTCTTCGTAGCAGAGGGGTTACTCCAAACGGCACAACTTGAAGAGATTTCTGTTCGCCAAGCTAATGAGCAAATCGCTCTCGAGTCGATTCTTATTAATATTGGTATTACTCCCGAACAGGTGAAGCGAGTGTTTGCGCTATACTACGAAATTCCCCCATACACTCTTGAGGAAGAATTTTCAATATCGTCTGAAGTGTTGTCGTTTATTCCTGAAGATTCGGCCACTCACTATCAGATTGTTCCATTGAAGGTTGAGGATGGTGTGTTGATAATTGGTGTCAACAATCCTGATGATCTACAGATGCGTGAAGTGCTCAACTTCATAAGTGCTAAACATAATATTCCTTACAAGCTGGTGTATCTTTTTACTGAAGAAGTAAAGAAGGCACAAGCCGCCTATTCAAATATTAAGGCTGAGGTAACTGATGCACTTGGTTCACTTGAGTCAGAGCTCGATGATGAGCTCGATAAGAAAAGTGCACAAGGGGAGGGAGATACACCCGCTGATGTGATGGAGCATATGAAGGAAGATGCCCCGGTCACAAAGATTGTAGCTACCATCCTTCGGTACGCAATTGACGGATTTGCATCTGATATCCACGTCGAACCTACAGCCAAGAAGCTGATTGTACGGTTTCGTGTTGATGGCGTCCTGCAAACCAGTCTTGAGCTCCCAAAGAATGTTCAGCAAGCAGTGGCCGCACGTATCAAAATTCTTTCATCGATGCGACTTGACGAACGACGTAAGCCACAAGATGGTCGCTTTTCAGCAACATTTGATGGACGAAAAATCGACTTTCGTGTTTCGATTCTGCCGACTTCGCACGGTGAGAAGGTGGTTATGCGTATTCTTGATAATGAGAAAGGGGTACGTTCACTCGAGGACGTTGGAATCACCGGTCATCATCTTGAGGTCATTCGCCGCATGGTCCATGAACCATTTGGTATTATTCTCATTTCTGGACCGACCGGTTCAGGTAAGTCGACAACACTCTATGCAATGCTAGCAGAGCTTGATAAAGCAACACAAAATGTTTTATCCCTAGAAGATCCGGTCGAATATGATATTGAAGGTGTGAGTCAGTCGCAAGTACGTCCAGAGATTGGCTACACCTTTGCAGCCGGTCTACGCGCCGCCCTTCGTCAAGACCCGGATGTCATCATGGTGGGAGAGATTCGTGATAAGGAGACAGCCCAGCTTGCAATCCAGGCTGCGCTCACTGGTCACTTGGTACTCTCGACTATCCACACGAATAACTCAATCGGAGTGATACCTCGACTTATTGATATGGGCATTGATCCGTATCTCATCGCTCCGACGCTGAAGCTTGCTATTGCTCAACGACTCGCAAGAAGAATTAAGCCTGGCACTGGTCGTGAGGTAACAATTGATAGTGGGCTCAAGACTCGTATCGATAAATCCTTTGAAGGTTTGCCAGAAAAGTACCGTAACCGTATCCCGCAATCCACCACCTATCTAGAACCAGAACCAAGTCCGGGGAGCACCACTGGTCTAAAAGGTCGTATTGCGGTAATGGAAGTGCTTGAAATAAATGAAGCAATTCAAAATCTTGTACTCAAGGGCGCATCAGAGGATGATATTTACCAGGAAGCGCGCCAGCACGGCTTTATGAGCATGCAAGAAGATGCAGTGGTTAAAATGCTTGATCACAAGATTCCGCTTGAGGAAATGAACAGCTTTGGATCTAAAGTTGGTCTTGAGGATATTGATGGAGACCTCTCACTTCCGGTTGTCGATAACCAGGCCGATACTCTCCCGACACCAGCTATAATGAATACTAATGAAAATACTGTTAGTTGATGACGATACATTTTTGCGCGACATGTACGCCACAAAGTTTATTGAGTGTGGTCATCAAGTGCAAACGGCTGTGAATGCGACCGACGCGTTGCGTGTCCTCGAAACTGATACATCGTTTGATTTAGTTATCGTTGACATGATTATGCCTGGTATGACTGGAGTTGAGCTCATGGTTGAGCTCAAGAAAGTTAAACCAGATTTCGCTGCACATTTCATCGTGCTTTCAAATCAGGGGCAAGACCAGGATATTGATGAGGCGAAAGCAGCTGGTGCGGTGGGGTATATCATCAAAGCGCAGTCTGTGCCAAGTGAAGTGGTAAAGCGGGTCGAAGAGATAATGAAGGATGTATTAAAGTAATCATATATTATGGCAGTCGACTATAAAAAAGAACTGGAAATACTCCTTGCTACCGTTGTAAATGAACATGGTTCTGATTTACACCTTTCTGTTGGTAACCATCCGACGATTCGAGTTACTGGTTCTCTCGTGCCACTGCTCCGGAAGCCTATCCTAACAGATGAAGATGTGCGAGCCTTTGCTAAGGTGATGATGCGTCCTGCCTTCTTTGAGCGGCTGGAAACACGGACCGAAGTTGACTTTTCTTATGAAGCTGCCGGCAAGGTACGCTTTCGTGGTAATGCCTTTTATCAAAAGGGCAGTCCGTCAATTGTGCTCCGTCTTATTCCTAATGTCATCCTCTCCCTCGAAGAGCTTAATCTGCCCCCAATTCTCGAAAGCTTTACTGAACGTACTCAAGGTTTCTTTTTGTGTGTGGGACCAGTCGGGCAAGGTAAGTCAACAACACTTGCTGCTATGGTCAATCAAATCAACCAGAAGCGTGCTGATCATATCGTCACGATAGAAGATCCGATTGAGTATGTCTATACACCACAGAAAGCAGTTATCGACCAACGAGAGGTGGGTATCGATACTGCCACGTTTGAAGACGCGCTTCATGCTGCCTTTCGCCAGGACGTTGATGTGATTTTGATTGGTGAAATGCGAAGTCCAGAAACTATTGCGACTGCAGTAACAGCAGCGGAGACTGGTCACTTAGTATTTGCAACCCTTCACACAAATGATGCTGCTCAGACGATGAATCGTATCATTGATTCATTCCCTGGTGCGCAGCAAGACCAAATTCGAACACAGCTTGCTTCTTCGCTCCTTGGAGTGTTCTCACAGAGACTGATTCCACGTATTGCTGGGGGCATGGTCCCAGCCTACGAACTCCTTGTTAATAACACGGCAGTCTCAAATCTTATCCGTGAGAAGCGAATTCATGAAATCTACTCAGTCATTGAGACGGGTCTTGAGCACGGTATGATTGATATGAACCGAACCTTAGCCCAGCTGGTGCAACGTGGTGAGATTACGGTCGAGAATGCCTTCTTCTATTCAACCCACCCAAAAGGTCTTGAGCGCCTCATTTAGTTTGTATGTTATTTAAGTATAAGGCAATTGATAGCGGAAACGTACAGCGTGAAGGTACGGTTGAGGCTGCAAGTATCGACGCTGCTATCTCGGTAGTACAAAAGCGCGGGTATACGGTGATTAGTATTGATCCAGTTGAGGAGAAGCAAAGTATTCTTGATATCGATATTTCGTTTCTTCATCGTATTAAGCCAAAAGAGATTGTAATTCTCTCCCGACAAATCTCAACGCTCTTTCTTGCGCACGTATCACCACTCCGTATCTTTCGCTTGTTGTCTGCCGAAGTGGAGAACCCGATGCTTCAAAACGTCCTTAACAAAATCGTTGATGACCTCCAAGGCGGTAGTTCTATTTCTCGAGCCTTGGCCGCCCATCCAAATGTCTTCTCACCGTTTTATGTGAACTTGGTTCGAGCTGGTGAAGAGTCCGGGTCACTCGATAAGTCGTTTAGTTATTTGGCTGATTATCTCGACCGTTCGTACGAAATTGCGATGAAGGCACGAAACGCTCTCATCTACCCAATTTTCGTCATCAGTATCTTTTGTATTGTGATGATACTGATGCTTACTATGGTGATCCCGAAGGTGGCACAGATTCTCATTGATGCTGGTGGGGAGTTGCCTATCTATACTCGTATCGTAATTGGTATCTCAGATTTCTTGGTGAACTGGATTGGGGTAATATTGATTCTCGTAGCGGTCGGAATGATTGCGGGTTGGCAATTTTTAAAGTCACCGGTTGGTGCCCGTATGCTCGATGAGTTTATGTTAGCGCTTCCATACGTAGGTGATTTGAAGCGAAAGCTCATTCTCACGCGTCTCTGTGATAACATGTCCACGATGCTCTCTAGTGGTATCTCGATTGTACCAGCGCTTGAGGTGACCTCTGAGGTGGTCGAAAGTCTTGTGTATCAAGAAATTTTAGCCGCGGTCCTGGCTGATGTGAAGGCTGGTCGTTCGTTTGCTGATTCCATGAGTGATTACCAAGAGATTCCAACCGTGCTCTCGCAGATGATTCGTGTCGGTGAAGAGACAGGGAGTCTCTCTGAGATCTTAAGCACCCTTGCTCTTTTCTATCGTCGTGAGGTGAATAATGCCATCGATACACTCATCGGTCTTATCGAGCCAGTGATGATTGTGATGCTCGGTCTTGGTGTTGGTGTACTCCTGGCTTCAGTGTTGATGCCGATTTACAACATTACGACTGCAGTGTAGGAGTAATTGTCCACACGGGCAGTAACGCGCTCATGATTAACGAGCCGTATACTATATGGAGCCGACTACAACGTCGGGTTCGTCAAACTCATTAAGACATGCAGCTGATGTCTGAATGAGTACGACATCTTAATCACTTAAATTTGTTATAAACTCTATGTTTAAAACACAACCACAGCGCGGCTTTACGCTCATTGAGCTCCTCGTTGTGATCGCAATTATCGGTATCTTGGCTGCAACTGTACTTGCTTCACTTGGTACGGCTCGATCATCAGGTAATGACGCTTCAGCGAAGGGAAGTGTTAATAGTATGAAGGCACAGGCCGAGATTATTTACACGACTACGAACAGTTACGCTACTGTCTGTACTGATGCCTCAACTGCAGCATTACGTACCGCAATCGCTACTCAGTCTAATGACTCAGATGATGCTCTTACTGTTGGTGGTGCTAGTGCTGCCGGTACTGCAGTATGTAACGCATCTTCAACTGCTTGGGCCATCATCGCACCAATGACTTCGAGTACAACTCGTGCTTTCTGTGCTGACTCAACAGGCTTTAGTGGTGAGGTGCCAGTAAATGCTATTGCAGGTGCCGGTGATCCTCTCTGTAGCTAATCATTTTTAGCTCCTAAAAACACCCTTCATGGGTGTTTTTTGTTGTGAGCTTTTCGTCGTTTCCTCTCTTGTGTACTGTATACTTAATAATATGGTTGAGTTACTCATGATTCCGTGGTGGCAGTATCAAGTCTTTATCTTTGGCTTCGGGGTTATTATTGGGAGTTTCCTCAATGTATTTATTTACCGTTTTCATACGGGGAAGTCGCTTGCCGGGAGTTCACACTGTCTCTCGTGTCAGACACCGCTGCGCTGGTACGATTTGTTCCCGCTCGTATCATTTGTCGCGTTGCGTGGTCGATGTCGTTCGTGTAGTGCTTTAATTCCGAGTCGCTACTTTTGGGTGGAGCTTTCGACTGCGGTCTTGTTTGTGGTCGTTGCAATGACGACGACGAGCGTTGTACCGCTCGTGCTTGGTCTTATGCTCGCTGCACTGTTGGTAGTTATTGTGGTATACGACATCGCGCATATGATTATTCCTGATGGTTTTGTCATAGTACTGTTGGTGGTGGCGATGGGGGCAGTTGGGTATGGTTTTTATCTCGATCCAACGATTAATAATCTTTTCTCGAGTCTCCTTGGAGCAGTCGCTTCATTTGTATTCTTTTGGGCGCTATGGGCGTATTCAAAAGGGCAGTGGATTGGTTTTGGGGATGCGAAGCTCGCTATTCCGCTTGGGCTCATGGTCGGGGCAGTAGGTACATTTTCGATGCTCATCTTATCGTTTTGGATTGGGACAGTTATCAGTCTTGGTCTCATCGCCTACCAGCAATTAATTTATAAAAGGGGACAACCGCACTTACGTTTTCTAGCGACACCCCTTACAATGAAAAGTGAAGTACCGTTTGCGCCTTTTTTAATTCTTGGTTTTATTGCGGTTTATTTTTTCCACGTCGATGTTCTTGAAATAGTTTCTTATGTCACCTATGTTCTCATCGGCTCCTAAGCGTGGATTTGGTCTCATCGAGCTTATGGTCTCAATGAGTATTATGGCGCTCGTTTCAACGATTATTATCACGAGACAGTCGACCTTTAATAGTGCGGTGTTGCTTCGGAATCAAGCGTACGAGGTAGCGTTTGCCCTTCGTGAGGCACAACAGTTGGCGGTCAGTGGTAACGACTCAACGGTTCGTCGCTATGGTGTTCATTTCGATACGAGCACGACCACACAGCACCTCTATAGATTATTTGCTGATACAAATAATAACGGACAGTTTGATGCTGGTGAACAGATTGGACTCACGGGGCGACTTGATAGCCGATTTGAGATACGCGGTGTTACGCCAGTGAATGCAAGGCAACTCAATGTCGTCTTTACTCGCCCTAACTTCGACGCCCAGTTCTGTGCCCGTACTGGTGGCTGTCTGGTGGCGGGAGATTTTACCCCGGGTCCAGCCTTTATTGATGTAGCTCGAACCGGTCTATTGACCAATGATACCGGGAGTGCTCGCCGGGTACAGGTGACCCAGTCTGGGCAGATAAGTGTAGTAACCTATTAGTACGTATGTCTCGCCATCGACACCAGCACGGCTTTACTCTCATCGAGATGCTTGTATCACTCGCACTTTTTACGATCGTGGGCACTATCTCAGTTGGGGTACTCCTTGTACTCGTCAATGGTAATGGGCGCGTCGTCAATGAGCAGGTGGTGACCAACTCACTCACGTACGCGCTTGATAGTATGTCTCGTGAGATTAGAACTGGCTCAGAGTATTATTGTGCGACTGCCAATACTGCGAGAGGAATTACCTCATCATCAAGTGTACTTGATTGTTCCACTGGTAACACTGGTCTTTCGTTCCGGGAAGCTGGTGAGAGTATCACCGGAGGCAATACCAATAGTCGAATCTCTTATTATTTTTTGAATGGTATGCTTTACCGCCGAGTTGGTCTTGGTACAGAGGAGCCACTCCTTAATAATGATGTGGTTGTTAATGATGTACAGTTCTTTGTGAGTGGCACGGAGCCACTGACTCAAAACAACACCAACAGAGTGCAACCCACTGTGACGATTGTAGTGACCGGAGCAGCGGCATCTGAACCGACGCGTACTTTTACGGTACAAACGACCATTACGCAACGACCACTTGATATATGAAATATTTACGTTCACAATCACAGTATGGGTTCAGTCTTGTCGAGGTACTCGTCGCAATTTCGATATTGCTCCTCGTTATGACAGGGCCAATGCGCGTGTTAACCCAGACGACCAACAGTACCACCTACGCCAATCAGCAGACTGTCGCCTTCTTTTTGGCGCAAGAAGGGCTTGAGCTCGTGCAACTTGGTCGGGATAATCTTGTACTTGGAGACTTTAAAGATCAGATTCGCGGAGAAAGTGTTGAGCCTAATCCTTGGCAGCGGTTCCAAACTGATTTTGCTGCATGTATTACTGATGAGTGTGGTATCATCCCGATGAATGATGCTGATGGTCTTGCGACAACCACGTGCAGTATGTCTAATCCGACCGATTGTCGGCTATATCTTAGTACCACAACCCCAACGACTCGTGCCAAGTATTCGTATACACCAGGCGGGCAAATAACACCCTATACGCGCACTATTCGTATTGGGATTATACCAAATACCCAAGATCCATCACGGCCACGAGGGATTGTCGCCACCTCCACGGTGACTTGGAGAACAGGTAACCTGTTTACCGATCAGCAGGTACAATTAGTAACGTACTACACAAATGTCTATGACACGCCGTAATCAAAACGAACCGGGTTTTGCACTTCTCCTCACCATTTTGGTGGTGTCTGTGGTGGTGTCGATTACAGTTACTATCATTGAGCTTACCTTAAAGCAGGTGGCGCTCGCAGTCACGGCACGAGACTCAGAAATTGCCTTTCATGCGGCAAATGCTGGTATGGAGTGTGTCCGGTACATGAGTCGTATGGCTTCTTCATCAATTGCAAATCGTGACAACAATATTCGTTTTTATTGTTTTGGACAGGAACAGCAAATAGGTCGTCAAAATCGATCACTTTCAGTCTCGGGGGGTGATGGTGATGTGACCCACTATGCAGGGCTAGTGACGTGGAATACTGGAGATCGCTGTTCTTCGGTCGATATGGTCGTGATGCAGGTAGATGAAGGTGAGACCTCTGATATGGTTATCAATAACCTTGAGACTATCTATCCTGGGTTTCCAGCTGCTGATAACAAGAGCTGTACTCCGGGCTCGCGATGTATTGTGGCTGAGGTAACTGGATATAACAAGCCGTGTAACGCAATTACCGAGCCGGGTACCGTGAGGCGTGAAATTTTGCTAGAATTCTAGCACCTATGGCCAAAAAACCGCCCTCATCAGATAGACTGGCACAATTGCGAGCGCTCGTTTCTTACCACCGTGAAAAGTATCACCGTGATGATAGTCCAGAAATAAGTGATGAAGCGTATGACTCACTTGTCGCCGAATTAGCCTCTCTTGAAGAGAAGTTTGAAGGTGGCCGGTCAACTGCTGATGTGGTGGGCGGATCGGTACGAGAAGCGTTTGCAAAAGTGACTCATGAAGTGGAGCAGTGGTCGTTTGATAATGTGTTTGATGAGGAAGAGTTGAGTGAGTGGTCCAATCGTGCAGTGAGGATCTTACGTGAGGCTGACATAATGCCGATGTTTACGTACGTCGCTGAGCATAAGATTGATGGATTAAAGCTCGTGCTTACCTACCGAGCTGGTAGACTCATACAAGCGGTGACTCGTGGTGATGGGGTGGTTGGTGAAGATGTGACTCATACGGCCAAAACTATCGCATCGTTGCCACACTCACTTAAGAAACCAGTCGATGTTATTTGTGTTGGTGAGGTGTATATTGCAAAAGCTGATTTTGAGCAGATAAATGAAGAGCGCAAAGAACAGGGTGAATTGGTGTTTGCAAATCCTCGTAATGCGGCAGCGGGTACACTTCGTCAGTTGGATGCGTCGGTGGCGGCGTCACGAAACCTCTCGTTTTTTGCTTATGATATTGATAAATTTGACCCTAAAAACACAAACACGAAAGCACCAGAGACACAAATGGAGGAGCATGAGCTCCTTAGACACCTTGGACTGCCGACAAATGAGTGTGTCACCCCCTGCGTAGACCTCAAAGCTGTGCAGGTGTGTTATGACGCGTGGAATAAGGCGCGTGATACCTACCCCTATGAGATTGATGGGGTGGTCGTAAAGATTAACGAGGTCTCGGTCCAGCGAATTCTTGGCTATACCGCCAAGGCGCCGCGTTTTGGTATCGCCTACAAGCTCCCCGCCGTACAGGCGACGACAGTGGTTGAAGCGATTGATTTACAGATTGGTCGCACCGGAGTGGTGACGCCGGTAGCACATCTCCGTCCGGTTCGTATCGCGGGCTCGACGGTGACACGTGCGACACTTCATAATGAGGATCAAATCAAACGACTTGATGTTCGGGTAGGGGACACCGTCATACTCCAAAAAGCGGGTGATGTCATTCCTGAGGTAGTGTCAGTCGTGTTGCCACTTCGTCCACATGACGCGAAGCCATACGTCTTCCCGCAGGTGGTACCAGGGTGTGGTGGAGATGGTCGTATCGAGCGGATCCCGGGCGAGGCAGCATATCGCTGTGTAGTGCTCGACTCGCCGCTTATCCGCCGACAACGGCTCTATTATTTTGTATCAAAGGCAGCACTTAATATTGATGGTGTCGGTCCAAAGATTATTGATGCGTTGTTAGAACATGAGCTTATTGCTTCACCGGCTGATATCTTTACCCTCGCCAAAGAAGACTTCTTGACCCTTCCTGGCTTTAAAGATAAGTCAGCCGAAAATGCGATAGCGGCCATTGACGCTGCTCGCACTCAGCCACTCTACCGTTTTTTGGTGGCGTTAGGGATTGATCAGGTAGGGGAGGAGACAGCACGTCTGTTAGCGGAGACTTTTGGTAGTCTTGAGGCAATCAAGCGCGCCTCGGTCGCCGATATGGTGGCCATTCATGGTGTCGGTGAAGTGGTCGCAGAGACGGTGTATGGATGGTTTCAAAAACCTGAAAACCAGGCACTCGTGACCGAGCTTGAATCACATATCCTTATTGCTAATGAAACGGTGAAGGCTGCCTCAACAGCACTCCTCGGACAATCAGTGGTGGTGACGGGTACACTTGTGAACTTTAGTCGTGATGGTATTAAAGAAGAGATTCGTCGTCATGGCGGTACAGTTTCAAGTAGTGTCTCAAAAAAAACAACGTTTGTACTCGCGGGGAGTGAGCCAGGGAGTAAGGTGGCTGACGCCAGGAAGCTCGGGGTGCCGATTATTGATGAAGAGACATTTTTGGCTCGTATAGCGCAGGGCTAAATCTGATGCTATGATGCCACTATGAATCGTGAAGAAATCAAACATCTCGGCACCCTTTCGAGACTCGCGTTAACAGAATCAGAAATTGATACCTTTAGTCAAGAGATAGACTCAATCCTTGCCTATGTTGGTACCGTATCAGCAATGGTAGGAGAGGGTGGGCTTGAGAAAGTGGTCGGTGCTCGCCACTCGGTGATGCGTGATGATGAGGTGACAGTTACACCGGGGAGTTTTAGTGAGGTTCTCCTTGCCGCCGCTCCAGCCCGGGAAGGAGCGTACGTGAAGGTTAAGAAGATACTTGATCAGGGTGAATAATGTGTATGTCTATCCTTTCTCTCCTCGCGAGCTATCGCGATAAAACCCATACCCCAATTGCTGAAATCGAGCGCGTGTTTGCGGTGATTAAAGAGCGCGATGCGAGTATCCACGCGTACTTGATGACCTATGAAGCAGAGGCGCGCGAAGCTGCTGAGGTCGCGACCGAGCGGTACAATCAGGGAGACATCGATATACCACCACTCCTTGGTATACCAGTGGCGATTAAAAATAACATTCTCATTGCGGGCAAGCCGGCCACTGCGGCGTCAAAGATTCTCGAAAATTATGTTGCATCATATGATGCGACGGTCGTAGCACGTCTCAAGGCAGCGGGCGCAATCATAGTTGGCGCGACTAACATGGACGAATTTGCGATGGGTGGCTCTACTGAGAACTCAGCCTTTGGCATTACGCGAAACCCGGTTGATGAAACGAGGGTACCAGGTGGATCTTCTGGTGGCTCTGCGGCAGCCGTAGCGATGGGATCGGTCCCCGTTGCGCTCGGGACTGATACTGGTGGCTCGATTCGTCAGCCAGCGAGCTACTGTGGTTTGGTTGGATTTAAGCCAACGTACGGTGCGGTGTCTCGCTATGGTCTTATTGCGATGGGGTCGTCCCTCGATCAAGCAGGTCCGTTGACGCATACCGTTGCTGATGCGGCGCTCGTACATCGGATTATCGCCGGTCTTGATAGCTATGACGCAACAACCATCACCCCAGAAACGTATGGTGAAGTAGTGACTAAAACGTCATACACCATCGGAGTCCCGCGAAGCTTTCTGCAGTCTGGGGTTGATGCTGACGTGCTCGCGCGCTTTGAGGAGACGATTGCCATGCTTAAAGCGGAGGGTCATACCATTGTCGATATTGATCTCCCATTATTTGAGCAGGGTCTTGCTGCGTACTACATCGTCATGCCGGCTGAAGTGTCGTCAAATACTGCCCGCTATGATGGGATGCGCTACGGCCTCTCAATGCCGGGTAAGAATCTGCTTGAGGTCTATGAAGCAACTCGTGGTGCTGGGTTTGGTCCAGAGGTGAAGCGACGGATTCTCCTTGGTACCTACGTCCTCTCCTCAGGCTACTATGACGCCTACTATACCAAGGCTGAGGCGGCTCGTACGGCGATGCGAAACGAACTGGCGGAGCGATTCAAGACGGTTGATATTATTATGACACCAACGGCGCCAACACCAGCCTTCACCTTTGGTGCACAGAAAGACCCGCTCTCGATGTATCGGCAAGATATCTTTACTGTACCAGTGAATTTAACAGGCGTACCAGCCCTCTCTGTCCCAATGGGTACTGTGGAGCGAGACGGCGTCGCGCTTCCAGTTGGGGTACAATATATAGCACCACATGGTGGCGATGAACGCTTGTTCGATTTTGGACAGCGTGTCTACGACAATACCCTACAATAATTTATGGACAACGACGGAGTCATTGAGGCAACTACTACTGCGATTGATGTCGTAGGATATGATTATTTGACCCCACTGCTTGGATTTATATTTGGTTCTGATGGTCTGATTGGTGCCTACAGTATTGCTGATGCCATTGGAGTATTGAGTTCTATCTGGTCTGTTTTTATTGTTATTTCATACATCGTTTCGGCCATCTTTTTGTTCCTCTACGTCTATGCGTCGATTCACGCTGGTGAGCTTGATGAAGAAGAAGAACATCACATGCATGCACAAGAAGAAGCGTTTGCTCGACAGGTGCGTGGGGGTGCGACACCCAATCGTTTTGTCGAAATGCAGCAACACCTCGAATCAGAGAATCCAAACGATTGGAAGCTCGCAATTATTGAGGCAGACATCATGCTTGATGAATCGCTCAAGCGCCTCGGGTACGCTGGTACCTCACTTGGTGAACGCCTCCGGAGTGTTTCGCCAATTGCGATGAAGAGTCTCGATGATGCGTGGGAGGCGCACAAGATTCGTAATGAAATCGCACACTCAGGCGCTGACTTCGTTCTCACGCATAAGATTGCCCGTGAGACGATGGTCAAGTACGAACGGGTGTTTGCCGAGCTCGGTCTCTATACCGAAGGTGAGGGGAGTAGCAGTCACCACTAAGCGATAGTCCTCAACTTTAGAAATAATAAGATATAGGATAGAGAAAGAGCGCCCCGTACGGGGCGCTCTTTCTCTACATGTTGCGGGTTCCGGAATCGAACCGGAGTCTGGAGGTTATGAGCCTCCCGAGGTACCTCTCCTCTAACCCGCTATAGCTTCAAGTGGCAAGACTATACAACGTTTCAGATTTTATTGCAAATGATTTGTCACCTTTTTACTACTTCGGTGGTAGAATGTTCATATATGCAATGTGTCATTTTAGCTGCTGGAAAAGGTACTCGTCTTCGACCGTTAACAGATGCTACGCCAAAGCCGTTAGTGCAGGTGGCGGGAAAGCCACTCCTTGATCATATTGTCGAGGCGTTGCCAAGTGCTGTTGATGAGCTCATTATTGTGGTTGGGTATCTCGGCGATCAGATTCGTGAGTATTGTGGTACGGAGTACTTTGGGCGCAAGGTAACGTATATTGAGCAAGTCGAGCAGCGGGGGACAGCGCATGCGCTCTGGCTTTGTAAAGATATTCTCCGAGGGCGATTTCTCTTCATGTTCGCCGATGATATCCATGGCGCAAATGATATTGCGCGTGTTACTTCATATAGTCGGGCACTTCTCACTATGCCAACCAAGACGCCTGAGCGTTTCGGTATTGTCGTCCGTCACCCAGATGGCACGCTCGCGGAATTTGTAGAGAAGCCGAGTCATCCACCGTCCAATCTCGCCTCGACTGGCGTCATGGTGCTCGATACACATATCTTCGAATTTGAAGTAAAGAAGGAGACTAATGGCGAGTACTATTTGACAGACGTAATTGCAGAGTATGTCGTAAAGTACCCGATGGCAGTAGTGGAGGAAGAGCTCTGGATTCCAATTGGTTACCCCGAAGACATCACTCGGGCCGAAACCATCCTTGAAAGTCGCGAGAAAAACCTCATGCATGGCCTCGTCTAAGCGGGGAAGGGGGACTAGAAAATTTTTAATCATCTGGTATACTCAACGGCACTTCAGTTTGAAGTCATGTCGATGTAGCTCAGTTGGTTAGAGCGCGGCACTCATAAAGCCGAGGTCGGAGGATCATTCCCTCCCAT
>JACCDR011523988.1_pt1 | contig 28828 bp, 24 predicted proteins | sample 7446431 | NCBI WGS metagenome assembly JACCDR01 (sample SAMN15323443, study PRJNA562643) | freshwater metagenome | isolation source: river surface water | place: USA:Blue River Watershed | collected 2017-08-17 | reverse complement strand
GGTCCATCGGCGCTTCGTCGGCAAACTGTTTCGGGTGCTTCACCTCGGGATCGTCCAGCAAGTGATGCGGCAGCTTGGCGATCAGGCTGGTGATGGCCTTGCGGGTGTTGGTCAGCTCGGCCACCATGTTGCTGGTGTAGCGGGTGCGACTCGAAAAGGTGATGTCCTTCTGCCGCTTGAGCACCTCGTCAAAATTCAGCGGCACGGGACCGCGCGCATTGAACAGGTCGACCTGGAACACGAGCAGGCTGTGCTTGCGGGCGCGCAGGTCGAGCACATGCTGCAGCGGCGTATTGGACAGGATGCCGCCATCCCACCAGGCTTCATCACCGATCACCACCGGCGGGAAGGACGGCGGCAGCGCACCGCTGGCCATCACATGCTCGGGCCCGATGCGCTCCTGCGTATTGTCGAAGTAATGGGAATTCCCGGTGCGTACGTTCACGCTGCCGAGCGACAGCCGTATCCCGCCGTCATTGATCAAATCAAAATCGATCAGGCTCTCCAGCGTCGTGCGCAAGGGCGACGTGTCATACAGGCTGAGCGCGCCGGCCGTGCCGCGTGGCTGGAACGGCGCCGGCGGCATGCGTGGCTGGAAGAAACCAGGGACGCCCAGCAACGCCGCATGCCAGGCGCTGAACTGGTTCAACGCATTGCGATCCTGCCCGTTCTCGGTCATTGCGCGCAGCCAGGGCATGATCGTGGTCGGATCGCTGAATTGCGGCAAGCCGGACGACACCAGCTGCCAGAAGGCATGCAGCTTGCCGACGCGACGCTCGGGCGGGTTGCCGGCGATGATGGCCGCATTGATGGCGCCGATCGACACCCCCACCACCCAATCCGGCTGGAAAGGCGTGCCGGCCAGCTCTTCATAGGCGCCTGCCTGATAGGCCCCCAGCGCGCCGCCGCCCTGCAAGACCAGCGCCACATGATCGTGCCGCCGCTGCAGCGCCAGCTTTTCGCGATTTCTATGCCAGTCGATCTTCATTGCATTCCCCTTCAGGCTGCACAGGACGATATCGATGCTGCAGGTTCACAAGCCGTCGGCCCTGCCGGCAACAAACCCGCCAGCAAGGTCAGCAATTCGTCTTCCCGATAAGGCTTTCCGACATAGGCATTCGCGCCGAGTTGCAGCGCACGTTCACGATGCCGGTCAGCGGTGCGGGAAGTAATCATCACCACCGGCAAATGCTGCCAGCGCTTATCGTCGCGCAGCACGGACAGCAAATCGAAGCCATCCATTTTCGGCATTTCAATGTCGAGCAGCACGGCCTGCGGCTTGAGCAAATCGGCATCCTCAGCTCCTTCGCCGTCAGTCCCTGCCAGCAAGGCCAGCGCTTCCGCACCATCACGCGCCAGCAGCACGGTATAGCCATGCCGTTGCAGCAGGCGCTGGGTCGCGCGGCGCACGGTCAGCGAATCGTCGACGACGAGGATGACGGGAGGTTGCGCGGCAGGCGTGGCGTCATCAGCGAGAGCATCAGGTGAAGCCCATTCCTGCGCCGTCCACTGCCGATTTCCGGCATGCGCGAGCGAGAAAGGGTTCATCACCAGCACGATGCGGCCGTCGGCAGCCGGGCTGGCGGCGATCATGCCCGGCACGCTCAGCAGTTGCGTCCCGGGGTCGCGCAATGTCAGCTCGCGGCGCGCATCGACAGCGTCGACCACCAGCGCCAGTCGACCGCTTGCCTGCGACAGCAGCAGGACCGTCTTGCGCCGCCCCGCCCCGACAGGTGCCGCAGGCTGCGTACCCAAGAGCGTCGCCAGCATGCGCCAGCGGCAGGCCTGGCCCTGCCATGCAAAGTCCTCGCCCTCGGTGGCCGCGGCGAACGCTGGTCCGTCCAGCTTCAGCACCTGCTCGACCATCGCGGAAGGCACGCCGATCAGATGGGGGCCGGCGCGGCAGACCAGCACCGGCAGGATTGCCAGCGTCAGCGGCAATGCGAGCACGAAGCAGCAGCCGCGGCCGGGCTCGCTGCGCACCGCGATCGCGCCGCCCAGGGATTGCACGGCAGCGCGCACCGCATCCATGCCGACACCGCGGCCGGCCAATGGCGTCAATGCGTCGCTGGTCGACAAGCCGTGCGCGAAGATCAACTCGGCCGCGGCCGCCTGATCGTCATCGTCATCGTCATCGTTCTCGTCATGGGGACGCCCAGCCGGCACGGCCAGCCCCATGGCTGCGGCGCGCGCGCGTATGCGCGCTGCATCCAGACCGCGCCCGTCATCCGCCACTTCCAGCTGCCAGTGGTTCGCCGCCCGCGACAGGGACAAGCGCAAGGTTCCGATCCGAGCCTTGCCGAGCCGCTCGCGCTCGGCGGGGGACTCGATGCCATGGGCAATCGCATTGCGGATCAAATGCTCCAGCGGCGCTGCCAGCCGCGCCAGCAAACTGCGATCAAGCGCCAGCTCACCGCCTTCCAGCACCAATCTGGCTTCGAGTGATTCAGCTGATCCGGGTGCTGCAGGGACGCCAGGCGGGGGGCTTCCTCCCTGCGCTTCCCTTGCTTCGCCTGCCTCGACGCGACCGCCCGTGTCACGCACTGCCTGACGCAAGGCCTGCGACAGTCGCTGCTGCAGGCTGCCAAAAGGCGACGTGCCTGCATTCAGCAAGTCCGCATGCAAGGCGCGGGCATGGCGTTGCCGCAGGCCGGTCGACCAGACCAGCGCATCGGTTTGCCGCACCACCATGCGCTGCACTTCGGCGATGTCTGCAACGCTTTCCGACATCGCTCGCGTCAGCTCATGCACGCGGGTATAGCGATCGAATTCCAGCGGATCGAAAGCTGCATCGTCACTGCGCCGTTCACGCGCATCGATCCGGGCATCGGCTTCGATTTCCAGTTCGCGCAGCTGTGTGCGCAGGCGTGCCAGGTTGTCGGCGAGATCGGTGACGCCTTGCCGCAAAACGAGCATTTCGTCGGACTGCTGATGCAATCCGGACAGCAAGCCTGCGGCGGTGTCGGTCATCCGGCCCAGGAGATCTAAGGGCAAGCGCAGCTGACCTTGGCCTTGGCTTGGGTTCGGGCCAGTGCTGGTGCTGGCCCGCGACGCGACACGCTCCACCTCCTTGCTCACTGCATGCGCGGACAGGACGGGTGATGCCGTTGCCGCGGCCATGGCGGGCGACGCTGCGGCCGCATTCACGACAAGGCCGGACATGTCCTGCACCGGCTCGCTGTGGATCGCGGCGAATCGCAATGCATCATCCAGCTTGCACTGCAACTGCTGCAAGGAGTCCGCCGATGCAGCGCTTGCTTCGACGATGGCGGCGACCTGCGATTCGAGGTGATGCAGTGCATCCCCCAGCGCCGTCTGTCCCGCCATGCGCGCGCCGCCCTTCAGCGTATGCAGCACCCGCATCAGGTGCGAAGGCGGCGCCGGGTCTTCGGGACGCGAACGCCAGGCGCGCATTGCTTGGTGCAACTGCGGCAGCAAGTCGGCCGCTTCTTCGTTGAACAGTGCAAGCAATTCGAAATCCGGTGCGGCTGTCGGCTCTTGTGCAACTTCGAGTAGCTCAGCGGCTTGCGCACCGAGGTGAGCACCGACGTGCTCACGGACTTGCTCACGGACTTGCTCACTGACTTGCTCAATGGCTTGCTCACTGGCTTGCTCACTGGCTTGCTCACTGACTTTCGCATCGGCTGGCTCACCAGCGTGCTCGCCAGCCAGCGGCTGTGCCAGTGCCTGAAGCCTGACGATCAATTGTGCATCGATGCGGTGACCACTGTCGGCCCTGGCGATGGCTATGCCCTCATCGAGCAGGCTGCGGAGACTGGCGATTGCATCAGTCAGCAGACTGGCGTCTTCCGTCGCGAAGCTGCGATCCTCGCAAGCCACACAAGCCAGCTCCAGCGGCTGCGCGAGTGCATGGATGGCAGCCCACCCCACCGTGGCCGAACTGCCGGCAATCGCGTGGGCGTCGATGCTGGCTTGCAGCGGCAAGCCAGCGGCCGGCATCGTCTTCCAGGTCGCCAGGGCGACGGACAGGCTGTTCAGTCGCGCGCGTGCTTCGATCATGAATATTTGCTGCAATGACGATCCGCCCGGACTTGTGTCGGCGCCAAGATTGCGGCCGATGCCAGAGTCGGTATGAGCGAAGGTGCCAGTGCTGGGGCTGGGGCTTGAGCTTGAGCTTGGACTTGTGCCAGAGCTCGCGCCGGTGCTTGAGCCTGTACTGGTGCTGATGCTGTTACTGGTATCTGCGCCGTTGGCAGAACTGCTGAACGGCAGCAGGGCAAGCGCTGCCTCCAGTGCCACGAGGCGTGCCGCAAATTCGCCGAGGCGCTCACCAAAATCCGCAGCCTCACCTCCGACAGGCGCGGCCGGTGACAGCTGCTCCAGCGCCGCATTCAGTTCGCCCGCCGCCGCCCGCAAGCCCGCGTGATCGAGCATGCCCGTGCATGCATCGATTTGCGACACATGATCCCGCACTTCATCAAATGCCTTGAGCAAGGGCCCGCGCTCGCCAGCGGCATCGATCTGGTGCTCGATCGCAGCGATGGATTCGCGTATGGCTTCGGCGATGGCGCGCATCAGGCCGCTGGCCATGGGTACTGCCGGCCCTGTCCTGCAGCCAGCGGCAATGTCGACGAGGGAACGACCATTCGGCGATGGCCATGCCGCGGCAGTCACCATGTCATGAGTGCTACCCATCGCCGCCTGCATGGCCACCTGCAGCGCCGTCCAATCGCGCTCGAATGCCTCGTCTTCGGCAAGGAGACCGACCTCCTGCCCGGCATGCACAGGAAACTGCGACGCCAATCCATGCGCATTCACCATCTGCTGTGCCAGCGCCGTCAGGCATGGGCGCTGCGCGATTTCGAACAGGGCTTCGCGCAGCAAGCTGTCGGGCGGCACGTGATGCAGCAAGCGCTGCACCTGTCGTACCTGCCGGCCCGTCGCGGACAGGATGCGTTTGGTGCGCGCGAGTTCGTAGTACTGGCCGGCAGACACTTCACCGGCAAAGGCCTGCAACACACGCCAGCGCAACCGGTCTTGCGGCGACGCGTGGCGCACCGCGATGCCCGCCAGCGCCACGGCAATGGTATTGGCCGCATGCTGGCGCATGGTGTCGGCGCAGCTGCGCAGGAAATCCAGCAGGGCACGATCCACTTCGCAGACCAGCAAGTCGATGGCGACCTGCAGCTCGGGCATGGCATGCGGAACATCCTGATCCGTCAGCGTGGCAAGGTCGGGGTTCTGCGCCAATGTCAGCAACTGGCAGGGATGTGCTTCCGCGTCGTCGGCCAGTGCCGTCAGACTTTGCCAGCAAGGCAGCCAGTGGGCTACGGGCAGCGTATGGCCGAGTGCCCGGGACCTCAGCGCATGACGCAGGCGATCGGCAACATTGGCCTTGATGTCATTCAGCTCTGCCTTCAGTTCCGCCTTCACTTCTGCTGTCGCAAACGGACCACTGGCATGGCGCTCCATGGCTGTCACGAGCAATTCGACCAGCGCCGCACCGCCCTGCTCTCCCACGAAGTGCAAGGCGCCAGCCACCTGCATCAGCGGCGTCCGGCAGGTAGCGCCCGCTGCCGGCCCGTCATGCGCAAGCTGCTCCAACTGCCGGGCGATCTCGTCACCCAACGCCAGCAGGGCGGCAGCATGCAAGGCCTGCGATGCTGGCACCCGATCGGCCAGCGCCGGGGCGCCATGTCCGGGCTTGGATGGCTTCACGTGGCGACGCGCTCAGGCAATCCGGAAGCGCGCGATCGCGCGGCCAAGTTCGCCCGCCAGGCTGTCCAGCTCCTGTATCGCGCTGGCCGTCTTCTGCGTGCCGTCGCGCGTCTGCCCGGTAATGCCCAGGATGCGCTCGATGCTGGTCGCGACATCCTTTGCCAGCACCGACTGTTCGCCCGAGACGGCAGAGATGCCATGCACGAGTTCGTCGAGCTGTAGCGACACGCGGCGTATCTCGCCCAGCGCCAGCCCGGCTGCATCGGAGCGCCGCGCCCCGTCGACCACGCTCTGCGTCGAGCGTTCCATCGCATGCACGGCTTCCTGCGCATCGGCCTGCACGGCCTTGGCCAGTTGCCCGACCTGGCGCGCCGCCTCGCCGCAGCGCTCGGACAGCCGCTGCACTTCTTCGGCCACAACGGCAAAGCCACGCCCGGCCTCGCCGGCCGACGCCGCCTGGATGGCCGCGTTCAGTGCGAGCACCTGCGTCTGTTCCGTGATGCCGGCGATCAGCTCGGTGATGTCGCCGATCTCGAGTGAGGACTCGCCCAGGCGCTTGACCCGCTTCGAGGTCTCCTGCACCTGCTCGCGCAATTGCTGCATGCTGCGGATCGCATCCTGCACCGCGGCCTCGCCCTGTTGGGCGGCCTGCACCGATGCCTGCGCTACCTGCGCCGATTCGACCGCTGCCTGCGACACGCGGTGTATCTGCGCGGCCATCTGCAGCACCGCATGACTGGTCTGCTGTATGTCATCGGCCTGCCGCGCTGCCAGTGCCAGCAGGTCGGCGGCAGTGATACGCGAGATGTCGCAGGCATCGCCGACGCGCTGTGCGGTTTGCTGCACACGCGACAGCAAGGCGCGCAATTCTTCCAGGGTCACATTGATCGAATCGGCAATCGCGCCCGTCATGTCTTCGGTGACGGTGGCCTGTAGCGCCAGGTTGCCATCGGCGACTTCCTGCAATTCATTCATCAGGCGCAGGATGGCGGCCTGGTTTTGCTGGTTCAGCTGGCGCGCCGCTTCTTCATCGGCGCGCGCCTGTTGCCGCTGTCGTTCGGCTTCGATGCGCTGCGCTTCGGCGTCGCGCGTGCGGCGACGGCTGTCATGTAGCATCAGTGCGGCCAATGCAATGGCCAGCACGACCACGGCAGCACCGACAACCGGCAGCGCAATGCCCGTCCAGTCGCCGCCTGCCGCCTGGGTCCGGTAGACCTGCTGCAAGTCGAGCAGGTGCTCGCGCAGGGATTCGTTGTCATTGAAGAGTGCGCGTTCGGCTTCCTTGGCGGCGATGAAATGCGCCAGATGGTCGAGGATGCCGGCGAGCTCGGTGCGATAGATTTCGAATTGCGCACGCAGTTCGATCAGCTTCGCGCGCGCATCGGCATTCGATGTCGGCGGCAGCCGCATCACCGGGCTGCCATCAATGAAGGCCACGATGATGTCCTGGAAGGTGCTTGCGTCGCGGCCGAGCAGGAAGGCGGTGTCCTGATTGATGCCATCGGCAGTCAGGAATTCATTGGCGCCCTTGCCCAGCCTCTGCGTGAGCATGACCAGCTGGCCGGCCGCAGCCACTTCATGCGGGGAAGCGCCATTCTGTGCCAGCAGCGTGGCGACCTGCTCGGTCAGCTCCAGCAACACCGGGCTGCTGCGATTGAGCGCCTGCAAGGTGCGGCGAAAGCCAGTCAGCCCGGCTTCATGTTCGAGCAAGGTCGCGGCGGCACGGTCCGACGCCTGCCACTGGCGCCCGATCGCCGTCACCCGCGCGGCAAGCTCGGCGGTTGCCGGAGTGACGGTTTGCCCTTCCCACGTACCGCCGGCTTCAAGTGCATGCAATGCGCGATTGATCGCGGCACGGCTTTGCGCCAGCTGGCGGAAGGCTTCAGGATTGCCCTGCACCGCATTCGGCGCTGCCTTGCCCAGCCTTTGCGAATGCATCACCAGTTCACTCGCCATCTGGGATTTCAGCGATCCCGACAGGGTCAGCTGCGCATGCATCCATCCGAGCGCAGCCAATCCAAGCAATGACAGGGCCAGCGCCACCTGCAAGCGGCGCAACACGCGCCGTACACGCTGCGGGTCGTTGCGGCGAGCCTGTTGCTGCGTATCTTTCGGCCCCTCCGCATCCACCGCCTGCAGCGCCGCCGGTGGCGGTAACGCTTGCGAAGCCTGCAGCCCTTGCAGATCCTGCGGCAAGCGCGACTGGCGCCAGCGCCTGACAGCATTCAGCCAGCGACGCCGATACAGCCGCCACCATCGTCCGGCGCGTCCGCCTGTCACGCGCTCGCTCCATGTGCTCATCATTCGGGTTCGGGTATTCATGCGATCTCCGGGAGGCTCTCGTTGGGTTCAGCGGCAGCGATGCGCGCGAGATGTCATGCGGATAGCGGGATGCCGGCCTGCAGGAAAGCGGACGATGTGCACAGCCGCGCCACATCAAGGACTTGCCAATGCTGTCCGTCGGCGTCGGCGAACATCGCGCCGCACCAGGGCGGCGTGGCGTCCGGCGCGGAGGGCGCTGGCACGGGGCTCGCGTGCGCATCGGTCGCGTCGTTGACATCATTCGCATCGTTCGCGCTCAGGCCAGCCGCATCCCGCAGTCCGTGCACACGCTCGACACGCAGTGCGGTTTGCCATCGTTCGGGCAACAGCAGCAGTCGCTCCACGGGCTTGCGCGAGCCGACTTCAGCGCCGCCCAGCCCGGCAAGGTCGATTGCCGCAATCAGCCTCTGGCCAAGCAATACCAGCCCGAGGTACCAGGGCTGTGTCAGGGGCACCGGCGTGATCGGCGCGTCGATCACTTGCACGTCCTGCCGCGGATCGACCAGCCATCGCTTGCCACCGGCAGTAAAGCCCAGCAGCGCAGTACCCGCAGGCGACGTTGATGGCGCCGGATCGACGAGGCTGGCAGGCGGCACAGAAGGGCCCGGCATTTACGCGCTCTGGCGCAACATGCCGGCGACGGCCTGCAGCAGCAGCGCAGGATCGATAGGCTTGACCAGGTAGTCGCGCGCGCCCTGCCGCAAGCCCCAGGCGCGGTCGCTGTCCTGCTGCTTGCTGCTGCAGATGATGACGGGCAAGTCTTGGGTCGCCGGGTCGCGTGCGATTTCGCGCGTGGCATGAAAGCCGTTCTGGCCAGGCATCACCACATCCATCAATACGAGGTCGGGCCGCTTGCTGCGTATCTGCAGCAAGGCCGACTCACCGTTGTCGGCCGTGGTCACCGAGTAGCCATGGCGGGTCAGCAGGTCGGCGAGGAAATGACGTTCGGTCGGCGAATCATCGACGACGAGTATGTGCGCAGCTTTCATGGCGATGGATGGTCCGTGATCAGGAGGGACAGATCTGCAGCCTTGGAAACGGAGGCGGGGGCAGGCGCAGCGGCAGGCACAAGCGTCGGCATCGGGGCGGATGGCACGGGCGGTGATGCGGACGCTGGTGCGGATGTTGGTGCAAGCGTTGGTGCAGACGGTGCAGGCGCTGGAGCGTTCGTTGTCCCTGCCAGCGACGATGCCGAAGCCAGCTGCTCGCTCACCGTGCGCAGCAGGCTTTCCTTGGTGAAGGGCTTGGTCAGGTAGGCGCTGGCGCCGGCAAGCACGCCGCGCGCGCGGTCGAACACGCCGTCGCGCGATGACAGCAGCACGACCGGCACATGACGGAATTCGGGGTGGCGGCGAATCAGCGCACAGGTCTGGAAACCATCCAGCCGCGGCATCTGGATGTCACAGAAGACCAGCGCCGGCTTGCTTTCGAGGATGACGGACAGCGCGGCAAAACCATCCTCGGCCAAAACGACCGTGTAGCCGGCTTGCCCGAGGAAGATCTCGGCCGATCGCCGGATCGTGCTGCTGTCGTCGATGACCAGGAGGGGATTCCCGGCCTGCTGGATTGCCTGCATCGTTCACCCACTGGAAAAATCCAGCCGGAATGTAACAAGAAAGGCAACTAGTTAAAACATTGGAAAATCAAATGCGGTTCATTGGCGGCGTTTTGGCCACAGTCGCCACCGCATCGGTGCACGATTGCCCAAAAAAACGGGGACCCGTGGTCCCCGTCCTCCATGTACGCAGCGACGTGCGTCACATCAACGCGATCAGATCGCGACCATCTCAAAATCTTCCTTGCGGGCGCCGCATTCCGGGCAAGTCCAGTTCATCGGCACGTCATCCCAGCGCGTGCCCGGTGCAATGCCCTCATCGGGCAGACCGGCCTCTTCGTCGTACACCCAGCCGCAGATCAGGCACATCCAGGTTTTGAATTCTTGCTCGGTTGTCTTATTGTCACTCACGGTACAGCCCTTAAAGTAAAATGCACAATCAGCTATCTTAATGCTTTCCCAGTGCAAAACCAAACTTCCCCGCTCGTCCTGACCTTCGGCATCGCCGACCCGGTCGGCGCGATCGGCATCCAGGCCGACCTGGCGTCGTTTGCGGCGATGGGCTGCCACGGCGTCTCGGTGATCACTGCGCTGTCGATCGGCGATACGACCGGCACCGAGGACGTGCAGGCAGTCGACCCGGAATGGATCGCCGACCAGGCCCGCGTGCTGCTGGAAGACATGCCCGTTGTCGCTTTCAAGGTCGGCTACCTGGGCAGCATCGAAACCATTTCCGTCATTGCCGAAATCGTCTCTGACTATCCTGAGATCCCCTTGGTGCTCGACCCGTTTTCGACCACACTGCCCGACCAGGACATCGACGAAGAGGTGTTGCTGGCGTTGCGCGAATTGCTGGTGCCGCAGACCACCTTGCTGCAGGTATCGGCCGATGAACTGTCACGGCTGGCCGAGACCTGGCGCGAGGCGAGCGACGACGAAACCCTCGAGATCGACGCGATGCAGATGATCGAGTTCGGCTGCGAATACGTATTCGTCACCGGCACGCCGGGCGATGCGCATGATGTGACCAACGTCTTGTTCGGCGAAAGCGGGCAGGTGCGTACCGACAGCTGGCAGCGCCAGGCGGGCCCGTTCATCGGCGCCGGCAATACGCTGTCGGCGACCATTACCGCGATGCTGGCCAATGGCATGGATGTGCCGGAAGCGGTATTCGAAGCAGAAGAATTCACCAATGCCGCGCTGTCGAATGCGCAGCGGCTGGGCATGGGCAAGCTGGTGCCCGATCGGTATTTCTGGGCGCGCGAGGCCGATGCCGAAGCGGGCGAGAACACCGACGGCGGCGGCGCGGGCAACAGCCCCGGCTGACTACTCGCCGTCATGGCCAGGCCATCGCGAAGACGACGGCGACGGCAATGACAAGCGCCAGCCTTTCGGTCCGACATCCATCCAACCATCGCAACAACATCGCAACACCTATACCAGGCAAGGGAGCTGAAGTGTCCAATAACGATACCCTGTTCGCACGCGCACAACGCAGCACGCCCGGCGGCGTGAACTCGCCGGTGCGTGCCTTCCGTTCCGTCGGCGGCACGCCGCGCTTCATCACGCGCGCCGAAGGCCCGTATTTCTGGGATGCCGACGGCAAGCGCTATATCGACTACATCGGCTCCTGGGGCCCGGCCATCGTCGGCCATGCACACCCGGACGTGATCGCCGACGTGCAAAAAGCTGCCGCCAATGGCCTGTCGTTCGGCGCGCCGACCGAAGGCGAAATCGTGATGGCCGAAGAGATTTGCAAGCTGGTGCCATCAATCGAAATGGTGCGACTGGTGTCGTCCGGCACCGAAGCTGCGATGAGCGCGCTGCGCCTGGCACGCGGCGTCACCGGCCGTGACACCATCATCAAGTTCGAAGGCTGCTACCACGGTCATGCAGACTCGCTGCTGGTGAAAGCGGGTAGCGGCCTGCTCACTTTCGGCAACCCGACCTCGGGCGGCGTGCCGGCCGATTTCGCGAAGCACACGATGGTGCTCGACTACAACGACAGCCAGCAGCTCGAAGAAGTGTTCGCCAAGATGGGCTCTACCATTGCTGCGGTAATCGTCGAACCGGTCGCCGGCAACATGAACCTGCTGCGCGCGACGCCGGAATTCCTGCAGACCATGCGTCGCCTGTGCACGCAGCATGGTGCGATCCTGATGTTCGATGAAGTGATGTCGGGCTTCCGTGTCGCCCTCGGTGGCGCACAGGCGCTGTATGGCATCCAGCCGGACATGACGGTGTTGGGCAAGGTGATCGGCGGCGGCCTGCCGGTGGCAGCCTTCGGTGGTCGTGCTGACCTGATGAAGCAGCTCGCGCCCTTGGGCGGGGTCTATCAGGCGGGCACGCTGTCAGGCAACCCGGTCGCCGTGGCGGCCGGCATGGCGACGCTGAAAATCATCCAGCAGCCAGGCTTCTACGAGAAGCTGTCGGCGACCGCGAAGCGACTGGTCGATGGCCTGTCGGCGGCCGCGAAGGATGCGGGCGTTGCGTTCTGCGGCGATTCCGTCGGCGGTATGTTCGGCCTCTATTTCACCGGCACGCTGCCGACCAACTATGCGGAGATGATGGCCTGCGACAAGGAGCGCTTCAACAAGTTCTTCCACCTGATGCTGGATGCGGGCGTCTACCTTGCGCCGTCGGCGTTCGAAGCGGGCTTCGTGTCGGCGATGCACAGCGATGCAGTGATCGACGAGACGGTCGCTACGGCAAAGCAGGCGTTCAAGGCGTTGGCGGCTTGAGCATCAACCCGCAGTACCCATAAAAAAGACGCGCATTGCGCGTCTTTTTTGTGTCTGAGGAGTTCGGGGCAATAGTACCTGCCCGTTTAACCTCTCCCACGGATTGGCTTGCAAGCCAATCCGCTTCAGTAGGCGCGACGCATGCGTCGCGAAACCCCTACTTCAGCCAGCCTCTGCGGCGGAAATACCAGAACGGCGTCACCGCACTGGCCACCATCAGCATGATCGCAAACGGATAGCCGAAGCTCCAATTCAACTCCGGCAGCACGCGGAAGTTCATGCCATAGATACTCGCGATCAGCGTCGGCGGCAGGAAGGCCACCGAAGCCACCGAGAAGATCTTGATGATCTTGTTCTGGTTGATGTTGATGAAACCGACGGTCGCATCCATCAGGAAGTTAATCTTTTCGAACAAGAAGGCGGTGTGACCATCCAGCGATTCGATGTCGCGCAGGATCTGGCGCGCATCGTCGAACTGGTCCGAGTTCAACAGGCGGCCGCGCATCAGGAAGCTCACCGCACGCCGCGTATCCATCATGTTGCGGCGAATCCGACCGTTCAAATCTTCTTCGCGGGCCATGGCCGACAGCGACTCGGCGGCGTCCTGGTCGCTGAATTCCTTCTGCAGCACGCTCTTGCTGACTTCTTCGAGGTTCTGATAAATGCCTTCGAGCGCATCGGCCGAGTATTCGACGTCGGTCGCGTACAGGTCCAGCAGCACGTCCTTGAAGTCGCCAATCGAGCCCGGGCGCGAACGGGCGCGCATGCGCACCAGCCGGAACACCGGCAGGTCGTCACTGTGCATCGAGAACAGCAAGCCCTTGGCCAGGATGAAGGCCACGGTCACCACCCGCGACTCGCCCTCGTCCTCTTCCAGCAGGAAGTCGGAACGCAGGTGCAGGTCGCCGTTATCGGCCTCGTAATAGCGGGCCGACGCTTCGATGTCCTTGACCTCGTCTTCGTCGGGCAGCGTGACGCCGTAAATGCTGCGCACCCAGTCGCGCTCTTCATCGCTGGGATCGGTCAGGTCGACCCAGATCGGCTGTGCACGTTCCAGGTCAGCGCGCGTGTCGATGTTGACCTGGCTGAGCCGGCCGTTCTGCAGCACGAATACATTGATCATAAGCTCTCCCTGCCGCATGGCTCGCGGCATGGCCACGCGCCGTGCGCGTAGCAGATTCAAACAAATTCAATCAGGGAGCGTGGCCATATCGGCAATATGGACCATGCGCGCCTGCTCGCCGTCACAGGAATGGACTCGGCAAGCAGCACGCGAAAGCAGCGTCAGCTGGCGAAGAGCCCGTCGAATGACGGTCGTTGATGCGGTGAGGTGGGACTGCCCAAGGCTGTCTCCGCTATTGATAACGGTCGAAGTGTAATTTTTTGTTGGAGCAGAGGCAAGTCCGAAGCCAGCAAAAATGCGGCTTTTCGGGGAAGTCAGGCCCAGCTTGCACGGTTCGGGACCTTGTGGCGGCGATTCAGTGATGAACGAAGGGCCTCACAGCACCCGCACCGGCGTGCGCAGCCGCCTCAGGGCAGGCGTTCATGGCAAGTCGGCGCTGTTCATCCGTGTCTGGATCAGCATCGTGCGACGCGCGAGGTAGTTCGAGTCCATGTGGCGGCCGAAGTAGCGCGGATTGGGCAGCATCACGGCCAGCTTGGCAGCTTCGCCCGGCCCCAGGTTCGCGGCCGGCACGCCGTAGTACTTCCGGGACGCGGCCTCGCAGCCAAACACGCCGTTGCCCCATTCGACCACATTCAGGTAGATCTCGAAGATGCGGCGCTTGTCCATCACCGCCTCCAGCATGAAGGTGATGACCATCTCCTGCGCCTTGCGCACATAGCTGCGCTGGCCTGACAGGAACAGGTTCTTCGCCAGCTGCTGGGTGATGGTCGAGCCACCGGACACCACCTTGCCCTTCTTCGCATTCTTTTCGTAGGCCTTTTGCAGGGCCTCCCAGTCGACGCCCTCATGCTCGGCGAAGTTGGCATCCTCCGCGGCGATGATGGCGCGCTTCAGGTGCGGCGAAATCCGGTTGTACGGCACCCACTGGTGCTGCAGCTGCGCTTTCGGATTCTTCTCCTGCAGCTTTTCCAGCTGTGCGCGCATGAACGAGGTCGAGCTCGGGTTGAACTTCACCCACCAGCAGATCTGCGCGAAATACCACAACTGCAGCAGCAGCACGAGCGCGATCGGCAAGCCGACTATCCACAACAGGAAACGACGCTTGCGACTCAGGTGACGGCTCATCGTGACAACGCGTCCTCAGGCGCTCGCCAGCTGCGCGCGCAGCTCGCGGTAGACCGGCATCGTATCCGGACGCACGCCGCGCCAGACATGAAAGGATTCGGCGGCCTGCTCGACGAGCATGCCGAGGCCGTCGCGCACATGGGCGCCAGCCTGCGCGGCCATCTGCATGAACACGGTCGGCTGCGCGCCGTACATCATGTCGTAGGCAAAGCCACCGGCGGCAAACACCGATACCGGCACCGGCGGCAGCTCGGAGGTCAGGCTGGCCGAGGTGGCATTGATGACGATATCGAAGGAGCCAGTCAGGTCCTCGAAGCGAGAGGCTGATAATTGCACTGCCGAGGCTGAGGCTGAAGTCGCTGTCGATGACGCTGAAGATGCGGACGACGATGCCGCCCCTGCAAATTGCGCGACCAGATTTTCGGCACGCGCCAGTGTACGGTTCGCAATCACCAGCTGCGCCGGAGACTCGGCCAGCAGCGGCAGGATCACGCCACGCGCAGCGCCGCCCGCCCCCAGCAGCAGTACCCGCGCACCGGCCACGGCCACGCCGGCATTGGCGACGATGTCGCGCACCAGCCCGACGCCGTCGGTGTTGTCGCCGACGATCGTCACGCGCCCGCCTTCGCGGTCGAAGCGCAGCGTGTTCACCGCACCGGCCGCAGTCGCGCGCTCGCTCAATCGATCGGCCAGCGCAAAGGCTTCCAGCTTGAAGGGCACGGTCACGTTCGCGCCGCGTCCGCCGGCGGCGATGAATTCCCGCACCGCAGCCTCGAAGCCATCGAGCGGCGCCAGCAGGCGCTCATAAGCGAGGGCCTCGCCAGTCTGGCGTGCAAACGCGGCGTGGATCTGCGGCGATTTGCTGTGTGCGATCGGATTGCCGATCACGACGTAGCGATCAGCAGTCATTCGCCCCTCCGCACGGCCGACGTCTCGAGCAGCTGCTCGCGGGTGAATGCAAAGCGGGTAATGATTTCCCACACATGCTCACGGCCATCGCGACGCAGCTGCGGCGGGAAGCCACCAAAGGGCGCGGCGCGGCGCACGATCGCGATGGCTGCCGCATCGAGCGCGGCATCGCCGGAGCTGCGCTCGATGCGCGGCCCGCCCTCTCTTTCATAGAGGCTGCCATCCTGGTACACGGGGATATAGACAATCAGTTCACCGTAAAGCTTTTTGCCGTCGCGCTGCGGGAAATGCAGCGTGCCGGTCTGTTCGATTTTTTTCTGCAGGGCAGTGTAATACAAGGCATACGTGACTTCACGCGTGCTTGGCATCAGCTGGGTCCTGATCGGGCGACGGTTGTAGTCGGAGATGTCACGCGCGATTTCCGCTTCGCGCCGCGCCATCTGCTGTATCTCTTCGACGGAGCGCACGTCGCGGCCCTGGATGTCGGGCCGCTCGACCTGTTCTCCGGCGGGCATCGCCTGCGCATTCTGCCGCGACAGTTGCGCCAGCAACCGGCGCTGGCGCGCCTCGAGTTCGGCCACGCGGCGGCGCTGCATCTCGAGCTGCGTGCCTTCGCTCACTTGCCCGAGGTTGGGCAAGGGCGAGCGCGCACGTCCGGCGTCGGCATTGCCGCCGCCATCGAGGTTGGCCTGCGCCAGCGCTTCGGCCTTCAGCGGCGCCGCCTGTTCGCGCGCATTGACGAGAATGACGTCCAGCCCTGTCGACAAGGGTTTCATGCGGATCGCATCCGGCGCGGCGAAACGGACCGACAGGATCACCGCATGCACCAGCAGGGAAACACCTATCGCTATTCGCAGCGGCCGCTGATCCGGTGCGAACAAGGCGGGCTCCGGTCAGGCGCTGGCAGCGCCGGTGGCGCCATTGACGGCGGCGCTGTCGGCCGCACGACCGGTCACATCATCGGTCACATCATCGGCCACATCATCAGCCACCTGATCGGCTGCTACATGGGCGATGCCGTCGGCAGCGCCGTTCGCGCCGCCATCCTGGTGAGATCCATCGGCGCCATCAGCGGGAGCATTGGCATCAGCGGCTTCGGCGACCTGCTCTTCTTCGGCGAGCGCATCAGCCTCTTCGAGCTCGACTTCGTCGGCGAGATCGGCTTCGACGGCGGCCACTTCCAGCACGCGCGCCTGCACGCCCAGATCGACCTCGTCCCAGCCGATCAGCTCGAGCTTGAGTTGCGTGCCGCGCGGATGCTTCACGCCTGGCATGTTCAACACCAACGGCACATCGACCAGCCGAACCACTTCATCCTTGAGCAGCACCGCATCGACCTGGCGTGCGCCTTCCTGTTGCAGCCAGCGCAGGCACCAGTACCGCTCCATGGTCGACTGGAAGTCGGCATAGGCCGAATATGCGCTGTCGAACGCCGACACGATGGCGAACAGGTCCGCATCCTTGGGCTTGAAGGTCGCTACCAGCGGCGCGGTCACGCCATTCCTGATGCAGGAGAGGATCTGCCACTGGTTCACGAGGTCGGTATACCGGCGCAGCGGCGAAGTGCTCCACGCATACTGGTCCACACCCAATCCCTGATGCGGCGCTGCATGCGTGAGCATGCGCACCTGCATGCGCGCGGCCCAGCCCTGCCCGCCCCCCTGGGCGCGGTAGATGCCGGGCACGCCGTGCTCGTGCATCAGCTTGCCCCAGCTGCTGTTGGCGAAGATCATCAGCTCGGCCACGATCTTGTCGAGCGGCGCGCCGCGCTTGCGGCGCGTGATGGTGACGACATCGTCTTCGACATAAAAATTGAAGTCGACGCGATTGGTCTGTTCCGGCCGCAGGCCAAAGCTCTCGCGCTTGGCCATGCGGGCGCGCTCCAGCACTTGCGCCCACTGCCACAGCAGCGCGATGTCAGCCTTGTGGGGATAGTCGCCGCTTCCCTCGGCCAGGGCCTGCTCGGTGACTTGCTCATCAAGGTCGTTGTGGCGCAGGTTGGCCGCGATCGGCACCAGCTCCGCAACGGTGTCGGTGGCCAGCACCGACCAGTCACTCATGTCCAGCGTCGCATACAGCGACACCGCCGGGCGGGCACCGCCTTCGGCCAGCGTGAAATGCTCGACCAGCTCATCGGGCAGCATGGTGATCTTGTCGCCTGGCATATAGACGGTACTCATCCGCTCGCGCGCGCTCGCGTCGATCGCATCGTCGCGCGCAATGCCGAGGCCAGGCGCGGCAATGTGGATGCCGATACGCACACGATTTTCGCCCAGCGGCTGCACCGAAAATGCATCGTCGATCTCGGTCGTGGTGACGTCATCGATCGAGAAGGCTTGCACATTGGCCGTCGGCAGCTCGGCCACGGTCGGCAGCGTGATCTTCGGGAAGCCGGTACCACGCGGGAAATGCTCGGACAGGAAGCGCGAGAAATGCAGCTCTTTCGCCGATGCGATCGCGCCCACCGACAGCAGCAGGCGCGCCGGCGTGGTCTGCAGCTCGGCGCAGGCCGCTTCCAGCGCCTTGTACTCGATGCTGTTCTTGTCGGGCTTGTACAGCAGCTGGCGCACGACGGGCTTCATCGCTTCCGGCAGGCGGCCGGCCTTCAATTCTTCGACTTGCGCGGCCTGCACCAGCAGTTGCTGCTTTTTCTTTTCGATGCCGGCCAGCGCCGCTTGCAGCGTGGCCTCGGGTGCGGCCTTGTAACGGCCCTTGCCCTTCTTGTGGAAATAGATGGGCGAGGTGGCGATCTTCAGCAACAGGCCGGCTGCTTCGGCAGGCTTGGGCGCATGGCCGTAGTACTCGCTGCCCAGCTCGGCAAAACCGAATTCCTCCTGGCCCGCCACTTCCCACAGGAAGGACACGTCGATCTCATCGGCCAGCTTGTTCGCCTCGGCGATCATCTCGGCCGGCGACGGCGTCTCGAACTGCAGCAGCACATCGCGCGCGCGCACCTTGGTGCGCTTGCCCGTCGGTGTCTCGACCTGGTAGGCCTCGCCTTGCTGGGACAGTACGCCACCGACCTTGAAGTCACCGGATTCTTCGAAAAACAAATTCATGGGGTAATTCTTCTTTCTTGCCGCGTGCCGATATCGGGGGCCGCGCTCATGCATCGCAAAAGGAAAGGACCTCTTGCAGGTAATCATCAAAATCGGACAGTCCGTGATCACTGCCTTCGATCACGTGCTGGTGCGCGCCCGCATAGCGGTCCGTCATTTCGCGCCAGTCGAGCACTTCATCGCCCGTGGCTGCCAGCAGCAGGTAGCGACCGAGCTGCGACAGCGACGCGACTTCGAGCGCCTTCAATTCGCCAATGTACTCCGGCCGGAAATAAAACCGGTCTTCCGAATGCCATGCCTGCTGCTCGCCGATGTACTTCTCGAGGTCGCGCGCCGGGTCGACGGCCGGGTTGATCAGCACCGCACGGCAGCCGAGTCGTTCGGCCAGCACGGTCGCATAGAAGCCGCCCAGGGACGAGCCCACCAGCGCCACGTTTGCCGGGACGAGGCCCGCGATGGCCTCGCGCGCAATGGCGATGGCTTCGGCCGGCGACGGTGGCAGCTGCGGACAGATGAAACGCGCGGACTGGCCGATCGCATCAAAGTGCTCGCGCATCCGGCGCGCCTTGAACGACGACGGCGACGAACGGAAGCCGTGCAGGTAGAGGATGGTGCGCACGGCTCGCCGTCAGCCTGCGCTATCAGGCCGCGGGTGCAGACTGCGCCGGCTGCGCCGCCTTGGCGGCGAGCGCATCGAGCAGCTTCTGGTGCACGCCGCCGAAACCGCCATTGCTCATCACGAGCACGGAGTCGCCCGGCTGCGCCTCGGCCGCCACGGCCGCCACCAGCGCAGACAAGTCATCGTAAGCACGCGCCTTGTCACCCAGCGGCGCCAGCGCCGCACCCAGGTCCCAGCCCAGCGCATCCTTGCCATCGCCCCTGGCGCCATAGCCGAAAACGAGGTCGGCTTGCTGCAGGCTGCCCGGCAGCGCATCCTTCATGGTGCCCAGCTTCATGGTGTTCGAGCGCGGCTCGAGCACGGCCAGGATGCGCCCCTTGCCGACTTTCTTTCGGAGTCCGGCAACGGTCGTGGTGATGGCTGTCGGATGGTGTGCAAAATCGTCGATCACGGTCACGCCGTGGGCGACGCCGCGCGTTTCCATGCGGCGCTTCACGTTCTCGAATGCTGACAGCGAGGCGATGGCCTGCTGCGGTGTGACGCCGACGTGGTGCGCAGCGGCAATGGAAGCGATCGCATTCCAGCGGTTGTGCTCGCCCGTCAGCGACCAGTGCACCGTGCCGAGCTTGTCGCCCTTGAACAGCACGTCGAAGCGGCCGTCGTCATGCTCGACCATGCTCCAGCCTTCGCTGGCAGCAAACCACTCCAGTTCGCTCCAGTTGCCGCGCTTGATCACGCGCTGCAGCGACTCTTCGCGGCCATTGGCGACGATGCGGCCGCTGGTCGGGATGGTGCGCACCAGATGGTGGAACTGGGTTTCGATGGCGCCGAGGTCCGGGAAGATATCGGCGTGGTCGTATTCGAGGTTGTTCAGGATCGCGGTGCGCGGACGGTAATGGACGAACTTGCTGCGCTTGTCGAAGAAAGCGGTGGCGTATTCATCGGCTTCGATCACGAAGAAGGACGCGCCCTCTTCAGAATCGCCGCCGAGTCGCGCAGAGATACCGAAGTTCATCGGCACGCCACCGATCAGGAAGCCAGGCTGGTAGCCCGCGTCTTCGAGGAGCCAGGCCAGCATCGATGAGGTGGTGGTCTTGCCATGCGTGCCGGCTACGGCCAGTACCCACTTGTCGCGCAGGATGTGTTCGCCTATCCACTGCGGGCCCGACACATAGGGCAGGCCACGGTTCATGATGGCTTCCATCAGCGGGTTGCCGCGCGAGACCACGTTGCCGATCACGTACAGGTCGGGCTGCAGGCTCAGCTGGTGCGGACCAAAGCCCTCGATCAGCTCGATGCCCTGCGCCTGCAGCTGGGTGCTCATCGGCGGATAGACATTGGCGTCGCAGCCGGTGACCTTGTGGCCCGCTTCCCGGGCCAGCACCGCGAGGCCGCCCATGAACGTTCCGCAGATGCCGAGGATATGAATGTGCATTTACTTTAGAATCGGGTTGCTGCTGGAGATGGCAGGTGATGCAAGGGTGCCAACGCGCATTTTCCCTTGCCTGATCGAAGCGAGCATTCTACCCGACCCACAGTCTGCGACGACGGCTGCCCTTGCCTGATTCGGCCTGACTCGGCCTGTGCCTTCCCGACTTTCCCTGACCGTTCCCATGTCCATCAATTACCCCAGCGATGCCGAATTGCTGCGTGCCGAGATCGCCGCCGCGGCCGCCCGCATGATCGCCGAAGACGGTGCCGACTATGCAACGGCCAAGCGCAAGGCCGCCAAACTCATCCTCGGCAACCAGAAAGTGCGCGGCGATGTGTTGCCGGACAATGCGCAAGTCGAGGATGAGGTGCGGCAGTACCAGGCGCTGTTCTTCGGCGACGAACATGCGCAGCACTTGCTACACTTGCGCCGCCTCGCGCTGGAGTTGATGGAAAGACTGGAAGAATTTTCGCCTTACCTGACCGGCGCGGCAATGAACGGGACGGCGACCGAACATTCGGATATACATTTGCAGCTGTTTGCCGACAGCGCCAAAGATGTTGCCGTTTTTTTACTGAATGCCGGCATCGATTACGAGGTCTCCGAGTCGCCGCATTTCCGCTACCCGGACCGCGACGTTGAAGTATTGTCTTTCATGTACAAACGCGAAGGCGTGCACCTGATACTGTATGAAAGGGACGACCTGCGCCATGCCGGCAAAACCGGCGGCAAGCAAAAGCCCGACCGTGCCGACATCGCTGCCGTGCGCGCGTTGATCGATCAGGATCGCGACGATCACCAAAACGACCCGCAAACATAACCATGACCAGAAAAAGCCTGTTACTGATATTGATCGCCGTTTTATTTACCGGCATTGGTGTTTATTTTGGTGCAAAGCGCTTTCAGCCTGCGCCGCCGGCCGACACGGCAGTGGGCGCGCTGATGCAATTGACCATGCCCGATCCGGCCGGCAAACAGCACAAGATGTCGGAATGGCAAGGCAAGATCTTGCTGGTCAATTTCTGGGCCACCTGGTGTCCGCCGTGCGTGGCCGAGATGCCGGAACTGGAGCAGCTGCAAGCCGAACGCGGCAGCAAGGGCTTGCAAATTATCGGCATCGGCATCGATTCCCCCAGCAACATCCGTGAATTTTCTGAAAAGCACAAAATCACTTACCCGTTGCTGGTGGGCGGTTTGCAAGGCACGGATGTGTCGCGCAGCTTCGGCAACGAGACGGGCGGCCTGCCTTTTACTGTCCTGATCGGGACCGATGGCACGGTCAAACAAGCCTATATGGGCCGGCTGGATTTGCAAAAAGTACGGGCCGACCTCGATTCCCTTTAAGCAGGTTATATCTGTTGTAAGCGTTTCCACTTGCCATTCTTCGACATTTTGCAGGAAAATGGCCCCTTCCTCGCCAAATTTGAAGCGATCCGATGGCAAAAAATCTGCTGCTGATCAACGGCCCGAACCTCAACCTGCTCGGCACACGCGAGCCTGAGGTGTACGGCGCGACCACGCTCGCTGAAATCGAGAAGGCCGCAGTCGCCCAGGCGCAGGAAATGGGTGCCACGCTGGCCCATTTCCAGAGCAACCACGAAGGTGAACTGCTTGATCGCATCCACGCCGCACGCGGCGAGGGCATGGATGCCATCGTGATCAACCCGGGCGGGTTCACCCACACCAGCGTCGCCTTGCGTGATGCGCTGGCCGGGGTAGCCATTCCGTTTGTCGAGGTTCATATTTCAAACATCCACAAACGGGAAAGCTTCCGTCACCATTCCTACCTGTCCGATATTGCGACCGGCGTGGTGTGCGGACTCGGCGTGGACGGGTATCGTTATGCAATCGCGTTCGCGCTGAACAAACTGTAAATACGCAGTAGACCAGGCTGTATATACAAGACAGCCACCGTAATTCGAACGGCAGCCGCCCCGGGCACCCCGGGCGACTGCCTCATTCATTAACCTTGCAGGCAGATCTCAATGGATTTAAGAAAACTCAAAACCCTGATCGACCTCGTGGCGGAGTCCGACATCTCGGAACTGGAAGTCACCGAGGGCGAAAGCAAGGTACGCATCGTCAAGTCGGGCGCTGCCAGCCACAGCCAGGTCGTGATGATGCCGGCCGCCGCGCCGGCACCGGCCGTCGCCGCCCCGGCAGCCCACGCCACTGCACCGGCAGCTCCGGCAGTCGCCGAAGCGCCGGCAGGCCATGTGGTCAAGTCGCCGATGGTCGGTACCTTCTATCGTTCGTCCGCACCGGGCTCGGCGCCCTTCGTGGATGTCGGCGCCAGCGTGAAAGAAGGCGATACGCTGTGCATCATCGAAGCGATGAAGCTGCTCAACGAGATCGACGCCGATGCTACCGGCACCATCAAGCAGATCCTGGTCGAGAACGGCCAGCCGGTCGAGTTTGGCCAGCCGCTGTTCATCATCGGCTGAGCTTTATTGGCTGACGCAATTCCCATGACGCTGGTCGAGACTGCTTCTTCCAGCCCACGCACTGGCGGATTCGCCAGTGCGGCCAGGCGGGCGGGCAGCCTGCTGCCCGGACAACCCGCTCCGCACCGCTAATAGATATGTTCGAAAAAATCCTCATTGCCAACCGCGGCGAAATCGCACTGCGCATCCAGCGCGCGTGCCGCGAGATGGGCATCAAGACCGTGGTCGTGCACTCCGAGGCCGACCGCGAGGCCAAGTATGTGAAGCTGGCCGACGAGTCGGTGTGTATCGGCCCGGCCCCTTCCGCGCAAAGTTACCTGTCGATGCCGGCCATCATCAGCGCCGCCGAAGTGACGGACGCTGAAGCGATCCATCCCGGCTATGGCTTCCTGTCCGAGAACGCTGATTTCGCCGAGCGCGTCGAGCAGTCGGGCTTCGTGTTCATCGGCCCGCGTTCGGATTCGATCCGCATGATGGGCGACAAGGTCTCCGCGAAGCAGGCGATGATCAAGGCCGGCGTGCCTTGCGTGCCCGGCTCCGAAGGCGCACTGCCAGATGATCCTAAGGCCATTGTGCAAACGGCTCGCCGCATTGGCTACCCGGTCATCATCAAGGCGGCCGGCGGTGGTGGCGGTCGCGGCATGCGCGTGGTGCACACCGAAGCTGCACTGCTGAACGCCGTGACCATGACCAAGACCGAAGCCGGTGCCGCATTCGGCAACCCCGAGGTCTATATGGAGAAGTATCTGGAGAATCCGCGCCACGTGGAAATCCAGGTGCTGGCCGACGAACACAAGAACGCGATCTGGCTTGGCGAGCGCGACTGCTCGATGCAGCGCCGCCACCAGAAAGTGATCGAAGAAGCACCGGCGCCGGGCATCCCGCGCAAGCTGATCGAAAAGATCGGCGACCGCTGCGCCGAAGCCTGCCGCAAGATCGGCTACCGTGGCGCGGGCACCTTCGAATTCCTGTACGAGAACGGCGAGTTCTACTTCATCGAGATGAACACCCGTATCCAGGTCGAGCACCCGGTCACCGAAATGATCACCGGCGTTGACCTCGTGCAGGAGCAGATCCGCATTGCCTTTGGCGAGAAGCTGCGCTTCCGCCAGCGCGACATCGTGCTCAAGGGCCATGCGATCGAGTGCCGCATCAACGCCGAAGATCCGTACAAGTTCACCCCGTCGCCAGGCCGCATCACCGCCTGGCATACGCCGGGCGGCCCCGGCATCCGCGTCGATTCGCATGCGTATGCGGGTTACTACGTGCCGCCGCATTACGACTCGATGGTTGGCAAGGTGATCGCGTATGGCGCGACCCGCGAGCAGGCGATCAGCCGCATGCAGATCGCGCTGTCGGAGATGGCGGTCGAGGGCATCCTGACCAACATCCCGCTGCACCGCGAGCTGATGACCGACGGTCGCTTTGCCGAGGGTGGCACCAACATCCACTACCTCGAGCACAAGCTGGCCAACAAGAAGCAAACAGGGCAGTAACTAGATAGAGAGTCGCCAGGAAAATGAGCGAAGCAAAGCGAAGCGGTCGCTGGCAAGGCGTGCCGCCGCAGACAGTACGAGCTGTACGGCGAGGCGGCACAACGCGGCCAGCGGCATTTTCATGGCGACGAGCATGAGCTGGAACGAGATTGTTATTGAGGTACCCCAGCACCAGGCGGAGCTGATGTCGGAAGCATTGATGGAGGCCGGCGCACTGTCGGTTTCCGTCGAAGACGCTGACGAAGGCACCGAGGCCGAACGCCCGCTGTTTGGCGAGCCCGGCATGGAGCCCGAACAGCATGCCTGGGAGCGCAGCCGCGTGGTGGCCCTGGTGGACGCCGATGCCGACCCTGCCGCATTGGTGAGTGAAGCCTGCGCGCAGTGCGAACTGCCCGGGCTGCCTTATACGCTGCGCGCCGTCGCCGAGCAGGACTGGGTGCGCGTCACCCAGTCGCAATTCGAGCCCATCCACATCGGTGAGCGCATCTGGGTCGTGCCGAGCTGGCATGACGCGCCCGATCCTGACGCGCTGGTACTGGAGCTGGACCCGGGCCTGGCCTTCGGCACCGGCAGCCACCCGACCACGCGACTGTGCATGGAGTGGCTGGAGCAGAACGTGAAGGCCGGCGAATCGCTGCTGGACTATGGCTGCGGCTCGGGCATCCTCGCGATGCTGGCCGAGAAGCTGGGTGCCACGCCTGTCGAAGGCGTGGACATCGATCCGCAAGCGATTGTGTCAGCGCGCGACAATGCCGAGCGCAATCACTGCAACATCGCCTATTTCGAGCCGGAAGATTTCGGCAGCGAACGTCCTGACACCCTGTATGACGTGGTGGCGGCCAATATCCTGTCCGGCCCGCTGAAACTGATGGCGCCGATGCTGTGCGGCCGCGTGAAACCGGGCGGCGCGCTGGTGCTGTCGGGCGTGCTTGCACGACAGGCCGATGAAGTCATCGCAGCCTACGCTTCGCGCATCCGCCTGTCGGTGTGGGCTGAACGCGAAGGCTGGGTCGCACTGGCCGGACGGCTGGATAACTGAAAGAAACCATGGACGCCCAGCTCGCTACCCGCTGCCCGCATTGCCAGACTTCGTTTCGTGTGACGATGCAGCAACTCGAACTGCGCGAGGGCATGGTTCGCTGCGGCACCTGCCGCGAGATTTTCAACGGCATCGACTCGGTCTTCGAGTACGAACCGGGCCAGGGCTTCGAGCTGACCGCGCCACCGGCCGGGCAAGACATGGCCGACCGCATGACGCTGATCGACTTCGGCTCGCTGCGTGGCACGCAGGCGCCGTCACCGTCCAACATGCAGGCCGAGCTCGACGCGCTGTCGCGCGCAATTGCAGACTTGCAGGCCAAGCCGTGGGCGACGCCCGCGGGTTCGCCGCAGGAAGAACTGGGCAACGCAGCGTATCGTGCTGCGGCTGACGACGAGGATCACGATGAGGATCACGGCGTCGATCAAGGTCGCAGCAGCGCGCATGCCCGCGAGCGGGCAATGAATCGCTGGCTGCCGCGGCGGGATAGCGACGATCACCGCATTGACGAGGGTAGCGACCATGAGCAAAGCTTCGAACACGAGCGCAAGCGCGACAACCACGAGGATCGCCGCAATGGCGAGCCGTCCTTCGTGAAGCAGGGCCGCAAGCGAGAACGCAGCGCCCGCACCTGGAAAGTCCTGCTGTGGATCGCGATTCCGCTGCTGCTGCTGGCACTGGCCGCGCAGACAGCTTACTATTTCCGCAATGACATTGCGGCCCGTTCGCCGCAAGCCGCGCCCTATGTGCGCGAGGCTTGCCGCCAGCTGGGTTGCGTCATTCGCCTGCCGCGCAACATCGACCAGCTGTCGCTGGTGTCCAGCCGGCTAGACGCCATCGGCGAAGGCTCCGGCCGCTTCCAACTGGTGGCGCTGATTCGCAATCAGGGCGACACCACGCAAGCCTTGCCGACGCTGGACCTGCGCATGAAGAATGCCGAAGGCCAGCCGCTGGTGCGCAAGGCTTTCCTGCCGACGCTGTATGCGACCAAGGACGAAATCACGAACGGCCTGCCAGCGCACTCGGAGCGCGAAGTGCACCTGATGTTCGACCTCGCCGGTGACGCGCCGGCCGGCTTCGACCTGACGCTGTTCTACCACTGAACTGCCGTCAGGTGAGTGCAGGGCATCTGACGCGCAAGCTGACGGGCCTGGCCTCGCCAGCCTCTGTTCGCCCATTCATTTTCTTTTTTTCACCCTACCCCGCGGCCTGAAGGCCGCCTCCCGGAGAACCTGATGACTTCACTGATTTGCGGCTCCCTCGCGTTCGACACCATCATGTCGTTCCACGGCAAATTCTCGGAGGCGCTGCTGGCTGACCAGCTGCACAAGATCAATGTGGCCTTCCTGGTGCCGGGCATTCGCCGCGAATACGGTGGCTGCGCGGGCAACATCGCGTACAACCTGAAGCTGCTGGGCGGCGACCCGCTGATCATGGCCACCGTCGGTCAGGATGGCGCGCCTTATATCGACCGCCTGAACAAGCAAGGCATCTCGACCCGCTGCATCCGTTCGTATGACGACGCCTACACCGCGCAAGCCTTCATCACGACGGACGCCGATAACAATCAGATCACCGCCTTCCATCCGGGCGCGATGTCCAACTCCCACCATAACAAGGTCAAGGATGCGGGCGACGTGAAGCTGGCCATCATCGCGCCGGACGGCCGCGACGGCATGATCGAACATGCGCGTGACTGCGCCGAGCTGGGCGTCCCGTTTATCTTCGATCCGGGCCAGGGCCTGCCGATGTTCAGCGGCGACGAGCTGAAGCACTTCATCGAGATGGCGACCTATGTGGCCGTCAATGACTATGAAGCCGAGCTGCTGACCGAGCGCACCGGCCTGTCGCTGCAGGCGATTTCGGAACGTGTCTCGGCACTGGTGGTGACGCGCGGCGAACAGGGGGCGGAGATCTTCACCGCCGACGGCAAGTTCGACATCCCGGTGGTGAAGGTGGCCAACGTGGTCGACCCGACCGGTTGCGGCGATGCCTTCCGCGCCGGCATGCTGTTCGGCCTGACCCGCGGTATGGACTGGATGACCATCGGCCGACTGGCCTCGCTGATGGGCGCCTTGAAGATCGAAAGCCAGGGCGGCCAGAACCATGCGCCGACCGTGGAAGCGATCGAGCAGCGCTTCGAGAAAGAATTCGGCTACCGCTTCTGATTGTCCAGTTTAAAGCTACTGCGCGTCCCGATTTTGGCCCTGCGATGCTCGTCGTACATCACGTACGACTGCGCTACTCGAACCACACTCGGAACGCTCGCTACGCTTTAAACCGGACAATGTCCCCCACCTTTAGTAGGCGCTGTACACCAGGTTTTCGATCACGAACACCAGGATGCGCAGCACGAGGAAGGCAAGGATAGGCGACAGATCGACGCCGGCGATCGCCGGCAGCACGCGGCGGAACGGGCGCAGCAGCGGCTCGGTCATGGCCCGCACCATCGGGGCCAGCGGCGCATGCGGATTGACCCAGCTGAAGATCACTTCGATGATGATCAGTCCGATGAAGCCGTACGCGATCCAGTGCACCATCGCCAGCAGCGACAGCAGCAACCAGGCCTCGACCGCAAAGGCCGAGCGCATGCCGAGCTGGAAAGCCAGCGAACCGAGCGCGACCAGCGCGGTGCCGATCAGGCTGGCCCAGTCATAGCCCCCCATTCCCGGCAGCACGCGCCGCAGCGGCAGCACCAGCCAGTCCGTCATCCGGAAGATGAACTGCCCCATCGCGAATGGCGGTCGCACGCGCACCGCCTGCATCCAGAAACGGAACAGCAGCAAGCTGGCCAGCACGGTGGCAGCCGTGTCGATCACGAGGTTGAGGATGGCGTAGATCAATCGAGCTCCGGGTCAAAGGCGGACAATCAAACATCCGCATAAAAAAACCGCTGCTGGCCGGGTAGGCGAGCAGCGGTGATTTTGCCTGAAAGCCTTCAGGCTTCCAAACCTGCGCCTTTTACGGACGGCCGCCGGTCGGAAACGGCCAAGCAGCTGCCGGGCTGAGCACGGTCTTCACCGATGCTGCGGGCGCCGGCGATGCCGGTTTCGCTGCGGGCTTTGCTGCACGTTTCACAGCAGGCTTGGCCGCGGGCTTGTTACTTACTTTTTTTTTTGCAGCGGCCTTTTTCGGGGCAGCTTTCTTCGGTGCGGCCTTCTTGGCAGCTTTCTTGGCGACCGGCTTCTTGGCGGCTGCCTTCTTCGCTGCCTTCTTCGCTACCTTCTTGGCTGCCGGCTTCTTGGCTGCCGCTTTCTTGGCGACCTTCTTGACGGCCTTCTT
>JACCDR012159677.1_pt1 | contig 28831 bp, 28 predicted proteins | sample 7446431 | NCBI WGS metagenome assembly JACCDR01 (sample SAMN15323443, study PRJNA562643) | freshwater metagenome | isolation source: river surface water | place: USA:Blue River Watershed | collected 2017-08-17 | reverse complement strand
ACGACACGAACGAGAAGCTCGACACCCTGGTCAAGTTGGCCAGCGAGGGTAAGGGCGGCATTCGCACGCTGTGGTTTATCGGCACGTGCATTGCCGGCGTCCTCGGATGGCTGGGCGCCGACAAGATTCTCAAGTGAGGGCAATATGACGCAACGTCCGTTCTGGGTTGATGATGTTCAAGATGCATGGCGCTGGTTCAGCATGTGGGTGCAGGGCACCGGCGCGGCAGCCATGGCCGCTTTTCTTGCGCTCGACGACGCGCAGCGACAGGCGAACTTCCAGATCCTGGGACTGACCCCGGACCAGGGCGTGGCCGCGGTCGCGTTCGTCATGTTCTTGAGCGGCATGCTCGCGCGGGTGAAGCGGCAATGAAGTACGTCGTCACAGCCGGCCACGGCGGCGGAGACCCCGGTGCCGTGGCGAACAACGTCAAGGAAGCGGACCTGATGGTCGAGCTGCGCGACATCGTCGCGGACAAGCTGCGCAAAGCCGGGCACACGGTGGCCACCGACGGCAGCCGCTTGCAGAACCTGCCGCTGCAGTTCGCCCTGGGGTTGATCCCGGGCTCCGCCTGCGCGATCGAGCTGCACACCAACGCGTTCACCAACCCGGCTGCGTGCGGCGTCGAGTGCGTGTCTCTGCCCCGTGATCGGCTCATGGCACAGCGCATCTCGCAGGCCATCGCCAAGGTGCTGCAGACGAACGTGCGGGGGGACAACGGCTGGATTGACCAGACCAAGACCGCCCGCGGGCGGCTTGGCTTTGTTCGCGCCGGCGGCATCGTCGTGGAGACGTTCTTCATCTCCAACCCGGTGGAGCTGCACCGCTTTCAGGAGCGCAAGTGGTTGGTGGCCAGTGCCATCGCCACGGCGTTGACGTCATGATCACCCGCGCCCTTGCCCTCGCGTGCGCCATTCTTGGCGCCCTCGCGGCCCTGCAGTCGTACCGCTTGGCGGGCCTGAAGCAGGAGATCGCGGAAGAGCGCGTCCAGAGCGCGCAGCAAACGCTGGCGGCCGTGGAGGCTGTCCGGCTCGAGGAACAACGCCGCGTCGCCGCGGTTCAGGAGGTCGCTGATGAAGCCAACCAACGTGCCCAGCGCGCTCGCGCTGATGCTGCTGCCGCTCGCACTGCTGCTGAGCGCCTGCGCCAAGCCCTTGCAGCCGCAGCTCCCGCCGCCTGCGGCGATCCCGCCGTTGCCGACGGCGGCGAAGCAGCCCGAGCCGCCCGCGATCTGTTCGCCGACGTGCAGCGCCGGCTTGACGACGCTGCGGACGACATTGCTGGATTCGCTGATCAAGCACACACAGCCGGGCGCGCCTGCGAGCGCGCATACGAGCGACTGACCCCGCCGGTAGAATCGGCGCCAACCAAGGAGTGATCATGGCCACCACACTGCGCAGCGTACTGAACAACATCACGGGCCGCAGCGAGGGCAAAGCGCGCCCGAAAGAGGCCAAGGCGGAGCCGGCGGTTCTGGGCGGCAAGAACCGCCAGAACGAAGCCGCCATGAAGGAAGCGGGCATGAAGAAGGGCGGCGAGGTCCGTGGCTACGGCGCCGCGCGCAAGCCCATGAAGAAGGGCGGCGCCTGCCGCTGAGCCTATGCCGCTGAAGAAGCTCCAGTTCCGCCCGGGCATCAACAAGGAAGTCACGGCCTACAGCGCCGAGGGTGGCTGGGTTGATGCCGACCGGGTGCGTTTCCGCCAGGGGTACCCGGAGACCATCGGCGGCTGGCAACGCTTCTCCAGCAACTCGTTTCTCGGCACGTGCCGTTCGCTGATCGAGTGGTCCACGCTGGGCGCGGTGAACCTGTATGGCATCGGGACGCACCTCAAGTACTACGTCTCGCGGGGCAGCGACTACGCCGACATCACCCCCATCCGCGCCGCGACCGGCCCAGGCGGCGCGGCCTTCTCCGCTTCCAACGGCAGCAGCACGTTGACCGTCAGCGATGTGGCGCACGGGGCGCGCACGGGCGATTTCGTGGTCTTCAGTGGCGCGGTTTCTCTGGGCGGCAACGTCACGGCCGCGGTACTCAACCGCGAGTACCAGATCACCAACGTGCTCAACGCGGACACGTATACCGTCACGATGGCGGTGACGGCCAACGCTTCGGACACGGGCAACGGCGGCGCATCTGTGGTGGCCACATACCAGATCTCGATCGGCCCCGAGACGAATGTGCCGCTCACGGGCTGGGGCACCGGCGGGTGGGGTATCGGGCCTTGGGGTATCGGCACGACCGGCTCCGAGGCGCTGCGCATCTGGAACCACGCCAACTACGGCGAGGACCTGATCTTCGGCCCGCGCGGCGGTCGCCTCTACTACTTCGACTCCAGCTTGGGTATCGCATCGAGCAACCGTGGCACCTTGATCACGGGTTCGGCCGTCCCGGTGGTGCACAAGGCGCTGCTGGTGTCCGACGTCTCGCGCTTCGTGATCGCCATGGGGTGCAACGAGATTGGGTCGTCCGACCTGGACCCCATGCTCGTGCGGTGGTCGGAGCAGGAGGACTACACCGATTGGGCCCCGGCCGCCACCAATCAGGCCGGCGGTCAGCGACTGTCCACGGGGTCCAAGATCATCACCGGGCGGCAAGGGCGGCAGGAGATCCTGATCTGGACGGATACCGCGCTCTACGCGATGCAGTACCTCGGCCCGCCGCTGGTGTGGGGCTTCCAGCTGATGGGGGAGAACATCTCGATCGCATCCCCCGGCGCAGTCACGCTGGCGCGGGGCACTGCTTTCTGGATGGGCCGGGACAAGTTCTACCGCTACGATGGCCGCGTCTCCACCCAGCGCTGCGACCTGCGGCGCTATGTGTTTGGCGACATCAACTTCGAGCAGATCGACCAGGTGGTGTGCGGCACCAACGAAGGCTTTAACGAGGTCTGGTGGTTCTACCCGTCGTCCGGCAGCACGATGCCCAACCGCTACGTGGTCTACAACTACGAAGAGGACATCTGGCACCACGGCATGCTGACGCGCACGGCGTGGCTCGACAGCCGCCTGCGGGGGAACCCGATCGCGGCGTTCCAGGGCCGCCTGCTTGACCACGAGACGGGCGTCAACGACGGCTCCGGCGACAGCGAGCAGCCCCTGAACGCCTACATCACCTCGGCGCCGGTGGACATCGACGATGGCGACCGGTTCGCTTTCGTGCGGCGCATCCTGCCGGACATGACGTTCGCCCTGTCGACGGCGACCGCCCCGCGGGTGCAGATGACGCTGCTGCCGATGAAAAGTTCCGGGCAGGGCTACTCGTCGCCGGCGTCCGTGGGCGGCGCGTCGCAGCGCGATGTCAGCCGCTCGGTCACCGTGCCGGTGGAGGCATACACGGCGCAGATCGACGTGCGCGTGCGGGGGCGGCAGATCGCGCTGCGGATTGATTCGCCCGACCTGGGCGTCGCGTGGCAGTTGGGCTCGCCGCGTATCGACATGCGCCCGGATGGGCAGCGTGGCTGATGGCAGCGCCCCGTCTACCCGACCCGCCGGAGACGTACCAGGCCCGGTACATCAACGAGCTGCTGCGCGCGCTGCGCCAGTTCTTCGAGACGATCACGGCGGTGCGCCCCATCAACGCGACGACGTTGAACCTGGACATTCAGCGCCTGCCGACTCAGGCTGACCTGCCGAACCTGCGCAGCGGGGACGTCTACCGCGATACCTCCGCAGGTGACGTCCTGAAGATCAAACCCTAAAATCCACCCACGAGGTGAACCATGAGCATCAAAGCTGCAGCCGACCACATCCGCGCCAAGGGGCGGGGCAAAGACACCGAGCTGGTGCACATGACCAAGCGCGAGGTCGACGCGTTGAGCACGCTCACCCGCGCCGCCGGCGGCGAGCCGTCGGTGAACCCCAAAACCGGCTTGCCCGAGTACGGCTTCCTCGACAGCCTGCTGCCGACCATTCTGGGGGCCGCGGCCAACTTCTTCGTCCCCGGCTCGGGCATGGTGGTGGGCGGGCTCACCGGCGCGCTGCAGAACAAGGACAATCCCCTGATGGGCGCAGTCACTGGCGCCATGGGCGGCTACGGCGGAGGGAATCTGGCCCAGGGGCTGACCAACATGGGCAGCTCGGCGGTGTCCCCCGAGATGCTGGCGCAGGCGAATGCAGCCGCAGACCCGATCGGGGCGTTGGCACAGGCCAAAGATTTCGCCTCGGCTACGGGGGTTCAGGCCCCGACGGGTATCGCGGCGCTGCAAGCGGGCGTGCAAAATACCATGGCCAACCCGAGCGGGCTGGTCAACACGCTGGGCGGGGGTCTGGAAGCGGCGAAGCAGGCGGGCATGGCCCTGTCGCCGCTGCTGACCATGACGCCGGAAGACGATGGCAAGCTCAAGCGCCCGGGCGAAGGCGAGGGTCGACGCTACAGCTACGACGCGGGCTACACCGGCGGCGACATGGTGGGCGAGGACATCAGCTCCGAGCGCCAGTGGTTCGACCACCGATACACGCCCATGGCCGCCGGCGGCCGCGTGCAGGGCTACGCCCCGGGCGGCATGACACGCCCGGCCCAGACGGCAGCGCCGCAAACGACATCTGTGCAGGCCACCAACCCCTCGGGAGCGCCGTCGTTCAGCTTCGACCCCAGCTCGGGCAGCTTCTCCAAGGTCATGGAGAGCCGCCCGGCGCCCGTGGCGGCCGAGCCCGGCGCCACGGATCCTTTCGCCACGGGTATGGACCGGCTGTCGTTCCGCTCGCCCGGCATCCAGGGTGCGGCCTTCGCGCGCTTCATGCAGAACCGCCGCGGGCTGCGCGGCCGGCGCATGGCCGAGGGCGGCCAGGTCGAGATGGAGACGGGGGGTTTCGTCGTGCCGGCAGACGTGGTGAGCATGGCCGGGGGCGGCAGCACCGACGCCGGACTGGCCGCGCTGGCCAAACGCGTGGGCGCACGCCCCATCAAAGGGCCGGGGGATGGCATGAGCGACGACATCCCTGCTACCATCGACGGTGCACCGGTGGCCCGCGTGGCCAACGGCGAGGCCTACGTGCCGCGCGACACCGTGAAGAAGCTGGGCGGCGCTCGCAAGCTGTACAAGGCCATGGACAACATCCGGAAGCAGGCGCACGGCAAGACCAAGCAGCAGCGTCCGGTCAACCTTGACAAGGCGCTGGCATGAGCGGACACCGCGGCAAACTGGAGTGGTTCGGGGGCAACGAGCACGCGCTGGCCATGTATGCGGCCATTGTGGATCTCGCGCAGACCTGGGACGACCTGGTTGACCGCGACAAGCCCGTGGACGAGGCCCAGATCAACAACGCGTTCCTGATCGCGCTGGTGTATCTCCAGGCCAACCCGTTCTACCAGAGCATCCAGCCGCAGGTGCTGCCCATGTGGCTCACCACCGTCTCGTCCTTCGAGGCCGCCAACAAGTTCGAGCGGGAGAAGGACGAGCACGGCGTCGAGCTCGCGCACATGCTGCGCTACGCCGGCGCACAGATCATCGCCTACGCCATTCACATGTGCGTCGGGCCCGTCAAGGCCCGAGAGTACATCCCGGAGATGTGGAAGACCGTTGCCGATGAGCGGTTTGAAGCATACCGACAGGAGATCATGCGATGAACCTCTTCAAGCTGTTCCGCGACGCGCTGGCATTTGTCGGCGTCATGGGCCTGCGCTTCGATGGCGGGGGCGGCGGGTCGAGCACGGCCACGCAGTACCCCTCGAACATCCCCGAGTACGCGTCCGGCGCGTTCATGAACCTGGTGGGCAAGAGCGAGGCGCTCGCTGACGCCCCGTACCAGGCCTACACCGGCCAGCGCATCCAGGGCTTTGACAACCTGCAGAACCAGTCCTTCGACCGCGCCGGCGGGCTGGCCAGCGCCTCGTTCTTGAACCCCGGCATGTCGCAGGCGTACATGTCGCCGTACATGCAGAACGTGGTGGACATCCAGCGTCGTGAAGCGTTCCGCGACGCAGACATCGCGCGCACGCAGCGCAACGCGCAGGCGGTCAAAGCCGGCGCCTTCGGCGGTAGCCGGCAGGCCATCATGGATGCCGAAGCCGATCGCAACCTCATGACGCAGGTGGGCGACATCCGGGCGCGGGGGCTGCAGTCCGCCTTCGAACAAGGGCAGCGCCAGTTCAACACCGAGTTCGGCCAGCAGATGGACACCACCCAGATGCTCAACCAGCTCGGCGGCCAGCGCCAGCAGCTCGGCCAGCGCCAGCTCGACCAGCAGTACGCCGACTTCCAGGCGCAGCGGGACTACCCGTACCAGCAGCTCGGCTTCCTGTCGGACATTCTGCGCGGCGTCAGCGGCTCCACCCGGACCATGTACTCTACGCAGCCGCGCGCAAGCGGGCTGCAGACTCTGGCGGGGCTGGGCACGGCTGCTGCGGGCCTGTTCGCCGAGGGCGGCGAGGTCAAGTTCGCCGAGGGCGGCGCGATCAGCGTGGGCGGCCTGCCGGGCCAGCTGGCGGGCATGTCCGACAAGATGCTGCAGTCCTACACGGAGATGCACAAGGACGACCCGATCGCTGTCGCGCTGGCCCTGTCGGAGAGCAAGCGCCGCGCGCGCCTGCGCCAGGCCGCGGCTGTGCCTTCCGAGCAGCCTGAAGGTTCGGTGGTCGACCGCGAGATCGCCTCGATGGACCCGGCAGAAAGCGGCATCGCCGCAGCCGCGCCGGACATGGAGTTTGCCGAGGGCGGCATCATCGGCTACGCCGAAGGCGGGTTGACTGACGACGAGCTGCGCCGCATCGAGGAAGAGGCACTGTGGGCGTCGGGAGAAATCCCCAGCCGCAGCCCGTTCGAGAACTTCGGCCGCAGCCTCCGCGGCGGCAAGAGCATCGCCGAATACTACGGCGAGACGCCCGCGCCCGCTGGCCCCCGTGCGGACAGCAAGGCGATCGAGGTGTCCGAGGCAGCCAAGCGCGCCAGCGCGCGCAATCAAGGCATCGCCGCCGCTGCCCCCGCGGCCGCAACCACTCCTGCGGCAAAAGCACCCCCGCCGGCCCCGACGGGGCGCACGGGCGTGAGCGGCTCCGCCAGCGTCCGGCAGTCCCAGGGCCTCGGCGCACTGAGCACCGGCACCAGCGCCATGCCCGATCTCGGACTGGACGCAGCCGAGAAGCAAGCGCGCGCTGACATCGAGGCCAGCGCCAAGCTGCGCCGTGACGCGGCCCAAGAGGACCTGGCGGCGTTCGAAGCCGACGTCGCCCAGCGCGGCAAGGCCGGCGAAGCCAAGGAAGCGCGGATCAAGGAGCAGCAGGCCGGGCTGAGCGGCAAAGAGCAGGATGCCAAGCGCATGGCGCTGGTGCAGGCGGGCCTGTCGATCCTCTCGGCGGACCCCAGCCGCGGCGCGTTCGCCGCCATCGGCGAGGGCGCGCTCAAGGGCCTGGGCGCCTACAAGGGCGACATGAAGGACATCGAGGCCACCCGCGAGCAGCTGGCCACCCAACTCGACGGCATCGAGGAACTTCGCCGGCAGGAAGCGATCGCCACGGGTGCCGAGAAGCGTCGCCTGCGCGCGGAGATCCGCAAGGCCGAAATGGGCGGCGCCGACGCCATGGCCGAACTCAGCCGCAAGCTGGGCCTGGAGATCAAGCCCAAAATGCGCATGGAGGCGTGGAAGGAGCTGCAGCAGAACGCGCGCACCCAAGCCACGATCGCCGGTACCATCAAGGCGGCCAGCATGCGCGACAGCGGTGGTGGCCAGGAAAGCCGCGCGCAGCGTGATGCGGACGCGGCGTACGCCCGCAACCCGGAAGTCGTCATGCTGCTCAAGCAGGCAGAGGACCCGATGGTGCGCAACAACCCCATCCAGCAACGTGCCATCGTCAACCGGCTGAGCCAGATCCAGGGCTCGATCTACCAGCAGTACGGCCTTACAATGGCAGCACCGCCGGCCCAGGCCGGGGGCTCCACCGCTAATGACCCGCTAGGAATCCGGTAGCCATGAACATCCAGCAGATCCGCGCACAGTACCCACAGTACGACGATCTCAGTGACCGACAGCTCGCGGATCTGCTACGGAAGAGCTTCTACCCGGACCTGGAGCCCGCGGACTTCTACAAGCGCATCGGGCTGCCGGACACCACCGGCTTCGTCCCGGCGTTCAAGGCGGGGGTCCAGAACCTCATCGGCCAAGGCGCCCTGACGCTGGGCAAAGCCGGCGTCCTCGACACGGCAGAAGCGGAGCGCATCGCTCGCGAGCGCGAGGCACGCGCCAACGAGATCTTCACGCCGACCGAGAAGTCGTTCGCCGAAGCGCCGCTGCAGAACGTCAAGGAGCTGCTGGGCGGGTCGCTGCCCTACGCCGCGCTGCCGCTGGCCGCGGGTGCTGGCGCCGCTGTGGCGGGTGCAGGCGCACCGATCGCCGCCGGCGCGGCGGGTCTGGCTTCGCTGGCGCAGTTCACGGGCTCGAACCTGGAGCGCCAGATGGACACCGGCAAGTCGCTGGAGCAGGCCAGCGGTGCGCAGGCCGTCGCGGCAGCGGTGCCCCAGGCCGCGCTGGATGTCATCGGCTTCCGCTTCATCCCCGGCATCGGCCGGATCTTCGGCGCCGCGGGCAAGCAGGTGACCGCCGAGACGGCCAAGCAGATGGCCGAGCAGACGGCGCGCCAGATCGCGATGGACTACGCCCAGGCCACGGGCCGCGCCATGACGGTCGAGGGGCTGACGGAGGCCACGCAGCAGGCGCTGGAGCGCGCACAGGCCGAGCTGGCCATGCTGGACCCGGAGGCCCGGGACGAGTACCTCCAGAGCTTCTTCGGCGGAGCGGTGCTTGGCGGCACCCTGGCGCCGGCAGGCCGCTTTGTGGAGCGGCGCGGCGAGCGTGCGCAGAGCGAGCAGCTGCTCCGGCAGCAGGAAGCGGAGGCGGCCAAGAAGGCTGCGGAGCAGCAGGCCTTGGAGCAGCAAGCCGCGGCCGAGCGCGCGGCGATCGAGGGCAACCCGCGCGAGATGGGTCCGACCCGGCAGATCGGCGGTCAGATGCAGATCCCCGGTGTGGATGCGGTCGAGCAGCCCCAGCCGCCGGCACAACCCACGCCGGAAGACCTCTTGCAAGAGCGCGACCAGCTCCGGCAGGTGCTGGCCAACACCGACGCGCTGTACGAAGCCGAACGGCAGCGCCTGCGCGCGGGGCGCATGGGCGGGCCGACCGCCGTTCAACAAGTGGATGCCGCCCGCAAGCGCCTGGCCGAGGTCGAGCGCGCGCTGAAAGAAGCGGGTGTGGGGCAGACGTCCGGCGTGTCGGGTGGCGTCGCCCAGCGGCTGCGCGCGGCGCAGGAAGAGTTGCAGGCGATGGTCCAGGGGGACGCGGCCTCGTACGACCCGGAGAAAGCCGACAAGCTGCAGCGCCGCATCGCGCGTCTGCAGGAGGAAGCCCAGGCCGGCGGCGGGGCGCAGGACGCCATCACGCCCGATCTCTTCGGCACGATCAACGTCTCCGAGCGCACGGTGGGGCGCAACGTCGCGGCCGACCGCGCGCGACTGGCCGACCAGATGGGGGCTCAGCGCGAAACGCTGAGCGAACGCCGCGCGCAGATTGAAGAGGAAATCGCCGCGCTTCGACGCATGTCTGGCGGTAACCCGGCCGACCCCACCACGGCGGCCAACCTGCGCCGCGCGCTGCAGCGCCAGCGCGAGCTGGAAGCGGAACTGCGTGACATCGAGGAGGCTGCCGCCGGCACCAGCGAGATGGTTCAGCAGCCGCGCCTCTTCCCCGAGCAAGAACAGCAATCGCGGGTCGGGCGCGGTACCGCGGGTACTGCGCGCAGTGAAGCGGAACTTCTGCGCGATCTGGACATCATTCGCGCCACCACGTCGGGCGACGTGCGCCGGCAGGCCATGGCGCCGCTCATCGACGAGCTCCGCGCACTGCGCGACGACATGAAGCGGCGTGAACGCGATACGCGCAGCGCGCAGACCGACGCGTCCGAGATTCGCAGCCGCGACCTGGAGCAGGCCCAGGGCATGCGGCTGCCCGCGCAGACGGCGCAGCGCCAGGCCGCCACCGATGCACGGTACCGCGCCTTCGGGCAGTTCGTATCGGTCCTCGACCGGTTCAACCGGGGCGCAGCCGCGCAGCAGGATCTGCTCAACGCTGAGCGCCAGCTGACCACCAACCTGATCCAGGAAGCCGAGCAGATCAAGGGCGCAGCGCTGTCGCCGGCCGAGCGCCAGGATGCGCTGCGCGAGGTGCGCGATCTGTTGGCGGACTTGAAGGCCCGCTTCGGCGATACCCGCACGCAGGTCAACACCGGCACACGCAAAGAGCCCAACATGGAGCCCGTGCAGCGCAGCACGGGCGAGTTTCGCCGGGACCTCCCGGGCACCGGCGCGGGGCCCACCGGCATGGGGCTGGAGAACCTGGAGTCCCGCAGCGCCGGGAACCGCACTCTGGGCGCTCGCTACGCCGCGGCACAGGCCACGCAGGAGCGACTGGACGACATCCGCAACCGCCTCGCCGGCACCCAGCAGGCAGCGCCTGGGGTGGACCGCACGGACAGCAACCGATCGCTGGAGGAGCGCCTCGCGCTGGCCCAGCAACAGGCACGGGGGACGCCGGCCCAGGAGTTGGTGCAGCGCGTCGCTGACGCCCGGGTGAAGTCCCCGGAGATGGTCGAGAACGCCGTGCAGGCGGCCATGCGGGCCCAGCGCGGCCAGGACATCGCTGAACAGCAGCGTGCGCTGGAGGAGTCCTTCCGTACCGCCGAAGAAGGCATGCGCTCGGAAACCGAGGGCGGGCGCCGGCAGGTGCAGACCGAAATGTTTGGCGACCGGGGGACGCTCTTCGACAGCTTCGACGAGTTTGAGCAGTACCTCGCCAGCGATGCGCTGGCCGCGCTGCGGCTGGCCAACGGCCAGACCACCGAAACCCTGGCGCGCGCCATGAAGATGGTGGCCCCGCTGCAAAAGCGGGTAGCCGAGCTGGAGACGCAGCTGCAGAAGCTGGTCCAGCAAAAGAACGCCTTGGTCGGGCTGCGCGACGAAGAACAAGCGGCCGTGAACAAGCGTGCTGCGGATGCACAGCGCGCAGTGGATGAGGCCAAGGCCGCCATGGACGAAGCCGTGGCCGACTACCGCCTGCGGCTGATCGAGGCCCAGGAGAAGCTGGTAGCCGCTCAGGCCAAGGATGCGGAGATCGCGGGGCAGATCGCACAGAACCTCGCCACACTCGACGCCAGCCGTCAGTTCGCCCGCGAAGGGCAGACAGCGGTGATCGGAGCGGCACGCAAGCTGGCAGCCGCCAAAGAGGCCTTGGCGAAGCACACCGCGTCGCTCTTTAGCTCGGCGGATCCGATCAGCCGGCCTAAGCTGGCCAAGTTGGTGACGCTGGAGAAAGACATTGAGGCCGCCCAAAAAGAACTGATGGTGGCCAGCGATCGTGCGCGCACGTCTACCGTGGCGGCGGCGGATCCCAACCGCTTGGCTACGTTCCAGCAGCAGGCCGAAGTGCTGGCCGCCCAGCGCAAGCAGCAGATCCGTGTGGTGGCCAGCCTGACGGCAGCACGCAACCGCGCCCAGCGCGCGCTGGATGCTGCGCAGACCGTGGCCCGGGCCGACCCCGCGCTCAACGCCCGGTTGGCCAACGCCAAGGACATGGTGGCGCTGGCGGCCAGCATGAACAAGGGGGCCGAAGCCGGCATCCGCGCCGTGAACGCCGAGATCAACGCGCTCGAACAGCAGTTCTCCGCCATCGGGGAGCCGCTGCAGCGCCTGCGTCGTCAGGCTGCGGAGCAAGTTCGTGCAGCCCGCGGCACCCCGCCACCCCGTGCAGAAGGTACCGGCGAGACCCAGCTCGACCGCGAGCGCCGCGATGGCCAGGAGCGTGTGGCCGAGCAACAGCGCCTGGAGATGCTGCAGCAGGGCCGGGGCACCGAGCGCGAGCGCATCTCTTTCGACCCTCGCCGGCAAGACCGCGAGAGCATGATCGAGAACCGCAAAAAGATCAAGGACCTCGAAGAAGCGCTCGTCAAACGCCCTGTCACGGCCGAGCAAGAAGCACAGCTGAAAGAGGTGCTGGAGAAGTACCGCGCCGCTGTGGAGAAAAATGACAGCCTTGCGCAAGGGCGTCTGGACGCCACAGAGGGCCGCATCAACGCGCAGAAAGAAGCCTTCGAGGAGCTTCCTCGACTCGAGGCGCGTGTGGAGAAGGCCGAGCCCGGAACAGAAGCTCGCGCCAAGGCAGAAGCGAAGCTCGCGGAGCACAAGCAGCGAATGGAGAAACGCGCTGTACTGATTTCCCGTGCCTGGGGCATCATGCGCACAAAAATCGGTACTGATGCGGCCACAGGGCGTGTATCAGAAGCGCGCGCTGAATCCGAGGTCGAACGTATCTCGGCTACTCAAACGCAACGCCGCACCACCAGCCCGGCCACCCAAGAGACGCGCCAGGGCGGCGGCTTCCGCACGGGCAACACCGAGACCGTCGAGCAACGCAAGGGCGCACAGCGCAAGCGCATTGTGGAGAGCCAGCGCCCGAACGAGCGCGACGTCCCCATGACCGTCGACGAGATGAAGAAGGCCAACGCGGACGCAGCCGCAATCAAGGCCAAGCAGGACGCCACGGTCAAGGCGGCCAAGAAGGGTGCGGCCGCGGCCAAAGCGAAGATCGAGAAGGCCAAGAACGACGCCGCCAAAAAGGCCGAAGCGGTGGTCAAGACCCGCGCCAAGCAAAAGACGCGCACCGAGTCCGCGATCGACAGCATGGACGACTGGGACGACGCGATGCTGCGCGAGAGCGACGGCTTCTACGAAGACCGCGCGCGCAACGAGATCTCGGAAGCCGCGGCAGAAGCTGCGTTCGACGGGCGCATCCTGGACCTGGTTGACGACCTGGCGCAGACGGGCTCCACGCCCGCCGTGCGCGACCTGGCCGCACGCCTGCGCCCGATGCTCCTGCGCACCAAACTGCGTGTGGAAGACGCGCCGCGCCATGACGGCAAGGTGGTCGAGGGCCTGTACCTGCCCAAGCAGAACACGGTGGTCATCAACAGCATGTCGATGACCGAGGAGACGATTCTCCACGAGCTGACCCACGCGGCCACCATGCGCGCCCTGGAGGGCGACATCGCGCTCAACGCGGAGCAGCGCCGGGCGCTGGAAGACCTGAAGGCGCTCTACGCGCAGATGCAGAACGACCCGGCTTTCCGCCGCGAGTACGCCAACAAAGACCTGCGCGAGTTTGTCGCGGAGCTGATGAGCAACCCCCAGGTGCGGGAGAAGATCGACGCCGCCCAGGAGCGCGGGCTGCTTGACCGGCTCTACGACGGCCTGCTGCGCCTCCTGGGCCTGCGCGCTTCGGAGAAGGCCATGGCCGACGCCTACAAGCTCTTCGCGCCCTCGCGCCCCATTGCGTGGTCGGAAGCCGGTGTGGCCAGCGTCATGCGCGGTGTGTTCCCCGCCACCGGCACGCGGTACGCGCAGGGTGTGCCAGCGGAGGTGCGCAGCCTCACCGGCGGTCTGGTCGGGCGTGAGCCGACGATCAAGGACAAGATCCTGGCCAACGCGGCGGGGTTCCGGATGCAGTTCATCGATCGCTTCGACCCAGTCGAGCAGCTGATGCGCCAGGGCGTGCAGAAGAAGCTCGTGGACGACGCGGCGGTGTTCCAGACCAGCTACTTCATGCGCTTCGGCGAACAGCGCAACCAGTTCGTCGAGCAGGCGGCCACCACGGGCGTGCCGCAGCTCGTGAAGACGAAGGAGGGCGAGTTCGTCATCGAGACGCCGGACGGGGACCACCCCAACCTGTCCAAGATCGCCGCAGTGCTGGCCAAAGCCAACGTGGGCAACGAGCAGGCCACGGAGGAGCTGTTCACCACGTACCTGGCTGTGCTGCGCGGTGAGCAGGTCGGCATGAACAAGCTGAACTACGACGCGGACAAGGTGACGCCGCAGAAGATCAAGGCGCTTAAAGACTTCGTCGCCGCGGACCCCGCGCGCAAAGCAGCGTTCGAGGAAGCTCGCGCTCTGTACCGTCAGTACAACAACCAGCTGCTGGACTTCATGGTGCAGACGGGGGCCATGCCCGCCGAGCAGGCCGCGGCGCTGAAGAAGGGGGACTACGTGCCCTACTACCGCCAGGAGGCGGACGGTGTGGTGAACCTGATCGTGGCCGGCGAGCAACCCGTTCGCATCGGCAACATCAAGGACCAGCCCTACCTGCAAGAGCTGGTTGGCGGCAATGACAAGATCCTGCCGTTCTTCAGCGGCGCGATGCAGAACACCAGCATGCTCATCGGCATGGCCCTGCGCAACAAGCAGGTCATGGAGATCAGCAGCATGATGCAGAAGCTCGGGCTCGGAAAGGTCATCGATGGCACGGGGCCCAACGGGACCAACTTCGTGCACTACCGCATCAAGGGCAAGCCGGTCTACCTGCGCATCGACGACGCGGTTGAGACCTGGGGCGTGCCGGCCGACGTTTTGGTCAAAGGCCTGGAAGGCATCAAGACCACGATCCCCGCCGCACTGCGCTTCATGGCCATGCCGGCCAACCTGCTGCGCACGATGGTCACCCGGGCGCCGGCGTACGCCATCCGCCAGATCATCCGCGAGCCGATCAACGCCTGGCTCACCACCGGGGGCAACTTCACGCCGATCGTCAGCAGCGTCAAGGAGCTGGCCCGGATCCTGCAAAAAGGCAGCCCGGCCGCCACGGCGCTGGAGCGCGCTGGCGCGGTCAGCTCGAACGTGATCACCGGCGATATGCAGGACCAGGCGCGCATCTTGCGCGACGTCGCGCAGGGCAAGTCGCTGTACCACAAGGTCATGTCGGCCGCGGACAAGTTCGCCATGCAGGGCGACACTGCCACCCGCGCTGTGCTGTACGACAAGTTCCGCGCCGAGGGCATGACGCACATGCAGGCGACGCTGGCTTCGCTGGAGTCGATGAACTTCGGCCGGCGCGGCGTCTCGCCCACCATGCAGATGATGTCGATGCTGGTGCCGTTCTTCAACGCGCAGGTTCAGGGCCTGGACGTGATCTACCGCGCCGCGCGCGGCCAGACCACCTTCGCCGAGAAGACGCAGGCGCAGCGCAAGCTGTTCGTCCGGGGCGCCATGATTGCGGCCGGCACGCTGGCCTACGCAGCCATGATGCAAGACGACGAGACCTACAAGAACGCCACGCCCGAGCAGCGCGCGCTGAACTGGTTCCTGCCGCTGCCCGGCACCACCGAGGCGCTGCGCATCCCGATCCCGTTCGAACTGGGCTACGCGTTCAAAGCCCTGCCGGAGCTGACCTACAACGTCATGTTCGGCGACACCGAGGCGGGGGATGCGGCCAACACGCTGCGCCGGCTGGTGTGGCAGACGGTGCCCCTGGGCCTGCCCCAGGCGATCAAGCCAGCGCTGGAGGTGGCCACCAACCACTCCTTCTTCGGCGACGGGCCGGTGGAGAATGCGCGCGATCGGCAGGTCAACGTCGAGGAGCGCTTCCGCGACAACACCACGGAGCTATCCAAGCTGCTGGGCAAAGCGGGCGTCCTGTCTCCGGTCCAGCTGGACTACCTGATCCGCGGCTACACCGGCGGGCTGGGCCTGACACTGGTCGGCCTCTCGAACTTCGCCGTGCGCCCGCTCAACCCGTCCGAGGAGCTGGCCAACCAAGCCACCAAGCCGCTGAGCCAGCAGCCGCTGATCGGGGCGCTGTTCCAGCCTGCCGACGGCCGCGGCGTCATCGACGAGGCCTACAAGGACATGGAGTCGTGGCAGCAGGCCAGCCAGACCTACAAGCGCATGATCGAGCAGGGGCGCCGCGCCGACGCGCAGCGCTTCGCGCAGGAGTTCTCCACGCAGATCGCACTGGCGTCCTCTGGCGGCGCGTTCCGCCAGCAGATGGGGGAGCTGGCCAAGGTGCGGCGCGCCGTGCAGGCCGACCCCACCCTCACGCCGGACCAGAAGCGCCAGCAGGTGGATCAGATCCGTCAGGTGGAGCTGCAGCTGGCCAAGCAGATTCGCGCTCTGGGTCAGGCTTCCTGAAGAACCAGATCCCCAGGCGTCCGTCAAGGATGCCTGGGGTGGCCCCCACCCGCAGCCGGTACGGCACCGCCGCGCGCAGGACCTTCTCGCGTGTGCGCTCCAGGTTCAGGCAGGGGACGAAGAAGCCCTGCCCGGGCTCCAGGTCACCCCACGGATAGCGCACCGTCTTCTCCGATGCTGGTCTTGGGCACCGTCAGGTGCATGACGCTCACGCGCAGGCTGGGGCCGTCTGTGCCGGCCAGCAGGTCTTTGCGGATGAAGCGCACCTTGTACAGCCGCCCCGCGCGCGTCTCGTTCAGGGCCCGCTCCTCGAGCTGGCGCTTGAAGTCCGCGTAGCCGAAGCTCATCGCCGCGCAGTGCTGGCGCAGCAGCTGCTCCTCGATGAAGTACTCCACCATGCCAGTCTTCATGTGCTGCTCGATGCGCCCCATGACCGTGTTGCGCGTGCTGGTGCGTGTGGCGTTGTCGAAGCCCATCTCCTGCTTGGCCTCGCCCAGCTCGGTGTGCTTGATGATCACGAAGCGGCCGTAGTAGTCGCGCGTGTAGGCGTTGAGGATGTCCTCGGCCGTGCGGTGGGTGCGCTTGTGGCTCTCGCGGTTCTTCACGATCAGGTCGCGCAGCGCCTCCACCACGCCGCGCACAGGCACGTCGATGACGCCGGCGTACTTGGTCGAGGTCAGGATGCACGCGGCCACCACCGAGGTGCACGCGGCGTGCCAATAGCGCTCCTCGTCCGTGAAGCCCAGCTCGCGCTTGAGCTGCGCGTGGGTCTGGTTCCAGACCTTGCGGCAGGTGTCGTAGTTCTGGACCACGTACCGCACCCAGCGCTCGCCCGCCACGCCGAAGTTGCGGCGGATCTCCTTGACCACCGTGCGCTCCTCGTCCGTGAAGTCCAGCGGCTTGTTGGGCGTCCACTCCAGCATGCGCATGATCTCGCCCTGGGCGCTGTGGCGGCGCGCGCCGGCCAGCACGTCGATCATGTGGGTGTTGGAGGTCATGGTGCAGGTCAGCGCCCAGGTGCTGTTGTTCACGCGCTCTTTGTTCGCGCCAGACTCCATGCGCTCCTTGCCTTGCCCCTCGGCGATGTCGAAGATGAAGGCGGGAGCCCACTCGACGTCGTTGCGGCTCTTGCTCGTGATCTCGTCGATCAGCAGGGGCAGGCTGTTCAGCAACCCGGCGCGCTGCTGCATGGCAACAGGCGAGGTGCTTTTGCCGGTGCGGTACCGGATCGGGTGTCCTCACACGCCCGCCTTGGCGGTCAGCGTAAGCGACTTGCCAGTGCCGGACTCGGTGGAGCCGATGTGCCAGACGAAGCCCTCGTACTCGCTGAAGTGCATCAGGATGGAGCCGAAGCTGTCCATGCACATGGCGAGCATGGTGTGCATCTTGCGCTGGACCATCAGGTCCCAGAACATCCGCCAGCCCTCCAGCGTACCGCGCGGTGCCGTGGCGCGGTTGATGTTCTCCAGGCCCGGCATGGGCACCGGCGTCACCGCGCCGTTGGCGTGGAACACGCGGTTGTTGTAGACGAAGCTGCGGTCCTTCTGCCAGCCGAACTGGATCGGCACGTCCACCGGGCGGCGCTCGGTCACCGCGGCGTTCACCGCACCGCGCACGTAGTCGAACAGGGCCTTGTCGTTGATCGCGCCGTTGGCGGCGAGCACGCCGTGCTGGGCCAGGACCTTGAGCAGCTCGTCCTTCGACACCGCGGTCTTGTAGGGCAGGATGATGGAGATGTACTCCTTCTCGCGCTCGCCGTCCTCGTTCTCCGGCCCGATCGGGCGGATGGCCATCAGGTGGGCGTGGACTTCCTTGCCCTCCATCTTCAGCACGTCGACGACGAACAGGTCGTACAGGAGCACGGGCATCTGCACCTTGGACACGTTGCCCGCGCTGTCCTTGATCTCCACGGTCTGGTAGATGCCGCCGTGGGCGCCGTAGTCGAAGCCGCGCGGAGGTGCGGGGCGGGTGAAGGCGCGTGTGGTCTCGATGGCGGGAGTGTCGTCGTCCTCGCCCTCCTCGGCCAGGTCAGGGCGCAGCTTGTGGGGCTCGTCCGGCGCGCCGTCGGCGGTGTGCACCGGCAGCACGATCTGCTTGGGAGAGTTGTCCACCTGCACTTCACGGCCCAGGGCCAGCGCGTTGGTGATGCGCCCCCAGTGCGCGCAGCCGGAACACACGCCCGGGTTCTCGCTGTCCATCTTCACGCAGGGGTACGGGCCCTTGATGGCGGCCATCTTCTCGCGCATGCGCTCGACGGGGTAGGGGTGCAGCGCGCTGAGCTTGGTGGCGTACTCCTCGCCGTCCTCGCAGACCTTGGCCCACGACAGCAGCCCGCGCCACAGCGGCTCCATGCCGTCGTCCTCCGCGTTGCGGCGGTAGTAGTCGAGCTGCGCGCAGCCCGTGCCGCGCTCGGTGCGCAGCCAGATGGTCTCAAAGCGCGTGGAGGCGTTCTGCATCAGCGCCTCGGCCAGGCCGTCGCGCTTGGCCTTGGCTTGACTCGGGCGCGAGCCGGCCAGGTCCAGCCCGGAGGGCTCAAAGGCGTTGCCGCCTGGCACCGCGTCGGTCAGCATGGCGCGCACCGTGGCGCCGAAGCGCCGCAGGTCCACGCTGGCGTCACCCACGTGGCGCAGCTCCACCGGACGGGGCTCGCCGTACTTCTTCTTGAAGTTCATCGTCCCCGGCACGCGCAGCACCCGCGCGGCGTCGGCCGTGACGGTCATGTCGATCGCCAGCCCCTCTTGCTTGCACAGGCGCTTGAAGTTCTCGGCGATGGGCTTCCACAGCGCGATGGGGGCGTCCTCGGTCAGGGGCCAGTACGCGTGGATGCCGCCGCCAGAGGCGACGAGGTGCGGGGAGCCGAAGCTGTCCAGACCCGTGCGCTCGAGGAAAGCGAACAGCGCCTGCACAGCGTCCTTCTTGGTCTCGTAGCCGTCCATGTCAATGAACAGCGAACGAACGGCCCGGGCGTTCTCGGCCTTGCGGCCGCGCGCGGGATCTTCAAAACTGGCCAGGGCGAAGTAGACGTCGCGCCCGGCGCTCAGCCACTCACGGATGTGGGGCTTGGCTTCGTTCAGGTCTTCGACGAAGGCGTGCTTCTTGCGAGACGAACTCAGCTCGGCAACGCAGTAGTGCCCGTTGCCCGGCGACGGCAGAACCGCCGCCAGAAACTCTAGCGGTTTCATAGGGCTCCCAGGCCATCAGGGGTGGACGTACGGAACAGGAGTGACGTCGCGCGCCACGATGTTGATGTCGGTCGAGCGGTGGTTGCCGTGGCGGAAGAGCTCGATGAAGCGCAGCGCAACGTGCGCCAGCTCTTCTTTGGAGACCTCGTAGACGCCCTGGTTGTCGATGTGCCGCGCCAGCTCGGCGTTGGTCATGCTGTGATGTTGAAGTGCTTGCACAGGAGGCTCCAGATCTCTTCGGGGGTGCTGTTGGGCGGGGCGCTGGCGATGACGCCAACGAACTGCGTGACGCGTTCGCGGTAGGCGGGGGAAATCTCGCCGCCGCGCATCCAGTTGTAGACCGACTGTCGGTTGGTGCCGATCGCCATCGCGGCTTTCTGCACGGGCAGATCAACGCGAATGAGCCAGCGCGCCATCCGGTTGCCCAGAGACAGCGGCTGCTTCTTCACGTGCTCGACGAGGTGTTGGCTGTAAGGCATGGTGGTGTTGGGGGAGGGGAGCCCGGCAGGATACCCCACCGGGCTCGGGCTACATCAGTCGTCCCAGCCGTTCACGACATCCGCCAGGTTCTTGCGGGCGGCAGGGGCGGGCGACTCCGCGCTGCGCTTAGCCGGCGGGGCGCCCTCGTCCTCATCGTCGTCCGCAGGCTTGGCCTTTGCCTTGGCCTTCGGCTTGGCCGGGGCGTCGTCCTCGTCGTCATCCGCAGGCTTGGCCTTCGCTTTGGCCTTCGGCTTGGCCGGAGCCTCGTCGTCATCATCGCTCGGCGGCGGGGTCTTGGCCTTCGGCTTGGCCGGCGGGGCGTCGTCCTCGTCGTCCGCAGCGGGCTTCGCCTTGGCCTTCGGGCGCTCGCCTTCCATCGGGGCGGCCTCGGCCTCGGGCTCCGGCTTGCCGAACGACACCTCGACGGCAGCCTCGGCTTCGGCGCTGGCGGAGAAGCCCTGCACCGCTTCGTACTCGGCATCGGTCAGCCAACGCATCGGCTTGAAGAACATCTTCGGCGAGCTGGCGCTGGTGTCGAACTTGATCCGGGTCACCAGCATGCTGGGGTCGGCTTTCTGCGCCACCACGAAGCGCGCGAACTCCTGCAGCGGGCGGTTGTCGCCCTCGGACTTGCCGAAGAGGGACGTGGCCGGCACGGTCAGCTGCAGCGGGCCGTGATCGCCGTGGTTGAGGGTGGGGTTGCCGTCCTCGTCTTCCGGCGTCTTGCCGTGCGCCAGAACCACCGCGATGCGCTGCTGGAAGCGGCAGGCGCGGCTGTCACCTTCACCGGAGCCCTTGACGTTCTTCTCGCAGTCCACGCAGCGCTTGGCCTGCGGTTGGGCTGCGTCCGGGCTGGGCGTGTCGCCGTCGGCGCTCCAGCAGGTGGGGCCTTGGCTCTTGCCCGGCTCGTACTTGCCGGCGTACCACACGCGGTTGATCTTGGGCGCGGCTTTCACGATGACGACATCGAGGTAGCGCTCTTCGATCTGCGCGACTTCCTTGCCGCCGATCACGAGGCGGAACACGCCCGCTTCGATCGAGATGCGGTCAGAGCCCTTTGCGCCGCCGGCCAGCGCTTTGGCCAGATCAGACGGCTCGCGGTTGCGGGCGAAACCAGGCAGCTTGCTGCCACCAAACAGTGCGACTTCGGTACCCATTACTTTGCTCCTTGGAGGATGGGGTTGTTGCGGAAAATAGCGATCAGGTGATCCATCTGCGCTTTCGCGTCAGAGGCTGCGTCATGTTCGACCGGGTTCGTCGGCTTGAGCTTCTTCTCCGGGTCGAGCATCTTGTAGAGCGTCATGAGGTCGCGCTCCATGTAGTAGGGCCAGGGTTTGCCCTCCGGGCCGGGGATGCCCCAGGACTGCGTCAGCAGCGGCAGGTCGAACATGGCGGGGGAGGCCCACACCGTCACGCCCGCGGCCTTGCCGCCCATGAGTTCGTACACCTCGCGCAGAGCGTAGAAACTCGCCGCCTGGCTCATGCGCACGACGCCCTCTTTCGGGAAGACCGCGCTGCGCGCCGCGTCGCTCTGCTGCATCCACCAGCACAGCGTGTCGAAGTCCATGCGGGCGTCGGGGTTGGGGCGCACGTAGAGGTTGTGCGGGGGGATCAGGTACGTGCCGGTGGTGAGGTCGGCGCCGCAGTAGCCGATCTGGTGGACGGCCGAGTCGGGCAGAAGACCGAAGGTCTCGATGTCAATCATGAGCGCTTTCATGCGACCTCCACCCAGTCGTCCGACAGCATGTCGGTCTGGCTCGCAAGCCAGCCGGTGAGCACGGCGCGGCGGCCGTTGGCGTTTACCGTGTACATGCGGATGCTGCCCAGCGCGTCGATTTCGCCGCCGTTCTCTTCGGCCAGCTGCTTGAGGTGAGGCTCGCGGCACCACTCGGCCTTGAGCGTTGTGGCCGGCATCAGCCATAGGTACATGCCTTTGCCATTCCAACCTTCGCGTGCGACGCGTTTACCGGCCTTGAGTAGCTCAAGGGCTTGTCCGAAATTCATGCTCGTGCTCCAGGTTTGCGGACACTGATCGTGTACTCGCTGTTGCTGTTGAGGCCCGGGGGAAGTTTCTCCGGGTTCTGTTCCAGGTACTTGGCCATGTTGGTCTGGGCGATGCGCCGCTCAAACAGATCCAGCGCGTCTTCCTCGCGCACGAACTGCTTGAACGCGTCCCAGTCGGTCGTGGAGTACCGGGTGGTTTTGCCAAGGATGATCGTGCCCTGCTCGGTCTTGACGGACGTCACGCCCGAAGCCAGCAGCTGGTCCTTCATCGCGCTTGAGATCACGTCGAGCTCGGCTTTGAGCTCAGCTTCCTTGGTGTCGTACTCGGTGCGCAGCTCGTCGAGCTTGCTCCGAATCTTGCGGTAGGCCTTGGCCATCCTGTCCAGCGGGATGGTGGCCGTTTCTGCTTCTGCCATGATGCGCTCCTTTGGGTGGGGCTGGGTTGTAAAAGATTTGACAATCATACACAAACTCTGGGCTGATGCAATACCCTCCTTTCACTCCTTGACGACGTCGTCGAACAGGCCCACCAAGAGCGAGTGGTCGTTCACCCGGGTGGTCAGCGCCTTGAACATCTTCTGCTCAACGGGGCTGCTTTGCAAGTGGATCACCCGGACTTTATCCGAGTCCTGGCCTTTGCGGTCGGCGCGCGCGATGCACTGCAGGTACAGCTCGACGCTCATCAGCGGCCCGTAGAACACCACCGTGTCCGCAGCGGTCAGCGTGATGCCGTGCGCTGTCGCCTGGGGCTGCATGACGAGCACACGCACGTTGTCGCTGGACTGGAAGTCGTTGATGATCGCACCGCGCCGGCCGGGCGACACGTCGCCGTTGATCTGGGCGCTGGTGATGTTGCGGGACTTCAGGAAGTCGGCAATGGTGTCCATGCTGGAGCGGAACATCGCGAAGATGATGACCTTGCGATCGGTCTCCTCGATGACCTCGGCCAGCACGTTCAGCCGCGGCTTGGCGTCGAACTCGACCACCTCGCGCCCGTCGGTGTACGCAGCGCCTGCGCTGATCTGCAGCAGCTTGTTGATCGCAACGCCTGCGTTGGCGGCGGTGATCGTCTCGCCCGCGGCCATGATCGACATCTGCTCCTTGAGCGCCTTGTAGTACTTGGCCTGCTGCGGCGTCATCGGCACGTCGCGCGTCTCGGTCACCACCGGCGGCAAGTCCAGGCAGTCCTTCTTCGCGAAGCGGATAGCGGGCTGCAGCGCGTCGAACACGATGTCGCGTGCGTTTGGCTTGGACACCCACTTGAACTGGCTGATCTTGAGCATGACCTTCTCTTTCCACGCGGTGCGGAAAGCGGGCACGCGCCCGGGGCAGACGAGCTTGGCCAGGCCGTACGCGTCCTCAGGCGATTGCGAAGCCGGCGTGCCGGTCATCATCCACAGGTAGGTGTCTTTCGTGAGGATCGAGTTGAGCGCCTTCCAGCGGTGGGTGCTGTTGTTCTTGTAGGCGTTGGCCTCGTCCACGATCACGAGGTCGAAGCGCCCGTCGTTGCGGATCTCGGGCGCGATCAGCTCCACGCCCTCGTAGTTGGTGATGACGATCTCGTAGTCGCCCTGCACCATCTCGATCCGGCGCGAGGCCTTGGAGTGGTGCGCCACGATGGCGCTGCGATGGATCACGCTGTTGCCGATGTCGCCAAGCCACGCACTGTGCATGATCGACATGGGGCAGATCACCAGCACACGGCGCACTTCGCCCCGCGTCATGAGGTAGTCTGCCGCCCACAGCGCCGAGAGCGTCTTGCCGGTGCCGGGCTCGTTGAAACAGAAGCAGCGCTTGTTCAGCGTGAGGAACGCTGCCGTCTCGATCTGGTGCTGCATGGGCTTGTATCGCCCGGGCCAGTCATAGCGCCCGAGGATCGGTGACGGCGCGCGCCGCACGCCCATGTTGCGCAGCACACGCACTTCGTCCAGGCCCCAGTGCACCAGCACCTCGCCGCCGCCCTCGAAGCGGTCGACGACTTTGGACTTGGGGATAATCGTGTAGTCGTCCGGGCGGCGAGTCCGGATGAGGAGCGCCTTGTTTTCGATGATCTGCACGTCAGTGTCCGTTGTCGCTCATGTTGGCCTTGGGGCTGCGCAGGCGGATGTTGCCCTTGGTGCTCTTGCCTCCGGCGCGGATGGGCGTCTTGTGGTCCAGGTGCTTGCCTTGGCGAGCGGGGGCCTTCTTGGTCACCGTGCCCGTCTCGGCCTTGTCGAAGGCGCGCCGCGCGCGCTGGCGCTCGATCTGGTCCTCGGTCTCACCGGACTTCTTCTGCAGCTTGTAGGCGTGCTTGTAGTCGCGCTTGCCATTGGTTTGCATGGTTCACTCCTCAGTGTTTGGGGTGGTGTTCGCAGGCCTTGTGCTCGCACCAGCCGCACAGCGGGCCCTGCTTGGGGTTGAACACGTTGGCCGCGATGGCTGCCTCCACCTTGGCCAGACGCTCGGTCATATCCTGCCACGCTTTGGGTACGTCGTCGCGCGTCATGCGTTTCTTCTGCAGGTCGTTGTAGAGCAGGAAGATCAGGCCCGAGTTGACCTGCCGCACGTGGTTGAAGTGGGCGAACACGAAGAGGGACATCAGCACCATCTGATCCAGGTCAGGGTACTTGTTCTTGCCGGTCTTCCAGTCACCCACCCACGCCTTGAGGTTCTCGTCGTCGATGATGACGATGTCGGCCTTGCCGCGCACCCACACGTTCTTGTCGAAGAAGCCGCAGGGCTCCAGGCGCCGGGTGAGGCCGAACGCCATCTCTGCCGTGGCGCGGCCGGGCTTGGCCAGCATCGCCTCCACGATTGGCTTGAACTGCGCATGCTGCGGCGGGATCCCCATCTGTGAGTTGACGTGGTCCTCGATGGCCTTGTGCACCTCGTTGCCGTAGCGCGTGGCTTCGGTCTCCTTGTACGGGTAGAGCTTGAGGATGCGGTTGGCTTGGAACTTGCGCGGGCATTGCTCGAATTCCTTGAGGCCTGAGTAGGAGTGGACGTAGGGTTTGGTCATGGGAGTTTGGCAGTGTGAACCACCTCATTGAGGCGCTTGCTGAACGCGGTCACGAACTTCTCGTCGCGCCACAGCGGATGCTGCATGTCGTGCAGGATGGCGTGCGTGACCTCGTGCCAGAAAGTCTCGGCGATATGCTTGTCGCGCCGCTTGCGGAAGTCTTGGTCGACGTAGATGGTTATGAACTTGATAGCGGGGTTCAGCCGACCAAGCGGGTGGTGCTTGGACGTCTGCACCATCTGCGCCACGGTGTACGTGCGCCCACTGATTTTGAACGTGCAGGGGATGATCATTGGAGTTTATCCATAGCGTCGTACGGGGTCGGGTCATCGGGCGGTGTGACCGCCAACACAAACGACTCCGGGCTTGTCCACCCTTCCGCCAACTTGAATCCGGCGACTTTGTCGAAGTCTTCCTGCGCGATGTTGACCTGCCCGCCTGCCCGCTGCACGAGGATGCCGATGACGGCTTTGAGCAGCGCGTAGTTGCTGGGGTTGATGATCTGAGCCACTGAGTCTCTCCTTAGTTTTTCGCGAGGCCATACCTACGGTGAACGCCACCGTCAGCGGCCAGGGGAATCCCCGGCATGTACTTGGGTTCCTCCGTCATGCGACGGATCATCCAGCCGAGAGCGGCCTTGCCGTCGGCTTCGTCCACAATCCCCAGGGCCTCGTCGTGCACGGTCCCGACGAGCGGGATGCGTGACGAGACCCGCAACAACCCATCGGTCATCACGATCCTGGCCAGCGCCTGCGTCACGTTGTTCGTGATCTTGCCGGCGTAGAGCTTCGTTTTCTCTGCACCGTCACCATACACGAACTGCGGACGCTTCTTCTCGTCCTTCTCGACACGCAGGTTAGGATACCTGATCGACATGCCGCTGGGAAGCAGAATTTCTTCCTTGCGGAAGAGCAGGGCGCCCTTGTGGTTGTACTCCTCGCCGTCGAGCAGCGAGCGCTGCAGCAGGCTGCTGCACAGGTCCCAGAAGCCCACCACCGGGTGCGCCGTGGCGCGGTAGATGTCGATGATCTTCTTGGCCGCCACGCAGTGGATCAGCAGCTCCTTGGTCGTGCAGTTGTGCGGGATCTCCAGCATCTTCTCCACGTTCTCATCCCACTCCAGAAAGCGCTCGACGTAGTCCGAGGTGACCCCCAGCTTCTTGGCGAACGCCATGTCGTAGCGCACGGGAGGCGCGCCGAGGAAGCCCACCAGCAGCTGCGCCGCAAAGCTCGCCCAGCCCAGGCCGTAGCCGGCGCCCAGCAGCGCGGACTTGGCCGACTGCCGCAGGTCGGGGTGCGTCTCTTTGGTCATGCCCGGGATGTTGAACATCTGCGAGCCGAACATGGCGTAGGCGTCCTTGCCCGAGCGGAAGATGTCGAGCAGCTCGTCGTAGTCCGACAACCACGCCAGCACCCGCGGCTCGATCTGCGACAGGTCCACCACCACGATCACCTTGCCCTTGGGCGCCATGATCGCCTTGCGCAGGATGGAGCCGCGCTTCAAGTTCTGCATGTTGATGGCCGAGCCTTTGGCCGCCGCCCAGCGCCCCGTGATGGCGCCGTAGTAGTGCAGCGGCACAGGCAGGGTACCCCGCGACGCGATGTCCAGAAAGCGCTGCGCGCGCGTGCGCTCGGTGGTGGACTTGACCTTCAGCCGCGCCTCGCACAGCGAGACGATGTTGTCGTCCTCGTGCGCCAGCAGGGCCTGGAAGCCCGCGTCGTTTTTGGCGAACGCGAAGTTGACGCCGACAGGGTTGGGTGTCTTCTTGGTGGGCTTCTTTTTCTTGGTCGGCGGCTCCACGCCCAGCCCGCGGATGATCTCCGCGAAGCGGTCGTTGCTGGCTAGGTCGGCGTCGGTGATGCCCAGGCGCTGCAGCAGCCCCTCGCGCGTCTCGCGCTCTTCCTCGATGGCGTCGGCCAGCATGGTCTGGTCCAGCTCCAGCAGCGGGCGCGTGTACATCTTGAGCGTCATGTCGATCAGGCGCAGCTCTTTGATGGGGTAGCGCCAGTACTGCATGTCGTAGGCATCATCGAACTCTATCCAGTCGGAGTCGCTTGACCCGGCGCGCATCATCAGAAACCGCTTGAAGATCTCCTCGCACAGCAGCACGTCGTGGTTGCAGTACTTGGCGATCTTCTGCTCGATGTCCCACGACAGATCGAAGAGGCCGTCGCTGAGCGCCAGCTCCTCGCCCTTGGCCGGCAGGCCGAAGTCCTCGGCGATGTCCTTGAGCCCGTTGCGCCCGCGCACGCCGCGCAGCGCGCGCGACATGGACAGGGTGTCGAAGATGAACGCCGGCTGGATGCCGTAGCGCCAGCTGAGAATCGACACGTCGAACTGGGCGTTGTGGGCCACCACCGCGGTGCGACTCCAGTCGTACTGGCGGAAGATGCGCTCGAACTCGTCGGGCCGGTACCACTGCGCCACCGGCGCGTTGGGGCGGAACTCCTTGATCGAGAGGCCAAAGGCCTTGAACAACGGGGAGCGGATGTACTCCTCGTTGGTCATCTTGGAGAGCGTGTAGCTCTCCGGGCACCACGCACGCGGCGAGCGTGAGTAGCGCGTCTCGAAGTCCACAACGATGGTGTTGTCGAACGGTACTGACATCACTGCACCGTCGTCGGAGCGGTCACGACCGTGGAGTCGGCTTTCGCCATCTCCTGCATGGCCGTCTGGTAGGCCTGCTCAAGCACGGCCATACCCATGTCCACCTTCATGTTGAGGTAGTTCATGCTTAGCAGCTGGCGCTCGTAGTCAACGTACAGCACCAGCGCGGCGGCCTGGGGGTCTTGGCCGTAGCACCGCATCAGCATCGTCAGCGCTGCACGAAAGTTCATCTGCTGCTCGACGCTGGCGTTCGCGATGTTCGCGAAGAGCTCGATCTCTTGTTCGGTCAGGTTTTCCATGGGCAAGTTCATTGAGGCACTCCTGTAGAAAGTCTAGGTTGGTTTCGTTGATGACGACGGCCAGGCCGCCTGCGCGCAGAATCGCACCGATGCTGTCCTCCTGCAGCTTGGTGACTTTGCGGCCTGTGTGGATGGACTTGGCTTCGACGCCGAGGAAGAAGCCGTGTGGGGCGACGCAGCCGTAGTGGTCGAGTTGGCCGGACTTGCCGTAGCCGGTCGCGACAGGCATCGCGTGGTAGCTGCCCGAGGCGTCCAGCATGCGGCGAATCTCAGCTTTGACCTTGGCTTCCGGCGTTGCCATACTTGGTCTCCATCTGGATCAGCAAGTCCACTTCGTGCTTGATCTTCTCCAGGTCCTCAAAGCGCTTCTCGGCCGGCTTGTCGCGCCAGCGCGTGATGCGCTTGACGATGCAGCCTTCCAAGAAAGTCAGGCCGTTGGCGCTGATGTACTCGACCGGCTGGATGCGCTTGTTTTTGTAGTGGTTGCCGGCCACCTGGACGTCAAGGGGGTTACTCATTTCATCAGCTCCTGGATGTTCTGCTGCTGGCGCAGCTTGCGTTGACGATCGCGCATGCGCTTGGCGCGCTGCGCAGGGGTGAGCCGCTTGCGCGGCTTGTCTGGTTTGTTCCCGAGACGGAACACGGCGATGGCGTCGCGGTCGATGCTATCAGGCAGCCAGCCGCAGACGTAGATCAGCTTGCGCTTGCGCAGCACGCGCAGGAAGTCGGCGGCGGTCACGTCGTGCCAGCCGGTCGCTTCCACAACCTCTTCGCGCGTGAAGTCCTCGCCGCTGGCAATCATGCCAAAGGCGATCGCGTAGCTCAGCATGTTGGGCCGGGCCAGTTTGCGCCCGGTGTTGTTGGGTGTGGTCATCGTGTTCCCCACTTCACTCTCTGGATGGTTTTTGTACTGACGCCAAAGCGCGCGGCGATCGAGCGGTGGGTTTCCCCCGCATCGAGTGCAGCCAGCACGGCGTCGACTTTGTCGGGGTCGTTGGCGATGAGGTGCGTCGGGCGCTGCAGGTTGGCTCGCCCCGCACGGGCTTTGGCAATGAGCGCCTTGAGGTCGCCCAGGAACACCAGGTCTTCGCCCACCTCGTAGGTGGTGTACCGTGTGCCGTCCGAGCGCTCGTAGCGCCGGCGCTTGATGCCATCGACCGTACGGGTCTCGATCACGCGGTCAGCGATCACGACGGTGCTCTCCGCATCTCTTTCGCGCCGCGCTGGTTCGACAGGCTGGGCACCGCGACGCCGCGGGCCTTTCGAGCCGCAGCCTTGCCCCCGCCGCTGTCTTTGCTCTTGAGCTCCTGGGCGAACGAGCGTGT